>OGLN01000171.1_pt1 | contig 50902 bp, 46 predicted proteins | sample 1572641 | NCBI WGS metagenome assembly OGLN01 (sample SAMEA2581903, study PRJEB24529) | metagenome | biome: Human gut stool | place: China | collected 2011
TTCCAGCACCTGCGGGTACAGTTCCCCAATCTGCTCCTTGTGGGAGACGGTCAAGATCAGTCCCCGTACCGTGGCGGCAGCCAAAGAGATGCCGCGATTCGGCACAAGGTCATATTTCTCCAAAAGCAGACGGATGTGCGTCTCGTCATCGTGGTAATGGACATTTTTGATGTCATCCGGCAATCTCTGTAAAAGCAACTTGGCGTCATGTTCAATGAAAACCATGTCGCCAGTATCAGACAGCCTCCGACAGACGGCAAGAACCGCCTCTGCCGCACGCTCCGACGGCGGCAAGCCGTTTGCTTCGCTCAGTGCATGGTCAGCCACTCCGTAAAGCTCGGAGTGAACGTTCTCCAAAACCGCGAAGAAAAGCATTTCCTTGGATTCGTAGAATTTATAAAACGAGCCTTTTGCGATACCGACAGCCTTTGTCAATTGATCCACTGAGGTTTTCTTCATCCCCAGCGTGACAGCACAATGTCTCGTTTCCTTCAGCAACGCCTTGCGGAGCTGCTCAGTCTCGTAATCGGTAAAAGCCAAGGTCGCACCCTCCCCGAAAATATGACCGCTTTGGTTCTTCCGGTCATATTATACCGCGCTTTTTCTGGTTTGCAAGGGATGTAGAGAAAAACATACGCATTTTAACAAAAAATTATTTTCCCTTAACACATTATTTTATGAAGGCGCTCCTCTTCCTTTGGCAAAGAACTGCACCCCCCTAAAATCAAAAATGCACCCACCTCCAAACCGTAATTGCCCCCCTTAACGGGTTCCTATCAAAATTAGAGTCATTTGCAATAAGTCCACCGTAATTCGATCGAATTACGGTGGATTTTTTATGCCATTTCTTGCGGATTCCCCATTTGATGCTATAATGAATGAAATAATCGAGAATTTGCGCATTGAAAAAGGAGCGTTCGCATGAGAAGATTTTGGAGCTTTTATCAAAACGAGTCTTATCAGGTGGGCTGTAGCGGCAGAACGGTTTATATATATGATAAAGCAGGAAATGAGCTTGCGAAATTCCGCGATATCCCCTATGCGTATACAGCCGCTTTTATGCCGGGAAAGAATATCATCGCCGTGAAGTCCACAGAAGGGCGCCTGGGGTTTTATGATCTGGATTCCCTCTGTCTGCTAAAACGGATCACGATCACCAGGATTGGCGCACAGGATGAAGGATTTTGCTTTTCGCCCGACGGCAGCTTTTTTTACAATATCGAGAAGCCCATCACTTCTTTAAGAACTCAGCTTGGGGTTTATGAGACAAACACCTTCACAAAAGTAAGCACACTGTTTGCTGAAGATGTGCGAACCGTACTAAGACATCTGGAGTTTGACGAGAAAACCGGCACGTGCTATCTGTTGGGCTATGTGCGTAATGATATGGGGGTGCGTGATCGTGACTTCATTGCGATTTTTAATACAGAGAGCCAGACCCTTCAAGACATCCATTTCATCAGCCAAAAGCAATATGATTATCTGGCAATATATAAACATTGGGAATTGAGCGGGTTCACAGAAAAAACTCTCGAATGGTGTTTCTGTGATCTTGATGAAAAGTTAAGCCTAAAAGAGGTATATGAAGCGGCTGGCAGCTGATTCCCCTCCCGGAGAGGAACGAGAATCCCGCTTCCATCGTTGTGAAACTGTGAATGGAAGTGAGCCTTCGCAACCACCGGCAGGCATCTTCGGATGCCTGCCGGTGGTTTTTCCCGCTTCCCTTTTAGACGCTGATATTGCGGGATTGCAGGCCAAACACATATATGCTATAATGAAAAGACCGTTGATTTTTGTCCGTGCGGCGCGTCTGCCGTCTGCGGCAAACGAAATGATACTCAGAAAGGATCTTTGATGATGAAACCGAAATTTGACGGCTATGCGGCACAGTACGACGCATGGTTCATGACCAATGAAAACCTGTTCCAGAGCGAGCTCCGCCTGTTCCAGAAAGCGCTTGGCGACATTTCCGGCAAGCGCGTGCTCTCCGTCGGCTGCGGCAGCGGCCTGTTCGAGAGCATGATCGACTGCAGCGGCATCGAGGGCATCGAGCCCTCGCGTGACATGGGTGCGATCGCGCAAAAGCGCGGCGTGAACGTGATCTCGTTCGGCGCGATCGAGGAGGCAGAGCTCGAGGACAACGCCTACGACGTGATCTATCTCAACGGCAGCTCCAGCTACATGGAAGACCTGGCGTATGCGTTCAACGTCTGCAAGAAGGCGCTCAAGCCGAACGGAACGTTTATTTCGCTGGATGTGCCCAAGGAGAGCGCGTTCGGCTTCATGTACCTGCTGGCAAAGGAAGCCGGCACGTTTGACCACCCTTCGCTCAACGGCGTCATGCCCGAGCTGCCGTACCCGCTGGAGCTGTGCTGCGCGGGTGTGTGGCACTCCACTGAGGAGAAGATCGACGCGCTCAAGTCGCTCGGCTTCCATGACTTTGCATTCTATCAGACGCTGCTGCGCAACCCCATGTACACCAACGAGGTCGTAGAGGACGTTGTGCCCGGCTATCAGAGCGGCGGTTATGTCGCGATCATCGCACACAAATAAGCGAGGCACGAGGTGAAGCTTTCCCAGAGGATCTATGCGTGCGCGGAGGAGATCTGGCCGCAGTATCTGAGCCACCCCTTTGTGGTGCAGATGGCGGACGGCACGCTGCCGGAGGAGAAGTTCCGGTATTATATGCTGCAGGACTATCTGTACCTGCGCGACTATGTGAAGATCTTTGCGGCCATCATCCAGAAGGCCGATGATTTTGAGCAGATCCGTTTCCTGAGCACGCAGCTCTCGGACACGATCGGTGAGACGTATCGCACGCACCTGCCGTATATGCAGCGTCTCGGCGTCACGGATGCGGAGATCGACGCCGCGCGCCCGCACATCGACAACAGCGCCTATACGCACTATATGATCTGCGAGGCGCAGGCGGGCGATGTGCTGACCGGACTCGTGACGCTGCTCAACTGCTCCTGGAGCTATGCGTATGTGGCCGAGCAGATGACCGCGCGCTATCCGAACGCACTTTCGGATGCGCGCTACGGTGCGTGGTTTGCGGGCTATGTGTCGGATGCCTACCGCCAGACCAATCAGGATCTGATCGACCGCATCGACGCACTTGGCGCTTCCGTTGATGAGGCGGCGGCGCAGCACCTGTGCGAGATCTTTGAAAAGTGCTGCCGGTTTGACCTGCGCTTTTGGGACATGGTCTATACGATGGGGCAGCAGTGCGCGCCCCTGTGCAGCGGCGAAGCATGAAACACCGGCGGATGTGCCCTGCGCGCATCCGCCGGTTATTTTGCGGGAATGAAAAAAGGGAGACCGGATGTTCCGGCCTCCAGCGATGTAGTCAGCAAAGTTTGCAAGACAGGGCTGACCGCAGCATCTTTAGTATAGGGTCAGGCGCTGCCGCTGTCAAGAGAAAAAATAGCAGAAAGATGCAGAGCTTCCGAAAACAAGAATCGACAAATATTTCTCCGCGAAAAGTGAGATTTTGCTTGACAACCGTGCTGGAAATCATTATAATGAAAAAGCTGCATCGGGGTGTAGCGCAGATGGTAGCGCGCATGGTTCGGGACCATGAGGCCGCGAGTTCAAGTCTCGCCACTCCGACCACTCGGAGCAAGCTGTGTGGTTTGCTCCGATTTTTTATATCTGCAAAGACACAGAGGCCGCGATCATTTGATCGCGGCCTCTTTTCATATGCGGTTATCCGGCAGCTCAGAACAGACCGGTGATCCTGCCGTTTTCGTCCACGTCGATCTTTTCGGCGGCGGGGACCTTGGGCAGACCCGGCATGGTCATGATCTCGCCTGTCAGGGCAACGATGAAGCCCGCACCGGCGCTGACCTTCAGGCTGCGCACGGTGACGGCAAAATCCTTGGGCGCGCCCAGCAGAGTGGGATCATCCGACAGGGAGTACTGCGTCTTTGCCATGCACACCGGCAGATCACCGAAGCCGAGCTCTGTGAGCCGCTCTGCCTGCTTCTGGGCAGCAGGGGTCAGCACGGCCTGCGCGCCGCCGTAGACGCGTTGCACGATGGCGTTGAGCTTGTTGACAAGCGTCGTGTCGGTGGGGTAGGAGAAAGTGAACGCCTCCGCGCTCGGCTGCTCGCACAGGCGCACGACCTCTTCAGCCAGCGCCTTGCCGCCCTCGCCGCCCTTGGCCCAGACCTCGGAGAGCACAGCGCGCACGCCGAGCTCCCGGCATTTCTCCTCCACGAGCCGCAGCTCTGCTTGCGTGTCGGTGGGGAAGGCGTTGATCGCGACCACGCACGGCAGGTGATACGTATTGCGGATGGTGTTGACATGGTGCAGCAGATTGGGCAGACCCTTTTCCAGCGCATCCAGATTCTCCGTGTTCAGCTCCGCTTTGGGCACGCCGCCGTGGCTCTTGAGCGCGCGCACGGTGGCCACGATGACCACGGCGTTCGGGCGCAGCCCCGCCAGACGGCACTTGATGTCCAGAAACTTCTCCGCGCCCAGATCCGCGCCGAAGCCGGCCTCGGTCACGACATAGTCGCCCAGCTTGAGCGCCATGCGCGTCGCGGTGACGGAGTTGCAGCCGTGGGCGATGTTCGCAAACGGACCGCCGTGGATGAGCGTGGGCGTACCCTCGAGCGTCTGCACGAGGTTGGGCTTGAGCGCATCCTTGAGCAGCGCGGTCATCGCGCCCTCTGCCTTGAGGTCGTGGGCGGTGACGGGCTTGCCGTCGAAGGTGTAGGCCACGATCATCCGGCCGAGCCGCGCCTTGAGATCGGTGATGTCGCTGGCGAGGCACAGCACCGCCATGACCTCGGAGGCCACGGTGATGTCAAAGCCGTCCTCGCGGGGCACACCCTGAATGCGTCCGCCGAGACCGTCCACGATCTGGCGCAGCTGGCGGTCGTTCATGTCCACGCAGCGCTTCCACGTGATCTGCTTGACGTCGATGCCCAGGGCGTTGCCCTGCTGGATGTGGTTATCGAGCATGGCGGCCAGCAGGTTGTTGGCTGCGCCGATGGCGTGAAAATCACCGGTGAAGTGGAGGTTGATGTCCTCCATGGGCACGACCTGCGCATAGCCGCCGCCGGCAGCGCCGCCCTTGACGCCGAACACCGGGCCGAGAGACGGCTCACGCAGCGCAGCCACGGCATTTTTGCCGATCTTGCGCAGACCATCTGCCAGACCGACGGAGGTCGTGGTCTTGCCCTCACCCGCAGGGGTGGGGTTGATGGCCGTCACGAGGATGAGCTTGCCGTCCGGACGTTCGGCGCGATCCTTGAGCAGCTGCGGGTCGATCTTGGCCTTATAGCGGCCGTACTGTTCGAGATAGGATTCGTCGATACCGGCGGTGGCGGCGATGTCCGCGATCGGGTGCATCCGGCACTGCTGGGCGATCTCAATATCCGTCATCATGTTGCGAGCCCTCCCTTATCAAATGTCAAAGTACTTCTTTGCCGACTGGAACAGCTTCATGTCGTAGCAGCCGTCCACGTTCTGATACAGGCCGTCGCCGATGCGCTCGGCGTGGCCCATCTTGCCGAGGACGCGGCCGTCCGGGGACGTGATGCCCTCGATGGCCCAGATCGAACCGTTGGGGTTGACGTCCACGTCCATGCCGGGCACGCCGTCGGCGTCCACGTACTGCGTGATGATCTGGCCGTTGTCGGCGAGCTTGCGCACGAGCTCCTCGCTGCACAGGAAGCGGCCCTCACCGTGGGAGATGGGGACAGTGTACACGTCGCCGACCTGCGTGCCGGCCAGCCACGGAGAGCGGTTGGAGGCGATGCGGGTGCGCACCAGACGCGACTGGTGGCGGCCGATCGTGTTGAAGGTCAGTGTCGGGCAGGACGCGTCTGTGTCGATGATCTCGCCGTAGGGTACGAGACCGAGCTTGATGAGCGCCTGAAAGCCGTTGCAGATGCCGAGCATGAGACCGTCGCGGTTTTTCAGCAGATCCATGGTCGCATCCCGTACCTCCGGGTTGCGGAAGAAGGCGGTGATGAACTTGGCCGAGCCGTCCGGCTCGTCGCCGCCGGAGAAGCCGCCGGGGACAAAGATGATCTGGCTGCTGCGCGCAGCGCCTGCAAACCTGCTGATGGAGTCGGCCACGTCCTGCGCGGACTGGTTGTTGAGCACGAGGATCTCCGGCTCAAGTCCGGCGCGCCGCACGGCGCGGGCGGAGTCGTATTCGCAGTTCGTGCCGGGGAACACGGGGATGAGCACCTTGGGCACGGCCACGCCGATCTTGGGCGCGACGCGCTGCACGGCGGGGGCGGACAGCACGGGAACCTGCGTCGTATCGGCTGCCGTGCAGCTCGGGTAGACGGATTCCAGCACGCCCTCATTGAGTGCCAGCAGCTCCGAAATGGCGGCGCTGTCATCGCCGATGCGCACAATGGGCTCTGCGGTGGTGACACCCAGACGGACGGCGTCCGCCGTGTCCTCGGTGAGCTCTGCCACGATCGCGCCGGGATAGAGTGCGTTCCAGTCCACGGCCGTGTTTTCGGCGCTGAAGCCGATCTCGTTGCCGAAGGACATGTTCATCACGGCCTCGCTCAGACCGTTTTCCACGGCCCACGCGGCGCGGACTTTTCCGCTGCGTGCGAGTGCGTGCAGCGCCTCCCATGCGGTCTTGACGCCATCGGCGTCCGCACCGGAGAACAGGTACACGGGATGACCCGCGGCCTTAAACTCCGTGGAGAGCACCTCGTCCGTTTTCAGCGGCGCGATGGCAAAGGAGATGAGCGTGGGCGGCACATCGAGATCGAGGAACGTGCCGGACATGGAGTCCTTGCCGCCGATGGCGGCGGCGCCGAGCTCAAGCTGGGCGTCCACCGTGCCGAGCAGGGCGGCAAAGGGCTTGCCCCAGCGCTCCGGCTCGGTACGCAGCTTCTCGAAAAACTCCTGGAAGGAGAGGTAGGCTTTCTTGTAGTCGGCACCGGCGGCGACGAGCTTCGCCATCGAGGTGTAGACCGCGTTGTATGCGCCGATGTAGGGATCGGTACTCGTCTGCTCCGGGTCGCAGCCCCAGGCCATGACGCTGGCCTGATCCGTCTCCTGACCGGGCAGAACCGGGAACACGGCTGCCATCGCCTGTGCGGGGGAGCGCTGCGTCCTGCCGCCGTACGGCATCAGGATCGAGCCCGCGCCGATGGTGCTGTCAAAGCGCTCCACGAGACCGCGGCGGGAGGCGCAGCGGAGGCTGGAGGCCATCTCGCGAAGTGAGCTGAAGCGGGGCTGCGCCAGCGACGCGCGATCCTTGCGCGCCACGCGCACACCGGCGTGCTTGACGGCGCCGTTGGTGTTGAGGAAGGCACGGCTGAGGTCGGCGATGACCGCACCGTTCCACTCCATGACCATGCGGGCGTCCTCGGTGACGACGGCCACCTGATACGCCTCAAGGTTTTCCGCCTTGGCAGCGCGGATGAAGGCATCTGCGTCCCCGGCGGCAACGACCACGGCCATGCGCTCCTGCGATTCGGAGATGGCAAGCTCCGTGCCGTCGAGACCGTCGTACTTCTTGCGCACGGCATCCAGATCGATGCGCAGACCGTCGGCCAGCTCGCCGATGGCCACGCTGACGCCGCCCGCGCCGAAGTCGTTGCAGCGCTTGATGAGACGGGTCACGTCGCCGTTGCGGAACAGGCGCTGGATCTTGCGCTCCTCGGGCGCGTTGCCCTTTTGGACCTCGGAGGCCATGGTCGCAAGCGATTTCAGGTTGTGGCTCTTGGACGAGCCGGTCGCGCCGCCGATTCCGTCACGGCCCGTGCGGCCGCCCAGCAGGATGACCACATCGCCGGGCGCTGGGCACTCGCGACGGACGTTGTATGCAGGAGCGGCCGCCACCACGGCGCCGCATTCCAGACGCTTGGCGATGTAGCCCTCGTGATAGATCTCCGCCACATGACCGGTGGCAAGGCCGATCTGGTTGCCGTAGGAGGAGTAGCCCGCTGCGGCAGTCTGGCACAGCTTGCGCTGCGGCAGCTTGCCGGGCAGCGTCTTGTCGAGCGCGACTCTCGGGTCGCCCGCGCCGGTCACGCGCATGGCCTGATGCACATAGGCGCGGCCGGAGAGCGGGTCACGGATGCAGCCGCCGATGCAGGTGGCCGCGCCGCCGAAGGGCTCGATCTCGGTAGGATGGTTGTGGGTCTCGTTTTTGAACATCAGCAGCCAGTCCTGCGCCTCACCGTCGACCGTGGCGGTGACGTGGATGGAGCAGGCGTTGATCTCCTCGCTCTCGTCGAGCTCTGGTAGCAGGCCACGCTTTTTGAGGGTCTTTGCGCCGATGGTGGCGATGTCCATGAGGGTCTGGGGGCGCTTGGCTGCCTTTTCCTCGCCGTAGACCTCCACGCGCGCGGCCAGATACCGCTCGTAGGCGGCCTGGATCGCGGGATCGTCGATCTCCACGTTGTCGATGTGGGTGGAGAAGGTGGTGTGACGGCAGTGATCGGACCAGTAAGTGTCCACCACGCGGATCTCGGTGATGGTGGGCTCGCGGCGTTCATCGTCGCGGAAATAGCGCTGCAGGAACGTCAGATCGTCCAGATCCATGGCGAGACCGAGTTCATCACGCAGCGTATCGAGCGCAGCGCTGTCCATCGCGGTGAAGCCCTCCACGGTGCGCACGGTGGTGGGGATGTCATACTCCATGCGCAGCGTCTCCGGCAGCTCCAGAGATGCCTCGCGGCTTTCGACGGGGTTGATGACGTACTGCTTGATCGCGGCGATCTCGGCATCCGTCAGCTTTCCCTCAAGCGCATATACGCGCGCGGTGCGCACGAGCGGGCGCTCCCCCTGCGACAGGATCTGCACGCACTGCGCAGCGGAATCGGCGCGCTGGTCATACTGGCCGGGCAGATACTCCACGGCAAACACCGCGTCGCCCTGCGGCAGCGCGTCCGTCACGATATCGAGCTGGGGCTCAGACAGCACCGTCTTGACGGTATAGTCGAACAGCTCCCGGCTGATGTCCTCGAGGTCGTAGCGGTTGAACAGGCGCAGCCCCGTCAGGGACTCGATGCCCAGAAATGCCCGCAGATCCTCCAGCAGGGCGCGCGCCTCGTTCGCCAGCGCCGCCTTCTTTTCTACGTATACTCTGTAAACCATGCCTGCGCTCTCTCCCTTCACTGTTCCAGCGCCTTGAGGGCGCGCTGGCCGATGTCATGGCGGTAGAACGCATTGTCAAACTGCACGCTCTGCACCATCGTGTACGCTTTTTCCACGGTACTTCTGAGATCCTGCGCCGTTGCGGTCACGCCGAGCACGCGGCCGCCGTTTGTCAGCAGCTTGCCGCCTGTCAGCTTCGCACCTGCGACATAGGTGTGCGCGGCGGTCTCTGCGGGCATGGTGATGGCAAAGCCCTTTTCATAGTGCTCCGGGTAGCCGTCGGACGCCATGATGACGCAGCAGGCGGCGCCATCGGAGAATTTGACCTCCGTTTCGGCGAGCGTGCCGTTGCGGCAGGCCTGCATGATCGTCAGCAGGTCGCTCTCGAGCAGCGGCAGGACGACCTGCGTCTCAGGGTCGCCGAAGCGGCAGTTGTATTCGATGACCTTCGGGCCGTTCGGCGTCAGCATCAGGCCGAAATACAGGCAGCCGCGGAACGTGCGCCCCTCGGCGTTCATCGCGCGCATGGTGGGCAGAAAGATGGTGTCCATGCATGTATGGGCAATGTCATCCGTGTAATACGGGTTCGGGGCGACGGTGCCCATGCCGCCGGTGTTGAGCCCCTCGTCATGGTCGTGCGCCCGCTTGTGGTCCATCGAGGACACCATGGGCACGACGGTCTTGCCGTCCGTAAAGGCGAGCACGGAGACCTCCGGCCCGGTGAGAAATTCCTCAATGACCACCTGACTGCCGCTGTTGCCGAAGGCACGGTCGAGCATGATGGTCTCGACCGCTGCGACGGCGGCCGCGCGATCCTCCGCGATGAGCACGCCCTTTCCCAGCGCCAGACCGTCCGCCTTGACGACGACGGGCAGGGGGCAGGTCTTGACGTAGTCCATGGCGGCACCGGCGTCGGTAAACACCTGATACTCCGCTGTCGGGATGCCGTACTTTTTCATCAGATTCTTGGAAAAGACCTTGCTGCCCTCGATGATGGCGGCTTTCGCCTCCGGGCCGAAGCAGGGGATACCGGCGGTCTCCAGCGCGTCCACCGCGCCGAGCACCAGCGGATCGTCCGGCGCGACCACGGCAAAATCAATATCGTGGCTCTTGGCAAAGGCGACCTGCGCGGGGATGTCCTTCGCGCCGATGTCCGCAACGCACACGGCGTCGGCCGCGATGCCGCCGTTTCCGGGCAGGCAGTAGATCGTCTCCACTTCGGGGTTCTCTTTCAGTTTTCTGACGATGGCGTGCTCACGGCCGCCACCGCCGATGACCAGAAGGTTCATGGCGCTCTCCCTCTATCTTCTTAGTATTTTTGTTTGCCGCCGCGCAAATGCCAGGTGGGATCTGTGCGGCGGCAAAAACGGATATGCGTGTGATGACTCAGTGGTGGAACAGGCGCGCGCCGGTGAAGGCCAGCACCATGCCGTACTTGTCGGCGGTGGCGATGACGTGGTCGTCGCGGATCGAGCCGCCCGGCTCTGCGATGTAGGTCACGCCGGATTTTCTTGCGCGCTCAACATTGTCGCCGAAGGGGAAGAATGCGTCGCTGCCGACGGTGACGCCGGTCTGTGTTGCGATCCATGCCTTCTTTTCCTCGGCGGTCAGCACCTCGGGGCGCACCTTGAAGGTGTTCTGCCACACGCCGTCGGCCAGCACGTCCTCGTACTCGTCGGAGGTATAGACGTCGATGGCGTTGTCGCGGTCGGGACGGCGGATGTCGTCCACAAACTGCAGCGCGAGGACCTTCGGATGCTGGCGCAGGTACCAGTTGTCCGCCTTCTGTCCGGCCAGACGCGTGCAGTGGATGCGGCTCTGCTGACCCGCGCCCACGCCGATGGCCTGACCGTCCTTGACGTAGCAGACGGAGTTGGACTGCGTGTACTTGAGCGTGATGAGGGCGACGATCATGTCGATCTTCGCGTTCTCGGGCAGATCCTTGTTCTCCGAGACGATGTTCGTGAGCATGTCCTTATCGATCACGAGGTCGTTGCGCCCCTGCTCGAAGGTGATGCCGAACACGTCCTTGTGCTCCGTTGCGGCGGGCAGATAGTCCGGGTCGATCTGCACGACGTTGTAGTTGCCCTTTTTCTTGGTTTTCAGGATCTCCAGCGCCTCGTCGGTGTAGCCCGGGGCGATGATGCCGTCGGACACCTCATCCTTGAGGTAGCTCGCGGTCGCAGCGTCGCAGGTGTCGGACAGTGCCGCCCAGTCACCGTAGGAGCACAGGCGGTCAACGCCGCGCGCGCGGATGTAGGCGCAGGCGATGGGCGTGAGCTCCGCGGCCGGATCAACGAAGTAGATCTTCTTGTCCACTTCGCTCAGCGGCATACCGACGGCCGCGCCGGCGGGGGACACGTGCTTGAAGCTGGCAGCGGCGGGCAGACCGGTGGCGGCCTTGAGCTCCTTGACGAGCTGCCAGGAGTTGAGTGCGTCGAGCAGGTTGATGTAGCCGGGCTTGCCGTTGAGGACAGCGAACGGCAGATCAGATCCGTCGCGCATAAAGACCCGGGACGGCTTCTGGTTGGGGTTGCAGCCATATTTCAGTTCCAGCGCATTCATATCGTTACGGCCTCCTTAATCGCCCAGGTTTTTGTTGAACAGGCGTACCTCGCCGTTCACGTTCGTGTAAAGGGACACTTTGTTGTCCGCGTTGAGTGCCTGCCAGACTTCCTCCGGCGTCGGCACGGTGACCTCCAGCGGCTCGCCGGCGAAGGTCGGCAGGGGACTGCCGTCGCCCTGATAGGTGCTGATGAAGTATCCCTGTCCGGCGTCGACGCCCTCATAGCAGAAAAACTCGCGCAGGCAGCGTCCGTTTTTGCGCTTGAGGATCGAGAGCTCAAACGAGCCGTCGGCGTTGAGGATGGCGGAGATGCGCGGCGTCCAGTTCGGGTCGTCCGGCTCGTATTCGCGGGTCATGAGCCCCTTGCGGAAGTCGCCGTACCGGCAGATGGTGTCCGTCTGGTCGCCGTTCGTGACCACGAGCGCGCTGCCCATGGTGCGCACGGGATGGTAGATGATGAGGCTGGGGTCTTCCAGCTTCGCGGGGTCATACGCCTCGGTGCGGATGCCGTCGCCCGTCGTGACAAAGATGCGGTTGCGGCTGTTGGCGCTGCGGCCCATGATGAAATAGTAGACGAGGTCACGGCTGACAAGAATGCCGCGGCCGGGATAGGGATTTTCCCGCAGAAGGGTGAGAAAGTCAAGCATTGCGCTTCTCCTTTACGATTTGTTCCGAGACCAGCTCCGCCGCCTGCGGCAGGAGCTGCCATTCCGCCTGCTCCATGACCCGGCGCTGGAGCGTTTCTGGCGTGTCATCCGGCAGGACCTCCACCGCTTTTTGCAGCAGGATGCGTCCGCCGTCCGGGATCTCATTGACAAAATGCACCGTCGCGCCCGTGACCTTCACGCCCGTTCGAAGCGCCGCTTCGTGGACCTTCAGGCCGTACATTCCCTTGCCGCAGAACGCGGGGATCAGGGAGGGGTGCACGTTCAGGATGCGTGACGGCCAGCGCGCGGTGAAGTCCGCGCTCAGGATGGTCAGGAAACCGGCCAGCACGATCAGATCGATCTCCTGCTGCGCCAGAAGCGCCGACAGTGCCGTCTCAAAGGCGGCCTGACCGCCGCACTGCTTCGGTGAGATCGTCTGCGCGCGGATGCCGGCATTAGCCGCCCGCGTCAGCGCGTAAGCGCCCTCGTTGGACGAGACCACCAGCGTGATCTCACCGTGGGCAAGCGCGCCTGCCGCCTGTGCGTCGAGCAGCGCCTGCAGATTTGTGCCGCCGCCGGAGACCAGCACGGCGATCTTTGCTTTGTTCATAGTCAGGTCTTCTCCTTTGCCGGCATGCTGTTTCAGCATAGACAGATTTTTTCCTCGCCGGTGACGATCTCGCCGCAGACGTAGGCGTCGATGCCCTCAGCCCTGAGCGCGCCGAGCGCCGCCTCGGCGGTCTCGGGGCTGACAACCACGATCATGCCCACGCCCATGTTGAAGGTGTTGAACATATCGTGCTCATCGATGCCGCCCTTGGCCTGCAGCAGACCGAAGACAGCGGGCGTGCGGATCGCGGCCTTGTCGATGCGGGCACACAGCCCGTCGGGGATGCAGCGCGGGATGTTTTCGTAGAAGCCGCCGCCGGTGATGTGGCTCACACCGCGCACGTCGGCAGCGTCGATGCAGCGCAGCACAGGCTTGACGTAGATCACGGTCGGGCGCAGCAGCGCCTCGCCCAGTGTCTCGCCGAGCTCGTCATAGTAGCGGTTGAGATCGGTGTTCTCCACGTCGAACACCTTGCGCACGAGCGAATAGCCGTTGGAGTGGAAGCCGGACGAGGGCAGAGCCAGCACCACGTCGCCCGCCGCCATGCGGCCGGAGTCGATGACCTTCGGCTTGTCCACGAGACCGACGGTGAAGCCGGCCAGATCGTAGTCGTCGGCCGCCATCATGCCGGGGTGCTCGGCCGTCTCGCCGCCGATGAGGGCGCAGCCGGCCTGCACGCAGCCCTCGGCAACACCGGAGACGATGGACGCGACCTTTTCGGGTACGTTCTTTCCGATGGCGATGTAGTCGAGGAAAAACAGGGGCTTTGCGCCGCAGCAGATCACGTCGTTGACACACATGGCCACGCAGTCGATACCGATGGTGTCGTGCTTACCCATGAGCTCGGCCAGACGCAGCTTCGTGCCGACGCCGTCCGTGCCCGAGACGAGCACGGGCTCGCTCATGCCGGAGACATCGGGGGCGAACAGGCCGCCGAAGCCGCCGATATCCGACACCACGCCGGGAATGTGGGTGCGCTTGACGTCATCGCGCATGAGCCTGACGCCTTCGTAACCGGCCGTGATGTCCACACCGGCTGCCGCGTAAGCCGCGGATCGAGAGTTTTCCATGTCGATTATTCCTTTCCGTTCCAGCAGTACGTGCAGACCTTGTCCCGGTCGATGCCGATGGCCTCCAGCACGCCGTCAAGAGATTGGTATCCGAGTGAGTCAAAACCGAATTTTTCGCAGATGGAGCTCAGCAGGCACTTTCCGCGCTCGGTAGAGGCGTCGGCGTATTCGTCGAGATGCTTCTGCCCCTCGTCGCCCTCGAGCTCCTGCACCACGCGCCGCGCCAGCAGCTCCATATCAGAATTGCCGCGCGAGAAGTTCAGGTACTTGCAGCTGTACATGATGGGCGGGCAGGCAGAGCGCATGTGCACCTCTTTCGCGCCCGACTCGTAGAGGAAATCCACTGTCTCACGCAGCTGCGTGCCGCGCACGATGGAGTCGTCCACAAACAGCAGCTTTTTCCCCTCGATAAGCTCGGACACGGGGATCTGCTTCATCTTGGCCACCTGATTGCGCACCTCCTGATTGTCCGGAGTGAACGAGCGCGGCCATGTGGGCGTGTACTTGACAAAGGGCCTGGCAAAGGGCTTGCCGCTGCGGTTGGCGTAGCCGATGGCGTGCGGCACGCCGGAATCCGGCACGCCCGCAACGTAGTCCACATCGGGCAGGCGGCCCTGCGCGAGCTCCTGCCGCGCCATGATGTCGCCGTTGTGATAGCGCATGACCTCGACGTTCACGCCCTCGTAATTCGAGTTGGGGTAGCCGTAGTACGTCCAGAGAAAGCCACAGATCTTCATCTCCTCGCCCGCGGGCGAGACGGTCTCGTAGCCGTTTCGCGTCAGCGCCACGATCTCGCGCGGGCCGAGCTCGTAGGCATCCTCATAGCCGAGCTTGTGATAGGCAAACGATTCAAACGAGACGCACAGACTGCCGTCCGGATGCTTGCCGACCAGAACAGGCAGCCGTCCCAGCTTGTCGCGGGCGGCCAGAATGCCGTCCGGCGTCATCAGCAGGATCGTGATGGAGCCGCGGATCATCTCCTGCGCGTACAAAATGCCCTCCACGAGGTTTTCCTTCATGTTGATGAGGGCGGCGACCAGCTCCGAGACGTTGACCTTACCGCTGCTCTGCGCCATGAACTGGTGTCCGTGGTCGGAGAAGTAGGTGTCGATCAGCTCATCGATATTGTTGATGATGCCTACCGTGCAGATGGCATACAGCCCGAGGTGCGAGCGCACAAGCAGCGGCTGCGGGTCCGTGTCGCTGATGCAGCCGATGCCGACGTAGCCCTTGAACTCGTGCAGGTTGCTCTCAAACTTCGTGCGGAAGGGCGTGTTTTCAATGTTGTGGATCTCACGCACAAACCCGTTTTCGTGCCCGTAGACCACCATTCCGCCCCGGCGTGTGCCGAGGTGGGAGTGATAGTCCGTGCCGAAAAACACATCCAGTCCCACCTCACGGTGGGAAAACGCTCCGAAATATCCGCCCATTACGCAAAAAACAGCTCGGAGAGCGTCATGGGATCCACGTACTGACCGTCCTTGTAGACGCGCATATTGCCGCTGGCGACCTCGTCGATGAGCATGACGCTGCCGTCGGGCGCGTAGCCGAACTCAAACTTGATGTCATAGAGCTCCATGCCCTTTTCCCTCAGGTCGTCGGCGACGATCTTCGTGATCTGCTGGGTCTGCGCCTTCAGATCCTCGTACTGCGCGTCGCTCATCACGCCCAGCGCGACCAGCGCGTCCTTGGTGATCAGCGGATCGCCCTTGGCATCGTCCTTCAGGGTCGTCTCGACATAGTAGGGCAGGTCAGCGCCGGACTCGATGAGGTCACCGTAGCGGCGGATGAACGAGCCGACGGCCTTGCGGCGGCAGATGACCTCCAGACCGTGACCAAAGACCTTGGCAGGGAGGACTTCCATGGTGGTGTTGCTCAGGTCGGCACTGACATAGTGGGTCTTGATGCCGGCGGCATTGATCTTCTCGAAGAAGTAGATGCTCATGCGCAGGTTCACATCGCCCACACCGTCGATGGTCAGGCCCACGGCGTTCTCACCGGGATCGAACACGCCATCCTTACCGGTGCAGTCGTCCTTGAACTTGAGCAGATAGTTGCCGTTTTCCAGCGCGTAAACATTTTTGGTCTTGCCAGTGTAAACAAGTTCCATGATGATACCTCCAAAATAATTGTTGATCGGGGTTGTGTGGATGTTCTGTTGATCGGGGTTGTGTGGATGTTCGTTGTCCTGAAAAGAGGGGCGCTGCGCCGTCGCTCAGCAGGACAGCTCCGCCTGAAGCCTGGCTTCCTTCGCGGCGATCTGCTGCGCCATCTCGACACGCTGCGCGTCGAGCTTTTCGGCCAGCGCCTCGTCGCTGACGGAGAGGATCTGCGCCGCGAGCACAGCGGCGTTTTTCGCGCCGTTGATGGCCACGGTCGCAACCGGGATGCCGCTGGGCATCTGCACGGTAGACAGCAGGGCGTCCAGCCCGTCGACCGCGCCGCCCTTCATGGGGATGCCGATGACCGGCAGGGTGGAGTTGGCGGCGAATGCGCCTGCGAGGTGCGCTGCCATCCCGGCTGCGCAGATGAGCACGCCGAAGCCGTTGGCGCGGGCGTTTTTGGCGAAGTCCGCCGCAGCGACCGGGGAGCGGTGCGCGCTGAGGATGTGCGTCTCGTAGGGGATGCCAAAGGCGTCGAGCTGCTGGCAGGCCGCCTTGACGACCGGCCAATCAGAGTCGCTGCCCATAATGACTGCTGCTTTTTTCATGAGATCCTCCTTAAAAAGATGAAATGAAAATAAAAAAAGGGTAAACCCGTTGCCCATGGAGTCCCATGGTCACAGGTTTGCCCAGACGGTCGACAGTTCGTATTACAGCAGGCTCCCATGTGGTGTGCTCCACGTTCCGTCAGTTGCCTGTGCTTTCAATGTGTTCATTATCTCAGACGCGACAGGAAAAGTCAATTCCCGACGCAGCATTTTCCATGGGAGCACGGCACAAAAATTCCGACCGATCGCGGTATTTTTTCGCTGATATGTGAAAAAGTACCGCTTCTCGGCGCGCGCTCGCACACTTGTCCGGCGTGAGCGCACAAGAGCGGCCGGCTCGTGCAGATTTCGGCCGGGCCATGCACTGCGTCCTTGCCGGGGTCGGCGCGGAGACGGGCGCGTACAATGGTTTTGTAAAATTCAAAATGTAACGCATATTTTTTGCCGAAGAAGTTGATTTCTTACAGAAATGTGCTATAATTTAACTGGTGTTGTCTACCAACCCCCCCATGGGTAATCAACATGGTGTTCAGTTTCAGGCGGCGTGGAATGCGCCTGCTTCGGACGCCGTGGGTAGAGCTGAGAAGAGAAAGAGATGGGGCGAGAATGATGGAGACTGTGGTTTCCTATCCGGGCGTGAAAAATTGCACCGCGCAGCGCGCGATGTATATAGAGCGGCCGCGTGTCGCCGAAAAGCGGGCGTATCTTGCCCTCAAGCGCGCGTTCGACATTTCCGGTGCGCTGGTGGGCTTGGCTGTGCTGGCACTGCCGATGTCGGTCATCGCGCTGATCATTGCGCTCGACTCGCCGGGCGATCCGATCTTTCGGCAGGAGCGCTTGGGCAAGGACGGCAAGCCGTTTACTATGTATAAGTTTCGCTCCATGTGCCAAGACGCCGAGCGGGACGGACCGCGCTGGGCGGACGCGGATGATGGACGCTGTACGCGCTTTGGTGCGTTTTTGCGCCGGACGCGGCTCGATGAGCTGCCGCAGATCTGGAACATCCTCAAGGGCGACATGAGCTTTGTCGGTCCGAGGCCGGAGCGCGCGTGCTTTTACAGGCTGTTTGAGGAATACATCGTCGGCTTTTCCAACCGTCTGGCCGTGACGCCCGGATTGACCGGCTATGCGCAGGTCAACGGCGGCTACGACCTCAAGCCGGAGGAAAAGATCGTGTACGACATGGAGTACATCGAACACAGGTCGGTTTGGATGGATCTGCTCTGTATTCTGAAAACGATCCGCGTGGTTTTTTGCGGAGACGGCGCGCGATGAAGAAAATACATTTGGAGGACGACCCACTGTATGAATGAAAGTCAAAGAACGCATAGACCTGCCGGTGGCACGGAACTGTCGCTGTGGGACGTTGCGAAGATCCTGCTGTCCAAGCTCCACTGGGTGCTGCTGGCGGGCATTGTTGCGGCTGCGCTGGTTTACATGGCGATCAGCGTGTTTGTCACGCCGACCTATGAGTCCCGCGTGAGCTTTTACGTTTACAACAGTACGAATAATACCGCGCAAGGAACGATCAACAACAGCGACCTGCAGGCTGCGGAGAGCCTTGCTACAACCTATTCCAAGATCCTGGAGAGCAATTCCGTCCTGGATTCCGTCCTGACGGATATCCGTGGGGAGACGGCACTGTCGAGAAAAGAACTCAATCGCATGGTGAAGGTCTCCGTCATTTCGGACACGCAGCTGCTGGAGGTGGTGGTGACTTCTACCGACCCAAAGCTTGCTTGCCGGATCGCGGGCGCATTTGCGAAGGTCGCGCCGACAGAGATCATCCGCATCACCAAGGCAGGCGGCGTGGAGGTCGTCGACCAGCCGGAGGTCGCGTCGGAAAAGACTGCGCCGAGAACCGTGTTTGACAGTGCGATCGGCTTTGTGATTGGCGTGATCGTGATCTCGGTCATTCTTGTGCTGCGTATGCTGGCGGATACAACGATCTACCTGCCGGAGGATATTGAATGCGCGGCGAATGTGACGATCCTCGGCATGATACCGGAGATCAACATCACAAATGACGCCTGTGCGGAGTGGGCGCTGACGGAAGGAGGTGCGGTGCTTTACCATGAAAAAGAAAAATGTTCGGAAAACAACGAGGGAAACGGTTCGGGCAAACCGGAAGCGTTTGCTGACCAATGAGTCGCCGTTTGCGATCAAGGAGGCCTATGTAAAGCTGCGCACCAGCCTGTTGTTTTGCATGACGGCGGATAAGGAGCGCCCCTGCTCGACCTTTGCCATCACGAGCGCAAAGCCCTCAGAGGGCAAGAGCCTCACGGCGGCGAACATCGCCATCAGCTACGCCATGCTCGGCAAGCGCGTGCTGCTTGTTGATGCGGATATGCGCAAGCCGACGCAGCGGCGTCTGTGGAAAGTGCGAAGCACTGCCGGCCTGTGTGACTTTTTGGCGAAGATCAGCCGGCTCGAGCTTGTGAAGGTGACGGATCTGCCGCTGTGGATCGTCTGCACCGGTACGATCCCGCCCAACCCGTCCGAGCTGCTCTCGTCCGAGCGGATGAGACGCTTCGTGGCGGAGAGTGCCAAGACCTACGATTATGTGATCATCGACACGCCGCCGATCAACACGGTGGCGGATGCGCAGATCATTTCCACCTATGTGGACGGTGTGGTGCTCGTGACGAAATCCGGTGTGACGACCACGGACGAGCTCAGCGACGCCAAGGACGCCGTGCTGCGCGCAGGCGGGAACCTGTGCGGCGTGGTGCTCAACGACATGAATATGAAGTCCGGAAAATACGCCTATAAGTATAAGTACAAATACGGCGGCAAGTACGGATATAAGTATTCGTATTCCGATCCCTATGAAGCGCAGTAACGGCGGGATCGACCTGTCGCTGGACTATCATGCACACGTCCTGCCCGGCTGTGACCATGGGAGCGACAGGCTTGAGACGTCTTTGCGGCAGCTGGATATGGCGGCTGCGGCCGGCATCCGAACGGTCTGTGCGACGCCGCACTTTTACCCGCACAAGGAATCGGCGGAATCCTTCCTGCGCCGCAGAGAGGAGTGCGCGCAGCTGCTGCGTGCGCATCTGCCGGAACAAGCGCCGCAGATTTGCCTCGGTGCGGAGGTGCTCATCTGCGACGGGATGGAGCGGCTTGAGGGCCTGCACCGTCTGTGCCGCGAGGGCACGAATGAGCTGCTGCTCGAAATGCCGTTTTATGCGTGGCCGGAGTCTATCTGGGACACGCTGTATCAGCTGCTGGATCTGCAGGATATACAAATTATCCTCGCACACGCCGAGCGCTATCCGGCTGCGGACATCGAGCAGCTGGCGCGCGACGGTGTGCCGCTGCAGCTCAATGCCGCGTGCCTGACAAAGCCGCTGCACCGCAAGCGCTATCTCACCTGGATCGAAGGCGGCTGCGTGCGCTATCTCGGCAGCGACATCCATATGCTCGGCAGCGGCTATCAGGATTGGGAGAAATGTGCAAGGCTGCTGGAAAAGAGAGTGCCATGAAACAAGATACTCTGACCGGTGCGGCCGACAAGCAGCCGCTGGTTTCCGTGATCATGCCCGCATACAATGCTGAGAAATACATCGGGGAAGCCATTGCTTCCGTGTGCGCCCAGACGTATGAAAACTGGAATCTGCTGATCCTCGATGACGGTTCTGCTGACCGCACAGCCGAGATCGCGCAGGCCTATGCGCAGCAGGATGCGCGCATTCAGGTCTTGCGCAATCCGCAGAACATGGGTGTTGCACGCACAAGAAACCGAGGCTTTGATCTCGCGCAGGGGGAATGGATCGCGCTGCTTGACAGTGATGATAGGTGGCGTGCGCAGAAGCTGGAAAAACAGCTTGCCGTGGCGAGGAGTTCGGATGCGGATATTGTCTATTGTTCGTATGCGATGATAGATGAAAACGGCTGCCATTTGTCGGATTTCATCGTTCCGGAAACGACGTCCTATCATGCCATGCTCGAGGAAAGTGTGCTCAGCTGTTCCACTGTGCTGATTCGGCGGGATGCTTTATGTGACCATCGTTTTTGTGCGCAGTATTATCACGAGGACTATGCGCTCTGGCTGGAGCTGATGCGTTCCGGCTTCCGGACCTTGGCGAGTAGAGAAACTTTGGCGGACTACCGTGTTGCGAAGGGCTCTCGTTCGAGCGATAAGCTCAAATCTGCCAGATACCGTTGGCGGATCTACCGGGATGTTGAGCGGCTCTCGCTGCCACGATCCGCTTGCGCGTTTTTTTCTTACGCACTCCATGGCGTGCGTAAGCACGGGAGAATCTAACCATGGGAGAAGTGAAGGTTTTGACTGCGCATCAGACGCTCCTGCTGGAGATGCTCAAGGACTTTGACGCCGTGTGCCGTAAGCACCATATATCCTATCAGCTCTTCGCCGGAACGGCGTTGGGCGCCGTTCGTCACCACGGCTTCATCCCGTGGGACGATGATGTAGATGTGATCCTCATGCGCAGCGAATATGACCGCTTGCTTACGGAGGCGGCGGGGGACTTTGATCCTGAGCGCTACTATGTGCAGCGGGAAAACAGCGCGCACTGGCCCATGCAGTTTTCCAAGCTGCGCAGAAACCATACGGCCTGCATCGAAAAATATCATCCGAAAGACCCGCTTGTCCATCAGGGCGTCTACATAGACATTTTTCCGTGCGACAATCTTTCGGATCGGCCGCTGATGCGGCGGCTGCAATTTGCGGCGTCCAGGGCAATCATTGCAAAGGCGCTCTATGCGCGCGGCTATGAGACGGACAGCGTGGCGAAAAAAGCCTTCATGCAGCTTTGCCGCCTGCTGCCGCGCCGGGCGTTGGAAACGCTCTGTATACGCAGAGGAGACGACCGGACCGCGCTGCTGCATTCGTTTCTGGCGGCCGGAAAACGGTATGAAAAAAATCTGCTCCCGCGTGAGTGGTTGACAGAGTCGGTCGAGCTCCCGTTTGAGGATGGCGTGTTTCCGGTCACGGCGCATTATGACGCGCTGCTGACGCAGCTGTACGGCAACTGGCGTGCGCTTCCGTCACCGGAGGCGCGCAGGTGTAAGGAGCACGCGGCAATCATCGATCTCGAGCGCTCCTACACGCATTATCTTGCCGCACAGCAGGCAATGCGTATTGATGTCTACACGCGGAGCATCCGCTGACTGCCGGAGGAATGTATGGATAGAGTAGAGGTTGTCTGCGTCACCATGGGGCAGAAAGACTTAACGATCGCGGATAAAATGCACATTACCGGCGATGCCGTGTTTGGAAATCAGGCCGACGGATACCGCAAAGAGACACAGTTAAACGCTGGGCGCACGTTGCGCATGATCACCACGGACACGCGGGGCGTCGGCGTCAACCGCAACATTGCGCTGCTGCACGCTGCCGGAGATATCCTGCTTTTTGCCGACGATGATATCTGCTATGCCGACGGTTATGCCGATGGTGTGCGCCGCGCCTATGCGCAGCATCCGGATGCGGATATGATCCTTTTTTCCCTGGACATTACGCAGGGCGGGCGTGTGATCCGCCAGGTCAAAAACCGCGATGGTCGTCTGCGTTTTCATCGCGCTCTGCGGTATGGGACGTGCGTTTGCTCTATCCGCCGTGACAGCCAGCGCCGTGCGAACATTTGGTTTTCCACGATCTTCGGCGGCGGCACGAACTATGCCCACGGGGAGGACACGCTGTTTTTGTGTGACGCGTTTCGTCGAGGGCTTCGGGTGTATACGAGCAGCTTCTGCCTGGGTACCTGTGCCAAGGACGCGTCCACCTGTTTTCACGGCTTTGATGAAAAGTATTTTTACGATCAGGGCGTTTTGTATCGGGCGGCATTCGGTGCGGCTGCAGTGCCGCTGTGCCTGCGCTTTTGCCTGAAGCGGTACGGTGCATACCGGGAAGAGATGACCTTTTCCCAAGCTTTGCGGGCAATGCGCCGGGGTACCAGGGAAACGCCAGGAGAAAGAACCCCATAGCGTTTCTGATGTTTTGGTTCGATCGATTCAAATGCAAAGGGGGGAAACCGTTTGAAACAAGAAAATCAACCGGTCAAAAAAGCATCTGGTGGTGGTGTAAAACCGCTGCCGATCGTGATCACAGTGATCGCTGTGATCGCGCTTGCCGTTCTCGTTGTGGTGCTGGTTCGCGGCCATAAGCCTGCGGACACGCTCACACCGCTGCAGAGCGCAGAGCCAATACCCGTATCCGCGGATGCAAAGCTGTCCACTCCGGTCGGAGACCTTGTGCTGCCGCAGGAGTTGGCAGCGGTCTGCCGGATCGCGGATGTCTCTGCGGATGGGCAGTATGCCGTGCGCGTATCTGCGCCGGTTGGAACGGATGACGTGCTGCTGTTTGTGCTGTCCGTCGGCGAAAACGGGAGCGGTTATGCTCTTGGCAGTGCACCGGATGCATCCGGTGCGCAGACGGCTATCTGGCTGGATATCCACGAGATCCCGAAAGACGCTGCGTGGACGGCGGACGAATACGCTCATATCAATGCACTGCAGAGTTTCGTCAATGATCTCATCGAGCAGATCAACCATCTGGAAGGCTTTCAGGGAGGTGCGGGATGACTATCCCAAAGTTAAAGCGCAGACTCGGTGCTTTGCTGTATCATACGGTTGCGAAGCACTTACCGCCTTCCTATAGCAGCTTAAAGCTTGGCCAGACGGCTTTACGCCGGTTTTGCGGAAGATGGATGCTGGCCGATTGTGGAAAACGGGTAAATATTGAGAAAAACGCTACCTTTTCTGCAAAAGTGACTCTTGGTGACGATTCCGGAATCGGCATCAATGCCAAAATTTATGGTACTTGTCACATTGGCCGCTGTGTGATGATGGGGACGGATGTCACGATTATCACAAGAAATCACTGTTTTGAGCGGACGGATGTTCCTATGATGGAACAGGGGTTTGAAGCCGAGTTGCCTGTCTATATCGGAGATGACGTCTGGATCGGAGATCGTGTTTTGATTTTGCCGGGCGTACACATCGGAAATGGCTGCATCATTGCGGCGGGCGCGGTCGTGACAAAGGATGTCCCGGACTATGCGATCGCTGCAGGAGTGCCTGCTCATGTGATCCGTATGCGTAAGCAATGTGGCGTCGAGGTGCAATAGAAGAAATGAGGTGAGTACCATCGAAGTTTCCTTGTGGATCCTGCTCGGCATCGGGTTTGCCGGCAGCGCCGCATGGCTTGTTCTCATGCGGGATCGGCTGAACATGGCATGGTATGCGGCGATCCCTTTGGCGATTTTTCATACCATTTTCGGCGTGCTGACGGTGAAGGTATTCGCCTTTCTTGAAACCGGATTTGACAAAGCCACCCTCGGCAACATGAGCCTGTTTGGCGGAGTGTTCTTTATGCCGGTGGCTTACTGGCTCGGTGCAAAGCTTTTCAAGCGGCCGATGAAAGAGACCTTTGATGTCTTTACGCCTTGCATGATCTTTACAGTCATGTGCGCCCGCATCAACTGCATCCTTTCCGGGTGCTGCACCGGCCTGATCATACCAGGAACGCAGCTGCGCTGTCCAACAAGGGAGCTGGAGCTGGTGTATTACATCGTGATGCTGATCCTGCTCATTCCCCGCGTGAAAAAGGATGAAAACCCCGGCACCTGTTACCCACTCTACATGGCAAGCTATGGTGCGTTCCGGTTTGTTATCGAGTTCTTTCGGACATCGAGCTCGGGGATGCTGTTTCATCTGTCCCATATCTGGGCCGCGCTTGCATTTGCGGCAGGACTCAGTGTTTACATAGAGGTCAATAATAGAAATCACAGAGTGAAGAAAGGAAAGAAGGTAGGAAGGAAATGAAAAATATGTATCGGCGCTTCCTTTCCCTTGTGCTGTGCATGTGCATGGTGTTCGTGTTGCTTCCCAACATCGCCATGCCTGCGTATGCGGCAAACAGCGGCACCGTTATCGGGCTGGCTGACGAGAGCATCGGCCTGAGCTTCTCCGGCGACGCGGACAACGCGTGGAGCGCCAGCGGCACACAGATCGTTGGCTCTGCCACCGGCACGGGCGGAACCTGCAGCGACACACATTATAGCTCCACGCTGACCATCACCAACACGAGAACCACAAAGGCGACGCTGTCCTTCGACTATACCATTGCGCTGAACAGCGGCACCATTCAGGTAGACGGGGCTGCGGTCACGGCGGGCGGCAAGTTCTCCAAGGAGCTGGCATCCAACGCCAGCATCAAGGTCTACATCAAGTCCGGCAGCACCAGCGCTGCCACCACGATCACCATGACCAACGTGGCGCTGGTGGCCGATGTGAGCGCCACCGTGACCTTCCAGCCCGCCGAGAACGGCTCCTATACCGTGGACGGCAAGGCCATCACCGAGGCCTACACCAACACGCAAAGCTCCATGACTGCCTATCAGGTAATAGCGACCCCGGCGGCGGGCTATCAGTTCATGGGCTGGTACAATGTGACTGAGGGAAAGTACATCAATACCTCTCCCAAGGCGGCACTGAACATTGAAAACGACTGCACCATCACGGCGCGGTTTGTCAGCAATGACGCGGCGCTCTTTGAGACCGGCGGTCAGCGCTTTGACGACCTGAACGACGCGATCGCGGAGGCGCAGAAGAAGCTGCCCGCCACCATAGCACTGGTCAGCAGCGGCGCGATCGCGGGGAGCTACACCATTCCCGCTGGCATCACCCTGCTGATCCCCTTTGACGAGGCCAAGACCTGCTATACCAGTACCCCGGCGTCCACCACCTCCCAAGCGGGCGCCAAGGTATTCCGGACGCTGACCATGAGCGAGGGCGCCTCTCTTACCGTCAATGGCGCCATCAGCGTCGGCGGCCAGTACTTTGCAGCCGCCGGTAACGGACAGGGCCGCATCGTCGGGCCCTATGGCTACATCAAAATGGAGTCCGGCAGCGCCATCGACGTGCAGTCCGGCGCAAGCCTGTACGCATGGGGCTTCATCTCCGGCAGCGGCTCTGTCACCGTACAGTCCGGCGGCTCCGTCTATGAGTGGTACCAGATCCTGGACTTCCGGGGCGGCACGAAAACAAGCCAAATGGGAAGTAAGGTGTTCCCCTTTAACCAGTATGCCGTGCAGAATGTGGAGGTGCCTCTGACCCTGCACGCCGGCGCCAGCGAGACCGTATATACCGGCGTGAATGCCATGGGCGGCATCAAGCCCACCTCCATCCCCTTTATCGGCGACAAGGGAATGTTCAAGCTGACCTCCGGCAGTCTGACCAAGGCGTATGACGGCGCCACTGACCGTATCCACTATACCATCGACGGTGTGGCGGAGGTCAACAGCCTGAACCTGACCTTGGCTGGCATAGAAGTCAGCTCGGCGGACTATGTTCTGCCGCTGACCAACAACATGACCATCAATCTGGCAGAGGGCGGCAAGCTGACCATCAACCAGACGGCGGCGCTGCTGCCCGGCGTGGAGGTATCCATCGCCAAGGACGCCGAGCTGGTGGTGTCCAGCGGCAAGAGCATCTACATTTACGATGTGGACGAGTGGGGCGGCTACTGCGGCGGTTATAGCCAACAGTTCATCCCAGTGGTCTATGCCCCCGGACGGACAGGCTCCCGTGCGCCTCTGGCGGATGTGAAGGTGGACGTCAACGGTACACTGACCGCCATCGGCGGCATCTATACCACCGCCAGCGGTGCGGACATCTGCTCCAGCGAGGGTACCGGCGTCTACAGCCAGCAGGGCGCTCCCGGTAAGGAGACCAAGACGTATCAGTACGACGGCGGCCCGACCAAGCACGACATCCCCATCACACCCGCAAAGCTGCACAACGCCGACGGCACCTACTTTGAGACTGCGAAGGCTCAGACCGGCAATACCATCGACTATGTCCGAGGCACATGGGGCGGAAAGCCTTGCGCGCATGAGAGTAAGGAGCTTCGCGGCGCGAAGGATGCCACCTGCACCACGACCGGCTATACTGGCGACACCTACTGCAAGGATTGTAACGAAAAGATCGCAGACGGCAAGGTCATTCCCGCGCTTGGCCACGCTTGGGACAATGGTGTGATCACGACCGCTCCGACTTGTGAAAACGCCGGTGTCAAGACGTTTACCTGCACGCGCTGCAATGAGACAAAAACAGAGGCCATCAGCGCGACCGGCCACACGCCTGTTCAGATCCCCGAAAAACCGGCCACCTGCACCGAGCCCGGCCATAAGGCCGGCACGAAGTGCTCTGTTTGCGGTGCGATCCTCTCCGGCTTGGAAGAAATCCCTGCCAAGGGGCACGCCGTGGTCGTTGACCCGGCAGTCGATCCCACCTGCACCGAGCCCGGTAAGACGGAGGGCAAGCACTGCTCCGTCTGCGGCGAGGTCATCGTTGCGCAGGAAGTGATCCCCGCCAAGGGACACACCGTGGTCATTGACCCCGCAGTCGAGCCGACCTGCACCGAGCCCGGTAAGACGGAGGGCAAGCACTGCTCCGTCTGCAACGAGGTACTCGTTGCGCAAAAGGAAATTCCTGCAAAGGGACATCATCCAGTCGTCCGTGATGCTAAGGATGCTACCCTCGCAGAGGACGGCTATACCGGTGATACTTATTGCGATGTTTGCGGTGAGCTTCTGCAAAAGGGCGAGGTCATTCCCAAAACTGGCGCTGTGATCACTTGGATCGTTGACGGCGTGCAAACTACTGAGGTGTATCGGAAGGGGACGACCCCGACATTCAAGGGTGCACTCGAAAAGTCCGAGACCGCGCGCTATCGTTATGAGTTTGCCGGTTGGGACAAAGAGCTTGTTCCGGTCACGGACAACGCGACTTATACAGCGAAGTTTAACCAGATAGGCAAAAACGGTCTGTGTGTCGAGGGCGAGGATACGTACTGGATCGCCAATGGTGAGAATGTCGCTTTCCCCGGCCTGATTCGTATCAACGTCGGCAGCGAGGCGCAGCCGCATTACCACTATTACTACTTTGGCGAAGACGGTAAGGCGGTAAAAGACGGCAACTATAAGGTGGACAAGAATAACGACCTGCCGCTGCCGGCTTACCGGTATTGCTTTGATGCCGATGGCGTCATCATTCATGATAAAGATACATCCAAAAACGGCATTTGCCCGGGCGATGGCTCGAAGTACTACTATGTCGACGGCGTAAAGGTTGGCGAAGGTCTGATTTGTGTTGGCGGCGCTTTCTACTATGCGCGCACATCCACCGGCGAGATCGTTCGTAACTGCGATTACTGGATCTCGAAGACAAACGGTTACAAAATTGAGGCGAGGACTTACCATTTTGATCCTGACGGCAAGATGGTGATCGACGGGTTCGTGGACATCAATGGCGGTACTTACTACTTTGTTAAGGGCGAGTGCGCAAAAGGCTTGACGAAGATCGGCGAGGACTACTACTTCTTCAACGCCGGCAGCGGCATGATGTACAAGGACGCCACCATGTGGGTGCCTGCCAACAGCTACGGTGTCGAGCCCGGAATGCATTACTTTGATGCAGAGGGCAGGATGACCGGCAAGTAAACAAACATGATCCGTGTGCGGGGCCTCAGACAGGCTGATCGGCCCCGCACATATTTTCGTATGACTGAAAAAGAGGAATGGTATGAGGTTTCCAAACAACGTGAGACAGTGTGACCATCGAGCAGGCGCGGAGGAGAACAGTGGAATTTAGTGTGATTGTTCCGGCCTACAATGCGAGCCGATTTTTACGCAGATGCATTTCTTCGGTGCAGGCACAGGGCGTGACCGATTGGGAACTGATCATTGTTGACGATGGCTCTGAAGACGACAGCGCAGAGCTCTTGGATGCTTACGCGAAAGAGGATCCAAGAATTCGAGTGATTCATCAGAAGAATACCGGTCAGTTTTTTGCCCGAAGAAGGGGCATCGACGCTGCGCAGGGAGACTATCTTGTTTTCCTGGACAGTGATGATGCGTGGATGCTGGATTGTCTGCAGACGCTTCAGACTGTGATTCATAACAATGCGCCGGACATGGTCCTCTACACAGGACGGGTGATCCGTGAGGGGTCTGGCGGCGCGCAGATGATCGGTCATGTTTTCGAGCATGAGCAATGGCTTGCCGTTTCGCAAATGAAAGAAATGCTCATTTCCGGCAATGAATTGAATTCGCTGTGCCTGAAGGCTTTTCGGCGGGAACTGTTTCTTGGAGACGATACAGATTATTCATCTCTTGCGGGGGTGCATTGCGGTGAGGATAAGGTGCAGCTTTTTTACCCCTTGACACAGGCGGCAAATATCTTATATATTCCCAATTGCCTGTACAGCTATTATTACCGCGCAGACAGCACAATGCACAGCTTTGACGTGCGGGATATTTCAAGAAAACTCTCCCAGGAAATGTTTTCTGTGCTTTCTCTCTACATGGAGCTGTGGGGTATGAACGACCGGCGCCATCAACAGCTGCTTGCGCTGTATCAGCTCAGGATGTATCTGATCGTATACTTTGACGTTCGCAAAAGCTGCGCGACGGCGCATGAACGGCAGATGCTCCGCAAGTACCCGTGGGGCGGGATCGAAAAACAGTGGCGTCCATACTACAGGGAGATTCGGTGCCGGGTCAGCGTTCGCGAGCGCATCAAGCTGCTTGCTGCAGCCTTGCGGCTGTGACGGCAGCGCCGGAAGTCTCGAACCGAGGAAGCAAAACATGAAACGAATTCTGATCGTAAATAACAATATGCATATCGGCGGTGTGCAAAAAGCGCTGCTGAACCTGCTGCAGGCACTGCATGCCGATTACGACATCACGCTGCTTTTGTTTTATCGCGGCGGCGCGCTGCTCAACGAAGTGCCTTCGGATGTCCGCGTGTGTGCTGCAGACGGTGCGTTTCGCTATTTTGGCATGACGAAAAACGATGTGTCGACGGTTCGTGACCGGCTGCTGCGCACGTTTTGGGCAGGCATGACGCGTGTGCTTGGAATGCCCATCAGCACACGGCTCGCCTGTTTGCTGCAAACGCGCATACAGGGGTTTGATGCGGCGATCTCTTTTTTGCACAGCGGGGCTGCACATACGTTTTATGGCGGGTGCAATGCGTTTGTCCTCAACTGCGTGGATGCGGAAAAGAAGATCACATATCTTCACTGCGATTATGGACAGATCCGTGCCGCTTCGACGTATAATGCCGATCTCTACCAGCGGTTTGACGAGATCGTGGCGTGCTCCGACGGCTGCAGGCGCGCGTTTTTGAATGTCCATCCGCAGCTTGCAGGCAAAACGTGCGTTATTCCGAATTTTCAGAATGATGCGGCGATTGTTCGCTTGGCAAAAGCGCAGCCGGTCAATTTGGACCATGGACGGCTGAATGTTCTGACTGTCGCCAGATTCGGGCGCGAAAAGGGGATCCTGCGCGCGCTGCATGCAGTGGCCGCACTGGGGGCACTGCGCGGCGGGCTGCGTTACTATCTCATCGGAGACGGTCTGGAGTATGCCGAGGCGCAAAAGACCATAACAGAGCTGGGGCTTGACGATACAGTCGTTTTGCTTGGCGCGATGGAAAATCCATACGGCTATATGCGGGCGGCGGATGTGCTCCTGATCCCATCTTTTTCAGAGGCTGCACCGATGGTCATCCATGAGGCCGCCTTGCTTGGTACACCGATTTTAACGACCGAGACCTCATCGGCGGTCGAGATGGTGAAAGACACGGGCTTTGGCTGGGTGTGCCCCAACACGCAAGCGGGTATCACGCAGGGGCTGCGGCGACTGCTGGATGCACCGCAGATGCTGCGGACGCAGCGCGAGGCACTTGGTGGAGTCGCGTTTGATGTGACAGCGGCAAAACGTAAATTTTCGGAGTTGATCAACGGTTATGATGAAGACACAACTTGATCACGGCGGTGTTGTAAGGACGGGCATTGGCGGTGCCGGTACGCTGTTTGGCTGCCTTTTGATCGCGCTGCTGCTCTGCATTGTGCAGATCAGCGGGAGCAAGATGCTGATTGCTGCCTGCTTGGTTGCTTTTTTGGCCTTTCATTTTTGGTCATGTTTTCAAAATGACGCTATGTGCGTGCTGCTGTTTTTTCTCCCATGGAGTCCGCTTTTGCGGATGGACCGCAGCAGCATCTCGTTATTTACCATTGCATTGCTTGTGACATGCTTGTATTATTGGCAGAGAGACGGTTTTCGCCTGTCGCTGTATCAGATCTTGGTGACGGCATTTCTCGCGGTCACGACGCTGATCGCGAAGGCGATCCAGTCGAACCCCATTCAGAATCATTATCTGTTCTTTTTCATGATGCTTCTGCTGTTTCCTTGCGTGGCAAAGGGGCTTCGCGGCGCAGCCAATTTTTCGAGACTGACATTGTTTTTTTCCTGCGGCATCATTATGGCCGCGCTTTCCGCCCGGCAGATCGCGGCGTACCCGAACATTTCTCAGTACATCAAAGTGGATTCCTATCTGAAGATCACGCGGCTTTCCGGCTATTATCGTGATCCAAACTTCTATTCTGCGCATATTACCGCCTGCCTCGCCGGTGTCCAGCTGCTTATGAGCAGGGAACGGCAGCGCAGCCGGCAGATCGTCTGGCTCGGCGTTATGATGGTTCTTATCTACTGCGGGATGCTTTCGGCCTCAAAATCGTTCGTAATCGTTTTGGCGTGTCTGTTTCTTGTCTGGGTTCCGGTCCTGCTCACCGGAGGTCATGTGAAAAGAGGCATCGCCATCCTTGCAGGCGTTGCGTGCGCAGCAGCGGTCATGCTTTTGTCCGCAGCGGTTCAGGACCTGCTGCGTATGGTGATGTCCCGCTTTTCGTATGCGGCCAACGTTTCGGATCTGACGACGCACCGGTCGGAAATATGGCGGATGTATCTGCATGACCTTAGCTACGATCCCGTGCTAATGCTGCTCGGTTCCGGCTTTACCAGCGTCACGCTTAGAATGAAGGCCTCGCATAATACCATCATTCAGGGCGTGTTCCAGTTTGGTCTGATCGGGCTTCCGGTGCTGTGTACGTGGCTGGTAATGACGCTCAAGCGAGCAAGCGGCAGGAGCGGTTGCCGGAAAAATGCCTTTTTGCTCATGTGTGTTGGTGTTGTGCTGCCGTGGATGGCGCTGGATATTTTGTTTTTTGATGAATTTTTCCTACTGCCTGTCTATGCAGTGATCGGCGCCGGCTATGCGGCGTCGGGTAGTGAACAGATCGACGGAAATGTTGTGAACTCTGCGGAAAGGGCGAGGTGAACGTATGCAGATCATTTATGAACTGTCCTGGCTATGGACGCTGCTGGGCATTGCGCTCGCGGCAGCGGCGGTCTGCGTGGCCGCCGCCGCGCTGATCGCGCGGGCATCGCAGAAACGCTTGGGGAAGAAAACAGCCGTGCTGATCGGCGTCGCGGCATTCGCACTTGCCGTTGTGGTCGTCATTCTGCTTGCCCGCACGGCGATGCCGCTTTGAACGAAAGGGAGACATACCATGCCGCTGCAGATCGTCAGAAACGACATTACACATATGCAGGTCGATGCCATCGTCAACGCCGCAAACGCCTCGCTCTCGGACGGCGGCGGTGGGGTAGACGGCGGCATCCACCGCGCCGCCGGTCCGGAGCTGCTGGCAGAGTGCAAAGCGCTCGGCGGCTGCGCGACTGGGCACGCGAAGCTCACGAAGGGCTATGCTCTGCCGTGCCGGTACGTCATCCACACGGTCGGGCCGCGCTGGTGCGGCGGCGCGCACGGAGAGCGAGAGCTGCTCGCTGCCTGCTACCGGTCGTCGCTTGCGCTCGCGCTGGAGCACGGCTGTGCGTCGGTCGCGTTTCCGCTCATCGCCTCCGGTGTCTACGGATTTCCGAAGGATCTGGCGCTCAGGACGGCGATCGACACTATCGGCGATTTCCTGCTTGCGCACGATATGACCGTCTACCTCGTCATTTTTGACCGCAAGGCGTATCAGATCGGCAGCAAGCTGTTTGCGGACATCACGGCATATATTGACGACCGCTATGTCGCAGCACATGCGGATGAGCGCGGTGCACGTCAGCGCCGCATGGAGGCGTATCCGGTCTGCGGCGCATCCGTGTGCATGCAGGCGGATGCAGCGCCGGCGCCGCGCGCCGTCGGAGTGCAGCACCCAGGCGCGCTCAAAGACGCACTCGAGCAGCTCGACGAGAGCTTTTCCGAGATGCTCCTGCGCAAGATCGACGAGCGCGGCATGACGGACGCGCAGTGCTACAAAAAGGCGAACATCGACCGCAAACTCTTTTCGAAGATCCGCTCGGACAAGGGTTATAAGCCTTCCAAGCCGACGGTCATCGCCTTTGCCATCGCTCTGGAGCTGCCGCTTAATGAGCTGCAGGATATGCTTCGCAAGGCGGGTTTTGCGCTCTCGCATTCGAATAAGTTTGATATCATCGTGGAGTTTTTCGTCGCGCGTGGCAACTACAACGTCTTTGAGATCAACGAGGCGCTGTTCGCGTTTGATCAGAGCCTGATCGGTACGTGACGCAGCGTGTCCGGAAAATGTCGCCTGCCATGCGACCGGACAAAGCGTATACTGTCCTAAGATATGACTGTAAGGCAAAGCCAAGCAGTCATATTTTTTTATTCGGAGGTATGCAGCATGAAAAAGAACCTGACGGAGATCGTATTCATCCTCGACCGCAGCGGCTCTATGTCCGGCCTGGAGGCGGACACCGTCGGCGGGTTCAACGCCATGATCGCAAAGCAGAAAAGAGAGCCCGGCGAGGCGCTGATCTCGACGGTGCTCTTCGACGATGAGAGCGTTGTCATCCACGACCGCGTACCGGTGCAGAATATCGCACCGATGACGGAGCGGGATTACTATGTGCGCGGCTGCACGGCGCTGCTCGATGCCATCGGCGGCGCGATCCACCACATCGGCAACGTCCACAAGTACGCAAGAGCCGAGGATGTCCCCGAGCATACGCTCTTCGTCATCACGACCGACGGCGTGGAAAATGCCAGCCGCCGCTATGACAGCGAGCGGGTCAAACAGATGATCGAACGGCAAAAGACGCGTCATGACTGGGAGTTTTTGTTCCTCGGCGCGAATATCGACGCCGTCGAGACGGCGGGGCGCTTCGGCATCGGCGCGGATCGCGCGGTCGACTACCACGCCGACCGCGCGGGCACACAGCTCAACTATGAGGTGCTGAGTGAGGCGGTGTCCGCCGTGCGATGCAGCGCGCCGCTGGGCACAGCATGGAAGGCACGTATCGACGAGGATTTCCGCGCCAGAAAGCGCGGCGGGAAACGCTGAGCCCGCTCTGCGGCGCAAAATGTATGCAGCCGCCGGATTTTTCAGGCGGCTGCGCCGCATTCTTTCCGGCACACGCTTGCGCAACGGGCGCAAAGGCAGTATGATAGATGCACCGATATTTGAATAACGGAGGAGAAACTATGAACATTGCTGTCATCACCGGCGCATCCGCCGGCATCGGCCGTGAGCTCGTCTACGCTGTGGATAAGGACGCGGAATATGACGAGATCTGGGTCATCGCCCGCAGAAAAGAGCGGCTTGAGGAGCTGCGCGGCAAGTGCCGCAATCCCATCCGGCCGATCGCGCTCGATCTCTCGGATCTGAGCAGCATCGACGCCTATCAGGCGCTGCTCGAGCAGGAGCAGCCCGAGATCCGTATGCTGGTCAATGCCGCCGGCTGCGGTGTGTTCGGCCCGTTTGCCGAGGCGGACCGCAAGAAGCTCATCTCGAGCGCGCAGCTCAACTCGCTCGCACTCACAGGCATGTGCCACGCGAGCCTGCCGTATATGCATTCCGGCAGCAACATCATCAACATGGGCTCGAACTCCGCCTGGCAGCCCGTTCCGTTTCAGGCGGTGTACGGCGCGAGCAAGAGCTATGTTCTGAGCCTTTCCCGCGCGCTCGGCCGTGAGCTGCGTCCGCAGGGCATCCATGTCATGTGCGTCTGCCCCGGCTGGATCAAGACGGAGTTCCAGCAGGTCGCGCACCATGATGAGTTCATCCGCTACGTGGATAAGTGGTATGGCCCCGATGAGGTGGCGGCGCAGGCCATGAAGGATCTCAAGAAGAAAAAGAGCGTCTCCATTCTCGGTCACCCTGTGCGCCGTCAGGTGCGTCTGGTCAAGCTCCTGCCGGTGGATACCGTCATGGACATCTGGTGTAAGCAGCAGGGCATCGAGTGAGCGTGCTGCGCATGACGGTGTGCTAACCCCCAGCCTGTCTGCATACACTTCTGTTATCGGGGGTGATGTGCATGAAACGCTGGAAGGTCTACGGCTGCGCGGCGGTGTTTCTGCTGCTGACAGCGGTGAAGATGATCGCACCGGCGGCGGCTGCGGATGCGCGCGCGGTGCTTGTTCCGGCCATCGGTGCGGACGACGATTACCGCGCCGTATTCGCCGAGATCCGCAGCGCGTTTTCGACCGCACGGGTGGGGGAGCAGGATGTGCGGCTGCAGCCGTATCTGCCGGAGGTGGATATGTCCGCATGGGCGACGCCCGCGCCCGAGCCCACGCCGACACCGACACCGCAGCCGACTCCTGAGCCGACGCCGGAACCGACGCAGAGCCCGGAGCTGCAGGCCGCCTTCGCCGCGCGCGAGGCATTCCTCGACGCGCAGGCGGTCTATTCCGGCTATGCCGTCCCGGCGAACGTCAGCTACGCGGTCAGCGAGCTGCCGTTTGCGCACGGCTCTCCGGTCGCGGGCTACACCTCGTCCGGCTTCGGCTACCGGCTGCACCCGCTGGAAAACAAGGTCAAATTTCACTATGGCACAGACTTCGCGGCCAATTCCGGCACGACGGTCTGTGCCTTTGCTGACGGCACGGTGCTCGCCGCCGGGCAGAGCGAGGGATACGGCAACTATGTCAAGCTCGGTCACGCGGGCGGCTATGCAACGCTCTACGGTCACTGCAGCAAGCTGCTCGTGCGCGCCGGTGAGACGGTGACGCTCGGTCAGCCGATCGCGCTCGTCGGTGCGACCGGCAAGGCGACCGGACCGCACCTGCACTTCGAGCTCATGCACGACGGGTATTATTATAACCCGGAGTTTTACCTTGCCGCATGAAGCGCCGCCGCTTTTCGTTCGAGGTACGCCCGGGGGCAGTCGTGCTGCTTGCCGGGCTGTATTTTTTGCTGCCGCTGCGCTGGTGTGTGCGTCTGGCGCTGACCGTGACGGTGCACGAGCTCGGGCACGTCGCGGCGCTGATCTTGTGCGGCGCGCAGGTCTGCGGTCTGCGCATGGAAGGCTGCGGTCTTGTGCTGCGGTGCACGCCGCCGGAGGGGGCGCTGCGCACGATCACGGCGGCGCTGGCAGGTCCGGCCGCCGGCGCGGGGCTGTTTTGCATTCTGCGCGGGCTTGGCTATACTGCGTGTGCAGAGCTGAGTCTGCTCTTTTCGTGTGTGAATCTGCTGCCGGTGCTGCCGCTTGACGGCGGGCGCGCACTGTATGCCGCACTCGCGGCACTGGCGGGGGAGCGTGCGGCGGAGCGGACGCTCGACGTGCTCGGTCTGGTGCTGCCGGTCGCGCTCATGGTGCTTGGTCTGGCGCTGTTTGCGCGCGGATTCGGACTCGCACTGGGGGTGTTCGGCGCGTGGCTGGCACTTTTGCAGCCGGGAATGACTTGCCAAGGCGCACAACATGATGTAAAATACTCCTACTATCAAATGTAGGAGTGTAGTATGGATCAGCGATTGGAACGCATCCTGCCGCGCGTGCAGAAGCCCGCGCGCTATACCGGCGGCGAGTACCGCCAGATCATCAAGGACAAGGCAGAGGTGGACCTGCGCCTCGCTTTTTGCTTCCCGGATATTTATGAGATCGGCATGTCGAACATCGGCATGCGCATCCTCTATGCCACAATGAATCAGATGCCCGGCGTCTGGTGCGAGCGCGTGTTTGCACCGTGGGGCGATATGGAGCAGGAGATGCGCAAGGCCGGCATCCCGCTCTACGCACTTGAGAGCGGCGACCCCGTGAGCGATTTTGACGTCGTGGCGTTTTCCCTCGGCTATGAGATGGCGTATCCCGCCGTACTCAATATGCTCGACCTCGCCGGCATCCCGCTGCGCAGTGCCGACCGTCCGGAGCTGACGCCGCTGGTCATGGCGGGCGGCACGGCGTGCAGCAACCCCGAGCCGATGGCACCGTTTTTCGATCTCATGATCATCGGTGAGGGCGAGGAGGTCAATAACGAGGTGCTCGAACTGTTCCGGCAGGCGCGGAAGTCCGGCTGGAGCAAGACGCAGTTCCTCGAGGCGGCAGCCAAGATCCAGGGCGTGCTCGTCCCGTCGTTTTACGTCCCGCATTGGAATCCGGACGGCACGCTGCACGACCTGACGCCGACGCATGGCGCGCCGGCGCGCGTGACCAAGCGCATCATTCAGGATCTTGACGCCTGCTATTATCCGACCGATCCCATCGTCCCGAGCACGGAGATCGTGCACGACCGCGTGAATGTGGAGCTCTTTCGCGGCTGCATCCGCGGCTGCCGTTTCTGTCAGGCGGGGTATGTCTATCGCCCGGTGCGCCCGCGCAAGCCGGAGACGATCATCCGCCAGGGCATCGAATCGCTCAAAAACACCGGCTATCAGGAGGCGACGCTCCTGTCGCTCTCGAGCAGCGACTACCGCCCGCTCGATGAGGTGTGCGACGGCCTGCTGGAATACTGTGAGCCGCGCAGCATGAGTCTCGCGCTGCCGTCGCTGCGTGCGGACAATTTCTCCATGGACATCATGAGCCGCCTGCAGAAGGTGCGCAAGGGCGGCCTGACCTTCGCACCCGAGGCCGGTACGCAGCGCCTGCGCGACGCGATCAACAAAAATGTGCGCGAGGAAGATCTGCTCCATTCCTGCCGCGTCGCCTTCGAGGGCGGCTGGAACGGCATCAAGCTCTACTTCATGCTCGGTCTGCCGACGGAGACGGATGAGGACGTGCTCGGCATCGCGGAGCTGGCCAATCAGGTGCTGCACACGTGGCGTATGTATGCGACGAACAAGGCGCGCGGCGTGCGCATCACGGTCAGCACGTCCTGTTTCGTGCCGAAGCCGCACAGCCCCTTCCAGTGGGAGCAGCAGGTGACGATGGACGAGTACAAACGCAAGGTCAACCTCCTGCGTGAAAACATCAAGGCCAAGAACGTGACCTACAACTGGCATGATCCGGATACGAGCTTTGTCGAGGCCGTGCTCTCGCGCGGTGACCGGCGCATTGCCGACGTGATCGAGGAGGTCTGGCGCCGCGGCGGAAAGCTTGAGGCATGGGGCGATTACTTCTCGTTCGAGCGCTGGATGTCGGCCATGGATGCCTGCGGCGTCGATCCGATGCGCTACGCCTGCCGTGAGCGCGGCAAGGACGAGTTCCTGCCGTGGGATATCGTGGATATGGGCGTGCGCCGCGCACACCTGTGGCATGAGCGCGAGCAGGCGTATAAGGCCGAGCTCTCGCCCGACTGCCGCAAGCAGTGCACCGGCTGCGGTGCGCTCTCACTCATGACGGAAGGGGGCAAGTGCGATGCCTGAAAAGCTCAGACTGCGGTTTGAAAAGACCGGCCGCGCGATCTATATCTCGCACCTTGACCTCATGCGCACGATGCAGCGCGTGTTTCTGCGCGCCGACTGCCCGCTGAAGTACTCCGAGGGCTTTAACCCCCACGCGATCATTTCCATCCTGCTGCCGCTGTCCGTCGGCGTAGGGAGCGTGTGCGAGCTGATGGATTTTCAGCTGCGTGAGGACGTGGATCTCGCTGCGCTTCCCGAGCGGCTCACGGCGGTCATGCCCGAGGGCATCCGCGCGCTCGAGGCATATCCGGCCGGACGCAAGGTGCGCGAGCTCAAGTGGCTGCGTGTGACCGGCCGCTATGAATACGACCGTGCAGAACCTGCTGAGATGGCGCGAAAACTCAGCGCGTTCTATGCGCGTGACGCCATCGTCATCACCCGCAAGACCAAGCGCGGGGAGGGGCAGATGGACATCGTGCCCGCGATCGCGGAGCTGCACATCCGCCCGGAGGAGACATGCGTGACGGTCGAGGCCGTCGTCTCCGCGCAGGAGCCGACGCTCAACCCCGACCACCTCGTCGCGGCGCTGCAGCAGCTCGCGCCGGAGCTGGCGCCGGATTTCGCCGCGTTTACCCGGCAGGAGGTTTATACGGAAGATATGCAAATTTTCCGCTGAAAACACTTGCAATCGCAGAAAAGATGTGCTATCATCTTATGGCTTGTGCGAAACAGCGTTTCGCAAGATAACGACGGTCCGCTGCCGAGACCGGCTCTGTCCACCGGTATGAACGTCTGATAAAGGAAGGATTTCATTATGGATCTCATCAAAACTCTGACCGCGCAGTACATGAAACCCGAGCTGCCGGCCATGCGCGTCGGCGACACCGTGCGTGTCACTGTCCGCGTCAACGAGGGCAACCGTGAGCGTACGCAGGCCTTCGAGGGCACCATCATCGCCAAGAAGCACGGCGGCATCAACGAGACGATCACCGTCCGCCGCATCTCCTACGGTGTTGGCTGCGAGAAGGTTTTCCCGGTGCACTCTCCCACGATCGTGTCCGTCGATACCGTTCGCCGCGGCAAAGTCCGCAGAGCCAAGCTGTACTACCTGCGCGACCGCGTGGGCAAGAGAGCCAAGGTCAAAGAGCTTATCTAAGTGGATACTGCAAAAAAAGAGGCTTCGGCCTCTTTTTTGCATTTTCAGGGTGTTTTTACGATCCGGCCGGAAAAGAATTCACACAATTTTAGTTGCCGAAAACGGGTCTGAGCGTGTATAATATAGTTTACGAATTTTTGACACCGAGGTATTGAGAAATGGACAGCAAAAATCCGAACGGCGCCAATACCCGCGCCGAAGTGTATGACTGGATCCAGTGCATCATCTTTGCACTGGTGTTCTGCGTGCTGCTGTTTGTGTTTGGCGCGCGCATGGTCAACGTTGTCGGACACTCCATGGTGCCGACGCTTGAGCAAAATGACAAGGTCATCATCTCCAACCTGTTTTATCATCCCAAGCAGGGGGACATCGTTGTGCTGCGCAAGCAGACGCTCATGGATGAGCCCATCGTCAAGCGCATCATTGCGACCGAGGGACAGACCGTGGACATTGACTTTGACGACGGCGTCGTCTATGTCGACGGCAAGGCGCTCGATGAGCCGTATGTGAACGCGCCCGTGCACGACCGTGAAAACTTTGAGGGCAAGATCACAGTGCCGAAAGGCAGTGTGTTCGTCATGGGCGACAACCGCAATGCCTCCACCGACAGCCGCGACGCGCGTCTCGGCTGTGTGGATACGCGCTATATCATGGGCAGGGTGTATTTTACGCTCTTCCCGGTCAAGAATATCGGAGTTGTGAAATAATATGGCGCAGGATTTTGAAAAACTGAATATACAGTGGTTTCCGGGGCATATGACCAAGGCGCAGCGTATGATCGAGGAGCACATGAAGCAGGTCGATGCCGTGTGCGAGATCCTGGATGCGCGCATCCCGATGGCGAGCCGCAACCCGGACATTGACCGTCTCGCGGGCGATAAGCCCCGCATCGTCGTGCTCAACCGCACCGACCTCGCCGACCCGAAGGCGACGGCGCGGTGGCGCGCTGCTTTTCAGCGGCAGGGCATGACCGTGCTCGAGACCGACAGCCGCAGCGGTAAGGGCGTCAACGGCTTTTCCGGCGCCGTGCGCACGGCACTGCACGATAAGATCGAGGCGTATGCCGCCAAGGGGCAGGTCGGGCGCGCGATGCGCGTCATGGTGCTCGGCATCCCGAATGTGGGCAAATCCACGTTTATCAATAAGGTGGCGCGGCGCAAGGCAGCCGCCGCCGGCGACCGGCCGGGCGTCACGCGCGGCAAGCAGTGGATCACGGTCGATCAGGGGCTGGAGCTGCTGGACACGCCGGGGATCCTCTGGCCGCGCTTTGACAGTCAGGAGGTCGGCGAGCTGCTGGCCATTACCGGTGCGATCAAGGCTGAGGTGCTCGACCGAGAGACGCTGGCGGCAAACTTCATGCTCCGGCTCGCAAAGTTTTACCCCGACGCGGTGGAGCAGCGCTATAAGTTCCGCCCGGACCCCGCGTGCAACGGCTTCGAGCTGCTGGAGCAGGCGGCGAAAAAGCGCGGCTTCCTCATCTCTGGCGGTGAGTATGACCTTGAGCGCATGGCGGGCGTTTTGCTCGATGAATACCGCGGCGGCAAACTCGGCCGCATCACGCTTGAGATGCCGGAGGCGGAAGCATGACGCAGGTCGATTTGTGGACACTGGAGGCAGGGCTCTGCACACCCGATACGCAGCCGCTGTGCGGCGTGGATGAGGCCGGGCGCGGCCCGCTGGCAGGGCCGGTGTGCGCGGCGGCGGTGATGCTGCCGCCGGGACTGGTGATCCCGGGGCTGAACGACTCCAAAAAGCTCTCGGAGAAAAAGCGTGAGGCGCTCTATGACACCATCCGCGCGCAGGCGCTCAGCTACGGCATCGCGTTTGCGACCGTGGAGGAGATCGAGGAATACAACATCCTCGGCGCGACGTTTCTGGCCATGAACCGTGCCATCGCGCAGCTGACACCGCAGCCGGCGCTCGCGCTCATCGACGGCAACCGCAGCACCGGCATCACCGTGCCGAGCCGCTGCGTCGTCGGCGGCGACGGCAAATGCGCCGATATTGCGGCAGCCTCCGTGCTCGCGAAGGTCACGCGTGACCGCTATATGCGCGGCATGGCGCAGACTTACCCGCAGTACGGATTTGAAAAGCACAAGGGCTACGGAACGGCGGCGCATTACGCCGCCATCCGGGAATATGGGCCGTGTCCCATCCACCGGCCGTCGTTCCTGAAGAAGATGCACTGATATGGCCGGTGCAGTCAGGGGAACGCGCGGCGCGTGGGGTGAGGATTACGCGGCGGCCTACCTGCGCCGGCATGGGTATTGCATCCTCGCGCGCAACTACAGCTGCCGCTTCGGTGAGATCGACATCATCGCCTCCGACCGGCACTATGTCGTGTTCGTGGAGGTAAAGCTGCGCGCGTCCGACCGGTTCGTGCGCGCAGGCGCGTATGTGACACCGGCAAAGCAGGCGCGCATCCGCACGGCGGCGTCGCTGTGGCTGGCGGAACACGAGACGCCGCTGCAGCCGCGCTTTGACGTGATCGAGATCTACGGCGATGCGGACACGCCGCGCCACCAGCGCAGGATCAATCAGATCGAAAATGCATTTGAATAATGAGGGATCGGATATGAACTATTTCAGCACAAGAGACCATCAGCACATTGTTTCCGCCGCGCAGGCGATCGCCTGCGGCCTCGCGCCCGACGGCGGCCTGTTCGTGCCGGAGACACTGCCGGCGGTGTCTGCGCAGCAGCTTCAGGCGCTGTGCGGCATGACGTATCAGCAGCGCGCCGTCGAGATCATGCGCCCGTTTCTGAGCGAGTTTTCCGACGAGGAGCTCACGCACTTCACTGCTGCAGCTTACGGCAGCCAGTTTGACGATGCGGCCGTTGCGCCGCTGCACCGGCTTGATGATACCACCGCGTTTCTCGAGCTCTGGCACGGGCCGACCTGCGCATTCAAGGACATGGCGCTGCAGATCCTGCCGTATCTGCTCACGGCGAGCCTGAAAAAGTGCGGCGAGCAGCGGCAGGTGTGCATTCTCGTTGCCACCTCGGGCGATACTGGAAAGGCAGCCCTGCAGGGCTTCGCCGATGTGCCGGGCACGAAGATCCTCGTGTTTTATCCCTACAGCGGCGTGTCGGAGATCCAGCGCCTGCAGATGGTCACGCAGACCGGCAGCAATGTCGCGGTCAGCGCGGTGCGCGGCAACTTTGACGACGCGCAGACCGGCGTCAAGCAGATCTTCGGCGACAAGGCATTTGCCGGCGCGCTGTCGCAGCGCGGCTGGTTTTTGTCCTCCGCCAACTCCATCAACTGGGGGCGTCTGCTGCCGCAGATCGTCTATTATTTCTCGGCGTACTGCGATGCCGTCAACGGCGGCATGATCGCAATGGGCGGCAAGCTCAACTTCGTCGTGCCGACCGGCAACTTCGGCGACATCCTTGCCGGCTGGTACGCAAAGCAGATGGGTCTGCCGGTGGGCAAGCTCGTCTGCGCGTCCAATGCCAACAACGTGCTCACGGATTTCATCCGCACCGGCACGTATGACAAAAACCGTCCGTTTCACACCACGGCGTCCCCGTCGATGGATATCCTCGTGTCGAGCAACCTCGAGCGGCTGCTCTATTCGCTCTGCGGCAGTGACACGGAGGTCGCGGGCTATATGCAGCAGCTGCGCGAGCAGGGACGGTATACCGTTTCCGACGCGCTGCTCGCCAAGATCCGCGAGACGTTTGCCGGCGGCTGCTGCAACGACATCCAGACGCGCGAGAAGATCGGCCGCGCGTGGCGCGACCATCGCTATCTGATCGACACGCATACGGCCGTCGCCTACCACGTGCTCGACGAGTACCGCCGCGAGACCGGAGATGCCGCCCCGGCGGTCGTCGTGTCTACGGCGAGCCCCTTCAAGTTCTGCGATCAGGTGCTGCGCGGTATCGGCGGCACGGCTGACGCCTTCGGCCCGGAGCTGATCCGCCGCCTGACCTGCGAGACACGCATCGATGCGCCCGCGCCGCTGACTGGCCTGGATGCGCGCCCGATGCGCTTCGGCGGCTGCGTGGATCGGACGCAGATGCTGCACACGGTGGACGAATTCCTGAAATAACGAAAGAATATGTAACGGACGGGGAGACCCGTCCGTCGGGTCAGAACGCCGCACTGCCTTTCTTGGTAAAGGTACTGCAAAACGTCTCATCCTTGCAGGAACAGGTGCCCTGCGTGTTTTTGACCTGAATGTGGTTCGCGTGGCAGCGCTTGCCGTCGGCATTGTAGGCGCAGTTGCTCACATCGCACGCGACATTGTGCTCACAGCAGTCTTTGGTATGGTCGCTCATGATCGTGCCTCCAGATCAGATTCCGGCCTTGCCGGTCAGATCTATTGTGTGCGGCGGGGCGCGAAATATACGGAGGAACGCAAATGGCATTGTATGCGATCGGCGACCTGCATCTGTCATTGGGTGCTGACAAGCCCATGGACGTGTTTGGCGGGCCGTGGGAAAACTATGTGGAAAAGATCCGGCTCGGCTTCTCGGCGCTGCATGACGACGATGTCTGCGTGCTCTGCGGCGATCTCGCGTGGGGCATGACGATGGAGCAGGCGCTGCCGGATTTCCAGTTCATCGAGGCTTTGCCCGGGAAAAAGATCCTGCTCAAGGGCAACCACGACTTCTGGTGGAGCACGGCAAAAAAAGCCTACGATTTTTTCGAGGCGCATGACATGCACACCATGGACATCCTGAACAATAACTGCTATTTTTATGGTGACTACGCCATCTGCGGTACGCGCGGCTGGTTTTACGAGGAGGCCAAGGGTGAGGCACATGACCGCAAGATCATGCTGCGCGAGGTCGGCCGGCTCGAGGCGTCGCTCAAGGCGGCGGGGGACAAGACCAAGCTTGTCTTTCTGCACTACCCGCCGAAGTATTTGGGCTATGAGTGCCCGGAGATCCTGGCGCTGCTCGATGCCTACCATGTGCCGCTGTGCTGTTACGGGCATATCCACAGCCGCGGCTGCCGAAGCGCCTTTCAGGGGATGTATCATGATACGGAGTTTCGGCTGCTGTCGGCGGACTACATTTCCTTTTGTCCGCGCAGGATTCTCCCGTGAAACAGGTGTTGATTTTGAGATGCGAATCTGTTATAGTATTTAGGCATGTTCTTTCATACCAATTTTTATGTACACAAGATACCCGGCGATAAATGATTTGAGGAGGAAATCCAATGAACATCCAGAACATTGAAAAGAAAGAAAAGAATATGGCGACCTTTGAGGTGAAGGTCCCGGCCGACGTGTTTGATAACGCGGTCAACGAAGTATATAAAAAGAACAAGAGCCAGCTCTATGTGGCCGGCTTCCGCAAGGGCAAGGCGCCGCGCGCCGTCATCGAGGGCATGTACGGCAAGGACGTGTTCTATCCCGAAGCCATCGAGACGCTGGCGCAGGAGGCTTTTGAGGCCGGCCGTGCCGAGTGCGGCTTTGAGTGCGTCGGCGCGCCCAGCCTGCTCGATCAGCAGATCAACGACGACAAGGAGCTCATCTACACCTTTGAGGTCGCCGTCTATCCCGAGGTCGTCCTCGGCCAGTACAAGGGCCTTGAAGTCCCCCAGAATCATGAGACGTTCGACGAGAGCAAGGTCGACGAGGAGATGTTGAATGTCCAGAAGCGCAACGCCCGTCTGATCGACGTTGAGCGCGAGGCGAAGCTGGGCGACCACACCACGATCGATTTTGCCGGCTTCATCGACGGTGAGCAGTTCGACGGCGGCACGGCCGAGAACTATGACATCGAGCTTGGCTCGAACACGTTCGTGCCCGGCTTTGAGGAGCAGATCGTCGGCATGAAGGCCGGCGACGAGCGCGACGTCGTCGTCACCTTCCCCGAGAACTATGTTGCGGAGCTGGCCGGCAAGGAGGCCACCTTCAAGGTCACCGTCAAGAGCGTCAAGGAGCCTGAGCTGCCGGAGCTGGACGACGAGCTGGCGAAGGACATCTCCGACTACGAGACCATCGCCGAGTACCGCGACCATGTCCGTGAGGATCTGGAAAAGCAGTTCAACGAGGAGCAGGAGTCCGATTACGCGACCCGCCTCATGAAGGCTGCCGTTGACAACATGACCGTTGAGATCCCCGAGCCCATGGTTCTGGCCAAGCTCGATGAGCAGCTGCGCAACTACATCTCCACCATGGGCGTCAGCCCCGAGCTCACCCGTGAGCAGGTGCTCGCCTCTATGGGTCTCGACGAGAAGACCTTCCAGGAGATCATGCGCCCGCAGGCCATGTTTGAGATCAGCACCGACCTGCTGCTCGACGCGATCGTCAAGGCTGAAAACATCGAACTCGACGAGGGCGAACTCGACGAGATGTACCAGAAGATGGCCGACGAGTACAAGATGGAAGTCGACCAGATCAAGCAGTATGTCGACGAGAAGATCATCGTTCTGGATATGAAGCGCCGCAAGGCTGCCCAGCTCATCCGCGACACCGCGGTGGACAAGGAGCCCGAGGTGAAGGAAGAGCCCGCTGAGGCCAAGGAAGAGGCAGCCGAGTAATTCCCCGAAAGCTGTTTGGATTCCGGGCAGAACGGTTATGCTCTCTTGGATAAGCGAAACACCGAAAGGAGCGTACCATGAGTTTAGTACCGTACGTTGTCGAGCAGACCTCCCGCGGGGAGCGCTCGTATGACATTTTTTCCCGCCTGCTCAACGACCGCATCATCATGCTGTCTGAGGAGGTCAATGACACCACCGCCAGCCTGATCGTGGCGCAGCTGCTGTATCTGGAGGCGCAGGATCCCGATAAGGACATCCAGTTTTATATCAACAGCCCCGGCGGCAGTGTGACTGCGGGTCTCGCCATCTATGACACCATGCAGTACATTAAGGCGGATGTTTCCACCATCTGTGTCGGTCTGGCTGCGTCGATGGGCGCGTTTCTGCTCTCGTCCGGCGCGAAGGGCAAGCGTCTGGCGCTGCCGAACTCGGAGATCATGATCCATCAGCCCTCCGGCGGCAGTCAGGGTCAGTGCACGGACATTCAGATCCAGGCACGGCAGATCCTGCGCATCAAGGATCGCCTCAATCACATCCTCGCGGAGAACACCGGAAAGCCGGTCGAGACCATCGCCGAGGACTGCGAGCGCGATAACTTCATGACCGCAGAGGAAGCACAGGCCTACGGTCTGGTGGATAAGGTCATCTATAAGCGATAATCTGTCAGGGGAGGGAACCGCCGTTCCCTCCCTGTTTCAAATGTAGAAAATGTGAGGTTTTTATGGCCAGAAATGACGAAAAGAAGAGCGTGCGCTGCTCTTTTTGCGGGAAACCGCAGTCGCTGGTAAACCGGCTCGTTGCCGGTAACGGCGTCTATATCTGCGATGAGTGCGTGCGCCTTTGCATGAGCATCATCGACGAGGGCTATGAGCCCGAGAGCGTCTCTACGGCACAGGTCACGCTCCGGCGCGACCAGCTGCCGAAGCCGGCTGAGATGCGTGCGACGCTCGATGACTATATCATCGGCCAGGACCGTGCCAAGGTGGTGCTGTCCGTGGCGGTGTATAACCACTATAAGCGCATCCTGCGCGGCGATCAGGACAGTGACGTCGAGCTGCAAAAGAGCAACGTCCTGCTCATCGGACCGACCGGCAGCGGTAAGACGCTCTTCGCCCAGACGCTGGCCAAGATGCTCGACGTGCCGTTTGCCATTGCGGATGCGACCACGCTCACCGAGGCCGGCTATGTCGGTGAGGATGTGGAGAACATCCTGCTCAAGCTGCTGCAGGCGGCGGATTTTGACGTCGAGCGTGCGCAGCGCGGCATTATTTATATCGACGAGATCGACAAGATCGCCCGCAAGAGCGAGAACACGTCCATCACGCGCGACGTCTCCGGCGAGGGCGTGCAGCAGGCACTGCTCAAGCTGCTTGAGGGCACGGTCGCAAACGTTCCGCCGCAGGGCGGACGCAAGCACCCGCAGCAGGAGTTCATTCAGGTCGATACGACGAACATCCTCTTCATCTGCGGTGGTGCGTTTGACGGCGTGGATAAGATCATCGAGCGCCGCATGGACAAAAAGTCCATGGGCTTCGGCGCCGAGATCCAGAGCGCCAAGGAGCGCAACCTGACCGAGATTATGAAGAATGTGCAGCAGCATGATCTGCTGAAGTTCGGCATCATCCCGGAACTGATCGGCCGCATGCCGGTCATCACGGCGCTGGCGAGCCTCAGCCGTGAGGATATGGTGCGCATTCTCAAAGAGCCCAAAAACGCCCTGACCAAGCAGTATCAGGCGCTGATGCAGTTTGACGACGTCGAGCTGGAATTTGAGGATGAGGCGCTGGGCAGAATTGCGGATAAGGCGATCGCGATGGAGATCGGCGCGCGCGGCCTGCGCAGCGTCATGGAGGGCGTCATGACGGATCTGATGTATTCCGTGCCATCCGACCCGACGATCAGCAAGATCACCATCACCGCAGCGTGCGTGGACGGCACCGAGCCGCCGCGCATCGAGCACCGGGAGCAGTGAGCCGGCGCTGGCTGCACCCCTGTACCCCTGAGCGAAAGAGGAATCTGAATGGATAACACAAATTCTATGGATCATGTGGAATTTACCGACCGGCGCAGCCTGCCGATGATGGCACTGCGCGGCCTGACCGTGTTCCCGGGCATGATGCTGACCTTTGAGGTCGAGCGCAGCATGTCCATCGCGGCGCTGAACATGGCCATGAGTGACGATCAGATCATCTATCTGGTGCCGCAGATCGACATTGCGACGGATATCCCCACCCCGGAGGACGTCTACGGTGTGGGCACGGTCTGCCGCATCAAGCAGATGATGAAGCAGCCCGGCAGCAAGACCGTCCGCGTCATGGCCGAGGGCATCGAGCGCGGCCGGACGCTGGCCGTGCGCACCGATATGCCCTGTTTTGTGGCGGAGGTCGAACCGATGCCGGACGTCGCCGAGCGCAAGACCGCGCGGATCGAGGCGCTCATCCGTCATTGCTGCAACCTGTTTGATGCCTATGTGACCGTGTCCGGCAACATGGCGCCGGAGTCGGTCATCACGGTGCTCGGCAGCACGAACGCCGGCTTTGTGTCGAATTTTATCGCGCAGCACGTATTTCTGCGTCCCGAGCAGAAGCAGGAGCTGCTTGAGCAGACGCGGCCGAGCCGCAGGCTTACGCTGCTGTCGAAAATGCTGCTGCATGAGACGAGTGTGCTCGGCCTGCAGCATCAGCTTGAGGAGGCGGCGCAGGATCGTCTCAACCAGACGCAGCAGGAGTATCTGCTGCGCGAGCAGATGAAGATCATTCAGGCAGAGCTCGGCGAGGCGGACGATCCCGACTCCGAGAGCACCGCCTATCGGGAGAAGATCCAGGCGCTGCACCTGCCGGAGGAGTCCGAGCAGCGCCTGCTCAAGGAAGTTGACCGACTCAAAAAACAGCCATTCGGCTCGTCGGAGGCGTCCGTCATCCGCAATTATCTGGACATCTGCCTCGAGATGCCGTGGAACACCCGCACCGAGGAGCGGCTCGATGTGCGCGCCGCGCGCAAGGTGCTCGATGATGAGCATTTCGGCCTCGAAAAGGTCAAGGACCGCATCACGGAATATCTGGCCGTGCGCCAGCTCGCGCCCGATGTCAAGGGCGGCGTGCTGTGTCTGGTCGGCCCTCCGGGCACGGGCAAGACAAGCATCGCCATGAGCATTGCCCATGCCACGAACCGCAAGCTCTCGCGCATCTCCCTCGGCGGCGTGCACGACGAGGCGGAGATCCGCGGCCACCGCAAGACGTACGTCGGCGCGATGCCCGGCCGCATCATCAACGGCCTGACGATTGCCGGCAGCATGAACCCCGTCATGGTGCTCGATGAGATCGACAAGCTCGGCAGCGATTACCGCGGCGACCCGTCCTCGGCGCTGCTCGAGGTGCTCGACGCGGAGCAGAACGATCATTTCCGGGATAACTTTATGGAGATCCCGGTCGACCTGTCGGACGTGTTTTTCGTGCTCACGGCAAACACGCTCGACACCATCCCGCGCCCGCTGCTCGACCGCATGGAGGTTATTGAGCTCTCGAGCTATACCGATGAGGAAAAGCTCCAGATCGCAAAGCAGCACCTGCTGCCCAAGCAGCGCAAAAAGCACGGTCTCAAGCAGGCGCAGCTGCGCGTGAGCGATGACGCCATCCGCGAGATCATCGCGCTCTATACGCGCGAATCCGGTGTGCGTGTGCTCGAACGCAGCCTTGCCGCCGTCTGCCGCAAGACCGCCAAGCGCATCGCGCTCGGCGAGTGCAAGAGCGTGCAGCTGCGCGCCGGCAGTGTGGCCAATTATCTTGGTCCCGCGCGCTACGAGCCGGAGCGCGTCTATGCGCAGGATGAGGTCGGCCTCGTGCGCGGCCTTGCGTGGACGTCCGTCGGCGGGGAAGTGCTCGATGTCGAAGTCGCCGTGCTCGACGGCACGGGCAAGCTCGAGCTGACCGGCAACCTCGGCAACGTCATGAAGGAGTCGGCGCAGGCCGCCGTCACCTATATCCGCAGCCGCGCGCAGCTGCTCGGCATCGACCCGGAGTTTTATAAGAACAAGGATATCCACATCCACTTCCCAGAGGGCGCCGTACCGAAGGACGGTCCGTCGGCCGGCATCACGATCTGCATCGCGGTCATTTCCGCGCTCACGAACACGCCCGTGCGCCGCGACCTCGCCATGACGGGTGAGATCACGCTGCGCGGCCGTATCCTGCCGATCGGCGGTCTGAAGGAAAAGACGATGGCTGCCATGCGCATCGGCATCACGACGGTCATCATTCCGCGTGAGAACGAAAAGGATCTGGAGGAGATCGACCCGACCGTGCGCAGCGCGCTCAAGTTCGTCACGACCGACCATGTGGACAAGATCCTCGATGTTGCGTTCGGCCGCCGGTTTGCCGCGGCCGTCAAGGCGGCGCATTCCGACGCGCACGCCGATACCGCGAACGTCAACCTGCGCCAGTGAGGTGAGCATATGCCGACCCTGAACCTGAATAAGGCGGAGTTTCTCAAGTCCGCCGTCAGCCCGTCCGGCTTTCTGGCGGCTGACCTGCCGTGCATCGTCTTTGCCGGCAAGTCGAACGTCGGTAAGTCCTCGGTCATTAACCGCCTGCTCAACCGCAGAAATTTTGCCCGCGTCGGCTCGCAGCCCGGTAAGACCGTCCATGTCAATTACTTCTGCATCGACCGTCGTGCGTATTTTGTCGACCTGCCGGGCTACGGCTATGCCAGCGTCGCCAAAACGGAGCGCGACCGCTGGGGTAAGCTCATGGAGGATTTCTTCGCTGACCCTGCGCGCATCACGCTCGGCGTCATGATTGTCGACGCCCGCCACAAACCCACGGCGGATGATGAGACGATGGCCGCGTGGTTTCATTCCACCGGCTGCCCGATGGTCGTCGTGGCCAACAAGTGCGACAAGCTCAAAAAGTCGGAGATCGAGCCGAATCTCGCGCGCATCCGCGCCACCCTGCTGCTGCCGGATGACGCGGTGCTCCTGCCGTTTTCGGCGGAAAAGGGCACCGGGCGCGAGGCGCTGCTCGGGGAGATCCTGCGTGCCGTCGGCTGAATCAAAAACGCTGTGCAGAGCGTGCGATTGCGCGCTCTGCACTTGTTTTTTTGATGGGGACTTGATATAATGCAACGTTGTAGGAATGGGAGGTGCGTGCGTGAA
>OGLN01000200.1_pt1 | contig 49085 bp, 46 predicted proteins | sample 1572641 | NCBI WGS metagenome assembly OGLN01 (sample SAMEA2581903, study PRJEB24529) | metagenome | biome: Human gut stool | place: China | collected 2011
AGCCGTAGACCAGCGCCTTGCAGTCCTTGACCCAATCGCTTTCCAGCGAGGAGCCTGCGCTCAGCAGCACCACCACGTTGGGGTTTGCCGCTGCCACAGCCGCCAGCAGTTCCAGCTGGTTTTGGTGGGACAGGCCGAGGACCGCGGGCACGATCTGTCCATCGTGGACGAATTGGGTGGGGGAGAGGCCGGAGATCTCTCCGGCCAGGCCGTCCGGTGTGGGCCGGAGCTTGTGGTACCCGGCGCCGTGCGGCAGCGTCACCACGGGAACGTCCAGCTCGTGCAGCGGTCCGTTGCTGCTGGGGGAGACCGCGAGGTCGAAGTGCTCGGCGGTGGCCTCCTGCCACGGCACCGCGCGCATCCCCGCGGCGCCGAGGTGCCCGTCGAGGTCCTGGGCGAACTCCGAGCCCGCGGCGACGGTGAACCGCAGCTCGATCCGGAAGTCGTCGGCGAGCACGGCGAAGACGTCGTGCAGCCGGTCCAGCGCGGTCAGCGTGCGGACGACGCCGAGCACCCGGCGGCGCACCGGGTCCGGCTCCTCCTCCGCCGCACCGGCCAGCAGCGCCGCAAAGGCGTCCGCCGCCCGGTCCATGGAGGGGCACCTCTCCCCTTCCAGCCGGGCCAGCTCCTCCAGGTGGGCCCGGGTCCGCTCATCGAAGGCGGGCCGCCTGGCCCGGGCCTTCCGATACGCCCGGCCCAGGGCCAGCAGCGCCGCGCGGTACGGCAGCCCCCGGAAAAAGCCGTGGTCCGCCACGCCGTCGGTCAGCTGCCACCAGGTGAGGATCACGCTCAGGTCCGCCGCCGCGTCGAAGGCGGGCTGCCGCTCCAGGGCGTCGCAGCCCCGGATGGGGTGGGCCGGGCACCGGCAGTGTGCCGTGGGGCACTCCGGTTCCCGGGACAGCAGCATGGCCAGAAAGGCCAGGTCATAATTCAGGATCATCCGGGCCGCCAGGCCGTATCTCCGGCCCAGGCTGCGGCACAGGCCGCAGTAGGCCGCCTGGAACCGCTGCTTGTCCTCCGCCGTCAGGTGGCCGTCCGCCGGCCGTACATAGCCGAACATCAGAACTCCCGCACGATGGTGTAGGTCAGGGTGTCCTTTGTTCGGGCATAGCCGTCATACAGCTTAATGGGAACAAAGGACAGCACCACTGCCACAACGGCGATGGCATACCGCCAGCCCTCGGTCAATCCTGCCGACAGGAAGTAGCCCAGCAGGAAAAACACCACCGGCAGCATATACACCAGCCAGGTGACGCCCAGGATGGCCCGGGTGGAGCTTTCCACCACCACCTTGTCTCCGGGGCGGACCCCCACGGGGTCCCGGGCCTCGGCATAGACGGAGGCCCCGGTCATGCCGCATCCGGCGCACTCCTCGCAGTCGTGTCCGCAGGCGGACTTGCGGGGCACGGAAATCTGCACATATCCGTCCCGAAGGATCTTTTCAACAGTTGCCACTTGTGTCATTTTGCTCAGTCCTTTCGCTTGGGGAAAAATCTCTGTTACGGCAGACGCTCCACGTCCACCACGATCTGATACGAGCCCTTGACGCCCACGTTGGCGTAGTTGGCCACCTGCACCGTCACCGGCACCGTGTGGACCCCCGGCTCCGTGATACCGCTGAGGTCCACGGTAATGCGCAGGTCCTCTGCGGTGATCTGGGCCATCTCGCTCTCCAGGCCCCGCAGGAGGATGTTCAGGCTCTCGGTTACCGGCACGGCGGAGAAGCCCTCCGGCACGTTTTCGCAGTTGAAGGCCGTCACGGTGACATTGCGCTCCGTGACGCCTGCGACCACGATGGTCACGGTGACCGGGCCCACGTTCTCCGCCAGGGTGGTACCCTCCGGGGCGGTGACGCTGTAGGTCAGGCTCTGGGAGGGCTGGAGGTCCTGCAGGTACAGGGTGTCCAGCACGATGGCGTCAATGGTGTCCAGCACGTCCTTCTCGCCCACCAGGGTCACCTTGTCCGGGGACACGGTATACTGCATCGTGTCCAGAGTGGACCCGGCGGCGGGGACGAAGTTGACCACCAGATCCACCTCCTTGGAGGTCTTTACCGGCAGGGTAGCCTGCACGGTCTTCACCTTGGAGCGGACGGCGGGGTTGTCGATCTTGATGTCGTTATAGTCATACAGCTCCCACTCCAGGGCCTGGACCACGGTGCGGTCCGCCCCGGAGATATCCAGGGTCACCTTGGCATAGGCGATGTTCAGCAGGTCGTCCCGCTGACCCCGCAGGTTCAGCTCCGCCGGATCCAGGGTCAGCTCCCCGGCGGTGAAGCCCTTGGCGGTGCTGCCCACGATGTCGCAGCGGATGGGCACGGTCTTGCTGTCCATCTCGCCCACGGTGACGGTGACGCTGTAGGCGCTGGCGTGATCCACGGAAATTTTGCTGCGCTGGATGTCGTCCTGGAAGTACACCTGGTACGACAGGGTCTGCTGCCCGGTCTCCTGAATGGTGCTGGTGTCCGCCACAATGCGGACCTTGCTCTTGTCCAGCTTGAACAGCTCGCTGCGGGGACCCTTGAGCACCAGGTCGATGGTGGTGTCATAGCCCGACAGCAGCATCAGGTTCTTTTCGGCCAGGCTGGTGTCCTCGCCGGAAAACTCCACGGGGACGTTGTTGACCTTCATGGTCACCTCCACGGAAAGCCCCCGGTCCACATAGACCCACAGGGCGATGGCCACCAGGATGGAGATGACGATGCGGATGACCTTGCGGCTCTTGTCGGGATTCTGGTTGGTGTTAGTCTTGGTTTCCATTCTGCTCCCCCTTTCTATGGGCGTGCAGCAGCTCCCGCAGGGACAGGCGGGGCTTGTCCGGCTCCTCCTCCGGCTGGGGCATCAGCTCGTTGCGCAGCAGCTGCCGGAGCGTCTCCGGCATCAGGTGCCGCTTCAGCATACCGCCGATGGCCACGGAGATGGAGCCTGTCTCCTCCGACACGATGACCACCACCGCGTCGGAATTTTCGCTCATGCCGATGCCCGCCCGGTGGCGCATACCCAGGTCCCGGCTGAGGTTCACATTCTTCGACAGCGGCAGCATGCACCCGGCACCCAGGATCCGGCCCTGCCGGATGATGACGGCGCCGTCGTGCATGGGGGCCTTCACGAAGAAGATGTTCTTCAGCAGCTCGCTGGACACCGCCGCGTCCAGGGTGGTGCCGCTGCGGACGATCTCGTCCAGCAGCAGCTTCCGCTCGAACACGATCAGCACCCCCGTGCGGGTCTTGGCCATGTCGGTGCAGGCCGCCACGGTCTGGTCGATGGCCCGCTCCAGCTCGGAGGACTGCTGCTCCGGCTGGAAAATGCGCAGCAGGCGGATGTTCCGGCTGCCCACCTTTTCCAGCAGCTGCCGGATCTCCGGCTGGAACAGGATGATCAGGGCCAGAACGCCCCACTCCACCATGTGGCTGAGGATATAGTTCACGCCCCGCAGATTCAGGGCCGCCGGGGACGACAGCCACAGGGCCACCAGAAAGATCGCCACGCCCTTGAGGATATTCTCCGCCCGGGTGCTGCGCACCAGACACAGGATCTTATACACCAGATAGGCGATAATGGCCACGTCCAGCACGTCCATGGGCCGGATCAGCGACAGATACCGCCCGGCTCGCTCCAATACAGATACAATTGCTTCCATTTCAGGCGTCCCTTCCTTGCACATACCAATACGTATTTTACATTATATAAAATTTATTGGGAAAATGCAACAAAAACGTCTGTCAAAGCTCTACATTTTCACGAAGCACCCGGGACACGGCCCACACCAGGCGGTCCGCCTGGTCCGGCGTATTGAAAAAGGACGCGCTGAGCCGCAGGGTGCCGGTGTCCAGGGTCCCCGCCGTGCGATGGGCCAGGGGCGCGCAGTGAAGCCCCGCCCGCAGGGCGATGCCCCGCCGGGCCAGGGCCTCCCCCACCGCCTCGCAGTCCCGGCCCTCCGTCACGAAGGACACCACGCCGGTCTGGTTCCGGAAGTCCCCGTCCCAGAGCACCCGGACCCCCGGCAGACTCTCCAGGCCCCGGGCGGCCCGCAGGGCCACCTGCCGCTCCCGGGCGGCGATGCTCTCCACCCCCTGCCGCCGGACGAACCGGATGCCCTCCAGCAGTCCCGCGATACCCGGCATATTGTGGGTCCCGGGCTCCAGCCGGTCCGGCAGGTCCGGGGGCATATCCTGCAGGCGGGACATGCTGCCGGTGCCGCCGTAGAGCAAGGGCTTCCCCTCCGCCCCGCACAGCAGCAGCCCCGTGCCCTGGGGGCCGTACAGGCCCTTGTGACCGGGCATGGCCACAAAGGCCGCCCCCCACCCGGCCAGGTCCACCGGCAGCACCCCCGCCGACTGGGAGGCGTCCACGATCAGGGGCGTATCCGTCTCCCGGCAGCATCGGGCGATGTCCTCCACCGGCAGCACCGCCCCGAAGACGTTGGAAACGTGGGTGCAGATCACGGCCCGGGGCCGCTTCTGCCGGATAGCCCGGCAAAATTCCTCCGCCGCCAGGTCCGGCCGGAAGGGCGGCGTGTCGATCACCGTCACGGAAAGCCCCGGGATGGCGTGCAGGGGCCGGGTGACGGCGTTGTGCTCATATCCGGAGATCACCACCCGGTCCCCGGGGCCCAGCAAAGACCGGATGGCCAGGTTCAGGCCATGGGTGGCGCTTCCGGTGATGACGACGTTTTCCGGCTGGGGGACCCCCAGCAGCTCCGCCGCCTCCTGGCGGCACAGATAGGCCGTCTCCCCGGCCAGGCGGGAGGCCGGATAGCTCCCCCGGCCCGGGGAACTCATGGTGTGTGCCGCCCGGGCCATGGCCCGGCCCACGGCGGCGGGTTTTTCCAGGGTAGTGGCCCCGGCGTCGAAATAGATCATTGCGCCGCCTCCCGATAGCCCTCCCGGGTATGATGATAGACGGCCAGGGGCTTGATCCCCGCCGCCTGCAGACAGGTCAGAGCCGCCTCCAGCGTCCCGGGCCGCAGCCGCACCCCGTAGGCGCAGCCCCGGTCCGTCAGTCCCACAGGGGCGCGCATCAGCGCGCTCCGGATGCCGCATCCGCCAAGGGAGCGCACCATGTGCTGGGCCTGTGTGATGGAGCGGGCCAGCAAAAGTTCATGGTCCATGCATATACCTCCTCACAGGGCAGTCTATGCCCGCCGCGCCCCGCAGGTGCATAAAAGCGCCCCGGCAGAACCGGGGCGCACTTGTTGCGGCTTTTCAGTTTTTCGTCACCGTACCGTCGATGTGGACGGTGCACACCTGCCAGGGCAGGTCCCGGCCGCACTGCTCCAGGGCCCGCCGGGCGGCCATCTCCAGCCCGCCGCAGCAGGGCACCTCCATCCGCAGCACCGTCACGGAGCGGATGTTGTTGCTGCGGAGGATCTCCGCCAGCTTCTCGGTGTAGTCCACGCCGTCCAGCTTGGGGCAGCCGATGAGGCACACCCGTCCCGCCAGGAACCGGCTGTGGAAGTCGGCATAGGTGAAGGCCGTGCAGTCCGCCGCGATCAGCAGCTCCGCCCCCTCGAAATACGGGGCCCGGGTGGGGACCAGCTTGATCTGCACCGGCCAGTTGGTCAGCTGGCTCTCCGTCTCCCGGCCGGGGGCCGGCGGGACGGGCTTCTTGTGGGCCAGCTGGCGGATGGCCGCGCCGGGACAGCCGGTATGGGGCCGGTTCCTGGCGGCCTGAGCCGCCTTCACCGCCGCCTCGTCATAGGCGGGAGCCTCCCGCTCCTCAAAGGTAATGGCCCCGGTGGGACAGGCCGGCAGGCAGTCCCCCAGCCCGTCGCAGTAGTGCTCCCGCATGAGCTTAGCCTTGCCGTCCACCATGTCGATGGCGCCCTCGTGGCAGGCCCTGGCGCAGGCCCCGCAGCCGTTGCACTTGTCCTGGTCTATGTGAATGATCCTGCGAATCATGAAATGATTCCTCCTTATTTTATGGTACATCCGGCAGTATACGCCGGAATCCGGTATTTGTCTGTTGCAATTGCTACATTTTTCGGATTGGAAATATCTGACCGGGCAGGCCCGGCGGCGCGGAACACGTTTGGGAAATTATGCACGCCAATTGACGGCTTTTTTCATCTTTTCCCGGCAAATTCCCGGTTTTTATTGACTTTATTTCTGCATACATGGTAAAATAAACTTTGTATGAAGTTTTTTGCGTCCTATGCGAAAAAATCTTAACATTCACGCTATGTGTGTGAGAGAGGAATGAGGAACCCCCCATGGTCATGTGTATCTTTTTGTTCCTGCTGTGGCTGATCCTGAACGGAAAAGTCACGCTGGAGATCTGCCTGTTCGGCGTGGTCATCACCGGTGCGGTCTACGCGTTCTGCGTGGCTGCCCTGGGCTGCCGGCCCCAGGCGGAGCGGCGATTGCTCAAGCGGCTGGGCGGATATGTGGTATACGGCGTCCGGCTGGTGTGGGAGATCGTCCTGGCAAACCTTTCGGTGATGAAGGTGATCTGGGCCCGGCATCCGGATTACCGTCCCGCCATCGTCCGGGTCCATGCCCCGCTGGACAAGCCCATCTCCCGGATGCTGCTGTCCAACTCCATCACCCTGACCCCCGGCACCGTGACGGTGCGCCAGGAGGGCCAGGACTATCTGGTGCTGTGCCTGAATAAGGCTCATGCCGCCGACATCCCGGATTGGAGTCTGACCCGGCTCCTGCGGAAAATGGAGGGCCCGGAATGGAACTGATCCAACAGTGCTATCACGATCTGTTCTGGGGCGCGCTGGTGTTTCTGGGTCTGGGCCTGCTGGCAGTGATGGTGTATATCATCCGGGCCCGGCTGACGGTGGACCGCATCATCGGCATCAACCTTACCGGCACGCTGGTGGCCATTATCATCGCCATTCTGGCCTATCTGCTGGGGGAGGACTACCTGGCGGACGTGGCCATCGTGTACGTGGTGCTGTCGTTTATCGCGGTGATGCTGCTGTGCCGCATTTACATCAACCTGTACCAACGCAAGCGGCAGGACGAGAGGGAGGACGAATCGCATGATCGGTGAATGGATCCGCTTCGGCCTGGCGGCTCTGTGCGTGCTGGCCGGGTGCTTCGCCCTGCTGACCGCCATGGTGGGCCTGTTTCGCTTTGACTTTACCCTGAACCGGCTCCATGCCGCCTCCATAGCCGACACCCTGGGTCTTTCCCTGCTGGTGCTGGCGGTGATGCTGGCGGTGGGCCTGCGCCCGGTGCTGTGGAAGCTACTGCTGATGGTAATCCTCCAGTGGTGCACCTCTCCCCTGTCCGGCCATATGCTGGCCCAGTTTGAGTACCGGGTGAACCAGAATCTGGAGCAGCATCTGGAGCTGCCCGACGGAGAACAGGAGGACAGAGCATGAGCACGACCTTCCGCATTCTCCTGCTGGCGGGGCTGGTGATCTGCGCCGTGGCCACGGCGCTGGTGCGAAAGCCCATGCGGGCTGTTATCATCTATATGGCCTATTCCATTATCATGTCCGTGGTGTGGCTGCTGCTGGAATCCCCGGACCTGGCCATCACCGAGGCCGCCGTGGGCGCGGGGATCACAGGCATCCTGTTCTTCCTGACCCTGCGGCGCATTGACCTGATCGACAAGGACGCGGAGCATGAGGCCCGCAGAGAGGAGGACCACCATGACGACACCCTCTGAGCCCTCCCTGGTGCAGCTCTGGCTCCACGGCGGCCTGGACCTGTCCGAGCAGCTGCAAAAGGAGCCTCCGGAGTGTCCGGCTGAAAACGTCTCCGCTCATCCGACCCCCCGCCGGGACCGGACGCTGGTGGAGCAGGGAGTCCACCGGTCCCTGCGGCTGTACAACGTGCTGGCTGGCCTTCTGTGCGTGGTGCTGTCGGCCCTCATGCTGCTGACGGCAGCGGACCTGCCCCCCTACGGCTCCGACACCGCCCCCACCGTCAACGAGGTAGCCCGGCGCTATGTGGAGCAGGGCACGGAGGAGACCGGCGCGGTGAACACCGTGGCGGGCATGATCCTGGACTACCGTGCCTTCGATACCCTGGGCGAGTCCTTTGTGCTGTTCATCGCCATGTGTGCCGTGACCATTCTGCTCAACCGCTCCGGCAAAAAGCGCTGGCTCCGGCAGCCCGACGTGGTGGACTATGCCTCGGACCCCATTGTGGCCCCCATGTGCAGGTTCCTGATCCCGGTGATCCTGGTGTTCGGCATTTACATCCTGCTCAACGGCCACCTGTCTCCCGGCGGCGGCTTCTCCGGCGGCTCCATTCTGGCGGCCGGACTGATGCTGTTTGCCATGGTGTGGGGCGACAGCGCGGCCTCCGCCGTGCTGCGGCCCCGGCGGCTTCAGGCGGTGGTTCTGTGCTCCCTGGGCTTTTACTGCCTGGCCAAGAGCTACTCCTTCTATACCGGCGCCAACCACCTGCACTCCATCATCTCCCCCGGCACCCCCGGGCGCATCCTGTCCGCCGGGCTGATCCTGCCGCTGAACGTGGCGGTGGGCTTTGTGGTGTGCTGCACCATGTATAGCTTCTATATGTATTTCAGAAGGGGGGAGCTGTGATGCTGAAGGCCCTCGCTTCCAATTACGAGCTGGTGGTGGCCATTCTGGTGTTCGTCATCGGCTTCTGCATGCTGCTGTTTGACCGGAACCTGCTGAAAAAGGTCATCGGCCTGGACATTATGGATTCCGGCGTGTTCCTGCTGCTGGCAGACCGCGGCTATATCACCGGCCGCACCGTTCCCATCATCGTGGACGGCGTCACCTCTATGGAGCACTATGTCAACCCCATCCCCGCGGGCCTGGTGCTGACGGGCATCGTGGTGTCCGTCAGTGTGTCGGCGGTGATGCTGTCGCTGACCGTCCGCATCTACCAGACCTACCGCACCCTGGACATGGACAAGCTCTATATGATGATGTCCCATAAAAAGCGGCAGAAGGAGGACGGCGAGCAATGAGCTTTGTGCAGAATTTCCCCTTCTTCTCCATCATTCTGTCCCTGGCGTGCGCCGTGGTGTCCTTTGCGGCCAACGCCCGCTGGGCCCGGCGGCTGAGCATTTTCCTGCTGTCTGCCAGCGTGGTGCTCCAGGGCTCCCTCCTGGTCTACTGCACCGTTCACCACGTTCGCTACTCCTATATGATGGGTCACTACCCCGCCCCCTGGGGCAACGAGCTGACGGCAGGGATCCTGGAGCCCTTCCTGGCCATGCTGTTTGCCGGGGTGATGCTCCTGTGCGTCCTGGGCGGCATGGGCCGCATCCTGCGGGATGTCCCCGCCGACAGGCAGAAGCTCTACTGGGTCATGGTGGACCTGGCCTATGTGGCGCTGATGGCCCTGTGCTACACCAACGACATTTTCACCGGCTATGTGTTCATCGAGGTGCTGACCATCGCCTCCTGCGCCCTGCTGTCGGTGCGCCGGGGCGGACGTGCCCTGATCGCCTCCGCCCGCTATATGATTTTCGCCCTGATGGGCTCCGGCCTGTTCCTGATCGGCGTCATCTTCACCTATTCCGTCACCGGCCACCTGCTGTTCCCCCAGCTGCACACCGCCATCGCGGAACTGTGGAGCACCGGCGGGCACCGGTTCTCCGTGACCATGTCCCTGGGCCTGATGACGGCGGGCCTGGCCATCAAAAGCGGCCTCTTTCCCTTCCATCTGTGGATGCCGGATACCTATGGGCAGGCCACTCCAGCCTCCTCGGGCATTCTGTCCGGCGTGGTGTCCAAGGGGTATATCGTGTTTCTCATCAAGGTCATCTACCAGGTCATCGGCATCGACGTGTTCGCCGCCACCGGCATCCAGACGGTGCTGCTGCTGTTCGGCATCGGCGGCATGATCGCAGGTTCCGTCTCCGCCATCTTCGCCCGGCGGCTGACCACCATGATCGCCTTCTCCTCCGCCGCCCAGATCGGCTACATCTATATGGGCCTGGGCATGGGGACTCAGGCCGCCCTGGCGGCGGTGCTGTTCCAGATCGTGTCCCACGCCCTGACCAAGCCCATGCTGTTTCTGTCCGGTGCGGACCTGGTGGCCGCCTCCGGCGGACACCAGGACTTCAACAGCCTCCGGGCCGCCGCCCACCGGGACCCCACCGCCGGCTGCGTATTCACCGTGGGCGCCCTGTCCATGGTAGGCATCCCCATTTTCGCCGGCTTCATCCCCAAGCTGTATTTTGCCGCCGCGGCGTTCCACATGGGCTGGCGCACCTGGGCGGTGCTGCTGGCGCTGGCCCTGTCCACCCTGCTGAACGTGCTGTATTTCCTGTACACCACGCTGCTGCTCTGGGTGCCGGAGGCCGGAGAAAAGCGGGACCGCCGCCTGAAATGGGCCGCCGTGCCGGGCCTGGTGTTTGCGGTGCTGAATATCGCGGTGGGACTGCGGTCCTACGGGCTCATGGACCTGTTCCGGCAGGGCATGGACCTGTTCTGCCAGTGAAAGGGAGGAGAGAAATATGTTATATCTGATCCTCCTGCTGCCGCTGGCTATGGCGGCCCTGAGCCTGGTGAAAAGCGACCGGGCCCGCACGGTGATCCTATCCGTGGGCCAGGCCCTGCTGCTTGCGCTGCTGATTGCTGCCTGCACCCTGGGCGACACGGCCACACCGGTGTGGCACATGACCGCCGACCTGACGTTTTCCCTGCGGCTGGACGGCCTGGGCCGGTTCTTCTGCCTGCTGACCGCCGTGTGCTGGCTGCTGACCATCCCCTACGCTGCCGTCTACATGACCCACGAGGGGCACCATCCCCGTTTCTATGTGTTCCTGATGCTGACGGAGGCGGCGGTGCTGGGCGCCGCTCTGGCGGCAGACCTTGTGACTCTATACCTGTTTTATGAGCTAACCACCCTGCTGTCCTTCCCCCTGGTGCTACACACCCAGCGGCCCAAGGCCCTGCTGGGCGCGGTAAAATACCTGTACTACTCCGTCTGCGGCGGCTTCATCGCCCTGTTCGGCGTGGTGCTGCTGGCCCAGCAGTCCTCCCTGACCTTCGTCCGTGGCGGCTATTTCCAGACTCTCTCTCCTACCCTGCTGGCTGCATCGTTTCTGATGCTGCTGGGCTTCGGGGCCAAGGCGGGCCTGTACCCCCTGCACAACTGGCTGCCCTCGGCCCATCCCGTGGCCCCGGCTCCGGCCCATGCTCTGCTCTCCGGCATCATCGCCAAGGTGGGGGCCATCGCCGCCATCCGGGTCATTTACTTCACCGTGGGCGCGGAGGCCTTGCGGGGCACCTGGGTCCAGACCGTGTGCATCGTCCTGACCCTGGTGACCATTTTCATGGGCTCGTTTATGGGCTGCACGGAAAACGGCCTGAAAAAGCGTCTGGCCTATTCCAGCATTTCCCAGATCTCCTACGTGCTACTGGGCGTATTCCTCATGACTCCGGTGGGCCTGCTGGGTGGCCTTTTGCAACTGCTGTTCCACGCGCTGGCCAAGATCGGCGTGTTCCAGTCCGCCGGCTCCATCATTTTCCTGACGGGAACGGAAACCATCGACGGCTTTCCGGGTCTGGGCCGCCGGATCCCCGTGACCATGGGCTGCTTCGCCGCCCTGTCCCTGTCCCTGGTAGGTATTCCGCCCTTCGGCGGCTTCTTCAGCAAATGGTATCTGGCTCTGGGCGCCCTGGACGGCATGTCCGCCCCCCTGTGCTATATCATTCCGGCGGTGCTGCTGATCTCGGCGCTTTTGACGGCGGCCTATCTGTTTCCGCCGCTGTGCCGCGCCTTCTTTCCGGGGCAGGATTTCCCGGCCCAGAGCCGGGTCCGGGAGCCGCTGCTGCTGGTGCTGTCCCTGGCACTGTTCGCCGCAGCCAGCCTGATCCTGGGCCTGCTGTCCGGCATCACTGTCCCCGTGATGGAGCACATCACCGGGTCCATTCTGTAAGGAGGTGCGCCATATGAACGGAATCCTTCTCCTGCTGCCGGTGTTTCTGCCGCTGGTGCTGGGTCTGCTGTCCTACTTCCTGCCCATCCGCAGCGAGGGGCAGCGCCGCCTGGTATACAGCGTCCTGATCCTGGGCACCACCGCCCTGGCCTGGCTGGCCATCCTCCTGTGCGATGACGGCGCCTTCACCCTGCTGCATTTTTCCACCCGGCTGACCATCGCCTTCCGCATGGACGGCGCGGCCCGGCTGTTTGCCGGACTGTCGGCCACCCTCTGGCCCTTTACCATGCTCTATGGCTTCGACTATATGCGCCACGAGAAGCATCTGCATATGTTCTGGGCTTTCTTCACCGCCTCCTTCGGCGTGACCCTGGGCATCGCCTTCTCCGCCAATATGATGACCATGTACCTGTTCTATGAGCTGCTGACCCTGGCCACCCTGCCGCTGGTGATGCAGCCCATGACCAGGGCCGCCAAAAAGGCGGGCATCAAGTACCTGGTCTACTCCATCTCCGGCGCGGCCCTGGCGTTTATCGGCCTGGTGTTCCTGGCCATCCATGACGCGGTGGACTTCACGCTGGGCGGCCATCTGGCAGGCTATGACGGCGACATGTCCATGCTGTTGGCGGTGTTTGCCCTGTCCTTTGTGGGCTTCGGCGTCAAGGCGGCCATCTGGCCGCTGCACGGCTGGCTCCCCTCGGCGGCGGTGGCCCCCACCCCCGTCACGGCCCTGCTGCACGCGGTGGCCGTGGTAAAGGCCGGCGCCTTCGCCTGCATCCGCCTGATCTATTACAGCTTCGGCACGGAGGTGCTGGCCGGTACCTGGGCCCAGCAGCTGGCGCTGCTGCTGCCCATCATCACCATTGTATATGGTTCCTGCATGTCCCTGAAGCAGCGGCACTTCAAGCTGCGGCTGGCCTATTCCACGGTGTCGAACCTGTCGTATATCCTGTTCGCCGCCGCCCTGATGACCACCCAGGCCCTGGCCGCCTCGTTCCTGCACCTGATCGTCCACTCGGTGGTGAAGATCATGGCCTTCTTCACCGCCGGTGCGGTGCTGCACTACGCCCACCGGGAGTACGTGCCCCAGCTGGAGGGCCTGGGCCGGTATATGCCGGTGACCTTCGCCTGCTTCACGGCGGCGGCCTGCGCCCTGACGGGCATCCCCCCCTTCAACGGCTTTGTCAGCAAGTGGTACATCGCCCGGGCGGCGGTGGATATCGGCGGTTGGCTGCCGCTGGTGGGCTTCGCAGCTCTGCTGATATCGGCCCTGCTGACGGCGGTGTATATGTTCCAGGTGGTGCTGAAGGCCTGGTTCCCCCGGACGGACGCCCCCGCCATCCCCGAGGGCTCCGCTCATGAGGCGGGCTGGATGATGACGGTGCCCACCGCCATCCTGGCGGCAGCCTGCCTGGTGATGGGCCTGTTCCCCCAGTGGCTGCTGGACGTGATCGGAAAGGCGGTGGGCCTGTGATGCTGCTTCTTCTGATCCTGCTGCCCCTGGCAGGGGCCCTTCCCCTGCTGCTGACCCGCAGCGAAAGCGAATCCGGGCTGGGCCGCTGGTCCTGCGCCGTCACGGGGCTGACGCTTCTGGTGATGGTGCTGGCGGTGTGCACCCGGTTCGGCGAATCCCTGGATATCCCCCTGTGCGGCATCCACTTCACCCTGGACGGCTTCCGGTGCATCTATGGGCTGGTGGTGAGCTTCATGTGGTTCGTGTCGGCCCTGCTGACGCCCCAGTATTTCCGGGGTCACCACCATCTGCGGCGGTACCACTTCTTCTTCCTGCTGTGCCTGAGCTTCACCATGGGCGTGTTCCTGTCGGCGGACCTGTATACCACCTTCCTGTTCTTCGAGCTGATGAGCCTCAGCTCCTATGCCTGGGTGGTGCAGGAGGAGTCCCCCGACGCCCTGGACGCGGGAAAGACCTATCTGACCATTGCGGTGCTGGGCGGCCTTGTGACCCTGATGGGCCTGTTCCTGCTGTACCGCCTTACCGGCACCCTGGTCATCGCCGACCTGCCCGGCCTCTGCGCCGGGGTGACGGACCGCTCCCAGCTGTGGGCGGCGGCACTGTGCATCTTCTTCGGCTTTGCGGCCAAGGCGGGCGTGTTCCCGCTGCACATCTGGCTGCCCAAGGCCCACCCGGTGGCTCCGGCCCCGGCCAGCGCCCTGCTGTCCGGCGTCCTCACCAAGGCGGGCATCTTCGGTGCGCTAATCATCACGGCGGACCTTCTCCCCGGCGAGCACCGGTGGGGCGTCCTGCTGCTGGCGCTGGGGGCGGTGACCATGGTGCTGGGCGCGGCCATCGCCGTGTTCTCCAACAACCTCAAGTATATCCTGGCCTGCTCCTCCCTGTCCCAAATCGGGTTCATCCTGGTGGGCACGGCGGCGTTGGCCCTACTGGGGCAGCACAACGCCCTGGCCGCCCACGGCACGGTGCTGTATATGATGAACCACTCCCTGGTGAAGCTGACCCTGTTTCTGCTGGCCGGCGTGGTGTACTGCAACACCCACGCCCTGGACCTGAACCAGATCCGGGGCTTCGGCCGGGGCAAGCCCCTGCTGCATATCCTGTTTCTGTGCGGGGCCTGCTCCCTGGCGGGTATCCCGGGCTTCCTGGGGTATATCAGCAAGACCCTGGTCCACGAATCCCTGGTGGAGCTGGCTGCCGAAAGCGGCAGTCTGGGCGTCACGGCGGTGGAATGGCTGTTCCTGTTCTCCGGCGGCCTGACGGCGGCGTATCTGACGAAAATCTACGCGGCGCTGTTCTGGCAGAAGCCCGCCGCCTCCACCGGCAGGACCTGGGGCACCCCCGCCACCACGGCGGCGCTGATCCTGGCAGCCCTGCCGCTGCCGGTGCTGGGACTGCTGCCCCATATGCTGGCGGAGCCGGTGGCCGCTCTGGCCCTGCCCTTTGTGGGCGGGCACCCCTTCGGCCACGCCGTCCATTATCTGGCCTGGGAAAATCTCAAGGGCGTGGCCATCTCCCTGACCATCGGCATGGCGGTGTACTTCCTGTTCATCCGCCTGGTGCTTATGGACCGCCGGGAGGGCCAGGTGGTGTACCTGGAGCGCTGGCCCCGCTGGCTGAGCCTGGAGGACCGGGTGTACCGCCCGGCTATCCGGGGGCTGTACCGGCTGCTGAACGTGGTGCTGCGGGCCGTGTGCGACGCGCTGGACTTCCTGGTGCTGCTGGCCCGGCGGACCTTCCTGCGGGACTCCCGTCCCCGCCGCCGGAAATCCCCCCGCAGCGCCGTGCTCCACGCCATGACCCACGGCGGACAGCGCACGGAGCAGGAGGCCGCCGACCGGCTGGGCACCATCCTGGACACCATCCGCCGGATGGAGGGCAGCCTGTCCTATGCCCTGCTGATGGCCTGCCTGGGATTGTGCATCGTTCTGGTGTGCATTCTGCTGTACGTTTTCTGATTGCAAAAGAGCTGCCGCAGCCTCGCGGCAGCTCTTTTGTTTGCGCAGGAAACAGTTGTATTTGCCCGGTTGGTGTGATATACTGCTATATTGATATGATAGCATTCCGGGGGCGTGTACCCCCGTGAGAAATGAGGGATTGTATATGAAAATCGTAGTGTTGGCCGGCGGCCTCAGCACCGAGCGGCAGGTATCTCTGACCAGCGGCACCGGCGTGTGCCGCGCCCTGCGGGAGCGGGGCCACCAGGCCATCCTGGTGGATATGTTCCTGGGGCTGGAGGATTACAACGGCAGCCTGGCGGATATCTTCGACGCGCCGGACGGCCTGTGCGGCGACAACCGGGTCCACTCCACCGAGCCGGACCTGGAGGCCGTGCGCCGCAGCCGCCGGGATCAGGGCCCTTCCATGCTGGGCAAGGACGTGCTGGCGGTGTGCGCCATGGCAGACCTGGTGTTCCTGGCTCTCCACGGCTCCTGCGGCGAGGACGGCCGCATCCAGGCCACCCTGGACCTGCTGGGCGTGCCCTATACCGGCAGCGGCTATCTGGGCAGCGGCATGGCCATGGACAAATCCGTCACCAAGCGCATCATGGACGCCGCCGGGGTGCCCACCGCCCCCTGGCACGACGTGCGCTATACCCGGGAGGACATTCCCCGTCTGGCCCGGGAGCTGCCGGTGCCCTGCGCCGTGAAGATCATCAACGGCGGCAGCTCCATCGGCGTGGAGCTGCCGGACACCCGGGAGGAGCTGGCCCAGACCCTGGAGCGGATGCTGGCCTACGGAAACCACGTCATCGTGGAGAAGAAGATCAAGGGTCGGGAGATCCAGGTGGGCGTTCTGGGCGACACCTACCTCCCCGCCGTGGAGATCATCCCCCGGGGGGCCTATTTCGACTATTTCTGCAAGTATCAGAAGGACGGCGCCCAGGAGATCTGCCCCGCCCCCATCACCCAGGAGCAGTGGCGCACCGTGGGCGAGCTGGCCCTGCGCCTGCACCGGGCCCTGGACCTGGGCGTCTATTCCCGGGCGGACTTCATTCTGGATGAGGAGGGGAACTTCTGGTGCCTGGAGATCAACACCCTGCCCGGCATGACCCCCACCAGCCTGGTGCCCCAGGAGGCGGCCCAGGTGGGCCTGAGCTACGGCGACCTGTGCCAGCGCATTGTGGACGAGTCCCTGGCCCTGCGCAAGGGAGGCCGGGCATGAGGCCCCTGGTGGCGGCGGACATCTGCCGCGCCGTAGGCGGGACCTTCCTTCAGACCGGCGGCGGCACCGTCACCGGCGTCACCAGCGACAGCCGCCATATCGCCTCCGGCGACCTGTTCATCCCCCTGGTGGGAGCCCGGTTCGACGGGCATGACTACATGAACGCAGCGCTTTCCGACGGTGCGGCAGGCTGCCTGTGCAGCCGTGTGCCGGAGGCGCTGCTGCCCGGCAAGTTTTATATTCAGGTCCAGGATACCACGCTGGCCCTGGGCGCTCTGGCAGCCTGGTACCGGGGGCTGTATGACATCCCCGTGGTGCAGGTCACCGGCTCCGCCGGAAAGACCACCACCAAGGAGATGATCGCCTCGGTGCTGTCCCGGCATTTCCGGACCCTGAAAACCCAGGCCAATCTCAACAACCACATCGGCACGCCCCAGACCCTGCTGCGGCTGGAGCCCTGCCATCAGGCGGCGGTGATCGAAACGGGCATGGACCACTTCGGCCAGATCCGCTATATGGGCAGCCTGGTGCAGCCCACCATCGCCGTGATCACCAATGTAGGCGACGCCCACATTGAAAACCTGGGCGGCACCCGTCAGGGGACCCTGCGGGCCAAGTGCGAGATTTTCGACCACCTGCACCCCGGCGGCCTGGCAGTGCTGTGCGGCGACGATGAACTGCTCAACGGCCTGGACCTGCCCTTTGAGACCCTCCGCTGCGGCAGGAGCGAACACTGCAATGTCCGGGTCACGGACATCGTCCGCCGGGGCATCGACGGCCTGGACTGCACTGTCACCACCCCCCGCCGCAGCTACCGGCTGTCCATCCCCTCCCCCGGGGACTACATGATCTACTCCGCCTCCATGGCCGTGGCCATCGGCGAATATCTGGGCCTGTCGGAGCAGGAGATCGTCGAGGGCGTGGCCGGGTATGTATCCACCGGCTCCCGTATGCGGCGCATCCGCCTGCCGGAGGACCGGCTCATCATCGACGACTGCTACAACGCCAATCCCCAGGCCATGGAAGCGGCGCTGGAGATTCTGGCGGACACCGCCTGCCGCCGCCGGGTGGCGGTGCTGGGCGATATGGGGGAGCTGGGCCCCATCAGCCGGGACGCCCACCTGCAGGTGGGCCGCACCACTGCCCGGCTGGGGCTGGACGCGGTGATCGCCATCGGCCCCAAGGCCGCCGCCATCGCCCAGACTGCCGGTCCCCGGGCGCAGCATTTCGCCGCCATGGAGGAGGCCCTTCCGGCCCTGCGCCGGGAATTCACCCCCGGCACCGCCGTGCTGGTGAAGGCGTCCCACGCCATGGAATTCGGCAAAATCGTCAACGAACTGGAAACAACGACCTATGATAGACATCAGTGTGACCGATCTGGTCAAATCCTTTGACTTAGAAAAGAAAATCCTGGACGGCATCTCCTTCCAGGTGGACACCGGTGAGCGGGTAGGCCTGCTGGGCAAAAACGGCGCGGGGAAATCCACGCTGTTCAACATCCTCACCGGGGAGCTGGACTATGACTCCGGCCAGGTGCTCATTGCACCGGGCCGCCGGGTGGGCCTGATCTCCCAGATCCCGGTGTATCCCGCGGGATACACCGTGGAGGACGTTCTGCGCTCCGCCTTTCAGCGCACCACCGCCCTGAAGGAGGAGATGGACCGCCTGACCCGGCAGATGGAGCAGGGGGACAGCGATCCCCAGACCCTGCGGCGCTACGGCGAGCTCACCGCCCGGTTCGAGGGACTGGGGGGCTACGACACCGACACAGCCGTCAACAAGGTGTCCAACGGCCTGTCCATCGACGGCGATATGCGGCGGAGGCTGTTTGACCAGCTGTCCGGCGGCGAAAAGACCCGGGTGAACCTGGGCCGCCTGATCCTGGAGGATACGGACATCCTCCTGCTGGATGAGCCCACCAACCACCTGGACCTTCAGGCCACCGAGTGGCTGGAGGAGTATATCCGCTCCTTCCGGGGCACCGTGGTCACCATCTCCCACGACCGCTATTTCCTGGACCGCACCGTCACCCGCATCATCGAAATTCTGGACGGTAAGGCGGAGTTTTACAGCGGGAACTACAGCTTTTATGCCATCGAAAAGGAGCGCCGCTATCAGGAGCGCATGAAGCAGTATCTGAAGGAGCAGGCCAAGATCCAACAGCTGGAGAAGGCGGCGGAGCAGATGCACCTGTGGGCCTTTATGGGCAACGACGCCCTGCACAAGCGGGCCTTTTCCATGGAAAAGCGCATCCAGCGTATGCGCACCGTGTCCAAGCCCACCCGGGCCAAGAAGATGGACGCCCGCTTCGCCAGCCGGGAGTTCCGTGGCGACGAGGTGCTGCAATTGAGGGGCATATCCAAGGCCTTCGGCTCCCGGGCCCTGTTTTCCGACGTGTACCTGCGGGTGGAGGGCGGCGAGCGCATCGCCTTTCTGGGAGAAAACGGCGCGGGGAAAACCACCCTGCTGAACATGATCACCGGGGACGAGCCCGTGGACAGCGGCATCATCCGCATGGGGCCCGCCATCCGGGCAGCCTATCTGCCCCAGATTATCCACTTTGAGCACCCGGAGCGCTCCCTGCTTGACACCATGCTCTATGAAAAGAAGGGCATGACGCCCCAGACCGCCCGCAACCGCCTGGCGGCCTATCAGTTCCAGGGGGAGGACGTGTTCAAAAGCGTGTCGGTCCTCTCCGGCGGCGAGCTCAGCCGCCTGCGGCTGTGTATGCTCATGGACGAGGAGATCAACTTCCTGATCCTGGACGAGCCCACCAACCACCTGGATATCGCCTCCCGGGAGTGGATCGAGGAGGCGGTGGAGGCCTTCGACGGCACCCTGCTGTTCGTGTCCCATGACCGGTATTTCATCAACCGCTTCGCCACCCGGGTCTGGGAGCTGGCGGAGGGTACCATCAACGACTATCCCATGGGCTTTGCCCAGTACCGGGCCGCCAAGGTGGAGGAGAAGAAGCCCGCACCCGCCCCGGTCCAGAAGAAAAAGCAGGACACCCGGCCCCCTCGGGCCGGACGGGAAAAGCAGGCCGCCCGCCGCCAGCTGACCATCTGCGAGACCGGCATTTCCAAGCTGGAGGAGCGCTGCCGCCAGCTGGACCGGGAGATGGAGCAGAACGCCTGCGACGCGGAAAAGCTCCAGGAGCTGTTTCGGGAGAAGCAGGATCTGGAGGCCCAACTGGAGCAGGAGATGGCCCGCTGGGAGGAGCTGTCTCTGCAATTGGAGGAATAATCAGGAGGACCATTATGCGTGATATTTTATGTATGTATTACTCCCGCACCGGCGCCACCCGCCTGGCCATGACGGAGATCGCCCAGGCCCTGGATGCGGAGCTGGTGGAGCTTACCGACGGCGTGGACCGCCAGGGCGCCCGGGGCTATCTCCGCTCCGGCATGGACGCCATGCGCCGGGCCACCCTGCCGCTGGCCCCCTATGAAACGGAGCGCCCCCTGTCCGAATACCGGCTGGTGATCCTGGGCACTCCCGTGTGGGCAGGCCGCTGCGCCTCCCCGGTCCGGGCGCTGCTGAAGCGCCGGGGGCTGGAGCTGGAAAGGGTAGCCTATGTGCTGACCCGGAAAAGCTCCCGGAAGTATGAGGAGATTTATGAGCAGATGGACCAGTACACCGCCCGGCCCCACCTGCTGGAGGTATCCCTGCGGCCGGGAGCCGTGGGATACGAGTTCTGGCGGGACAAGCTGGTGGGCGAGGTGCGCCGCTATCTGGACGCCCAGTAAGGAGTCCGTATGCTGGAGAAATTACAAGCCATCGCCCGGCGGCTGGACCAGGTGGAGCGGCAGCTTTTGGACCCGGCGGTGTACGCCGACCGGGAGTTCCTGACCCGCCTGAGCCGGGAGCAGAAGGAGCTGACCCCCATCGTGGCCGCCTTCCGGGCCTGGCAGCAGGCGGAGGCGGACTGCGCCGGGGCCCAGGAGCTGCTGTCGGACCCGGAAATGCGGGAGCTGGCCCAGGAGGAGCTGCACCGGGCCCGCCAGGAGCGGGACCGCCTGTCGGAGGAGCTCAAGCGCCTGCTGCTGCCCCGGGACCCCAACGACGACCGGAACGTCATCCTGGAGGTCCGGGCCGGTATCGGCGGCGAGGAGGGGGCCCTGTTTGCGGCGGACCTGCTGCGGATGTACGCCCTGTATGCCGAGCGCCGGGGCTGGAACATGGAGCTGGTGTATGAAAACACCACGGAGCTGGGCGGCGTCAAGGAGGCCAGCGCCACCATCGAGGGCCAGGGAGCCTGGTCCCGCCTGAAATTCGAGGCCGGGACCCACCGGGTCCAGCGGGTGCCGGAAACCGAGTCCTCCGGCCGCATCCAGACCTCCGCCGCCACCGTGGCCGTGATGCCTGAGGCGGAGGAGGTGGAGTTCACCATCGACCCCAAGGACTTACAGATCGACACCTTCCGCTCCTCCGGCGCAGGCGGGCAGCACGTCAACAAAACGGAATCCGCCATCCGCATCACCCACCTGCCCACCGGCACGGTGGTGGAGTGCCAGGACGAGCGCAGCCAGTATAAAAACAAGGACCGGGCCATGAAAATCCTGCGCTCCAAGCTCTACGAGGCCCAGCAGGAGAAGCAGAACGCCGCCATCGCCGCCCAGCGGAAAAGCCAGGTGGGCACCGGCGACCGGTCCGGCAAGATCCGCACCTATAACTTCCCCCAGAACCGGGTCACCGACCACCGGCTCACCGGGGACGTGAAAAACTTCAACATTGCCGCCGTTATCAACGGCGACCTGGACCCCCTTGTGGATGCACTGACCCTGGCTGACCAGGCCAGGCGCCTGCAGGAGGGCGCAGAGAAAGGAGAATGAACCATGGAAGCTCCCATCAAAACCCGTTATGACAAGGCCGGTCCCCAGGTGGCCGAGGCTCTGCGCCGCCGCCATTTTGAGGCCCACTATGTGTCCACCGCCCAGGAGGCCCTGGAGCTGGCCCTGACCCTGATCCCCAAGGAGCACACCGTGTCCTGGGGCGGCACCGCCACCGCCGCCCAGATCGGGCTCATGGACCGCCTGCACCAGGGGGACTATCAGCTCATCGACCGGGACACCGGCAAGACCCCCGAAGAAAAGCAGGCCCTGATGCGCCAGGCCCTGACCTGCGGCACCTTCATCATGAGCAGCAACGCCATCTCCGCCGATGGCCAGCTGGTGAACATCGACGGCAACGCCAACCGGGTGGCCGCCCTGTGCTTTGGGCCGGAGAGCGTCCTGGTCATCGCCGGGATGAACAAGGTCATGGGCGATCTGGACAGTGCCATCGCCCGGGCACGCCAGGTGGCGGCTCCCGCCAACGCCCAGCGCTTCGACATCAAGACTCCCTGCGCCGTTACCGGAAGCTGCGGCGACTGCACCAGCCCCGACTGCATCTGCTGCCAGATGGTCATCACCCGGGCCTGTCGTCCCGCCGGCCGCATCAAGGTCATTCTGGTGGGCCAGGATCTGGGCTTTTAAGGCAAAAGAGGGATCCACTTGAACACCATTGTTTTTCACCCGGAATCGGACCCAGCCGCCATACAGGAGGCCGCGGCCATTCTGCGCCGGGGGGGGCTGGTAGGCATCCCAACGGAAACCGTATACGGCCTGGGAGCCGACGCCCTGAACGAGGACGCCGTGAGCCGCATTTTCCTGGCCAAGGGCAGACCTCAGGATAACCCCCTGATCATCCATGTGCCGGACGCCTCCTGGCTGGAGTCGTACTGCCGGGATGTACCCCCCGCCGCCTATCGGCTGGCGGAGCGGTTCTGGCCGGGGCCTCTGACCATGATCCTGCCCCGGCGGGATATCGTTCCCCTGCAAACCACCGGCGGCCTGGAGACGGTGGGCGTCCGCTGCCCGGACCACCCGGTGACCCTGGCCATCATCCGGGCCACCGGGGTGCCCATTGCCGCCCCCAGCGGCAACACCTCCGGCCGTCCCAGTCCCACCACCGCCGCCCACATGATCGAGGACATGGACGGCAAGATCGACGGCATCGTGGACGGCGGCCCCTGCACCGTGGGGGTTGAGTCCACCATCATCGACCTGACGGTGACGCCGCCCCGGCTGCTGCGTCCCGGCGGTCTGCCTCTGGAGGCCCTGGAGGAGGTGCTGGGTGAGGTAGCCGTGGACAAGGCCGTCACCGGCCTGCTGGCCACCGGAGAGCATCCCCGGGCCCCGGGGATGAAATACCGGCACTATGCCCCCCACGCGCCGGTCACCGTGGTCACCGGCGCGCCGGACCGCAGCGCCCGCCGCATCCTGGGCCTGCTGTCGGACCAGGCGGGGGTCATCTGCTTCGACGAGTATGCCCCGCTGTATGCCGGGCACATCATCCATCGTCTGGGCCCGGCGGCGGACAAATCCGCCCAGGCCCGGCACGTATTCGACGCCCTGCGCACCTTCGACGGCACGGACGTCACGGAAATTTTCGCCCAGTGCCCCGATGACGGGGGCCTGGGTCTGGCGGTGGCCAACCGCCTGAAAAAGGCGGCAGGCTTCCACCTGGTGGACGCCGACCGGCCCGTTCTCATCGGTCTCACCGGCGGCACCGGCGCGGGAAAAACCAGCGCCCTGGCGGCCCTGGAGGACCTGGGCGGCACGGTGCTGGACTGCGACGCCGTGTATCACGAGATGCTCCGCACGGACCCCGCCCTGCGGGGGGCCATCGAAGGGGTCTTCGGCCCGGTGTTCGGCCCCGACGGGACCCTGGACCGGCAGAAGCTGGGGAACATCGTGTTCTCCGACCCCGCCGCCCTGGAGCGGCTCAACGCCATCGTGTACGAATACCTGCCGCCGGAACTGATGCGCCGGGCGGCGGGACAGTCCCTGGTGGGGCTGGACGCCATCAACCTGGTGGAAAGCGGCCTGGACCGGCTGTGCGCCTGCACCGTGGCGGTGCTGGCCCCGGCGGAGGACCGGGTCCGCCGCATCATGGCCCGGGACGGCATCAGCCGGGACTATGCCCGGCTGCGGATATCCGCCCAGCCGTCCGACGGCTTTTACCGGGAGCACTGCTCCCATATCCTGGAAAACACCTGCGCCGGTCCGGCGCAGTTCCGGGATCAGGCACGGATTTTCTTCCGGAAAACACTCCGGGAAATCGAACATATTTGAGGAGGAATCAGAACCATGACAGACGAAATGAAGGCCAAGCGCGAAAAGCTGTTCTCCAGCCCCAAAAACGGCTATGACCTGGTGGACCAGGCGGCCCTGGAGGCCATGGAGACCTATTGCGAAAGCTACAAGCAGTATCTGGACAACGGCAAGACCGAGCGGGAATGCGCCGCCTATACCGTGGAGCTGGCCCAGGCCCAGGGCTACGTCCCCTATCAGCGGGGCATGAGCCTGAAGCCCGGCGACAAGGTGTACCGCGTGAACCGGGGCAAGAGCGTGATGCTGGCCAAGATCGGCCGCCAGGACCTGTCCCACGGCGCACAGATCGTGGCCTGCCACATTGACTCCCCCCGTCTGGACTTCAAGCCCCATCCCCTGTATGAGGACAGCGACTTTGCCTATGGCAAGACTCACTACTACGGCGGCATCCGCAAGTATCAGTGGGTGGCCATCCCCCTGGAGCTGCGGGGCGTGGTGGTCCTGCGGGACGGCACCGTGGTGAAGGTGGTCCTGGGCCAGGGCAGCGAGCCCAAGTTCGTCATCACCGATCTGCTGCCCCACCTGGGCGCAGAGCAGGGCAAAAAGCCCCTTAACGAGGCCATTCCCGGCGAAAATCTGAACATTCTCATGGGCAGCCGCCCCCTGGGCGAGGAGGGCGACAGCGACCGCGTGAAGCTGCGGGTGCTGGATATGCTCCACGAGAAATACGGCATCTGCGAGGATGACTTCACCTCCGCCGAGCTGGAGGTGGTCCCCGCCTTCAACGCCACGGATCTGGGCCTGGACCGCAGCCTCATCGGCGCATACGGCCACGACGACCGGGTGTGCGGCTACGCCGCCCTGAAGGGCCTGTTCGACATCGACGTTCCCGAAAAGACTGCCGTGTGCATGCTGGCCGACAAGGAAGAGGTCGGCTCCATGGGCGTCACCGGTATGCAGTCCGCCTTCTTCGACACCTTCATGGAGGACCTGTGCCAGAGCCAGGGCGTCAGCCTGCGGGTGTGCTATGAAAGCTCCTTCTGCCTGTCCTCCGACGTCACCGCCGCCTATGACCCCAACTTTGCCGAGGTGTATGAGAAGCGCAACGAGTCCCGGGTGAACTATGGTCTGGGCATCTGCAAGTATACCGGCGCACGGGGTAAGGGCGGCTCCTCCGACGCCGACGCCGAAACCGTGGCCTATGTCCGCCGCGTGCTGGACGAGGCCGGTGTGGTGTGGCAGATCGGCGAGATGGGCAAGGTGGACGCCGGCGGCGGTGGCACCGTGGCCCAGTATATGGCCAACCGCAACATCACCACCATCGACGCAGGCGTGCCGGTTCTGAGCATGCACTCCCCCTTTGAAACCGTGGGCAAGCTGGATTGCTACATGAACTATCTGGGCTGCATGGCCGTCTATAACGCGTAAAACGCCCCATAAAAAACTGCGCTGCCTCACGGCAGCGCAGTTTTTGAGTGCTAAAAAAGCCTCGCAGAGTTTGCCGCCCGCAGGCGGCAAAGCAAATGAGATCATTTTCGGCCAGGGCGTGTACCTGACCGAAAATACTTCTCAGGCTGCAAGTGTGGAATTGGTTCGCCATCAGCGAACCAATTATGCGCGCAGCAGACTGCAAGCCTTTTGTCCCAAAAGGACCTTGCCCTTTTGGGACAGTCTCTTACAGAATCAGCAGCAGGCCGATGGCGATGAGGACCTCCTCGTCCGCCTTCTGATAGAACAGGAAAAACAGGATCAGAAGCAGCAGCAGATCCCCGGCGTCCATGTCCCCCAGGTGCAGCTTCGCCAGCAGCCGGTTCAGAAACTGCCGCTCCGGGGCAGGTGCCGGAGGCGGTGCCGGTTCCGGCCCGGGCGGAGGCGGTGCCGGTTCCAGCCCGGGCGGAGGAGGCCCCCTCCTGGGCGGGGGCGGCTGGGGACGGGGCGGAGACGGCGGGGCCGTCTCCTGCTGGGGCACCCGGTCATATACCCCGTTGTCGTTGCGGATATAGCGGTTATACATGGCTACCCCTCCCAATCCGCCAGCAGCTTTTTCCCCACATGGATCAGCCGCGCCAGCCGGGCCGCCCGCTCGATCTTCCCTTGCTTTTCTTCCTTCAGGAACGGGCGCAGGGCCTGGAGCAGCTGCAAAGCGGCGCTGTTCTCCGTACCCAGCTCACCGGCCAGGGGCAGCAGCTTCCCCAGGAGCTTCGGGTCCAGTCCGCCCAGGGCCGCTCCCAGGTCAGGCCCCGGCGGCGGGGCAGGGGGCGGCGGGGCCGCCTTCTGCTCCCCCATGGCTCCGGACAGCTGCTGGGCCATCTGCATGACCTGGGCCATGCTGTTGGGATCGGACAGCAGCGCGTTCAGTTTTTCCTCCAGCTCCGACACTGCCGTCCCTCCTTCCTATTTTTGCAGGCTTTCGCCGATCCGCTGCACCAGGGCCGCCCCCTGGGGCGTGCTCATGATGCCCTGAAGCATCCCGCTGATGGCGGAGGCGTCCCCCGCCGCCGCCTGGCGGACGGCCTGCTGCAGGGTGCGGCCCCCGTCGCTGCCGGACAGCAGTCCCAGCAGCATCTGGCCGTCCCGGGACCCCATCACCGCCTGCAGGGCCGCCGGGTCCCGCTTCAGCCGCTCCATCATTTCCTTCTGATCCATAGAAAAACCTCCATCCGTTGCTGCATAGCCCAATATATGTGTCCCTTCCGAAAAACGTGCCTGTCCCGACCATGACTAAAAATTTCAAAAAAGGGGTTGACAGGGAGGGAGGGGTGTGGTATTATACTTCTTGCCGATATCCGCCGGTGTGGTGGAATGGTAGACACAGGAGACTTAAAATCTCCCGGTAGCAATACCGTACCGGTTCGAGTCCGGTCACCGGCACCAACCGGACCCAATTCAATATCGCGGAGTAGAGCAGTTGGTAGCTCGTCGGGCTCATAACCCGGAGGTCGGAGGTTCAAGTCCTCCCTCCGCAACCACCAAAACAGCCGTTTTCGATAAGAAAACGGCTGTTTTTTCGTGCCCTATGGCAAAATTTCGCCGTTGTAGGCGGATATGCGTTGTCATTTGCCTGCGGGTAAGGTATAATCATGCCATGGGACGCAAAACGGGACGCGCTATGGGAGGGCGAAATGATGATCGATCAATTGGAAGAAAACCTCACCCTTGAGAATTACGCCGAACACATGGAGGATATCCACCGGCTGGCCAGAAGCCGCGACGCGTCTTGCCGCATCCGGCTGGCGGACCTGCTCTGCGGGTTTCCCAACTCCCACGCGAAGGACACACTGCTTACCCTGACGGAGGACGCCTCCTATCTGGTACAGACCAGCGCCATAGATTCCCTGTCCGCATTTCCGGGAGACGATACGCTGGCGGCGGCCATGCGGCTGTCCGCCTCGCGGCACCCGTTGGTGCGGGGGTATGCCTATATCTGCGTGGGAACGACAGGGCGTTTGTTGGGCGATGAGGAACGCGCAGGCCTGTGAAACCGGCTGTCTGCCATACGGGAAACCGATACATTACTGCCCGACTATTACGATAGTGACATCGAAGAAAGAATTTTAGCAATGTCCAAGACGAAAACGGTTCACGGCGAGTGTTTTTTTTACCGCAATGATCGAATATGAGGAATATACGGAGGATGAATTGCGCCCGTATTTTGATAAAGAATTTGAGGAGCGGATTCTCCCTCCGGTGTATCAAGGCAAAAAGTATATTCTCGACCATCTTGGAAATCTCTATTCCTTGACACTGCGCAAAGAAGAAGTCATGCGAAAACTAAAATCATGATTCATATCAGCAGGCATCGCCTTCAAGCATCACTTTGATCAGGATGGGACAAATCGACAATGTCAGCTTGTCAAAAAAACTTTTTTCGACAAGCTGAACGGCTGTGCCCCTTCGGGCACAGCCGTTTTTGCGCAAACACGATATTGATGCTTTTCTCCAGCTTTCACGCCGTCAGTCCAGAACGTACACGGTGCAGTCCCGGCGGCCCCAGTCGCATGCCTCGGAATAGGTCTTGAACCAGAGGTCGATCTTGTTGCCCTTGATGGCCGTGCCGCAGTCGGCGGCGGTGGCCATGCCGTAGTGCCAGGAGCCCTTCACCGTCTGGACGTACATCCGGGTGCCATAGGGGAACACGGACGTGTCCACCGCGATGTTGCCCACCGCTGTGGGACGGCCGGAGGCCGTGCGGGTACCGATGGAGTATGCGGTGGCGCTGCACACCAGGGTCCGGGAGAAGGTCATGGTGTCGCCGGAGGCGAACAGCAAATAGCCGGAGCCGTCGCCGTTGCTGTGCACGGACACCAGCCGGTCGGACCGCTCCACCGAGGACACCCGGGTGCCATACTCCACGACCTCCTCCACAGCGCCGTCGGTGACGGTGTCCGTCAACTCCGTGGACACCACGCGGCCCATGCGATAGGTATCGGTGTAGGTGTTGGTGATGGTGCCGGGCACGCCCTGCTGCATCACCCGCTGGGTGCCCTTGGCCAGAGAGTGGTTCACCACCCGGCGGCTGCTGTAGCCCACGGACAGCTGCACCGTCCGCTGGCGGGTCATCTCCGCCCGGAAATAGATGGATGGCTGATCCCCCGTCAGGTCGATGAACACCATCTCATCCTCGGCGGGCTCCATATGCAGCCGGTGGAGCAGATGGTCCACCGTTTCGCTGCGGGTCTGCACGGTGCGGGTCTCCTCCTCGCCGGTCACGGTGACGTTGTGACCATGCTGCAGCAGCAGCTGGGCCTCCTTGGCGTTGTAGTCCACCCGGGTCTCCAGAATGCCGAAGCTCTTGTCCCGGCTGGGACGGCCGGAGATGATCTCCGTTCCGCCGTCTGCGGTGAGCACCACATACACCCGCCGCGGCTGCACCGCGTCGGCCATACTGCTCACCGTCACCATGTCCAGCACGGTCACCGCCACCATGACCAGCAGCAGCACCCGGCGCATCCGCCAGTGCTCCCGCACGGCCACGGCGGAAATGGCCCGCCGGACTCTGTCTTTCATGTCTTTCATATGCCCTCCCAAGAGGTAGATTTCCGGCATGTGTACCGGTTTGTAACTTTTGTTACTTTTTCAAAATATGGTAGGAGTATAGCACTTATACCCACTTTTGTCAAGTTTTATGCCATTTCCCGGATTTCGTTCACCACAAAGCCGCCATTTTTGCCCTGTGCGACACGCCCGGGCCAGGGGATAGCTGGAAAAATGGTTACAAAAAGTTACGAATAGAAACAAAATCGAACCGTTGAAAATGGCGGACAAATGTGGTATGCTGAAAGAACTTGTATCATAAAGGAGAACCGCCATGCGTCCTGCATTTATCCCCGTGGGGCAGATCGTCAACGCCCACGGCATCCGGGGGGAGGTCAAGGTGAACCCCCACGGCTTTGACCCGGAGTTTCTCACGGAATTCGACACCATTTATATAGACGGCCAGCCCGTCCGGGTCCGCAGCGCCCGGGTCCACAAGTCCACGGTGCTGATGGCCCTGCCCGGGGTAGATGACATGGACGCCGCCCTGGCCCTGAAGGGCAAAACCGTGTCCATCCGCCGCACCGACGCTCACCTGCCCCAGGGGCAGTATTTCGACCAGGAGCTGGTGGGCCTGCGGGTCATCGACTGCGCCACCGGCGGCGAGATCGGCGTCATCGACCGGGTCCTGATCTACCCCGCCCACCGGATCTATCAGGTCAAGGGCCAGCGGGAGTATCTCATCCCCGCCGTTCCCGGCGTGTTCATCGAGAGCACGGACCCCGACGCCGGTGAAATGCGGGTGCACCTGATGAAAGGATTGGCCACCGATGAAAATTGACATCATGACCCTGTTCCCCGACGCCATCGACGCCATGATGGGCCAGTCCATCATGGGCCGGGCCCAGGAGCGGGGCTATATCCGCATCACCGCCCACCAGATCCGGGATTACACCACCAATAAGCAGATGCAGGTGGACGACTACCCCTATGGCGGAGGCCGGGGAGCCGTTATGCAGGCGGACCCCCTGTACCGCTGCTGGGACCACATCTGCCAGGAGGCGGGCCAGCGGGTCCACACCATCTATCTCTCCCCCTGCGGCCGGGTATTCAACCAGGAGGTAGCCAAGGAGCTGAAGGCCCGGTATGACCGCCTGATCCTGGTCTGCGGCCACTATGAGGGGGTGGACCAGCGCTTTCTGGACGAGTGCGTGGACGAGGAGATCTCCATGGGAGACTTCGTGCTCACCGGCGGCGAGATTCCCGCCATGGCCGTGGCCGACTGCCTGTGCCGCATGGTGCCGGGCGTTCTGCCGGAGGAAAGCTGCTACACCGACGAGAGCCACTGGAACGGCCTGCTGGAATATCCCCAGTATTCCCGCCCCGAGGTTTGGCACGGCCGGGCCGTGCCGCCGGTGCTGCTGTCCGGCCACCACGGCAACGTGGACGACTGGCGGAAAAAGGAGAGCTACAAGCGCACCATGGTCCGCCGCCCGGATATGTTCGCCCGGTTTGACGAGACCCAGCTGACCACCAAGCACGACCGCAAGGTCCTGCAGCAGGCCAAGGACGAGCTTCGCCAGGAGCAGGAGGACCAGGCATAACGTGCTTGAAAGCCCCGCCGCTTTGTGGTATCCTTGTGCTGTATTTTTTGTATAAAGGAGACGATTCCGTGACCAAGCTGCGGGACAAACGGCTGTTTCTGCTGGATATGGACGGCACCCTCTACATCGGCGACCGCCTGTTTGACGGCGTGCCGGGATTTCTGCGCCATGTGCGCTCCATGGGCGGCCGTTACCTGTTTCTCACCAACAACTCCTCCCGGGGCGTGGAGGGGTACATCGAAAAGCTCCGCCGCCTGGGCATCGAGTCCGCCCCCGGCGACTATCTCACCTCCGTGGACGCCACCATCCGGTATCTGAAGGCGGCCCTGCCCGGGAAAACCTGCTATGTATTCGGGACGGACTCCTTCCTGTCCCAGCTGGACCGGGCCGGGATCCCCGTCACCCGGGACCGGGAGCAGGCGGAGGTGCTGCTGTGCGGCTTCGACACGGAGCTGACCTTTCAGAAGCTGGAGGACGCCTGCATCCTGCTGAACCGGGGCGTCCCCTTTGTGGCCACCAATCCCGACTGGGTGTGCCCCACCTGGTACGGCTCCGTGCCCGACTGCGGCAGCGTCTGCCGCATGCTCACCACCGCCACCGGCCGGGAGCCTACGGTCATCGGCAAGCCCCAGCCGGAGATGGCCCTGCTGGCCATGGAGCGCACGGGCTTTTCCCCGGAGCAGACGGTGCTGCTGGGGGACCGGCTGTACACCGACGTGGCCTGCGGCGTCAACGCCGGCATCGACACCGTGTTCGTCCTGTCCGGCGAGGGCGCCATGGCGGACATCGACACCTACCGGATCCATCCCACCTGGGTGTATCCCGATATCGGTACTCTGTACCGTGAACTGGAGGAAACCGTATGAAACTCAACTACAAGCGGACTATTTTCGTGGGCTTTGCCTTCTTCCTGATCTGCTCGTTCTGGCAGGCCTATGACAACACCATTCCCCTGATCCTGACCAACAAGTTCGGCATGAGCCAGGCCTGGTCCGGCGTCATCATGGCTCTGGACAATGTGCTGGCCCTGTTCATGCTGCCCCTGTTCGGCGCCATCTCCGACAAGCACCACAGCAAGTGGGGCCGCCGCACCCCCTTCATCGTGGTGGGTACCCTCATCGCCGCCGTGATGCTCATTGCCCTGTCCTTTGTGGACAACGCCCAGCTGAAGCACCTGTCCGACGTCTCCGCCATTGACGATCCCGCCGCCCTGGAGCAGATCTATGACCGCCAGGCCGGCGAGACCCTGCTGACCCCCGGCGGCGACAAGTTCGTCCTGAGCCAGAGGTTCACCCAGGAGGAGTTCTGCCAGATCCGCAGCCAGGTGGAGCAGAACGGCAGCACCGTCACCAACCCCGATTATACCAACTATGTGGTCCCCGCCCGCCAGGCCTGCGCCTGGGATGCCACCGCCAAGAGCCCGGTGACCCTGGTGTTCTTCATCGTACTGCTGCTGATCGTGCTGGTGTCCATGGCCGTGTTCCGGTCCCCGGCGGTGGCCCTGATGCCGGACGTGACCCTCAAGCCCCTGCGCTCCAAGGCCAACGCCGTCATCAACCTGATGGGCTCCGCCGGCGGCATTCTGGTGCTGGCTCTGGGCATGGTGTTCGCCACCTCCGCCGTCCGCAACTCCCTGATGAGCTACACCGGCTATTTCGCCGTCATCGCCGCCATCATGCTGGTGGCCCTGGTGATCTTCATGCTCACCGTCCGGGAGAAGGAGTGGGCCTATGAGATGCAGCAGCAGGCCGTGGCCCTGGGCATCGAAGAGGAGACTCATGAGCAGGAGGAGGCCGAAGGCGGCCGCAAGCTGTCCGTGGACGAGGTAAGGTCCCTGATTCTCCTTCTTCTGTCCATCGTGCTGTGGTTCTTCGGCTACAACGCCGTCACCTCCAAGTATTCCGTCTATGCCAGCAACATCCTGCACAAGGACTATAACCTGACCCTGATCATCGCCCAGGCGGCGGCCATCGTCTCCTATCTGCCGGTGGGCTTCATCGCCTCCAAGGCAGGCCGGAAAAAGACCATTCTGGCCGGTGTGGTCATGCTGACCACCGCCTTCACCGTGGCCGCCTTCCTCAATGCCGAAAGTCCCACCATGCTCATGAACGCCATGTTCGCCCTGGCCGGTATCGCCTGGGCCACCATCAACGTCAACTCCTTCCCCATGGTGGTGGAAATGTGCTCCGGCGGTGACGTGGGCAAATACACCGGGTTTTACTACACCGCCTCCATGGCCGCCCAGGTGGCCACGCCGATGCTGTCCGGTCTGCTGATGGACCGCTTCGGCATGCACGTGCTGTTCCCCTACGCCGCCGTGTTCACGGCTCTGGCCTTCGTCACCATGCTGTTCGTCCGCCACGGCGACAGCAAGCCCCAGGCCAAGCGGGGCCTGGAGGCCCTGGACGAAATGGAGGACTGACGCCGGATGGTTGCTGTTATCATTCTGCTGGTGCTGCTGATCCTGGGGGAGCTGTTCACCCTGACGCTCCAGTGCCGCCGGGGCCACAGCGCCTGGGGCCTGCTGCGGCTGTTCCGCTACGCTCACCGGGGCTATCACGACAAGCCCCGGATCCCCGAAAACTCCATGGCCGCCTTCCGCCGGGCCATTGAAAACGGCTACGGCGCGGAGCTGGATGTTCACCTGATGAAGGACGGCCGCCTGGCCGTGATCCACGACGCCAGCCTGAAGCGCACCGCCGGGACTGACGTGCTGGTGGAGGACCTGACGGCGGAGGAGCTGAAAAATTACCGCCTGGAGGGCACCGATGAGCGTATCCCCCTGCTGGAGGAGGTGCTGGAGCTGTTCCAGGACCGCACGCCCCTGATCATCGAGCTGAAGGCCGAGCGGGGCAACCACGCCGCCCTGGCCGAGGCCACCTGCCGCATGCTGGACCGCTACCGGGTCCACTACTGCATCGAGTCCTTCGACCCCCGCTGTCTGATCTGGCTGAAGAAAAACCGCCCGGAGATCGTCCGGGGCCAGCTGTCCGAGCAGTTCCTCCGCCACGGGGAGACCGCCGGTCACGGCAAGGCCACCATGTGGCTGCTGGGGAATCTGTTTTCCAATATTGCCGCCAAGCCCGACTTCATCGCCTACCGGTTCTCCGACCGGGACAACCTGTGTCTGCGCTGGTGCCGGAAATTCTACCACGTCCAGGAGATCAACTGGACCATCCGAACGAAAGAGGAGATGGAAGCCGCCGAGGCCCAGGGGAACCTGGTGATCTTCGAGTGCTTCGATCCGAAGGGATAACGATATGAGAGTCATCACCGGAACCGCCCGGGGCCGCCGCCTGAAGGAGCCCCAGGGCATGGACATCCGTCCCACCACCGACAAGGTCAAGGAGAGCATGTTCTCCATCCTGCAATTCGACATCGAGGGCCGCCGGGTGCTGGACCTGTTCGGCGGCACCGGCCAGCTGGGCATCGAGGCCCTGAGCCGGGACGCGTCGGAGGTGGTTTTTGTGGACAAAAGCGCCGCCGCCCTGAAGCTGATCCGGGAGAACCTGGAGCTGTGCGGACTTTCGGACCGGGCCCGGGTCAAAAGCGGCGACTCCCTGGCCTATCTGCGCAGCGGCGAGAAGTTCGACCTGGTGTTCCTGGACCCCCCCTATGACACCGGCCTGCTGGAGCAGGCTCTGCAGGATATCGCAGGGTTTGACATTTGTCGCGAGCATGGTATAATAATGGCGGAAAGTCCGGCAGACGCCGTTTTGCCCCCCCTGGCGGCCCCTTACCGCCTTTATCGGGAGTACCGCTACGGCCGGATCAAGCTGACTGTCTACCACCGCCAGGGAAACGAGGAATAACCCCATGAAAATTGCGATCTACCCCGGCAGCTTCGACCCCATCACCCTGGGGCATATGGATATCATCCGTCGGGCGGCCCAGTGCTTTGACCAGGTGTATGTCTGCGTGCTGGTCAACTGCGACAAAAAGCCCATGTTCTCCGCCGACGAGCGGGTGGACATGATCCGCCGCTCCGTGGCGGACCTGCCCAATGTGACGGCGGAGCACTACAGTGGCCTGCTGGCCGCCTATGCCCGGGAAAAGGGGGCCTGCGTCCTGGTGAAGGGCCTGCGCAACGCCACGGATTTCGACCAGGAGTATCAGATGGCCAGCATCAACCGGGGCATCTGCCCGGGGCTGGAAACGGTTTTCCTTCCGGCCAGTCCCGCCTATCAGCATTTCAGCAGCACCATGGTCCGGGAAATGATCCGCTACGGACAGCCTATGGAACAATATGTGCCGGCCCCGGTGGCCGAGCAGTGGAAAGGACGGTCATAAATGGAAGACAAAAATGTGCAGAAGCTTCTGGACATGCTGTTCGGCATGATCGACGAGGCCAAGGGCGCCACCTTCAGCTCCGAAAAATGCGTCATCAACCGCGATGAGGCGCTGGACCTGCTGGACGAGATCCGCAACAAGCTGCCCGGCGAGCTCACCAAGGCTCAGGAGCTGATGAAGTCCAAGGAGCAGTATGTGGACAAGGCCAATCACGAGGTCCGCCGCATGCTGGACCAGGCCCAGGATGAGGCCAAGCGCCTTCGGGAGCAGGCCCAGGCCGAGGCCAAGCGCATGCTGGAAAAGGCCCAGGAGGATGCCAAGACCATCGTCTCCGAAAGCGAGACCATCCAGCGGGCCCAGCGCCGCAGCAGCGAGATCATCCGCCAGGCTGAGGACCGCAGCCGCCAGCTGTACCAGGTGGCCAACACCTACACCGAGGACGCCCTGCGCCGGACGGAGGAGGCCATCCAGGCCGCCCTGGACGAGGTGCGGGAGTCCCGTGTCCGCTATCGCAGCGCCTCCGCCGAACAGATGCAGGCCTGCCAGGAGAAGCTCAAGGCCGACCCCGTCAAGCCCTCCTCCGAGGAGTGACAAATTTCCCTGTTCATTTTTGTGCTTTTCGCTGAAATTTACTGGTTATTCTGCCAAAAGCCCGCATGCTGGTGTCTTGTCAGCCTCCGGGATGCGGGTTTTTGGCGGCAAAATAGAACAGCCGTTTGAAAAAGTGCAGGAAATCCCTGGAAAAACCCATAATTCCGGGATTTTGAGCGAAAAAGCGGGTTAAAATACCCCTTGAAAAATTTTATATAGCGTTATATAATAAAGACACATATCTGATGGTGTCTTTTTTTTGATTTCGATGTGGGACAAAATGGTGGCAAAACCCATGATTGTGTGGCGATGACCCACGATTTTCCCACAAAACAGCGCCGAGGGGAGGGGAAGCAGGCATGAACGGTCAATATGCGCACAACATTGACGCCAAGGGCCGTCTGTTTATCCCCACCAAGCTCCGGGACGAGCTGGGCGGCACCCTCCACGTCACCATCGGTCAGGATCACTGCCTGTCCGTCTACTCCGACGAGGGCTGGGCCCGGTTCAACGAAAGTCTGAAGGGCAAGAGCTTCACCGAGATCAAGCGCCTGCGGATGATGTACGCCTATATGACCGACTGTGTCCCCGATGCCCAGGGCCGCATTCTCCTGCCCGCCAAGCTGCGGCAGTATGCCAACCTGGAAAAAGAGGTGGTCATCATCGGCATCTTCGACCGGGCCGAGATCTGGAACGCCGCTCTTTGGCAAAAAATGGAGGACGAGGCCTTCAGCTCCGGCGAGCTGGAGAAGGCGATGGAAGAAATGGGGATGTGAGCCATGGCATTTGACAGAAACGAAGCCGCCGATGTGGCCTTCGGCCACCGCCCCGTTCTGCTGGACGAGTGCATGGAGGGCCTGGCCATCCGCCCCGGCGGCATATACCTGGACGGCACTCTGGGCCGGGCGGGCCACTCCTGGGAGATCGTCCGCCGCCTGAACGCCGGCGGCCGCCTGATCGGCCTGGACCGGGACGAAACCGCCCTGGAGGCCGCCCGTCAGCGGCTGGCCCCCTACGCCGATCGTGTCACCCTGGTCCACAGCAACTTCAGCCGGGTGGCGGAGGTGCTGGATGAGCTGGGGATTCCGGCGGTGGACGGCATGCTCTTTGACCTGGGGGTGTCCTCCCCGCAGCTGGACGACGCCCAGCGGGGCTTCTCCTATATGCACGACGCCCCCCTGGACATGCGCATGGACCGCACCGCCGGCCTTACCGCCCGCACCGTGGTCAACGAATGGTCCTATGAGGAGCTGCGGCGGATCCTGTATGAATACGGCGAGGAGCGCTACGCCCCCGCCATTGCCCGGCGCATTGTCGCCGCCCGGGAGGAAGCTCCCATCGAAACCACCGGCCAGCTGGTGGACCTGATCAAAAGCGCCATGCCGCCCCAGGCCCTGCGGGAAAAGCAGCATCCGGCCAAGCGGAGCTTCCAGGCCCTGCGCATCGCCGTCAACGGCGAGCTGGAGGAGCTCACCGCCATGCTGCGGGGCGCGGCCAGCCGTCTGGCCCCCGGCGGACGCCTGGCGGTGATCACCTTCCACTCGCTGGAGGACCGCATCGTCAAAAAAACCATGCAGGAGCTGGCCACCGGCTGCACCTGTCCCCCCAATTTCCCGGTCTGCGTCTGCGGCAAAAAGCCCACGGTGCGCCTGGTAAACCGCAAGCCCATCGTCTGCGGCCCCGCAGAGCTGACCTATAACCCCCGCGCCCGCAGCGCCAAGCTGCGTGTGGCGGAAAAGCTGTAAATTTTCCTGTTTTCGGAAACGATTTCAACATACGAAAGGAGCTGCCCGACCATGGCGGAGAATACGAGAAGGATGAACAACGAGCCGGTTTTCGGCAGCCTTGCCTATGATCTGAATACCCTGAACTGGGGCGAGTTCGACGGCAATGCCGTCCGCCAACCCCAGGAACAGCCCCAGGAGCCTCTGCGCCGTCCGGAGCGCCGGGAGCGTCCCCGGCAGGAGCCCCGCCGCCGTCCGGCAGCCCGTCCCCGGGAGCATGCCTCCCCGGTTATGCTGGCCGGTGTGGCCGTGCTGCTGATGATGGTCGTGGTGCTGATGATGGGCTATATCCGCCTGATGCAGGCCAGCCACGACGTCACCGTCAAGCAGTCCCAGCTGCAGCAGGCCCAGGAGGACAACGTGGCCCTGGGCGTGGCATACGAAAAGGCCTTTGACCAGTCCGCCGTCAAGGCGGCGGCCCAGGCCGCGGGCATGACCAAGCCCACCACCGACCAGATTGAGTACATCGAGCTGGGCGGGGCGGACATGGCCGAGATCTGTCGTCCCGAGTCCACGGGGCCCCTGGCCCAGGCCTGGAACTGGGTAAAGAACGGCGTGGACGCAGTGGTGGAATATTTCCGCTGAGCGCCGCCATATAGTTAAGACGCGCAAGGAGTGAGAAGGAATACTTCTTGCTCCTTGCCTTGGTATTCCGGCGAAAGGAGCAGCCCATGTTCAGACCCAGAAAGAGAAAACCCAGCGAAAAAAAGCAGCGTTCACCGGAATTTTATGCCCGGCAGGCCACCCGCACCGTCCGCAGCCGCACCTTCTGGCTGATGCTGGTCATGGGCATCCTGCTGTTCGTGATCCTGTTTTTCCAGCTGTACCACCTTCAGATCACCCGGCACCAGGAGATGCAGACCCGGGCCTTGGACCAGCAGACCCGCCAGACGGTGGTCTCCGCCTTCCGCGGCACCATCTACGACCGCAACGGCAGCCAGCTGGCGGTGTCCGTGTCCACGGAGACGGTGTTCCTGTCCCCCAAGGACCTGAAGGAGCAGCTGGACGCCGAGGAGGAGCGCCTGGCGGAGATCCGTCAGAAGAATGCCTCCCTGGCGGAGGGGGAAACGCCCCTGTCCGAGGAATCCCAGGTCCACTGGACCTATGATTCCCTGGCTGCCAGTCTCTCCGGGATTCTGGGCGTGTCCCAGGACACCATCCGCTCCTGCATGGACCGCACGGACTCCCAGTATGAGGTCCTGGCCAAGAAGGTGGACGAGGACGTGGCGGACCAGATCCGCCAGCTCATCAACGACACCGATGTCCACGGCGTTTACATGGTGGCCGACGCCAAGCGGGTGTACCCCTACGGCTCCCTGGCCTCCCACGTTCTGGGCTTTGTGGGCACCGACAACACCGGCCTGTATGGCCTGGAATCCCGCTACGACAAGTACCTTCAGGGCCAGACCGGTCTGGTGGTCACCGCCAAGGACGAGCGGGGCAATCCCCTGCCCTATGAGTATGAGCAGTATTTCGCCGCCGAAAACGGCCAGGACCTGGTCCTGACCCTGGACGCCAACGTCCAGTATTACCTGGAAAAATATGTAGGTGAAATGGCCGACAAATACGGCGCGGAGCGGTACAGCCAAAGCGTGGCGGCGTTTACATCGATAATCAAAATATTCGCCGGAACGGGCTTGCCTTTGACGCGCAAGGCAGACAGGTATTTAATACATTGGAAAAGAACGGCGTTCAAATCGGTAACGTGCAACTTGAATTCAAGCAAGTTTCCGTTGATAACCCCATCGTTATTGTCTGCAAGTATTTCATCAATATCTAAAGCGGGATTGACACGGGGCAAAAAGACCTTATAAAAGTCTAACTGTCCATCCCGTTCCAAAATGTACTTGTCCATAGCCTGACCTTACCTTTCAGGTACAATAATACAAATACAGTGTCTTATTGCAGATTTAAGCGACAAATAAGCGACAAGCCACAAGGTACGGTGTCAAGATATTCGAAGAAAGTACAAAATATAGTATTAAAATCAAAGAAACAGCCCTGTATTTGGTATCGAAATCAAATACAGGGCTGTTGAGATATACTCTTTTTCAGAAGTTCGATGTACACGGAACCCGTCTTGCTCCCGAATTGATTGACCAGTTCGTTGAAGTGATCACCCCATTGCCGATTACTCCTACCGCTGGAAGCTGAACACCGGCTGTAAGAAGTCCAAAGGGAAGAAATCTCCTCCCAGCAGACAGAACCCATCCACATTCTCCCCTGTCCTGTGCAGCAACAGCCTTCTGGATTGCAGGGTGAGCAGCTGTGCCGGGTTATCCGGGCAGCAAATTTCTGTCCGTTCCGTGCTCTTTGGTACTTCCAATTCCCAACAGGGCTTGCTTTCGCCCCAGCATTCCCGACCGTCGCGCAGCAGTGTCAGGTTCAGCATCAGGGTCTCGTACAGATTATCGCCCTGTGCCTGAATAAAACCGATCTTGCCCAGCCACCCGGCTCCTACGGACGGAAGTCCCTTTCCTTTTGGCTTTGCGGAGGTGTCATCATAGCCGTTCACACACAGCAGCCACCGCGCCGCCTGCGGATAGCTCAGCTGATCCTTGCTCTGCCCCGCATACAGCGGAAAGAGCCGGAGTTTATTGCTGCTTTCCGACATTTCACCGTTGAGTTTGGCCGCACCGTATTCCGTGCCGATCTTTGCCTGCGGCACCTGCCAGAAGGGGTGTGTCGGGTGGAACAGCCAGAAGCGGTCCTTCCACTGCTCCAGATAATCCCGGACAGGCTCTGCCGGGAAATGCCCAAGCTGCCACAGCGCGCTCCAGCGCTCCAGTGCATCATCGCTCTGCATCAGTGGGCGGGACTCTCCCTTTGCATCCACCCGGGAGAACACGGTGAACAGCACCGCCAGCAGCAGCCGCAGCACGGCGGCGTTCTGGGTGGGCATCTCGCCCGCAAGGTCCGCATAATCCTGCGCCGACACCAGCGCCTCGGTCAGGGACACCTCCCGCACCGTGTTGTCCCGCAGCCGCACCCGTATCCACGGTTCGGTCAGCAGGTTGAATTCAATTTTCTTCATCCGTCTCCTCCTTTTGGTAATACAGGCCGTTTTCACGGTCATAACAAAGTTCCATGCCCGCAAGCCGGGCAGTCAGGTTTTCATCCAGCAGCAGGATCAGTTCTCCGTGCAGCAGCGGCGACAGCTGCCACGCCGCAAGACGGCTGCGGTTGTCCGCTTCCAACTCCCGGATGACCCCGTCCACCTTCCACGCCTTGCCGAACACCGCCGGGAGCCGCAGCTTCTGCCGGGCGATCTTCAGTGCCGTTTCCGGCGGGGGCGGGCTGTCGACAGCTACGGCACTGCCGCCCTCCTGCCACGGCAGAAAGTGGATGCTGCCGTCTGCCCGACACTGCATTACCAGCACCTCTACCGAGGGGTCGCCGTCCCGCACTGCCGCCCGCGCTGCCGGGTCGGAGCAGGCGCCCTCGTTCTGCATCCAGTCGTCCAGCGTGTTCAGCTGCGCCAGCCGGTGCGTTTCCGGCTGCGGCACAAGGTACGCCTCGGCGCGTGCTTTCTTTTTCTCCTGTGTCTGCTCATATACGCAGCGCATTTCCTCACCCTGCGCCCCGCCGGGAACTTCCCGCTCCCAGCCGTAGACCCGCTGCACCAGCGGAGAGATCTCCTCCGGCAGCCGGATGCTCCGGGGCAGAAACTTCCGGGTGCGCCAGAGCAGCCACTGTCCATATACCGCCTCGCTGCCCGCGTCAAAGGCATCTTCCCCGGTGTCCAGCACCGCGCAGCAGGCCTGCTGCAACGGAGCGGGGCGGCTGCGGTGGTGGCGGTGCAGCCGTCCAATGCGCTGCAGCAGCAGATCCATGGGGCAAAGCTCTGTGACAAGAACGTCCAGATCAATGTCCAGCGACTGCTCCATCACCTGCGTGCCCACCACGATCAGGTCGTTCCGGCACTCCGGTGCAGAGCCCTTGCCAATGCGTGCCATCAGCTGGTTTTCCCGCGCCGCACGGTCCGGCATCAGGAACTGCGCATGGAACAGCTGCACCTCTTTGTCCGGCAGGCTTTCCCGCAGCAGCTGTGCGATCTTCTGCGCTTTTTTGACCGTGTTTACGATCACCCCCGCGCAGCCGCCCTCGACCAGTTTCCGGCGCAGCAGCGCGGGCAGCTCCGGCTCTGTGAGCGTGGTCAGCTGCACCGTTTGACCGGGTGCGTCCGATGGGATGGCCGTTTGCTTTACCTCTGCGCCATCCGTCCATGTCAGCAGCGGATAGCCGCAGCTGGTTTCCCATGGGGCGTCCGGGGCAGCCTTTTTCTGCTGGTAGGCCTCGACCAGCTCTGTGCGCCGCCGGGCGGGCAGGGTGGCCGACAGCAGAATGACCGGCACCTTATACCAGCCCAGCCATTCCAGTGTCCGGTCCAGATAGCAGTTCATGTAGGTATCGTAGGCGTGGCACTCATCAATAATGACCACCTTGCCCGCAAGTCCCAGATGCCGCAGCATAACGTGCTTCTGGGCAAGTGCCGCCAGCAGCAGCTGATCCACTGTGCCAATCACGAAGTTTGCCAGCAGTGCCTGCTTGTTTCCCCGAAACCACTGGTGTACCTGCACCTGATGCTCTTCCTGCGCATCCTCCTCCAGCTGCACCCCGCGCCCCTGCAGCCGCAGATAGTTCTCGTTCAGTTCTGCCATGCCGTGCGCCAGCTTTATAGCCTGCGGCAGCGTCTCCTCAGACTGCGTGTCTGCCCAACCAAGCAGCCGGGGAAAGATGCCGTTTGCCGTGGCCTGTGTGGGCAGCCCGAAAAAGACACCGCCCAGCCCGAACCGGCTGGCCATGATCTCCGCAGCGGCCAGCGCCGCCTCGGTTTTGCCCACGCCCATCTGTGCTTCCAAAATCAGAATGCCCGGTTCCGCTGCGGTATCTGCAGCTTCCAGAACAGCCCTCTGCACCGCATTGGGCGCAAAGCCGAACCGCACCGCAAACTCCTGCGGGTCTGCGATGCCCGGCTGTGCCTCCCACGGGAAGGGCAGCGCCAGCTTTTCCCACGCCCTGTCCACCCGCGCCGGGTAGTCCTGCATGCTGCCCAGCTCCTCTACCGGGATCAGGGGGAAGTATTCCGTATTGCTGGCGATCCAGTCTGCCATGATCAGAAGTCCGGTCAGAAGCACTTCCTCCTGCGGATTCAAATCATCCAACTCCGCTGTGTCGTCAAAGCCACAGTCCTGCAAAACAGTCATGAGCAGTTCTGTCCAAAAGCTCTCCCAGACCTTTTTTTGTCCCTTGGGGTAGTAGTTGCTCTCCCAACCCTCTAACTGATCATCGACCGCCGCGCAGCTCTGTGGCCTGCCGTGATGCGCTCCCACAATGGAGGCTAGCCCGCCGGGACAATCATCCCACAGCAGAATTGCCTCGCCCGCCCGGGCATGCGGCGACTCCCGGCGGTTCTGTTCAGGACAGTCCAGCGGCGTCAGTATTTCCAGCCGCTGCCGCGCCTCCGGCAGAGTGCGCAGGATATTTGCCTGAAAGGCTACCGTAGCCTTGCCTATATCATGGATCCCGCCCAGAAACCGGGCATGCGCGAGCAACGCTTCCTCGCGCTCAAAGCCCATGGCCCGTTTTGCACTTTCCGGGAGCCACTGCCGGACCAGCCGCTCCATGATGCCCGCCGTATCCCACAGGTGCATCCAGAGCGGCAGCCACAGGCTGGTATTCTCCGGGTCCGTTTTACCGGCCAAAAGCCTTGTTTTATTCAACGTCCAGCGCATTTTTGCTCCTTTTCCGGTGTGTGCTTTCCGTGTACCGAGCATAGCAGATAATGTGTACTATAATCCGTACTTTTTGCATTTTATCTCCGCAAATGAAAAAAGCGGCACACCGGGTCGTGCCTCATCAAAACGAAAGTGTCCTTGCAAGGTAAAGAAAACTGCTATTTATGGCCCTGTTCTGCCTTCTGTTCCAAAGATACGCTTCTGCCCTTCTGCTGTCAATGACTCTGCGCCAATTCATCAAAGCTATAAAAAACGATCTCTTTTTTGTATAAAAAACCGCCCCGGCTTCCTACTATGGAAACCGAGGCGGTTCATTCTGTTTATTGGTGTTCTTTCAGACACTCAATACCTATCAACTGACATTTAGTTTTTGAAATTTTAGTCATATCTGTATTTAGAGGACTTTCCGTACACTTTTCGGAGCGATTTTTTCAGACTGACCACCGTTTCTTTGATGATCTTTGCCTCATCGGCAGAGCAATCTGCAAGCTGTTCGGTCATCCAGCTGTCGAACACCGGCTTTGCTTTTTTGATCTCGATGCACAGCAGCTCGTCTGCGGAGCAGTCCAGTGCGTTGATGATGTCGATCAGCGTTTTCAGGCTGGGCACCGAGTTGCCCGTCTCGATATGGCTGATGTGCGTAACTACCACGCCGACCTCATTGGCCAGCTGCTCCTGCGTCATGCCCTTTGCAAGGCGGCAGGCACGAATACGTTTTCCGATGTCGGCGTAGTCCACCATAGTACAAGTACCCTCCGTTTTGTGAAGTGATACTTGTATTGTATGTGCAATCGACCGAGATTGTAATAACTTGAAAGTGCAGTGGACTTATAAATACTAATCGTTCAGAAATACTTTAACTTCCTGCTTTCCGTCAATCGTTGTCACAGCAGTAATGGCATCCGGGCGGAAGGAGTCTCCCGGATAATGCATCTCCAATTTCAGATTGACTTTTTTCCCAGCTTCCACTTCCTGTGCCAGTTTATTCTCAAAATTTTTGAATTCGTTCCGATTTAGTCCAGAATCCTGCGGAATGAGATTTTCCAAATCGTTTGCCCCATCAAAGCGATCTGCAATTGCATGACCTCGATCATCGGTACTTTTTTCATATTCTTTTCCAATGTCATGGATGCTGTCTTTAATTTGCAGACGACCATCATGCTCTTTCAGATGCAGGTCTCCTTCGGCTGTAAACAGCCTTCCAAGGTGATCGGTAGTGTACTCATATCCGTTTCTTTTATACTCTGCATCCGACAAAAGATCCTGCTCCATACGGTACGGCATTCCATCATCGTTATTTTTGTATTCCAGCTCTTTTTCTAGCTCTGCAAATGACTTTTCCGTAGCAGCATCCAGTTTTTCTTCTGCCTTTTCTGTCACGCCTTTCTGTAGACACTCAAATGACCGTTTGACGACATCATCCAACCCAATGTGCATTTTTGCTTCCATCGGTTTCGCTTCTGAGATTTCTCGCCTCACAGCACACGACCTCCCTGCTGTTCAAAATTCGTCCTTAGATTATCTACAGCCTTTGCATCCGGGTTCAGGCTCATGCCCATGCTTATCACGCTATTTAGCACCCAGTCTGCAGCAGCAGCTTTCAGGCCGTACTGTCCCTGCAGCTGTTCCAGAAATTCTTTACGGGGTGTGAGCGATTTTTTAGCTGCGGCACAGTAATCAACGACTGTACCGATCCCACCAAAGAAATCGAACACAGCTTTCCGAGTCTTAGCCACATCCAGTTCGCCGCCTGCAAAAACCCGTTCCAGGTAGCGACTGTCCTCAGGCTTCAGCACAGTCTCATGGCGTTTCAGCCAGAGCTTCAGCTGCTCCATCTCCGAACTGCTCAGCGGTTTCAACTCTTTGCCCACTGCCAGTTGTCCGAATACAAACTCTGCGTTGATTTCATGCGGCATTTTTGAAGGCTTGTGGTAAACAGCATTTTCCGGCATGGGATACGCCTCAATCTTGCAGAGCACTGCCTCCGGCCACTCGTTCTGGTAAACGGCAGCCACACCCAGCGGCAGCTTGGACAATTCGTCGATCTGTGCCTCCTTCAGGGCGGCAGACTTGCCTACCAGCTTGCGATCTTCTTCGTCCGGCAGGCGCAGAATAATTTTGGTGTTCGTGTTGCGGATGACCGACATATCCAGCAGTCCGGGTGCCTGGTCTGCAATGATAAACCCCTCACCATAAGTACGCATTTCCGCAATGGCATTTGCCAGCATTTCCACCGACTTGCCCTGCAAATTTGCACCTTCCTGTGATTGCTCTGCCGAGGTCTTGCGCAGCAGGTTGTGCGCTTCTTCCAGCACTGTGACATGGCGAAGCCTGCTGTTCATCCCGCTGCTGCACATCCGGTATTCCTGTAACTTCATCACCAAGATGCCCATCAGCAGCGATTTCGTTTCCATAGAGCCCACACGGCTCAAATCTACGATCACATTCTGATCGAACATTTCAGCATCGCTCAGCGCATCTTCTGCGCAAAGCACACTTCCATAAATACCGTTTGTCAACGACTTTACGCGGGTGCACAATGCACCCACATAATCGCTTTGGGTATCCTTGGAATAATGCGACTCTTCAATGACGCCCGGCAGAATATCCAGCAGGTCAAAGAAGGTTGGGAAAATTCCCTTCTCGCTCTCCGAATTGCGCAGATCCCAGCCTACTTTCTGATAGCTGCGCTCAATAGCATCCTTCAGCACCGCTGGCATGGCTGCATACATCGGCCAGCAGGCGTTGAATATCTCCACCAGACGGTCAATATGTTCCAGAATATGGATATTCTCAGGGAACGCAAAGGGGTTCATGCGCAGCAGCGGCGTTTCTCTGGGGTTTGTACCAAACACCTGCGCATCTGTACAATTGCCGAACACGTTCTTGTATTCGCCCTTGGCCGGTTCCACCACAAGAAACGTCGTTTGTCCGTTCTTTGTGATCTCATCCAGCAGATGGTAGACCGCATTGGATTTGCCTGTGCCAGTCGAGCCAGTGATGAATGTGTGGGAAGCCATCGCCTGCCGGTTCAAGAGCAGTCCTGCCGCTTCCTCTTTACCCATGTGGTAAATCTTGCCCAGATTCATCTTGTCCTCATCCGGCATCGCCTCATCCGGCACATTGCGGCCAAACTCCGCGTGCTCAATAATTGGCAAGCCGTGCACTGAGCGGGTGGGCAAGCCAAGATGCATCGGCAGTTCCCGCCCGCTGACCAGCGTACCTGCCGTGTAAAACAGACTGTCAGCTTCATTCTCCCAGAGCTGGCGTGCAAAGACAGGGTGTGTAAACCGTTTGAGATATTCTCGCATAGCAGTTACACTTGCACGGTCCTGCCAAAGATTGGCCGCACCGCTTTCCACAGAAGAGCCTTCTCCAATCATCAGCGAACGATATGTATTAGCTGCAAGAAGAGCCTTGCTGGGGCGAGAGGACAAAAAATAAGCCGCACAACTGTAACAGCCGTAATCTTCACTTTCTTTGGTACGCTTGATTTGCTCGTCAATTCGTGTCAGCAGTTCTTCCACCGCCTTGTTGCAGACTTCTATCTGCTGCGTCCGCACAGTGCTGTGCGTATCCGTCGTCCCGTTGGAATGCTGTTCATTGGTGCTGTGCGCATTGCTGCGTTCCACCGTAGAGCTGTCTGTGTGCGCCGTGTTGTATCCCCGGCTCATCCCAAAGCCCATCGACTTTCCGATGCTCCGTGCCGTACTCCATGCAGTCCCATTTGTTTCATGTCCAGCCACCATAGGCACCACAGCGCCAAACAGCGGTCCAGCCTTTACCGCCGCACCAACTGTACTCGCCGCCGACACGATGGCTGCTCCGGCAGGCGGGAAGACTGCCGATGCCGCCACTGCTCCAAGCGCAAGGATACTCGCACCAGCCGCAACGCCGACCATCGTTCTTTTGCTCGGCAACCGAAGCCGTGTGACCGCGTGCGACTGTCCTATCGTATTCGTCGTTCCTTGGTTCATTCCAGCGTTAAAGTTAAATCCCGTGTTTCGGCCTTGTTCATCGCTGAAGCCACTGCTCGTTCCGTCCGTTACCGTATCCGATGTGCCAGAGCAGAACGTCTCCATGACCGCATGGCTTTCGTTTTCTGTATAAGACCACGTTGTTTTGCGGAACGGAGACAACGCGCTATACAGTTCCTCATATCCATTTCGGATGCCAGCCTGTGTTTCTTCTGTAACTGGCTCTGCCAGAAATAACGCTGTATAAGCATCGCCATCCATTGCATCGATAAAACGCTCAATGCCCTGAATAAATGCTTTGTCCTCCGTCTTGGATTTATCTCGCAATGCCGCAACGCAGGAGACAGAAGCGATTGCCGATTGTGCCGAACCGAAAGAACCGTTATCGTCTTCCAGCAGCGCGTCAATTTCTTCCTGATGGAGTTCCTGCACTTCAGAGCCGGGAAAGTTACTCTTCATCCCTTTTTCAATCGCATCACCGGAAATTGCAAGGTCGCGGTTATCGATGCTCTGCCTGCCCGGATTCTGCCGCACACCCAAATAAATATCTGCCGGAGCACCATCTGCCGGAACATCGACCATCACAGCCAAACTGCACCCAAGGGCCATGCTGGAATGATAAACGGTGGAGAGTTTTTGAAGCATATCCTCGCCTTTTTTTAGAGTCAGCTTCTTCATCTGGAACAGCTTGATGCAGGTCTTGACATCCAGCGTTCTCTTCATTTCTTCCGATGGTTCCACCAGCGGATAATTTTGCAATTCCGGCAGATATTTTTTGTACACCAGATGGTCTGCCAACGTCAGCTGATTTGCAAGTTCTTCCATCGACTGTCTCTGGGAGAGGTCCTGATTCGTCATTTGTAAATCGCTCATGTTGATTTCCTCTTATACTAAAAAGAAAACTTTATTCAATAATTTCCATATTCTCAAGCATCTTCTCCTCCTCACAACCTATACTTTCATATACCGAAGAAACAAGCTCTGCTACAAGTTGTACGGTGCCTGTCATCATTTTCGTGTTTGCCGCAGATTTTCGAATTTCCCGCTGCGCTTTTCGGCTGCACCAGATATTGGCACATGCTTCTTCTGCCTTTTTATCTACTGCTTGCCTAGATTCTTTTGCATTTTGAGCAACTTCATTCCAGAATGCAGCTTTTTCCAGTGAAGTTTTATTCTTATACTTTTTATCCCTGCCTGTTTCAGCTGCTTTCTGTAAGGAAATATAATCTGGCTTAAACGGCGTCTCTACTGTTTCTGAACTCGGAACATTCACCGGTATTATCAATTCCTTTTTCTTTGCCCTTGCTTCCTCCTCTGCTCGTCTCCGGCGTTCCGCCTCCTCTTTTGCTATTCTCTGACGTTCCGCCTCTTCTGCCTGCTTCCGGCGTTCGGCTTCTATCTGTGCCTGCCTGCGTAGCTCTAGTTCCTGAGCCGCATCTTTCTGGCCCTGTGCGGCGGCTTTCTGATACCAGCTCACTGCTGTATCCGTTTTGCTTTCTGGGACAGCCGTTCCATTTTCCAGACATTTTCCATAGCGATACTCTGCATCTGTATAGCCTTGCTTTGCCGCTTTTCGGAACCACTGCACAGCATTTTCGTTATCACCCAGAACTCTCTCGCAGTAATCTCCCAGCACAAATTCCGCCTCAGCCATGTGATACCATTTCGCCGCGATTTCGTATGCCCGCAATGTGCCCTCATCATCGCCATGCTGCCAGCAGTGTTGTGCAATTTCAAGATACTCCAATGCAGCTTCCTCTATCTCCAACTCGTCAGCCATTCTGCCCAGTTTGTTTTCTTGAATGCACTTCTGAAAAATTGCTTTTTCCTCTTCCGGGCCATTGAAAATAAAGCAGAGCTCCCCCTCTTTCCTGCTTTGGCTTTCAAGTTCCTCTTTCAGGCCTTTCCAGCTGGCACGACCTGAAGCGGGCATAAACCACTCTGGGATAGTTTTATTTTCTATTGCTACAAGGCCTTCCATCTCGTAGTGGTCGATACGGATAGATTGCAAAGCATTATCCTGATAGAAAACTTCGACCCGAACCTTGTTCATACAGCAGAACTCCTTTTATTTTTTCATTTCCGATATAATTTTGATGTAATCTCCCTGACTTCTCACCCACATCTGGATGCCCGTGCCAAACACCTCGGCTTCCACGATCCAGCCTTTTTCCGTCACCTGCAAAACCTTTGCAGTGGGCAGACGGTCGAGCACGGATTCCAGACTTGGCCCGGTATACTCGAACCGGATGGTCTGCAACTCGCCGCCGTACATGAACTGGATGCGCTTGCGCATCTCGCCTTCCTGAAAGCGGTCGGTATAGCGCTGGGCAAAGTGCCGGTCGAGGGTCTTATAGTTCTGGATACGGTCGATGCGGTAAATCGTCGGGGAGTTATCCTGCGGGTTCTGGAAATGCTTATCCTTGTCGATGCCCTCGATGAACGCTGCCAGATAGAAATAATACTCACTGAACAGGATGCCCACCGGCTCAATGGTGCGCACACGGCTCTCGCCGTCATGGGTGCGGCAGTAGGTAATTTCCATAACATTGTGATTTTCTAC
>OGLN01000202.1_pt1 | contig 48958 bp, 44 predicted proteins | sample 1572641 | NCBI WGS metagenome assembly OGLN01 (sample SAMEA2581903, study PRJEB24529) | metagenome | biome: Human gut stool | place: China | collected 2011
TACTTGGCAACGACCATACGCTGGACTTCGGAAGTGCCCTCGTAGATCTCGGTGATCTTGGCATCGCGCATCATGCGCTCAACGGGATACTCACGGGTGTAGCCATAGCCGCCGAAGAGCTGAACAGCGCGGCGGGTGACGTCGGAAGCGGTCTCGGCCGCGAAGAGCTTGGCCATGGCAGCGTCCATGGAGTAATCCTCGTGATTCTGCTTCTTCATAGCGGCAGCGTAAACGAGGTACTGGGCAGCCTGAGTGCGGGTGTGCATGTCGGCCAGCTGGAACTGGGTGTTCTGGAACTGGCTCAGGCGGCGACCAAACTGGATACGCTCCTTGGTGTACTTGACAGCCTCGTTGATGGCGCCTTCGGCAAGACCGAGAGCCTGGGAGGCGATACCGATACGGCCGCCGTCGAGGGTCTTCATGGCGATCTTGAAGCCCTCGCCTTCCTTACCGAGCAGGTTCTCCTTGGGAACGACGCAATCCTCGAAAACGAGGTCGCAGGTGGAGCTGCCGCGGATACCCATCTTCTTCTCGTGCTTACCGGTGGAGAAACCGGGGAAGCTCTTCTCAACGATGAAGGCGGAGATGCCGTGGTTGCCCTTGGACTTGTCGGTCATGGCGAACACCACGAAGGTATCGGCCACGTTGCCGTTGGTGATGAAGCACTTGCTGCCGTTGAGGACGTAGTCGCCGTTCTCGTTCTTGACAGCGGTGGTCTGCTGGCCGGAAGCGTCGGTACCGGCGCCGGGCTCGGTCAGACCGAACGCGCCGATCTTGCGGCCGGACAGAAGGTCAGGCAGATACTTCATCTTCTGCTCCTCGGTGCCGTTCTCAAAAATGGGGGCGGCGCACAGGGAGGTATGAGCAGAGACGATAACGGCAGTGGTGCCGCAAACCTTGGCCAGCTCCTCCACGCACATGGCATAGGACAGGACGTCGCCGCCGGCGCCGCCGTACTCCTTGGGGAAATAAATACCCATCATGCCCAGCTTTGCCATCTTCTCGACGGTTTCCATGGGGAAACGCTCTTCTTCGTCGATCTCAGCGGCCAGAGGCTTTACTTCGTTCTCTGCGAATTCGCGGTACATCTTGCGAACGAGCAGCTGTTCCTTCGTCAGATGGAAATCCATACTCTTTTCTCCTTTACAGATTTACTTTTTGTAGTTGAAGAAGCCCTCGCCGGACTTGATGCCCAACTTGCCGGCACGAACCATCTTCCGGATCAGCACGTTTGCGCGATACTTGCTATCGTGGGTCTCGTTATACAGCACGTCCATGATGTTCAGCACGATGTCCCAGCCGATCAGATCGCCCAGGTGCAGGGGGCCCATGGGGTGGTTGCAGCCCAGCTGCATAGCAATATCGATATCTTCCGCAGAGGCAACGCCCTCCTGCAGAACGCAAACGCCCTCGTTGCAATAGGGGATCAGGATCTTGTTGACCACAAAGCCGGGAGCCTCGTTGACCACAACGGGGGTCTTGCCGATCTCGGTGGACAGGGTCTTGATCTTCTCGACCAGCTCGGCGGGGGTGTTGCCGCCGGCAATGACCTCCACCAGCTTCATGGCGGGCACGGGGTTGAAGAAGTGCATGCCGATGAGCTGATGCTTCAGGCCCTGACCCATCTCGGTGATGGACAGAGAGGAAGTGTTGGAAGCGAAGATGGCATCCTCCTTGCAGATGGCATCCAGGCGGCCCAGCAGCTCCTTCTTGGTGGCCATATTCTCGGCAACGCACTCGATGACCAGGTCGGCATCGGCGGCGGCCTCGAACTCCTCCACCAGGACGCGGCTCATGATATCATCAGCAGCTTCCTGAGTCATCTTGCCGCGGGCGACCTTCTTGTTCAGAGAGGCGGCCAGCTTGTCCTTATGACGCTGAGCGCTGGGAACGCTGGAAGCATACATCAGAGCGGTGTGGCCCTTCGCTGCGAAAACCTGAGCGATACCGCTGCCCATAGTACCTGCACCAAAGATTGCGACTTTCATGATTGTTCCTCCTAAATAAATTTTTATTTAAGTAGCGATTTTAATCATCAGGCCCGGTAAGGAGCCTGTTAATTAACCAAATGGGGTTACTTGTTCTGATAGGGCTCGTGCTTGCGCTTTTCCAGGAAGGCGCCCATGCCCTCCTTCTGGTCCGCCGTCTCGAAGCAGCTGCCGAACAGACCCTCCTCGATGGCCACGGCCCGGTCGATATCCACCTGCATACCGTCGTTGATGGCCTTCTTGCAGGCGCGGACGGCGATGGGGGCGTTCTTGGCGATGGTCTCGGCCATCTTCTCGGCGGCGGGCATCAGCTCCTCCAGGGGATACACGGCGTTCACCAGGCCGATGCGCAGGGCCTCGTCGGCCTTGATGTTCTTGGCGGTATAAATCAGCTGCTTGGCCATGCCCATGCCCACCAGACGAGCCAGACGCTGGGTGCCGCCGAAGCCCGGGGTGATGCCCAGGCCCGCTTCCGGCTGGCCGAACACGGCGGTGTCGGCGCAGATGCGGATGTCGCAGCTCATGGACAGCTCACAGCCGCCGCCCAGGGCAAAGCCGTTGACTGCGGCGATGGTGGGGATGGGCAGCGTCTCCAGCTTGCGGAACACGTCGTTGCCCTTCTTGCCGAAGGCCTCGCCTTCCGCCTTGGTCAGGGTGCTCATCTCTCCGATGTCGGCGCCGGCCACGAAAGCCTTCTCGCCGCTGCCGGTGATGACCAGGGCGCGGATCTCATCGTCCGCCTTCACCTGCTCCACCAGCTGGTCGATATCCTCCAGCACCTGGGAGTTCAGGGCATTGAGGGCCTTGGGCCGGTTGATGGTGGCAACGGCAATGTGGCCCTTCTTTTCCAACAGAACATTCGTCATGATCGTTCCTCCTTGCTTCGATCACCCGCCGCAGCGGCGGGCGCGCGACGGGATGCCGCCCATAGCGGTCCCATCTTGTGTATGATCTTCATACAGTCTGTATTATAGTCCCTCGTCTAAAAATTATCAAGCCCTTGTTGACCGCCTTTCTCTTTTTCAGGATATTCCACAAAAGAAATGAAAATTCTTTGCGCATTTTTCAATATGACATGTTCATAATCCGGTCACAAAACCGTCCCCGGCACCAAATAGAGCATTTTTTTCGTTTACAGAACCGGCTATCTTGTGGTATATATAAGAATGGATTTTTATTTGCGGCCCCGGGCCGCGTGGGAGGAAGAACGCTATGCGCATGAGAAAGAAAAAGAATCTGGTGCCCCGGATGGAGGCCTGCTCGTCCCTGCTGGTGGCGGACCCCCGTGCCCTGCGGGGCCGCTGGCGGGAGCTGCTGCCCGGGGCAAAGGAGCTGCGGGTGGAGCTGGGCTGCGGCAAGGGCCGCTTCACGGCGGAGACCGCCGCCGCCGAGCCGGACGTGCTGCTGATCGCCGTGGAAAAGGTCCCCGACGCCATGGTGGTGGCCATGGAGCGGGCCCAGGCGGCAGGTCTGCACAACGTATTTTTCGTGGACGGTGACGCCGCCTGCCTGCCGGAGTTTTTCGCCCCCGGCGAGGTGGACCGCATCTACATCAATTTCTGCGACCCCTGGCCCAGAAGCAACCAGAAAAAGCGCCGCCTGACCCACGGCAATTTCCTGCAATTATACCGCCGGGTGCTGCCCCTGGGCGGCGAGATCCACTTCAAAAGCGACAACGACAAGCTGTTCGAGTGGTCCCTGGAGGAGATCCCCCGGTTCGGCTTCCGGCTGTCCCAGGTCACCCGGGACCTTCACGCCGGCGGCCCCGTGGGGGTCATGACGGACTACGAGGCCAAATTCTATCAGCAGGGCGTCACCATCAACCGGTGTGTGGCCGCCATGGTCCCCTGGGAGGCCCCTGCACAGCCGGAGGAGCCGGAAGAAGCGTAACCCCGGAGAGGAGGACCCGCGCACATGATCATCGAAAGCCACGCCCACTACAGCCACAAGCGCTTCGACGGCGCCTTCCGCTATCTCACCGGCGAGCTGACGGCCCGGGAGGGACAGCGGGAGGACCTGCTGAACCGTCTGCGGGAGAGCGGCGTTGTCCTTTCCATCGAGCCCGGCATCGACTTTGAGTCCAACCGCCGGACCGCCGCCCTGTACCGGCAGCATCCGGACTTCATCCGCCTGGCGGTGGGCGTGCACCCCACCCGGACCCATCAGGCTCCTTGGCGGCAGCGCAGGCAGCTGGAGGCCTGGGCCCGGGAGCCCGGCGTGGCGGCCATCGGCGAGACCGGGCTGGACTATCACCTGCCCCGGAAGCACCGGCTGACCCAGCTGCTGTGGTTCCGGTATCAGCTGGGCCTGGCCCGGCGGCTGGGACTGCCCCTGGTGCTGCACATCCGCATGGCGGACCGGGACGCCCTGGCCATGCTGCGGCGCAGGCGGCGTCAGCTGCCAGGCGGGGTGGTCCACTGCTTCCAGGGGGACTGGGACACGGCCCGGGCCTATCTGGACCTGGGGTTCTGTCTGGGCATCGGCGGGGCGCTGCTGCGCCGGGAATCGAAGGCCCTGCGGGACGCAGTGGCCCGCGCTCCCCTGGACCGGCTGCTGGTGGAGACCGACAGCCCCTATGTGCTGCCGGACGTACCCTGGACGGGCAGCAAAAAATCCTTGAGCCGGGTGCGCAACTCCTCCCTGCTGCTGCCGCGCATCGTGGAGGAGATCGCCCGGCTGAAGCATCTGCCGCCGGAAACTGCGGAGGCGGCCATACTGGAAAATACCCGGCGGGTGTTCCATCTGTCCGGAGCGGAGAACAGAGGATAACCATGCAGTACGATTTCGATACCATTCTGGACCGGCGGGGCCGGGACGCCCTGGCCCTGGACATGATCCCCTATGACGGGGTGGAGCCCAAGGAGGGCTTTTCCCGGATCCCCATGTGGGTGGCGGACATGAGCTTCCCCACCGCGCCGCCGGTGCTGGAGGCCATCCGGGCCCGGCTGGACCACCCGAATTTCGGGTATTTTCAGCTGAGCGACGCCTACTTTGACAGCATCATCCGCTGGCAGCAGGTGCGCCACGGCGTCACCGGCCTGGAGCGGCAGCACATCGGCTATGAAAACGGCGTTCTGGGCGGCGTCAGCTCCGTGGTCCAGGCCCTGACCTGCCCCGGCGAGCCGATTCTGGTCCACAGCCCCACCTATGTGGGCTTCACCCACACCCTGGAGCGGCTGGGCCGTCCCATCATCCACACGCCTCTGACGCAGGACGCGGAGGGCATCTGGCGCATGGACTATGCGGGTATGGACCGGAAGCTGAGGGAAAACGACATCCACGTGGCCATCCTGTGCTCCCCTCACAATCCCTGCGGCCGGGTATGGGAGCGCTGGGAGCTGGAAAAGGCCATGGAGGTGTATGCCGCCAACGACTGCACCGTCATTTCCGATGAGATCTGGTCCGATCTCATCATGCCGGGGTACACCCACATCCCCACCCAGTCCGTCTCCCGGGATGCCCGGGAGCGCACCGTGGCCTTCTATGCCCCCACCAAGACCTTCAGCCTGGCGGGGCTGATCGGCTCTTACCACATTATTTATAATGACCGGCTTCGCTGCCGGATCCAGCGGCAGGGAAACCTGTCCGGCTACAACGACTGCAATGTGCTGTCCATGCACGCCCTCACCGGGGCCTACAGTGACGAGGGCATGGCGTGGGTGGACCAGCTGTGTGCCGTGCTGGACCGGAATCTGCGGTATATCCGGGACTTCCTGCAAAGCCGCTATCCCGGCGTCACCATGATGCTGCCCCAGGGGACGTATATGCTGTTCGTCAACTGCGGGGCCTGGTGCCGCAGCCACGGCATCACGCCGGATGATCTCCGCCGCCGGGGTGTGGAGCATGGCGTCATCTGGCAGAGCGGCGCGGGCTTCGGCGACGGCGACTGCATCCGCATCAACGCCGCCCTGCCCCATTCCCTGGTGCGGGAGGCCATGGACCGGCTGGAAAAATACGTGTTTGTGGGCTGAGCCGCGCCTGCGGCACGGCCCGGCAATGACCACATAAAAAGCAGGGGAGAGATTTCCAACGAAGTCTCTCCCCTGCCCTGCTTTTATTTCCGCTTTTTCTTGCTGAGCTTGCTCATGGCCCGGCGCTGGGCCGCCTCCTGCTCGTCCTTCTCCGCCTGCTCCACCAGGTCCTGGTATTTCTCCGGATGGCGGGCCCAGTCGATGCGGTAATAGGTCAGACCAATCAGCAGCAGCGCCCCTACGATGATGATGCCGTAAAACAGAATTTTTTCAAATGACATGGCAGCCCCTCCTTATTACGGTAAAGTATACAGGAAATTGCCGCCGATGGCAAGTTTTTTCGCCAGACAGGCGCAGAAAAAATCTGCGATTTTGGTTGTTTTTGCCGAAAGAGGGTTGTATAATAATTCTGTTCCCGGAAAATGGGGGCAAAACGGAAAAGCCAAATAGGAGGAACGAATATGTTCACGAATTTCAAAGAACTGGAAGCCTATGTCCTGTCTCATAAAAACAAAAAGCGCATCGTCCTGGCCAACGCCCATGACGAGCCCGCCCTCAGTGCCGTGGTCAACGCCCACCGCCGGGGCGTGGTGGACGGCACCCTGCTGGGTAAGAAGGACGAGATCCTGGCCCTGCTGCGGGAGATGAACGAGGACCCCGCCGAGTATGAGATCGTCGACTTCGACGGTCCGGAGCTGGACGCCGCCAAGGCCGCCGTGCAGCTGGTGCGGGAGGGCAAGGCCGACATCCCCATGAAGGGCATTCTCCAGACCTCCAGCTTTGCCAAGGCCATTCTGAACCGGGAGACCGGTCTGATCCCCGCCAGCGGCCGCCGTCTGGTGAGCCAGTGCGGCATTTTCGAGTATGAGGGCCGCTTCATGATGATCACCGACGCCGCCATCAACATCGCCCCCGATGTGGACACCCAGATCGGCATTGTGGAGAACGCCCTGCCGGTGGCCAACGCCCTGGGGGTGGAGCTGCCCAAGGTGGCGGTGCTGTCCGCCGTGGAGAACGTCACCGAGAAGATGCCCTCCACCGTGTCCGCCGCCGAGATCGCCAAGCGCGGCATCCCCGGCTGCGTGGTGTCCGGCCCCCTGGCGCTGGACGGCGCCATCTCCATGGAGTCCGTCAAGCACAAGGGCATTCACGACCCCGTGGCGGGCCAGGCGGACATTCTGCTGGTGCCCTTTATCGAGATCGGCAACGTGCTGTACAAGTCCATCACCTATATCGCCGGAAAGACCATGGCCAGCACCATCTGCGGCGCCTCCTGCCCGGTGATCATCACCAGCCGGGCCGACACGCCGGACAGCAAGTATTACTCCATCCTGCTGGCGGTCCTGCGCTGCCTGAAGGCATAAGCACCATAACAATCTGACAAAAGCGGGGCTTCGGCCCCGCTTTTGAGACTGTCGAAAAACTCGGGAATCTTTCGCCATCGAAAAGGAAGATAGTTACGAAAGAAACCCATCAGGGGTGTCTTTCGTTTGCAATCACAGGTTTTTCAGAACTTTTTAAGTTCTGAAAAACCGCACGCAGCTTGTCAAAAAAGACTTTTTTGACAAGCTGAAAAGCGGGGCTTCGGCCCCGCTTTTGCCGGAACAGGCAGAAAAAAGCCCTGTGCCTTGCGGCACAGGGCTCATCTTGTTTGTCCGAGCTTAGATCGCGCGGGTAACTTTACCGGAACGCAGACACCGGGTACAAACGTACACATGGCGAGGCGTACCATTGATCATAGCCTTCACGCGCTTGACATTGGGCTTCCAGGGACGATTGGAGCGTCTGTGGGAGTGGGAAACCTTGATACCGAAGGTCACGCCCTTATCGCAGAACTCGCACTTTGCCATCCGTTGCACCTCCTTGCTGTGAGAAACTCGCTTGCCTACATCGCAAGCAATAGATATCTTAGCAGATTGCGGCGCAAAATGCAAGCATTATTTGACAAAAATCCGAAAAAAATCTGTCAGGCCGCAATACATTCTCAGCCAAGCGAATAAAAGCTGAAATACGCCCCCTCGGCGGCGTCTCACAGCTTGGGCACAATAGCCAAGAGATGCTGCCTTATTTTGTGACATATTACGATTCTTCTTAAATTGCAAAAATGTGGTTGCAAAACAGCCCAGGACATAGTGGCAAGTGTCTCATGGGTGGTGAGCGCCGCAGCCCCGGCTCGTTCAGGGCTGATAAATCCGGCCGGTCTGCCCGGGCCGGAAATACAGGAAGAACCGCTGTTGGCGGGATATGTCACTTTTTGTATTGACTTTTGCCATATATCCTTTATAATAGAGTCGACAGGACACCCGTCTTTTTCGCCGGAAAAGGCGGGTTGTTCGCTGAAAAACGACAGCCGCAGCGTTTCATTTTTTCCTTGCGGCAGAATGGAGATTTTGTTATGTCCACTTATTCCATGACCGTGGCCGGGCTTCAGCGGGAGCTGCCCATCTGCAAGGTCACAGACGATCTGTATATCGGCGCATTCATCTGTTTCGGCGACGCGGAGCTGACCGAGGCCTGCGGCCGGGAGCTGCTGAAGCTGCTGGAGCCGGGCAGCTATGACTATCTGTTTACCGCAGAGGCCAAGAGCATTCCCCTGATCCACGAGATGGCACGCCAGTCCGGGGCCAAGAAGTACTTTATCGCCCGGAAGGGTCCCAAGGCCTATATGCCCGACCCCATCCATGTGGAGGATCAGTCCATCACCACTGCCGGCACCCAGAAGCTGTATCTGGGCCGGGATGACGCGGACCTGATCCGGGGCAAGCGCATTGTCCTGATGGACGACGTGATCTCCACCGGCGGCAGCCTGAAGGCCATGGAGGACCTGGTAGCCCTGGCCGGCGGCACCGTGGTGGCACGCATCGCTGTTCTGGCCGAGGGCGACGCCGCCAAGCGCCACGACATCAGGTTCCTGGCTCCCCTGCCCCTGTTCAATCCGGACGGTTCCGTGAAATAAGACATCTGCTTCCAAAAAAGGCAGCCGATCGCAGGATCGGCTGCCTTTTGTTACTCTTTTTCGGCTCAGTCCTGCTGCCAGTTGTGCCACACGTTCTGGACGTCCTCGTTGTCCTCCAGCATATCAATGAGCTTGTTCATGCTCTTGACGTCGTCCTCGCCGGTCATGGTGACGTAGTTCTGGGGCACCATCTCGATCTCGGCGCTTTCAAAGGTGTAGCCCTTGTCCTCCAGAGCCTTGACCACGTCGTTGAAGCTGTCGGGATCGGTGGTGATCTCGAACACGGGGCCGTCGGGGGAGAAATCCTCGGCGCCGGCGTCCAGCGCGTCCATCATGACGGTGTCCTCGTCCAGCTCGCCGTCCTCGTTGTCGATGACGATAACGCCCTTGCGGTCGAAGGACCAGGACACGCAGCCCTGGGCGCCCATGCCCTTGCCGTACTTATCGAAATAGTGCCGGATCTCGGGGGCGGTGCGCTGGCGGTTGTCAGTCAGGGCCTCCACGATGACGGCCACGCCGCAGGGACCGTAGCCCTCGTAGGTGACGGACTCGTAGTTATCGGTGTTGCCGGAGCCCAGCGCCTTGTCGATGGTGCGCTTGATGTTGTCGTTGGGCATGTTGGCCGCCTTGGCCTTGGCCACCACGGTGGCCAGACGGGAGTTATTGGCGGGGTCGCCGCTGCCGCCCTGCTTGACGGCCACGATGATCTCCTTGGCGATCTTGGTGAAGGTGGCGGAGCGCTTGGCATCGGCCGCGCCCTTGGTCTTTTGAATATTGTGCCACTTGGAATGTCCGGACATGTGATTACTCTCCTTCGGTCATGTAGTATTGCACGGCGTCGTGATGGACCGCCGATTTTGAGACGCGGATATCGGGAAACGCTTTTTGCAGGCGGCGCACCACCTCGGCGCACACCACGTCCTCCGTGGGGAAGTGCCCCGCGTCGATGAGGTTGAGGCCCTGGGTGTCCAAAAAGTCGTTATACCGCAGGTCGCTGGTGACAAAGGTATCGCACCCCTGGGCCAGCGCCTGGGGGATATATTCGCCGCAGGCTCCGCCGCCCACGGCCACCCGGTGCACAGGCCGTCCGCCGCCGCGGTATCGCAGACCCCTGCAACCTAATGATTTTACCACATCATGCAGGAACTGTTCAAGGGGTTTTTCGCAAGAAAGTGTGCCGATGCGGCCAATTTTTTGTTCATTCAGCGGAATCGTGTCCGTCAGCCCCAGGGCCTTGGCCAATTGGTCGTTGACGCCGCCCTCCGCCGCGTCCAGATTGGTGTGCATACAGATTGCGGACAGGTCATGGCGCACCAGGTACGTCAGAAGCCCGCCCAGACGGGTATCGTCCCGCAGGGTCTGCATTTCCCGCTCATGCCAGCGGACGTTCATCACCGGGTGATGGGCCACGATCAGGTCCGCCCCCAGCTCCGCTGCCTCCGCCGCCACGGCGGGCGTTACGTCCAGCGCCACCAGCACCCGCCGGACCGGCCGGTCCGGACGGCCCACCAGCAGGCCCACGTTGTCCCAGCTCTCCGCCGTTTCCCGGGGAGCCCAGGCATACAGAAAGGTTTCGATGTCCCGTACCGTGGTCATTTCAGCGCCTCCTTTTTCTTCTCCAGGGCGGCGATCAGCTGCGGCAGGGTCCCGCAGTTCTCCCCTTCCCTGCTGTGCCGCAGGCCGTCCAGCCGGCGGCGCAGACGGTGCAGCTGTGCCTCCAGATAATCGCCGTACAGCGGGTCCCCCTCCAGATGCAGGCCGCCGTACAGCCGGACCTCGTCCGGGGCAACGGACTCCCCTGCCGTCATTTGCAGCACCACATAGAGCTTCCCCTTGTCCCACACCAGCCGCTCGTTTTCGCAGGCATAGCCGTTCCGGGAAAGCCACAGCCGCAACAGCTCCACCTTGGTCTGGGGCTGCAGCAGCAGGGTGCAGCCGGAGGTCCGGGGCCAGGGGCTATCCGTCAGGATCTGTATGATGGTCTCGCCGCCCATACCGGCTATGACCACCGTGTCCGCCTCATGGGGGGAAATGCCCCGCAGACCGTCGCACAGGCGCAGGTCCAGGGCCGCGCCGTACTCCTCCGCCGTGCGGCGGGCGTGGGCCAGAGGCTCGGGGCCGATGTCCGCCGCGATGGCGGAGGCGATGCGCCCCTGCTGCATGAGCCACACCGGAAGGTAGCCGTGGTCCGTGCCGATATCCGCCAGTCTGGCCCCCTGGGGGACCAGATCCGCCAGCAGCCGCAGCCGGGGCTGCAATTGTAAGTGTTTCATAGGTTCTCCTGATAACACAGATAAACGCATACGGACGGGCCGTATGCGTTCCTGTTTGCATATGACGGTTACTGGGCGCTCTTGTTGGCCTCCTCGTTGACCAGGGCCAGCAGCTTGTCCACGTCGATGCCGTGAACGGCGCAGGCTTCCTCCACGGTCTCGCCGCGGGAGGAGGGGCAGCCCAGGCAGTGCATGCCGATGGACAGGAAGATGGGAGCGGTCTGGGGCGCGACATCCAGGATATCACCGATGATGGTGTCCTTGGTGATCTCGATCATAGTAAAATACCTCCGTTGTTGAATTTACTGCCCATAGTATACCCCAACCGTGCCGCCGTTTCAACAAAAACTTTCACAAATTCCGAAAATTACCTGTTCAGCGGCGGGCGCAGCTGGTATACTGTTGTCAAAACCGGAAAGGAAGGCGGAACCATGGGGGACAAGAAGCTGAAACTGCTGTATCTGGCAAAATACCTGGAGGAGGAGACGGACCAGGAGCACCCGGCGGGAATGCCGGAGCTTCTGGCCTATCTGACCGCCAACGGGATCTCCGCCGAGCGCAAAAGCGTCTATGACGACCTGCGGCTGCTGGAGTCCTTCGGCATGGACGTGGAGACCGTCAAGGGGCGGCAGTTCGGCTATTACCTGGGGGAGCGGACCTTCCAGCTGCCGGAGGTAAAGCTGCTGGTGGATGCCGTTCAGGCGGCCCCCTTCCTGACGCAGAAAAAGAGCATGGAGCTCATCGGCAAGCTGGAGCAGCTCACCAGCCGCCCCATGGCCCGGCAGCTGCGGCGGCAGGTGTACGTCCTGGGCCGACCCCGGACCACCAACGAGACCCTGTACTACGCCGTGGACGGCATCCACACCGCCATCAGCCGGGACCGGCAGGTGTCCTTCCGTTACTTCGACTGGACGGCGGAGGGGCAGCGGGCCTTCCGCCGGGATGGGGCTGCCTACGTCACGGACCCGGTGGCCCTGTGCGTGGACCGGTACTATTACCTGGTGGCCTACGATGCCCTGCGGCAGGACTACCGCCACTACCGGGTGGACCGGATGACGGACCTGACGGTGCTGGACTCGCCCCGCTCTCCCCTGCCCCGGGACTTTGACCTGGGCCGGTATGTCCGGAAGATCTTCGATATGTACGGCGGGGCCTCCGTCACCGTCCGGCTGCGGCTGCACCGGTCGCTGATCAACCCCGCCATGGACCGCTTCGGCTCCGACGCCCACATCCGGCCGGACGGGCCGGACCATGTGGCCCTTACCGCCCCGGTGGAGGCCGGCCCCACTTTCTACGGCTGGCTGTTCCAGTTCGGGGACAAGGCGGAGCTTCTCTCCCCTGCCGACGTCCGCCGGGACTTTGCGGACTACTGCCGCCGGGTACTGGCACGGTATGATGCATGAAACACTGGATCACCTTATAATAACCCAGGGGGCGCTGCATAGCAGCGCCCCCTGGGCTTTGTCATTATGGGCGAACGAATCAGGCGAACAGATAGCCGTACTGATCCCGGATGGTGAGGATGAAGGTCTCCAGCTCCCGGGGCAGGTCGTTGGCCTCGTCCAGGTTATACTCCTGGGGCGCACCAGCCAGCCGCACCCGGACCTTGCCGCCCTCCAAGAACAGGACGCCGGCATTGTGGGAGTCCTCCATATCCTCGGCGGTCTGGAACAGGGTGAACTTGTCGCGGCAGGGCTCGGAGGCGTAGGGGCAGAACTGGGTGCAGTTGCCGCACTCGTTGCACATCTTGTCCACATGGAGGATCTGGTGGCTGCCGTCGGCCATGGCGATGGCCACGTTGGCACGGTTGGGGCAGGAATCCACGCAGTTTTCGCACACGGTGGAGCACTGCAGGCAGCGATTGCCCTCCTGGCACACGCAGCCGCTCATGTTCAGGATGCCCTTCTTGGCCTGGGCGTCGGTCTTGGTAATGTACGCCTGCTGGGGGATGTCATAGGTATAGGCCGTTCCGATGACCTCCTGGGCGAAGCGGGCGGCGTCGGCGATGCCCTCCACCACGGTGGCAGGGCCCCGGGCGGCGTCACCGGCGGCATACACGCCGGGCAGGTTGGTCTGGAAGGCGGGACGGCCCTTCTTGTCCACCTCGATGCCGTTGGCGGCCATCAGGGCGCTGTCCACCTGCTCGCCTACGGCGGAGATCACCAGGTCGCAGGGAATGTCGAAGAACTCACCGCTGCCCACGGGACTGCGGCGGCCGGAGGCATCGGCCTGGCCCAGCACCATCCTTTCACAGGTCAGCATGCCGTCTGCCTGCTTCACAGGAGCGGCCAGCTCGGCAAAGGTAACGCCGTCCTGGAGGGCCAGGGCCAGCTCATGCTCGTCGGCGGGCATGTACTTGCGGGTCCGGCGGTATACCAGAGTTACCTGCCTGGCGCCGGAGCGCTTGGCCAGACGGGCGGCGTCCATGGCGGTGTTGCCGCCGCCGACGACGGCGATGCTGCCGCCCACGGCGATGTTGCCGGCCTTGACGCCCTTCATCCACTGGATGGCGCCGGCTACGTCGCCGGGGATATCCAGCTTGCCGGGCTTCCAGGCGCCCACGGCAAAGAGGATATGGGTGTAGCCCATGGCCTTCAGCTCGGTGACGGAGGGGGCAGGTGCGCCGCAGCGGACGTCTACACCGTACTTCTCCATCAGGGCGATATCCTTTTCGATGGTCTCATTGGCGATGCGGAAGGCGGGAATCACATGACGGGGCACGCCGCCCAGGCAGCTCTCCCGCTCGAAAATGGTGGCTTCAATCCCGGCGCGGCCCAGGAAGTAGGCGGCGGCAATACCGGTAGGACCGCCGCCGATGATGGCGGCCTTCTTGCCGGGGACCCGCTCCGGAACACGGATGGAGGCCATCAGAGCGTTGTAGCCCTTTTCGGCGGCCAGCAGCTTGGTGTCCCGGATGCGGACGGACTCGTCATAGAAGTTCCGGGAGCACTTGGTCTGACACCGGTGGGCGCAGATGGTGCCGGTCAGGAAGGGCAGGGGATTCTTCTGGGTGATGAGCTTCAGGGCCGGGGCGTACAGGCCCTTGCGGCACAGCTCCATATACTCGGGAATGTCCTGCTCAATGGGGCAGCCGCCCTGACAGGGGGCGGTGAAGCAGTCCAGCCAGGGCACCTGCTTGTCACTCTTGCGGCTGGGCAGGGGCTTGATGGGCTTGACGTGGTGGACATCGGTATGGCTGGCGGTGGACAGCTGGCAGATGGCCTGGGTGTCCGTGCCGGAGAAGGGACGGTATGCCATGGGCTCCACCTTCTCCACCATCTGGTGCAGGCGGTTGTAGCCGCCGGGCTTGAGAATGGTGGTGGCCACGGTGATGGGCCAGATGCCTGCGGCAAACAGCTTGTCGCAATTGAAATACTCCGCGCCGCCGGCGAAGGAGATGCGCATTTTCCCCTGGAACTGCCGGGAGATACGGTGGCACATCTCAATGGTCAGGGGGAACAGGCTGCGGCCGGACATGTACATCTCATCGTTGGGCAGCTCACCCCGGGTGGTGTCCACGGGGAAGGTGTTGGACAGCTTCAGACCGAACTCCAGGCCGCAGCTGTCGGCCAGGGCCTGCAGCCGCTCAAACATGGGCACGGCGTCGGCCCACTGCAGATCCTCGTTGAAATGGTGCTCGTCGAACACAATATAGTCATAGCCCATGGAGTCCAGGGTGCGGCGGGCGGTCTCGTAGCCCAGGATGGTGGGGTTGCACTTGACGAAGGTGTGCAGGTGCTTTTCGGAGATCAGATAGCTGGCGATGCGCTCGATCTCGTCGGGGGGACAGCCGTGGAGGGTGGACACGGTGACGCTGCGGGACACCCGGGGGGAGATGGCGTCGATGAAGGCGGTCTCCTGGGGGAACAGCTCCTTGAGCACCTCCTTACACTCGCCGAAGATGGCGGTGCGGCTGGCGTCCATCATACCGTCGATATAGGTGTTGACCTTCTCGCCCTTGATGCCCTCCAGGTCATAGCCCACGGACATGTTGAACACGAACCCGTCGGGGTCGCCGAAGCCGTAGACCTTGCTGAGGACCTTCAGAGCGCACCAGGCCTTGATATACTCGTCCATGGCCTGGGGCACGGTCAGCTCCGTGGACCATTCCTGGTTGTAGCCCTCGTCGTTGGCCAGGATGCAGGGACGGGGCACACAGGCGGCCAGATCAGCGCCATCCATCTTCTGGACGGTCTTTACCTCGAAGAACCGGGCGCCGGCCGCATAGGCGGCGATGATGTTCTGGGCCAGCTGGCTGTTGGGACCGGCGGCGGGGCCGAAGGGGGTCTCGATGCGCTCGCCGAAGATGGGCAGGCTCTTGCCGGTGGCGTGGTACTGCTTATGCACGCCGAACACGTCGCCGCAGCCGGCGTACTCGGTGATTAGCCAATTCATCAGGGATTTGAAGGGAATGGGATACATTTTCTCGGACATGGGGGTTCCTCCTTTTTGAATCGTAAAAATCAGCGCATCAATACACCCGGTTGTTCAGGCTGCCCCAGAGCTTCTTGGCGGCCTCCAGGATATGAGCGTTTTCGGCCTCCTCATCGATGCCCACCAGCTGGCGATCCTGCATCAGAAGCTTGCCGCCCGCGATGGTGGTCTGGCACTGGCGGCCGGTCATGCCGAAGATCATGTGGCCGTCGATGTTCTCGTCGGAGAAGGGGGTGAAGGGCTTATAGTCCATGACGATGATATCCGCGGCGGCGCCGGCCTTCAGCACGCCCAGCTGCACCGGGAAGTACTTTTCGCCGATCTTGGCGTTGTTGCGGAACAGCATGTCCGTGACCTCGCACCAGCCCACGTTGGGCAGGCAGTTCTGGCTGCGCTGGGAGCACAGGGCCACCTTCAGGGACTCCAGCATGTCGTTGGTATAGGCGTCGGTGCCCATGCCCAGCAGGATCCCCCGCTTGTGCAGCTGGAGCACCGGGCAGATGCCGATGGCGTTGCCCATGTTGCTCTCGGGGTTGTTGACCACCATGGTGCCGGTCTCCTTGATGATCTCCATCTCGGCGGTGTTCACATGGATGCAGTGGCCCAGAATGGTCTTTTCGCCCAGGATGCCGTGGTCCTGGAGCCGCTGCACCGGACGGCGGCCATAGTTTTGCAGGCTGTCGTACACGTCGTTCATGCCCTCGGACACATGGATGTGGTAGCCGGTGCGGCCATTGTTGGCGGCCACCATGCGGTCGAAGGTCTTGTCGCTGATGGTGAACAGGGCGTGTCCGCCGAACATGGCGGCCAGCATGGGATCCTGGTTCTTCTGGCACTCGGTGATGAAGTCGGCATTTTCCTGGATGGCCTGGAGGCACTTTTCCTCGCCGTCCCGGTCGGACACCTCATAGCACAGGCAGGAGCGGATGCCGAATTTCTTGGCGGAGGCGGCAATGGTGTGCAGAGAGCCGGGAATCTCGGCGTAGGAGGCGTGATGATCGAAGATGGTGGTAACGCCCTGCTTGATGCAGTCGATGTACAGGGCGTCGGCGCTGGCCCGGGTACCCTCCAGGGTCAGCTTCCGGTCGATGGCCCACCAGGTGCCGTCCAGCACCTCATAGAAATTGGTGGGGTTGTTGCCCACAATGGACAGGCCCCGGGCCAGGGCGGAATAGATGTGGGTATGGGCGTTGATGAAGGCAGGCATGATGACGCCGCCCTTGGCGTCGATGATGTGGGCCTGGGGATACTTGGCCCGCAGGGCGCTCTCCTGGCCCACATCGGTGATGGTGGTTCCCTCATAGGCCACGGCGCCGTGCTCGTAGTAGCCCTGGCCATCCTGGTCGCGGGTGATGAGTCTTCCGTTGATGATCAGATTCATGTGTGTTCCTCCTTGCAGATTGTTTTCCTTTTTTTCCGGGTAAAGAAAAATGTTTCAAACCTCCGGATGGAGATCTGAAACACTCAAGCAACAGCCGAGTGATAGTTGCAGCCCGTGCGCGAGGCACTTCCTTACAGCTACCAATCTTGGATTGTTGTCTATATTCTACACGCTTTGGTATAAAAATGCAACAGAAATTTTAGCTCCGGCGGCAAAAAATGTGCAGGATTCCGAAAAAGGCAGCCGGGCCAGGCCGGAATCCCTATGAAAAAAATCTACAAAGTCGGGATACCGGTAATTTTGCGGGCGAAAGAGTCTGTATTGCGAAATTGTGAAATAATCATCAAATAGGCCGGAATCCACAATTTGCGGAGGCTGCCGGGTGCAAAGGAGGGAATGTGCATTTTTTACAAAATGCACAAAAAACGCCGCGAAGATTTTACGGTCGCGAGAGACGATTTTTGGAATAACCCCCTTGAGTATTTGCCGGAATGGTGTTATTATCAGAGCGGATGGGGGTATGAGCAAATTTCATCCACCCATTCGATTTTGAACAATCTTGGAACAATTTTTGAGGAGGCAATTATTATGAATGCTTATCTGGCCAGCGTTCTGGAGAACGTCAGAACCAAGCATGGCAACGAGCCCGAGTTCGTGCAGACCGTGGAGGAGGTCCTGTCCTCTCTGGAGCCTGTCATCGAGAAGCACCCCGAGTATGAGAAGGTCGACCTGCTGAACCGCATGGTCGAGCCCGAGCGTATGTTCACCTTCCGCGTTGTGTGGTGCGACGACAATGGCCAGTGGCACACCAACCGCGGCTGGCGCTGCCAGTTCAACGGTGCCATCGGCCCCTACAAGGGCGGCCTGCGCTTCCAGAAGAACGTGTATGAGGGCATCATCAAGTTCCTGGGCTTCGAGCAGACCTTCAAGAACAGCCTGACCGGCCTCCCCATCGGCGGCGCCAAGGGCGGTTCCGACTTTGATCCTGCCGGCAAGTCCGACGCCGAGGTCATGCGTTTCTGCCAGAGCTTCATGACGGCTCTGTATCGCTACATCGGGCCCGACATCGACGTTCCCGCCGGTGATATGGGCGTGGGCGGCCGCGAGATCGGCTACCTGTATGGCCAGTACCGCCGCCTGAAGGGCGTGTGGGAGAACGGCGTGCTCACCGGCAAGGGCCTGAGCTACGGCGGTTCCCTGATCCGTCCCGAGGCCACCGGCTACGGCGCTATCTACTATCTGCAGGAAGTGCTCAAGCACGAGAATGACACCATCGAGGGCAAGAAGATCGCCATCTCCGGCTACGGCAACGTGGGCTGGGGCATCATGAAGAAGGCCGCTCAGCTGGGCGCTGCCGTCACCTACTTTGCCGGTCCCGACGGTTACGTTCACGATCCCGACGGTGTTGTCACCGACGAGAAGCTGAACTACATCCTGGAGATGCGCGCCAAGGATCCTATGCACTGCAAGCCCTATGCCGACAAGTTCGGCTGCGAGTTCGTGGCTGGCGAGAAGTGCTGGGGCGTCAAGGATGTTGACGTGTACATGCCCGCCGCTATGCAGAACGACGTCCGCATGGAGTCCGCTGAGAAGATCGCTGCCTCCGGCGTGAAGTACTACATCGAAGTGGCCAATATGCCCACCACCAACGACGCTCTGAACTTCCTGCGTGCCCAGAAGGGCATCATTGTGGCTCCCTCCAAGGCTGTTAACGCCGGCGGCGTGGGCGTCTCCGCTCTGGAGATGGCTCAGAACTCCGAGCGTCTGGTCTGGACTGCCGAGGAAGTCGATGCTCAGCTGCACAAGATGATGAAGACCATCCACAAGGAATCCGCCGATGCCGCTGCCGAGTACGGCCTGGGCTATGACCTGGTGGCTGGCGCCAACATCGCCGGCTTCAAGAAGGTCGCCGAGGCTATGATGGAGCAGGGCTGCTTCTAAGCCGAAGGATAGGATATCATCCAAATAGAACCAACAGGGGTCCCGCAGTTCTGCGGGACCCCTGTTTCTTGTCAAAAAGCCCCAAAGGTCAAAGCACTTCTGGGGGACAATTAAAGGACTCCTGCCGCCTTGGCAGGAGTCCTTTTTGTCCTCACGAATCCCGGTACACTGTGAACTGATAGACGTTTGTCTCGGGCTGCGTCAGCGAGTAATAGCCGAAGCCCTGCAGCGATACGCCATACTCCTTCAGGAAGCGCTCAGCATCCTCCCATTTTCCGAAGATCCGGCTCAGCTCATCCACCTGCGCACTCTGCGCAAGCTGGATGGCAAAGCTGCCGCCGTTCTTCTGTATCACCTGTGAAAACTGCTGCGCCAAAATCGGCCCGCAGTCGGCGTCGCTTTTCACCCGCGTATGATTGCGGGCATGATAGCTGCCCGACATGCTGTCGGTGCCCGGAATGGTGAAGCAGGACAGATAGCCGTCTCCGATGGGATAGAGGTCCCGAATCAGGTGGTTATCCACATTGAACCGGCCATACAGCAGCTTGTCCCCCTGGTTTCCCAGGTCAGCGGTGGCATCCAGATCATAGAATATGCCGTCAATTTCCGCCACATTCCACTGATGCCCGTTCCCGCCGTCCAAGGGCGCGCCGGAAATCGACAGGCAAACGATTCCCATCTGCTCCAGGATCCATTGCATGGTTTTTCCGGTTCCGTCACACTTGGCCCGGCCTTCCACCAGCGTGCCGTAGGGCGTCCCGCAATACGGCGTGGACAGGTCGTAGACGCAGTGGCCGGTGACGTAGCGATAGGCATGCAGCTCCGCCTCCCGCTCAGAAAGGCCCGCCGCCCCGCTTACCACATCCTGAACGATCCGGCCGCACTGCTGATAGGCCCGGCGATAGGTATCCTCATCCATATGGTAAGAAAGTTCGCTGATCCCCGTCACCATCTTTTCTCCGTCTCGATCAACGCTGTTGTAGTAATAGGTCGCATTGCCATCTATCTGGAACAGCTCCGGGCAGTTCCCATAAATCAGCGTCATCAGCGCCTCCATCTCGTCCATGCTGATGCTGCTTGGAAACTTGACCTCCGTCCGGAAATTCGCCACTGCCTGGTATATAGCCAGGAAGTTTTCCAGCATCCGGTCATCCAGCTGCTGCACCAGATACCGGCAGTGATAGCCCGGAATGATTTTTTCCGCCTGCTCCCGGATGGCACTCAGCTCCCCGGCGGGTTTCTCCTCGTTGCCTGGTTCCAGTGTCTCAACAGGCGTCGGTTTTGTCTCAGGTAACGGCGCAGATGTCCCGCCCAGTACGCCGCTGAGCAGCAGTATCACCACTGCGGCCACGCACAGGACCGCCCACGGCAACCGCCCGCAGCGCCGTCACCAGGGTGCCCAGCAAGGTCAGGAAAAGGACCCGCACCACGCCAAGAAACCATCCGGAGCCCATAGCCGGGCGATAATGAAGCATATCCCAGGCCGCAGTGGACTGAAGGGAATCTCCCCTGCTGCCGATTTCAAAGAGCAGTTCAAACAGACCGGCCAGCACCATCAGCGCCACCAGGCCCACAGCCAGCATGGTCATGATCTGACCGATACCCTTGAATTGCATAAATCTCGTGCGCCGCCCCGTTGTAAGGCGCACCACCAGGCAGGTTATCGCCGCCAGCACAAGAAACAACAGCGCCATCAGCAGCGGCGTCCACATGGAATCCGCGTTCTTATTGTAAATCCCCGCGCACAGGTACCAGCTCACAAATCCGGCCACCAGAGATGCGCTCAAGGTCCTGATATCAAGCTTCAAATCTCTCTCCTCCTTATGTCAGAATACCACGCACAGCGCAGTAAGCACCGCAGTCAGCAGCGGCACCACATTGCAGAGCCTGTAAACCGTGCTGTACTCCTCCGGGTAGATCTCCATTGCGTTTGCCGCCCTGTATCGCACGGATAGGAATACCGTCAGCACACACCAGGAAACGCCCAGAAGTGCCAGCGCAACAAGCCAGTTGGCCGGGATCGCTTCCCGGGCGCCCAGCTGCCGCGAAGCCGCCAGAAGCAGCATAGCCGCAGCGCCCCAGAAGCCCTGCATCACCACCTTGTACTTTCCGGCCAGCGTGCCCAATCGCGCACAGATCCACCAAAGCACGCCCAGGCCCACCAGCAGCAGGATAAAACGCATATCCTGCAGGGCCGCCATAGAAACGGTCAGCAGCGCCAGCAGCACCGCCCCGGCCACCATAGGCCAGCCCAGATGCGTAAGCTTTCCCACGCGGGAGCAAAGGTCGCTCCATCCGGAGGATACCGCAGCCAGGACAACGGGCGTCAGGAAGGCATAAAGGACGCTGGCCAGCACGCAGATGTGCAGCCGGGACTTTTCCTCACCGCCCCGCAGCTCGCGGGCCAGGAGCAGCCCCGAGAACAGCACCGGCGGCACAAACAGCCAGAGCTGTCTTGCCGACTGCGCATCCAGCAGGTATCGGAACATTCCCTCAAACGCCAGCAGCTGCATCAGAATCAGGATCGCATACCGCAGGACGTTCAAAGCCGCATTCGGGAAATACTTGCGCACGGCGCTCAGTCCCACAAGCAGCAGCAGTCCGATGCAGAATACCGCCAGGTTATCCTTGAAGCTGAAAGAAAGGCCCTCCAGGCTGGCCTCCAGCACGCAGCGAACCCCGCAGCCAAGCTCCAGCACCAGCGCCGGAACCGCCATCGCAAATTCGCGAGGACTGCAAATACCCGCCAGCAGCGTTATCACCAGCGTGACCACCACCAGCAGCAGGGTCTGTCTTCCGCTGCGGACGTTCTGCTCCCGATAGGCCAACAGGTCCGCGGCGTTTTTGCTCCACCTTTTGCCGTCCCGGCCCGCCAGGGATGTGGGATACCCAAAATACTGGGCCGCCCGGCGAAGATTCTTTCGCCGCCCGTTCAGCGCATGATCCGCCAGGGCGCCATAGCCCGGGCCATAGCCCTGCTGCGCGGCGCAGTTAAAGAGGTTCTGCGCCACCTGCTGGGTATCCATCCCCTCCATCTCGTGGCTGCTGTAGTACAGGCCCAGCTGGTAGCTGGCATAGGCGTTCCCGGCCTGGGACAGGGTCTGCAGGTCGCTGAGGGCCGTTTCCGTGTCCGTCTCCAGCGACGCAAGAGCCGCCTGCAGGACCTCGCCCTCCCGCTGATCCTCCACTGAGCACGCTCCGCCGTGCCTGCCGTTGGCGAAGATCAGAAACCGCGGCACCGGCGATAGCTTCACCTGCGCGGCATCCAGCAGCTGCTGGACCATCCTTCTCACCAGGGAGGCAGACAGCATGGTGGTCTTGGTCACCGCGCCGATCACCGTGTTGACCTCCGCGCGGGAAAGCTCCGGCTGCACGGCCACATCCGCCACGCTGGGGCAGGCCGTCAGGATAAGCTCCCACAGCAGCGCATCGCTGCGGTCGTCGCCTTTTTCTTCCAATTTTGCCCGCAGCATCGCGGGCGTCTGTAAAATCTGTAATCCCTGCTCGTTGACTACTTCTTTCAATATCTCTCTCATGCCTTACCCCTCAGACCAGATGGAATTTTTCCAGCTCCAGCTCGTAGCTTGTGCGGCTCTTATCGTTATCGTTCACGGCTGCATCCTCCAGAAGGCAGCGGATCCAGTTCTCCGTGTCATTCCACGGGGCATTTTCATCGATCTGTCCTGCACACAGCGCCGCAAAGAAATCTGAAAACAGCTGCCGCAGCTCCGGCTGCGCTCTCCACCATTGGGCCGTTATCTCCGCGCCGAATTGATGATGTCCCGTTCCATTGTGCCCTCCGGCGTCAAACAGAAACACCGGGCGACTCTGAAAATATTCCAGATATTGCTCCCGCATCAGGTGGCTGTACTCCTCCCCGATGAAAGGATGGGTATAGAACAGCAGATAAAAGGCAATTACCGCTGCCGAGAATATGTCGCGCACGCGCCCGTCCAGCACGATGCCATTTTTCTCCAGCTGCTGCTCCACCACCTGCGACACAGACAGAAAGTCGCCGCGAAAGGCCGCGCCGATCTGCGAAACCCGAGAAATTGTTTCACCGGGAACCAGATACACCTGGTTTGTCCCATACTCCACGCGCACCTGATCCCTGCCAAAGCCGTTCAGCGTCAGGCCCTCACGGTGCAGCTGCCCGATCCTGCGGAACAGATGGACGGCAATGGTCCACCTGGGCGTGTCAGAGCTGGGCAAAAACCGGCGGACAGAGGGATACGCATCCATGCTGAAGGGATGCAGCACATATCCCTGCATTTCATCGCTCCGGACCAGATCGAACGGCCAGAAAAAGCCCTCCCGCAGGATTCGTCCCATCTGAATCTGCTCCAGCACGTCGGATACCCGCAGCAACTCCTCCCGCTTGACCCGGAACGGCACCAGCCACAGCGGTTTATTCTCGTTCCGGCATCGCACCTGAATATAGTGGTGCTCCGTCCCTGTTTGCAGAAGGTCCCCGCTATCGTCCAGCAGCATCTGGCGGCGCTCCTCCGGGGCGGCAGATGCCAGATACCGGAAAAGCTCCGCAACAAACGGGTCCTCCTCCAGCCGCCTGCCGCCATCGTCCAGATCAAAGGTACACAGCGGGATCCCCATGCCGCCTCCGCCGGCCTTGCTGGAAGCACAGATGGCCGCCCGGGTATCCGCGGCGCTGCTGCACGTCAGTCTCCAGCGCAGACCGGGAAGCATGCCCATGGCCGCGCAATAGGCCACCTCCCGCACCATATCCTGGGTCTGGCTCAGGGGCAGCTGCGTAAGCAGGGCCAGGGACCCGCCGCCTGCCACCGCCTGATACACGTTATAGAGCAGCAGCGCATATCGCTCGTCCGTCAGGCCGTACTTCTCCCGCAGGACAGACAGCTCAAAGCCTCCACGCAGGACCGCCTCCTTGGGCGGCAGCTGGCTGCCGCTCTGCGCCGTCATCATGTCGCCGGTGTCGATCCCATAAATAGCGGAGGGATCGGTCTCCATGCAGCGGGCATATTCATCCAACCCCATAAAGTATGCGTGAGTAATCCAGTTCTGCGGACATAGAACCCGTTATGGATCGCCCCGAACTGCTGGGCAACGCTGCAGACAGCCGAAGCATTCGCAGGCACCGACAGCCTGCTGCTGTCAAAGGTCGCAGTATTACCCATTCCCAGTGGGAATGTCTGATTACACCAAAATACAGGCTTTGCATCGTTATAGATGCCGTTCAGAATATCATTGCTGACAGCCTGGGCCAGCTGCGCGGCACTGTGCTCGGTTTCCGGATACCTCTCATACAGATAGTCCTCCAGGGAGCGGTCCGTCTGTGCCTGGAAAATTTTCACCATGAATTCGCTGATATACAGGCCGATCCTCCTGTCGTCTCTGGTGCACCACTTCTCCGGCGCTCTCATCAGATACTCCGTGAAGTTCCGCACCAGCTGTGTGGCGTTCAATTCGTCGATTGCCTCGTCCAATTTCGGTCTAATGTCCGACAGCTGCAAAATACGCTTGGTGTAACCGGAAGATGCACTGGCCGCAGAGGAATCCAGCCACTGCTCATCCTCCTCAAAGGTCTCCAGCAGATTGTCCAGCACCTCCGTCAGCAAGGCAAAGTACCCACTGTTCAGATTCTCCAGCTGCTCCCGGAATTTCCGCAGCGTGTTCTCCACATCTGTGCATTCCTGCACGCGGTTATAGGTCCTATAGTACTCCTTGACGCTGTCCACGTAGTTGTTATAGGCCCTCTTGTCGCCGATGCCAAAGAAACGGTTCGCGCAGAAATTAGTGCTGGCCTGGACAATCCGGTCCGCCGCACTGTCCAGATACGTCTGTTGGTCCCGTTTCTGTCCCTGGATCTCCTGGATCGCGCCTTCTACAGCCGCCTTCAGGTCATCGCCGTTGCAGCTAAGCAGGAATGCCGCATAATAGGGGCCCAGTTCCGGATTCTTTGCAATATCACACAGCTTCCGGAAGGTTCTGCCAATCAGGGAGTCATCCGTTGCATCTTCGTCCAGGAGGCTCTTGGGCAGTTCTCCCTCCAGCGCAGCGCGGTTTCTCCCGCGCTGCCCCTCACAGCGGGAGCACCAGTTGCGGGCCGCCGTGTCCCAGGGACTCGGCGCTTGTCCGTGAGGCTGAACGCCGAACGTGCGCAGATCCTCTATGTCGATATCCGGCAGCATCAGGTTCGGGCATCCGTGTGTCACGTCGTTGTATACCTGCTGGGCCGTCAGTCCGATCTGATCCACCCAATCGCTTACCGTATCCTTGGAGAGCTTCAGATTCAGCTGATCCTTTCCCACCGTCTCCTTAAACTGGCGCATAAAGCCTGCTGCCAGATAGGTGGAGATCTGGGTCATGGGAATTTCCGCGTTTGCCGCTCCCAGAATATGATAGGACAGATTGGCGCCATGTATGCGGCGCAGCCCACTGACACCGTTGCCCACATTGGCCAGATGGCCCCGCATGGTCAGGCCGTATTCCGTTGTTGGCGTGCTGCTTCCATCCGTAGCATTTCTATTGGTTGCAGGTAGCTCTACATCAGCCAGATAGGCCATAACGTAGTCCGCCGCCAAAATTGATGCAATACTGGAAGCCATTGGGCACCAACGAGCCGTCAGACTTGGTAGCCGAAATCAGGTAGCACATATTAACCGGCGGCTCCTGGGTCTCAATCTTAAAGGTACCATAGTCCTGCCGGAACCAGTCATCCGCGTCCTTCAGGCTCATCAGATAGTCCAGCTCCTTCATGGCCGCGTATCCGTTGCTGCTGTAATACTTGACCGCAGCGGGCTGCGAGGCCGCCTGGGGCTTGCTGGTGATCACATCCGGCAGGAAGAAAAAGCCCATCACATTGGCAAACTGTGCCATCCCCATATCCTCCAGCGCTTTCTGCACGATATAGCAGGTGTCCAGGAAGCAGCCGCTGCCGGTGCCGCCGGAAAGGCCTGCAAAAATGTACACGTCCAGATTGGGACCATCCATCCCCTTCAGCGCCTGTGTGCACTTGGCCTGAATGGTTGATATCAGGTTGCTGGCCCTGGAGATCAGCAGGTAGCGGCCTACCTGGCGGACGCCGCCGGCCCCCTGGGTACTCAGCAGACCACCAATGTGATCAATATCCATCCAGTTCAGGCTGGCGTTGCCCTCAATCAGGTTTTTCGCCCGCAGGGCTGCTGCCAGATTAAGGTTATTGATGGAGAAAAACTCCCGTCCTTTGTCCAGCCTGGCCATGCCGCGCATCATGGCGATATCGGTGGGGTCCGAATCGATGGCCAGAAACTGGATGTGCTGATATTCCGGTACCGGAGAATCGGGGTTGTCCGGCTCCAGCTGCTGATACACCTTCTGCTTCAGCTCCGCCAGTGCCGCCACGCCGGTGCCGCCGATGCCGATGGCCAGTGCCGCCGCACCGCGGTACTGCTTGGACTGCTGGCTGCGGTTGATGATACCTCCGCCGCAGTTCAGTAACAGGGAATCATACTTAGGCATTTTCACGTCCTCCTTTATTTCCTGCTTTCAGGGCCAGCTTGTCAAAGCTGCACCCAACTGTTTCCGTCCCAGCCGCGACCGTTATCTCCCATCATCCAATACAACTATCCGTTCTTCTCCACCAACTGAACCGGCGGGAAACTCGGAATTGCCAGAGCCGGAGGCATACTTCCAGCCGGAGGTGCAGGAGGCACCGGGGGCATTGCCCCTGCCGGGGGCACGGGAGGCGCAGGGGGCATAGCCCCTGCCAGGGGTGCGGGAGGCGCAGGGGGCATACTCCCTGCCGGGGGTGCAGGAGGCACCGGGGGCATTGCCCCTGCCGGGGGTGCGGGAGGCACCGGAGGCATTGCCCCAACCGAGGGTGCAGGAGGCGCAGGAGGGATCACCATATTATCCACGGGGGGCGGCGGCATCATGCCGGACATATTCGATTCCATGCTCATAAATCAATACTCCTTCGTTGTCGCTGTATGTCGTATATCGTTCGGTTTTCAGTAATTGCTTATCGGCGTCCGGGTGCCGCGTCAATGCGGATACCTGTGCGATTCTTTTCGTCTGCATAGATCAGCGTCATTCCCGCATAAACATCCGTCTCCTTCAGTGCCATTCCATTGACGTAAAACGGAGTCTTGGAGCAGAACTTCAGCCGTCTGCCGGGCTTGGTGGCAAACCAGCACTGGTCCGCATTCAGGCCGCAGGGTCCGACCATAAAATAGCTCAGCTTGAACTTGCCCCGAAAGCTGGCATGGCTCCGCGACATACCGGCACAGGAACGATCCAGGTTGACCACCTTCAGCTCCCCCTTCCACAGCGGGTGCGTTACACTCCAGATCGTGACACCCGCCACAATGACGCCCACCACCACAGCCACCGCCAGCGTGATGAAAATGGCCAACGTCAGGTTGGTGACCTTAAACCGGAAGGTGATCTGTGTCTGTGCGCCCTGGGCGTCCACCGCAGCAATAACCAGATCGCCGCTGCGGCTCTTGCTGGTCTCCACGTTTAAGGTATCCCCATCGATGGCCGCGGTATCGCTGGCCAGCTGAGATGATACGATCACATAATGCAGCGTATCACCCGGCGTATCGGAAAAATACTCTCCCAGCTTAAAGCTGCGGTGGCGGCCGGACACCGGCGTCACCACAACCTTTTCCTCCACCAACGTAACGCCGCCCACCGCCGTCGGCGGTGTATTGCCGAAGTTCACCGCCGCGTCGCCGCTCTGGTGCACCAGGCTGCTTTATTAGATATTTGCCATTCTCTTTAAATCGTAATTCAGCGCATTCAGAAGCGCATTCACCCACCCCGGCATAGGATGGAGTACCCGCGCCGGAGAAACGGCAGGGAATCTGTATGCGTGAGGTGCGCCATGAACATACATAACGCCTCTGACTCCGGCGGCGGCTCCCTGCGGGACCTGCTGGGCCGGAACATCGGCCGCCGCGCGTCCGCCAGCTTCCTGGTGGGCTCGTACCGCCTGGTGCGGCAGGAGGGCATCCTGGAGGCCGTGGGCACGGACTATCTGGTGCTGCGGCAGGGGGATTTCTCCACCGGCTGCGACCTGTACGCCCTGAAATTCATCGAATTTCATGACGATCCCCCGGCGTGACCGTTGCGCCCGGCGGCGGATCGTGGTATGCTGGGGGCAGTGAGGTGAGGGAATGTACTATGTCTATATGCTCTGGTGCCGGGACGACACCCTGTATACCGGCACGGCGTCGGACCTGTGCCGCCGGATGCGGCAGCACCGGGACGGCGGTGCCGCCTGCGCCCGGTATACCCGGTCCCATCCGCCCCGGGAGCTGGCCGGTGTCTGGCGCACGGAGGGCCGGAGAGAGGCCCTGCGTCTGGAGTACGCCGTGAAGCGGCTGTCCCGGCAGGGGAAGCTGGCGCTTCTGCACCGGCCGGAAACGGCGGCGGACCTTCTGCCGGGCGTCGCCGCCGAACCGGTGCCGGGCGTGACCCTCGCCATGTGTCTGGAGGGAGAATTTCATGAATAAGCTCTACGCCGCCCCCATGGAGGGGCTTACCGGTTATCTGTGGCGGCAGGTCCACGCCGCCCTGTTCGGCCCGGCGGACAAATACTTCACGCCCTTTCTTTCCCCCAACGCCACCCGCACCTTCCAGCGCAAGGAGTTGGACGAGATCGACCCGGCCCACAACGCCGGGCTGTATGTGGTGCCCCAGCTGCTGACCAACCGGGCGGAGCACTTCCTGTGGGCCGCCGGTGAGCTGTACGCCCAGGGCTATCGGGAGATCAACTTCAACCTGGGCTGCCCGGCGGGCACCGTGGCCGCCAAGCGCAAGGGCTCGGGCCTGCTGGCCTATCCCCAGGAGCTGGACCACTGCCTGGAGGAGATCTTCGCCGGACTGCCCCGGGGGCTGTCCGTGTCCGTCAAGACCCGCATCGGGAAAAATGACCCGGCCGAGTGGCCGGGCCTGCTGGCGATCTATCGCAAGTATCCCCTGTCGGAGCTGATCGTCCACCCCCGGATCCAGAAGGAGTTTTACAAGGGCGTCCCCCACCGGGACGCCTGGGCCGCCGTGTCCGGCCCCTGGCTGGCGGTGTATAACGGCGATATCTTCACGCCGGAGGATGCCGCCGCTCTGTGCCGGGATTTCCCGGGAACGGACGCGGTGATGCTGGGCCGGGGCCTGATGCGGGACCCCGCCCTGCTGCGGCGTCTGCGGGGCGGCCCCGCTGCCTCGGCGCAGGAGCTGCGGACCTATCACGACCGCCTGCTGGAGGCCTACCGCCACCGGCTGTCCGGCGATCAGCCGGTGATGCACCGGATGTGGGAGCTGTGGGCCTACCTGTCCGCCGGATTCACCCGGCCGGAGCCGTATCTCAAGCGTATGCGCAAGGCAAAGAACCTCTCCGAATACCGGTCCGCCGTGGACGCCCTGTTCCGGGAGCAGCGATATACAACATAAAAGACAGCACCGGAAACCTGGCGTTTCCGGCGCTGTCTTTTTTACTCCGTCATGGGGATGTTATACTTCCCCATCAGCTTCTCGAACCGCCGCTTCTGCAGGGGCGTCATCCGGTCCCGGTACTGCAAAAACAGCTGCTTCACCCGGCCGGTGTCCCCCTGGCTGAGATAGGTGTTCATGGTCCGCTCCAGGCTCTCGCTGGCGGTGGAGCTCAAAGACGCCTTCCTGCTACCGCCGGAGGAGGAGCGGGCGCTGCCGCTCCTGGCGGCGGAGGTCTCCAGCTTCTGCTGGGCCAGGGCCGCGTCCTGCTCCTGCTTGGCCCGGCTGGCATAGTACTTCATCAGCGCCAGATAGTTGCTGTAGTCCTGCTTTTCCAGGGACTCGTACCGGTCCCGGGCCTGCCGGGAGGCGTCCTGCCAGTCCTCCACCCGGTCCCGCCACTGGCCATAGGCGTCCTCATCCTGGCCCTGCAGCAGCTTATACTGATCCAGCAGCGCCTGACCCTGGGTCTCATACCGGTCCCAGGCATCCTGCTGCAGCTGGGGCACCAGCGCCGCCAGCTCCTGCATATAGCGGTTATACTCCTGCTGGCCCGCCTGCCGGGCATAGGAGGAGTCATAGCCGCCGGTCAGGCCCGCCGCCTGGCCCAGGGTGTCCTCCATGGCCGTCTGCCCCTGCCGCTGATACAGCCGGGCATAGCGCCGGAACATCTCGTCCCGGCTGGGGTCATAGGAAAAGGCCTCCCGGCTCTCCATCTGCCGCAGCAGGTCCTCCATCCGGTCCGCGTAGGGGGAGGTGTAGTCCCCGGGCTGCCGGGCCGCCAGCTCCTCCCAACTGCGCCGGGCCTCCTGGGTCTCCCGGGAGGGGGTATACCCCTTCTCCAGGTCCGCCAGCCGGTCCTGGGCAGACTGCAGTCCCAGGCTGGCCCAGGTCTTGCTGCCCGCCACGCCGTCCGGCGTCATGCCCGCCCGGCGCTGATAGTCCATCAGGGCGGCCCGGGTCTTTTCACCGAACCCGCCGTCCACCTCCAGGGAATAGCCCGCCCGGTTCAGGGCCTGCTGCAGCCGCCGCACCTCCTGTCCGGAGGAGCCGTACCGTAACATGGGATAGCTTGATGCCATATCGTTCGTCCTTTCTTCTCACGCCGTTCTGCGCCAGACATACACAGCCAGGTACGGCGGCATATTGTTGTGGGCGGCTCCCCCGCCTGCCGAGGCGGACGCGCCCTGATACTCGTTCCTGCGCCCGTCCGCGTCATACAGCCGGATGGCCGTCACGCCGGTGACGTCGGACTGCCCCGTGAAGTCATATCCGTGGGTATGGGCGGGCATCTCCGCCTTGGTCAGGGTGTGTTGGGCCTCGCCTCCGGTTTCCCCCGGTTCATAGACGTCCCCCGCCGCCAGCAGAAACCGATCCTTCACCCGCTGCCAGGTGCCGCCGAACAGCACCCCCGGGTCGCTGTCCGCCGCCGACAGATACAGGCTGCCCACCGGCCACACGGTGTCCAGCAGCCGCTTTCCCCGGAACCAGATGTCCCAATCCGGCGCCAGCTCCACGGCCTTCTGGTGCTCGACATATTTGCCCACGCCCACTGCCGTGCCCCCCTGGGCCAGATGCACCGCCACCGCCGCCGTGGGGATGGCGTATTCCACGGTCCGCACGGAGCCCAGCGCGTCCACCGCCGACAGCTCCAGCTCATAGGACGCCGTTTTCAGCACCCCCTGGATCACCTGCTCCTGCCCGTTTTCCAGGACGGTATACCCGCCGTAGCTGCCGCCCACCGGCCGCAGCCGGTATCGCACCGTCACGGCGTTATGTCCGCCCACCGATGCGCACCCGCCGGTGCACGCCACCTTCACGCAGTCGCCGTCATCCCGCAGCACCCCGTCTGCATCGCACCGGCCCAGCAGCCGGGCCGTCAGCGTGGGATTGGCATACGGCAGCACCTCCACGGCCTGCCCCGCCGCCGTGGTCCACCGCCCCCGGGAGTCCGTCACCCGGACCTCCGGCGTGAAAGTCCCCGCCTGCCGGATGATCCCCGTCTCACCGGTCAGACCCTCCACGGTCTGCCCGGCAAACTGCACCCGGCAGGACCGGACGCTGCTGCCCCGGATGCCTGCCGCCGTCACCTGAAACCCCAGGCGGCTGTATCCCCGGACGCACACACCCCACCCGGCAATGACGGCGTTGTCATTCACCACCTGGGCCGCCAGACTGGCGGTGGGCTTCACCTCCTCCGGCACATACAGCTTTATCGTGCAGGAGCTGGTCCCCACCACGCTGCTGCCGGAATAGGTGGTGGCTGTCAGCACACAGTCCCCGGCCACCGCATCGGTGATTTCCTCCGCCAAGGACAGGGGCGGCATCCATATCACCCTTGTCTCCCCGGTTTTCCCGCACACCGCGCCATGGGTACTGCCTATCTGGTAGTCGATCTTGTGGGTAAAGCCCGCATCCGCCCGCTGCACGGTAATGGTTCCGCTCTGCCCCAGGGTCATGGCCCCGGCCTGGAGGCCGGAGGCCCGTGGGATCACCGGCAGCGCCACGGTTTGGGCTACCGACAGCGACGTCGGCGTCCACTGGGAGGAGAACCCGCTGTACCACGCGGCGGACAGAGCCGCGCTGCCGCTGCCGTCGGAGCGGTGATCCACCGTCACCGACCCGGTCCCCAGCTGATACCAGCCCTTCTTCTCGTACCGGTACGGATGATACACGGTTTTCCCCTGCAAAACATACCGGCAGCTGTTGGCCGCCTGGTTGTACGACTCCCCGGTCCCATCGTAGATGTACAGCGTCAGCGCCAGTACAGACCGGTTATTGGCCGCATCCTGGCTGACGGTATAGTCCAGCCGCAGCTGCCACCCGGTGGCGGACACCGCCCCGTAAATACTCGCCATCTTACCCTCCGATCCACCGGAAGGCCAGTCCCGAGGCGGTGGTGATCTGCCACTGGCCCAGGGTCACGCCCTCCAGTACCGTGATGTTGGTGATGTACAGCCGGTTGTTGGACACATACGCCACCTCGTTGGCATCCTGCCAGAAGGACAGACGCTGGGCGGTGAAGGTGGCCCGGAAGTTGTTCTGGTCCACCACCGTTTCCCCGTCCACGTCCGTCACCGTCAGCCCCTGGCCAACGGCCACTCCGTAAATGGGAATGGAGCCGTTATAGCCCACGATGCCGGTGCGGATATAGCCCTCCGTCTCCGTCTTATACTGTCCAAAGGCGGCGCTGACGGCGTCGGTGTTGGCCTGCAGATCCGAGCAGAAGCTGTAATACTGGGTCAGCGCCTCCGGATTTGCCTCCAGATAGGCGCTCAGCCGCTCCACATACGTTCCGAAATCCGACACCGCCACATATTCGCCCTCCAGCCGGGCAGACAGCTGCTCCATCTGCCGCTTCACCAGCCGGGCAGTTTTGACGATCAGGGATTTCAGCTCCTGATAGCCCGTGCTCTCCTTCCGGGCCGTCCCCTGATGAGTCGACGTTCCGCCGCCGGACGCCGCCCCGGTGCCGCCGGATTCCAGCTGCCCCAGGACAAGATTCAGCTGCTGTGCCATCTGGAACAGATACGCATATTGGGCCACGGCCATCTGCTGGGGACTGCCGTTGGGCGCGGGAGGCATAGAAAGCGTCACGGCCCGTCACTTCCCTTCTCATACACCGCCGACAGGCTGTAGATCCGGCAGCCCCCCCGGCCGGTCAGCCGCAGCCTCAGCTGGCGGCACCGCCTGGGCCGTATATGCAGGGTACACGCCTGCACCCGTCCCGCGCCCTCCAGGCTTCCGGCAGGCTGCCAGCTGCCGCCCTCGTCATAGCTGAGCCAGGCCCGGACGGTGCTGCCTGCCTCCGGCAGAAGCCGCAGCGACAGCCGCACCAGATACCGGCTTTCCGCCGCGTCCAGCCCCATCTCTCCGGTCTCCGCCATCCATTGCACGGGACCTTCATGGGTCTCCCCTGCGCCCTTCATGGCCAGCAGCTGCCCCTCTGCCGTCAGGCAGTACAGGTCGCCGCCCCAGGGAGCAAAGCCCAGGGCCTCCACGCCGTCCTCCCGGTACCAAAGGCCCTGCCGGGTGTCCAGCACCAGCAGGTGCCACGCCCCCGCCTCGTCGGCGGCGGAGAGATAGTAGCACCCCTCCGCCGCCCCGGCCATGCCGTCATGATACCGCGCCTCCCCCAGGGCCTGGGACACGTTCACCGGCATACTGCCATCGAACACGCACACGCCGCCCTGACTGTGGTAATACAGCTTCCCATCCACCACCTGCAGACTGCCGCCGCTGCCGTCCTTCACCCCCGGGCACTGCACCGTCACGATCTGATGGGCCCCGTTGGCGCTGGGATACACCCGCTCCACGCAGTTTTCCTTAAAAAACAGCGGACTTCCCAGATAGTCCGCCGCCCCGGTGAACTTCCCGTCGGAGCCCCGGGAGGCCGCATAGCTGTCGGTGGACAGTCCCGCGAAGCAGTTCCAGTTTTTGAAGTCCCCCAGCTTGCTGGCATAGACGGCGTTCACCGCCTGGCCGTCCACGATGCCGTATTTGCACCCCCACAGCCGGTTGCCGCTTTCCACCACATAGTCCATGTCCGGCACGGACCGCTCCACCGTCACCGGCTCCGTCTGGGACGACAGCCCGCCGGGCAGCGCCGTCACCACCAGGCAGTCCTCCTCTGCGGCCCGCAGCTGGAAGCTGCCGTTCAGCGCCTCCTCCCGGCATCCGCTGACGGATACGCCGTCCCCGGCCCGGAAGCCCACGCCGATCCCGGCGGCGTGAAGCCCCACGCACACGTCGTCCACCTCCATCCAGCCGTCCTCGCCGTACTGCCGCAGGGCAGTCTCATCGCCGCCGGTATCCAGCCACAGGCTGCCGGCCTCCGGCTCCTCCGGGGCCTCGTCCGCCGCCAGATACCCGCTGTATACCGTGCCGTCGGGCCGGCACAGGGCGAAGGATACCTCCCCCTCTGTGACACGCTTATTTTCCAGACTGCCGAAATCCGTCAGATCCTTGGTATTGATGTATGCCTTATCCGGCCAGATCAGCAGCCATGCGCCCATGCTGATCAGCTGCTTCCTCCCCTCCGACAGCACCAGCCCCGCGGCGCTGCCGTTTATATACAGGGTATGCCCGTCTACCCAGATAAGGCCCTCCTTGACGGTAAGTCCGCCGGGACTGACGGCGCTTCCGGCCACGCCCCGCGGGCGGCGCACCGTCAGGGTGGGATACCCGTCGGCGCACAGGTTCTCCATCTCCCGGAAGCTGCCCTCCTGCCCCCGGGGCCGTCGGTCCAGTCCCAGAAACCGGCTCACCGTCACCCGGCTCTGCCGTGGGGTGCTCAGCTGCGGAAAATACATGCTCCTCCCTCCTTCAGCACAGGCGCAGGGCCTGGACCTGCCGCCGGGGCAGATGCTCCCTGCACCAATAGTCCCGCAGGGTCATCAGCCCGTTGTTCCACAGAGCCATGGCGTTGTTATACCGCTCCAGCTCCCCGTTGGCATAGTGGATCTGGGCCTCCACATAGTGGCGGTACAGCCCGTCATAGGGCGCCGGCGCCAGCAGCTCCGCCGCGTCTGTCAGCTCCCCGGGCAGCACCGCACCCTGGCCGCCCTCATGAACCCGGACTACCTCCTCCAGCACGAAACCCTCCGCCTGCCGCAGCCACCGGCGCTTCTGCTCTCCCGGATAGCTGTTGGGCAGCAGGTCATCCACCTGGGCCAGCACCTGCCCCGCTGTCATCTGCCCCATTACCGTGCCTCCTCTCTCAGTTGGCCATGCGGTCTACATAGCGCCGGGCGTCGTCGGCCATCATCTGTGCGTTTTCCAGCACCTCCGCCACAAAGTCGGGCACCTGTACCTCCACGCCCTTCATGATTTTCCAGCTGCGTCCGTTGACGGACACGATCTGGAAGTTTTCCTCGTTCTTTCTGCCCCGATGCAGCAAAACGGTCTTTTTCACAGAATCGCTCCTTTCCTGTCCAGGGGGCGGGCAAAGGCCCGCCCCCATTTCTGTCAGTTGGCCTTGTCCTCGCCGGAATAGGAGGAGCCGCACTCCACCCGCACCATGTATTCATCGTACAGGATCGCGGCGGCATGAATGCCCTTCCAGCCCACGCTGGATCGCTGGTCCAGGGGGTCAGCGGTGCCGGAGGAGCCGCGGGGCTTCACGATAACCTCGGTGCCCTCGGACAGATCCACCACGCCGTATGCACCCTTGCCCAGGAACAGGCAGCCGTATACGGCGCAGCCCTGACTGCCGCCTTCGCCGGGATAGATCACGTCGTTGTCCGCCGCCGTCACGGCGGTGTCCAGGGTCAGCTGGCTGGCGGTATTTCCCACCACCTTGCAGCGCTTGCCACCCACCAGCACATACCGGCCCTTCAGGGCATTGGCGGCCACGGTGCCGCCGTCAAAGCCCACAACGGCGGCGTTTTCCACCTTCCCGTTGACGGTCAGGGTGCGGCTGTTCCGGGCCAGGTCCTGGCCCCGGAAGATCTTGGCCTCCGTGGTCTCCACAAAGCGCACGCCGTGGAGCTCACCGATCTCGCCGGAAAACAGCTCCGTGGCGGCGGCGTACTGATGGGCGGCCACCCAGGCAGGGTCCTGGCGCAGATCAAAGGCCACACTGGGATGAATGATACACACATACTTCCCTTCGAAGGTAGGCGCGTTCATCTTCTTCAGCTGGGTAGCAGCCTTGGCCACCAGCTCGCTGGTGAGCTTGCACTTGTCCGTCAGGTCATAGCGGTGCAGCACATCGGTCTGGCTGCCGCCCTCCCCCTGCACCGGGGCGTAGATCACCTGGCTGCCCTGCTGGATCTCATTGCGGGTCACGGTGTCCAGGGTCAGGCCCATGTTGCTGCCGTGGCGGTCTGTGATCTCCAGCACCACGTCGTCAATGGCGGTCAGGTCCAGCATATCGGACACGGTGGTGTAGTCACCGTACTGGGCCAGCTCCTTGGTGATGTAGCTGACGGAGATGCCGCTGCCATCGGGAGTCACGCCCTCGGTCAGAGGCGTCAGTGCCTTGTCAAAGGAGCCGAATTTGCGCCACTCCACGGTTTTGCCGCCGCCGGCAGGCAGAGGCTTGGTGGCGGCGAACTGGTTGTGTACCAGCTGGGGCTTGGCGTTTTCCAGCAGCTCCATGCCATAATAGGTTTTCATCTCCGCGCTGAGGCCGCCGTGGCCGGTGGTCTGGGTATTGGCCTCGCCTGCAAACAGCTGCAGGTCATACAGATCATTCATCATATGTTTTCCCCTTTCTTCATTCCGCGTATTGTTCCTGTCCGGAGGTTCAGAAGCTGATCTTCTCCCCGTCCATCACCCGTTTCCGGATGTCCGCCAGCTCCCGGCTTGTGAGCTTTCCCGGGTCCGGACGGCTGACGCTGGCGCTGCGCCCGGCATTTTCCGGGATGCGCCGCCCGCCGCTTTCCACCACCCGCACCGCCTGCCGGGCCGCCACCTGGGCGGCGAAGTGCATGGCCTTGGCGGTCAGCTCCCGCCGGTGCACCATCTCATAGGCTTCCCGGGGCTCCACCCCCGCCTGCACCAGCCGGAAAAACCGGGGGTTCTCCATCTCCTTCTGCAGCCGGAACTCCGGGTGCACCATCCGGACCTGTTTCTCCTGCTCCGGCAGCCGGTCCAGGTAGTACTGGATCTGCACCTGCCGCAGCTTCTCCCGCTGCCGCAGGTCCGTGACCTCCTGCCGCAGGCCCCGCAGCCGCCCATCCAGAATTTTCTTCACCCTGGCGTCAAAGTCCGCCTTATACCGCCCCCGGATCAGCTCCTCGAAGTCCTCATGCCGCTCCCCGGCGTCGGGAGCCGTACCGCCCGCGTGTGTTCCGGCCTGCGCCGGGTCCTCCGGCCGGGTCAGCTGCCCCAGCCGCTCCGATGCTTCCTGCATATCTGCTCCTTTCCGTGGTAGGCCACGACCCTCTATGCTCACGCCTCCAGGCGAACGCACGCCGGATATTTTCCCGCCAGCTGTCCCAGCCCGCAGCGGATCAGCTGCCACTCTGCCCGGCAGTCCCCCTCCGCCGCCACCGTCACCAGGCCCGGCCTGATCACCAGCTCCCGCAGCTGTCCCTTTTCCTCCAGCGCCCCGATCAGGGCAAACACCAGCGCCGACGCTGCGGCGCACACGATGTCCTCCCCTCTGGGCGCATAGTCCGCATGACCCCGCAGGGTCACCCGGTTCTCCCCGAACACCGCGCAGATCACCGGGGCCTCACCGCCTCCTGGGTCTGCCGGCGCATCCGGTCCATGGCGCTGACCGGTCGCACCTCCGCCCCGGCGGCGGAGCCCGGCTGGACCGACTGCCGCTCCATGGCCGCCGCCTGTCCCTGAAGGATGCTACTCATCAGCTGGTCCTTGTTCTTGAAGTCCATCAGCTCCAGGCACCGCAGCGCCTGATCCGCCATATCCGCCCGGAAGAACCCCATCTGGAACAGCTGCAGGGCCAGCTGGTTATACTCCATGGTCTTGTAGGGATTCTCGTCCTGGGCCGACACCTCCAGGTCGAACTCCGGCACCCGGTACCCGGCGATCACGCCGTCGTCCACCGCCTGGGGCTGAAGTCCCCGGCTGTCATAGGTGACGAACTCCTCCCGGCCCATGGCCCCCAGCAGCCGGAACTGCCTGGGCAGGCTGTAAAACTGCCGGATCAGCTCGATGCACAGGGTCACCACGTCGGAAAACGCCTCGTATCCGTCGTCGATCATGTTCCGTGACAGCTTGCCCCCCGCCTCCTGCAGGGCGGCGATGGCCGTGGCGGCGGTAACGCCGCCTGCGGTGCCGCCGTTGGCCACGTCCCGGTTCCCCGCCGTCTCCTTCATCTCCGCGATCTTGCTCTGCAAAATCGCCACATACACGCTGTCCAGTCCCGCCGTCTGGATGGGCGCGATGGAATCGCTGCCCAGGTTTCCGTTGGTGTGGACAAAGGGCCTTGTCCAGTCGGCGTATTCGTTCTCGTTCACCGCCCCGTCGCTGCGCACGAAGAACCGGGGCGTGGCCGAGGCCAGGGTATTCTTGAGGATAGCCTGGTTCATCAGGTCGATCTGCTTCTGAGGGGACTTGCACAGGTCCACATACCCATACCCCGCCGGGGTCCCCTCCTCCGGAAACAGCACGTCGAACACAAAGGGATACTTTCCGTGGTCATACCAGCCCTTCTCCCGCATATCCGGGTCGTTTTCCGTGGCATACAGCACCGTATCCCCCACGAACTTGCAGTATTGCAGCACCTTCCGCCCGTTCTCCCGGGTGTGATAGTACCAGTCCACCACCAGCACCTTTCCGGAGGTGTCCACCGCATCGTCATACAGATACCGGCTCACGCTCCAGCCGCCCCGGTCAGCCTTGCCCTTGGCCCAGGGATACCGCTCCTCCAGGGCCTCCCGGTCCTGCAGCTCCGTGGAGAAGAAGTGAGGCGAGTCCTGGATATCCGTGACCCCCGGCTCCCAGAACAGGTTCAGCAGGTCCATCCGCCGGATGGCGATGTCCCCCAGTCCGTTGAGTTTCCCCGCATCCCAGAACACGCCGTACACGGCGCACCCGGATTTCAGCTTGTACCACCATGCGCTGGAATACGTCCGCTTGAACCCGTTCTTCTTCAGCACCACCGGCAGGATTCTCGTCAGCTTCCGGGCCTCCTCCCGGTCCCCGGGCTCCCGGGGCAGCACCGTGGGCTCCGGATAACAGTCCATGGCGTCCGCGTGCTTGGACAGGATACAGTTCACCAGCCACCCGCTGGTGGGCTGCGGGTCTGCGGGATTGCCGCCCTGCCCCGCCTTCTCCATCTGCTGCCAGTGCCGCAGCTTCCAGAACTGCTCGTTGTCGATGATGCGCTGCTCCAGCTGCCGCTTCCCGGCGTGGTACCGTCTCAGGATATCTGCCGCCCGGCGCACCTCCTCCGTGCCGATTTTCGGCCTCTGGGGCTCCTGCTTCTGTTCCATTGACCGTCCTCCTTTTTCGTTGTTCTGCATCCCCCCTCTTTTCCCGGAAAAATATACGCCCTGTTGCCGTATACAGGGCAACAGAGCGCATTTTTCAAAAACATTTTCTTTTTTAATTGGCCAGCTCCCGGATCTGATCCTGGATCAGCCGCCCGGCAGCCTGGGCCAGCTGGTCCATCCGCCGGATACGGGCCAGGTCCTTTCCGTATATCCGATCCGCCGCCGGAACGCTGTCCTGCTCCCCCATGAAGATGGCGGCCACCCGGATGCCCCGGCGGCGCAGGTCCCGCACCTCGTCGGCGGTGTCCTCCACCCCGGCCTTGCCGTCATATTCCCGGCTGATGGGATTTTTCCCATTGGGTGGGATCCGGTGGCTGTCGTCGGGGTTGGCGTCGGTCAGGATCAGCAGCAGATGCTTCTCTGCCGGAGCCGACTGCATCAGTTCCTCCATTCCCCGCAGGGCCAGCCCATCCCGGTTCCAGCCCGCCGCGAAATAGTCGAATATCCGCCGCTCCCCCTGCTTGTCGCCGTACTCCTTCAGCACCCGCAGCACCGTATAGCCCCGCAGGCTGCAGAAGCTGGTGACCCGCACGGGAATGCCGCAGTTCAGCAGGCTCTTGGCCAGGATATACCCCTGGGCCGCGATGGTCTCCTGACAGTGCAGCCGGGAGGCCGAGCCGTCCAGCAGCAGATCCACGCTGAAGCCGGGCTTCGGCTCCTGATCCTGCCGCAGAAACACCCGGTCGTCCCCCAGCACCGGCTCCCGCCATACCCTGGCCCCGTCCAGCCGGCCCTGCCGGGCCGGCACGGCCTCCGGCTGCTGGTGCACCAGCATACAATTGCGGATCTGCTCCGTCAGCCGCAGCAGGGCGCTTTCATACAGCTCACTGTTTTCGGCATAGGCCGCCCGGTTCAGCCGGGCCTGCTCCGCCGCCTGTTCATACAGCTGCTGGCTGTCACTGCTGGGCGGCACGTCCGCCGCCGGGTCCCCCCGGGTAAACCACAGCCGGCACCCCAGGTGGTTCCCGGTGCACCGCTGCTGCTCGATGGCGCTCAGCTGCTTTGGGGAATACATGCTCCGCCCGAAGCACCGCTGGATATACGCCCGGTCCGCCTCCGCCCGCTCGTCGGAGCGCAGCATGGACCGCAGGGCGTCCGCCGCCCGGACAAGCCCCGCCTGCCCGGCATGGGCCGCCCGTCCGATGGCCAGATCGTCGGTGCGCACCAGCTCCGTGGGAGCCATTTTGGTCATAAAGGCGATCCACCGCCGGTTGTCGAAGTGCAGCCGCAGCTCCGCCTTGGTCCGCACCTTTCCGTCAAAGCCCAGATACTTCCGGAAGCACGCCCGCAGCGCCTGCTCCAGCTCCTCCCCGCTGACGTCCCCGCAGCACAGCGCCCGATACAGGCCCTTGTCCCAGGGGGTCACCAGCCGGTCCGGCTTTCCCAGCACGTTTTTCCACCGGGCCGCCTGCATGGAGTATACCAGCTGATTCCGGGCCATCCACTCCTGCCGGGAGGTCTGATATTCCATGGCAAAGAACTCCCGGGCGTGGTCCTGCCGCAGCTCCTCCAGCGCCGGACGTCCCGGCAGCTCCTTTTGATACACGGCGCTCTCCAGGGCCAGCCACGCCAGATCGTCCATCACCGCCTGCCGCACATCCCCCAGCCACGAGTCAAACAGCCGCCGGGGCATTTCCTCGCCGAACCACTTGTGTACCAGGCCGATGACGAAATTCATGTAAAAATCCGGTGTTCCGTCGGTTTTCATGGCCAGAAATTTCGGTTCAAAGCCATACACCCCCGCCGCGGCCCAGATCAGATTCACCGCCCGCCGCTGCTGGGCGCTGTAAGTCTGCACGCCCATAACGCTCAGTCCGTAAAGAGCCTGGACCGGTCCAGCTTCGCCGGAATGCGCCCGGCGATCACGTCCCGGATCAGGTCCTGTTCATAGCTGTCAAAGGCTTTGTTGGTGATGCCCATGTCCAGGGCCATCCCCGCCCGGACGCCCCGGCGGATCAGCCGCAGCGCGTCCAGCAGGCCCCGCAGGTCCAGGGCCTTGGAGGAGATCTCCGCGCTTTCGCACTTTTTCTGCAGGTCCAGAAACAGCTGGGCAAACTGCTGGCGGTATTTCTTCTCCAGGGTGGGAAATTCCTCCTCCAGCAGACGCTCCAGGCCCTCCTGGTCGATGGTAGGCATCTGGATTACCACAAACCGGCTGGTCAGGGCCTCGTTCAGCTCCCGGGTCCCGGCATAGCCATAGTTCATGGTGCCGATGAACCGCGCCGCCGGGTCCACCTCCACCCGGTCATATCCCGGCACGTCGATGGCCCGCCGGAAGTCCAGCGTGGCGTGCAGCACCGCCAGCGCCTCGTTTTTGGCCATGTTGATCTCGTCCAGAATGCCGAAGCCCCCGTTTTTGGCGCACAGATACACCGGTCCCGGCCGGAAGGTGACCTGTCCCCCCACGAAGGTGTCCATGCCGATGAGGCTGGCGGCGTCCATGTTCACATGGAACGACACGTCCCAGGCCGGACGTCCGAAGGCCATGGCCAAGTTCTCCGCCAGCACGTTCTTGCCGGTGGCCTTGCTGCCTGCCAGCAGCAGATTCTCGCCGCACAGCAGGGCCGCAGCCGCCGCCTCCCACACGTCCTTTCCGTAATAGTGATACCGGGGCCGGGGCACCCGCCCCGCCAGCTCCGGCGCCGCCGGATACTTCTCCCGGTATTCCCGGATCCCCTGAATGATCCCCTTGTCGATCTGTTCCTTCTCCAAAAACTCCAGCATAGTACCTCAAGCCCCTTTCCTTCGGGTATTTTTTCTCGCCGGTATTATACACCCCTCCGGTAGGGAATGCAATCCGCCCGCCTGCTAAGATTCCGTATAGTCTTTTTCCCTCTTGCCAAATCCGGTCCGTTCCGGTATAATATATTTGTGAAAAATTATATTCTGGAAAGGAGACGCCGCCATGTTTCTGATCGGCGATAAGGTGGTCCACCCCATGCACGGGGCCGGCATCATCGAGCGCATCACCCATGAGCGCCTGGGCAGCCGGGTCAGCAGCTACTATGTGTTCCGCATGCCCGCCGGGGGGCTGGTGCTGAAGATCCCCATCGACGCCTGCTGTCAGATCGGCCTGCGGTGTCTGTCCACGGCAGAGCACATCTGCCAGGTGCTCACCGCCATCCCCACGCTGGAGGTGCAGATGTCCTCCAACTGGAACCAGCGCTACCGGGACAATCTGGCCCGGCTGAAAAGCGGCGACCTGCTGGAGGTGGCCTGGGTCATCAAGGGCCTCATGTGGCGGGATCACCGCCGGGGCCTGTCCAACGGCGAGCGCAAAATGCTCCACAGCGCCAAGCAGATCCTCATCTCCGAGGTGGTGCTGGTGGAGGGAACGGACGATTACCCCGCTGTGGAGCAGCGGATCAACGAAGCCATGATGCTGGGAGCGTAACTATGGGAAAATTGTTTGATAAAATCCGCCGGGTCCAGGATAAGACCCGCCCCTTCTGCACGGCCATTGTCCCCGCCGCCGGTTCCTCCACCCGCATGGGCGGCCAGGACAAGCTGCTGGCGGACCTGTGCGGCGCGCCGGTGCTGATGCGCACCCTCTGCGCCATCGACCGGACCGAGCTGGTGGACGAGATTATCGTCGCCACCCGGGAAGACCTGCTTCTCACCGTGGCGGACCTGTGCAGCCGCTGCGGCCTGCGCAAGCCCATCAAGGTCGTTCTGGGCGGCCCTACCCGGGCCCAGTCCGTGCTGGCCGCCGCCTTGGAGGCCAACCCCAAGGCCGGCCTGCTGGCGGTCCACGATGCCGCCCGTCCCCTGGTGGACCCGGCGGAGTTTGACGAGATCATCCGCCTGGCCTGCCGCACCAACGCCGCGGCCCCCGCCGTTCCGGTAACCGACACCATCAAGGCCGCGGACCCCACCGATGGCCGCGTCCTCTCCACGCCGGACCGCTCCACCCTTTTCGCCGTATACACCCCCCAGGTCATGGAGGCCAGCCTGCTGAAGGCTGCCCTCCAGTCCGCCATTGACGCAGATGTATCCATCACCGACGACTGCTCCGCCGTGGAGCGTCTGGGCAAGGAGGTCTACCTGGCCACGGGCAGCCGGGAGAACATCAAGATCACCACCCCCCTGGACCTGCTGATCGCCGAGGCCATCCTCCGGGGGCGTGACCAATGACAAAGCTCCGCATCGGCCACGGCTACGATGTCCACCGGCTCACCGCCGGACGCCCCCTGATCCTGGGCGGCGTCCACGTCCCCTATGACCGGGGGCTGGACGGCCACTCCGACGCCGACGTGCTGACCCACGCGGTGATGGACGCCCTGCTGGGGGCCGCCGCCCTGGGAGACATCGGGCAGCTGTTCCCGGACAGCGACGATGCTTTCCTGAACATCTCCAGTCTGACCCTGCTGTCCCGGGTCCGGGACGCCCTGGCAGACGCCGGATACCGGGTGGTGAACATCGACGCCACCCTCATCGCCCAGGCCCCTAAGGTCGGCCCATACCGCCGTCAGATGCAGGAGAACCTGGCCGCCGCCCTGGACATCGGCCCCGGCTGCGTCAACGTCAAGGCCACCACCGAGGAGCACCTGGGCTTCACCGGCGACGGCTCCGGCATGTCCGCCCACGCCGTGGCCCTGATTGAACACATATAACCGACAACCGGGTACGGCGCGCCGTACCCGGTTGTTTCATGCTTATTCCGCTTTCTGGAGCATCCCGTCCACCAGCTGCTGGGCCCGGACGCGGGTTTGTTCCTCGTCCATACCCAGCACACGGCCGTGCTCCACCACCACCCGGCCGTTGACCATCACCAGCTCCGCCGGGCGGGCATAGCCAACGGTTCCCAGCATACAGGCGGGGTCCAGCTTGGCCCCGGCCAGCTCCAGCAGGTCCACGTCCAGCAGAAACAGGTCCGCCGCCTTTCCCACCTCCAGGCTGCCGATCTCGTCCTGGCGGCCCAGAAGCCGGGCGCTGCCCATGGTGGCCATTTTCAGCAGGTCATACCCGGTGGGGGCCTTGGCGCTGTAGGTCAGCCGGTGCAGCAGATACGCCGCCCGGATCTCCGCCAGCAGGTTGGAGCAATCGTTGGACGCGGAGCCATCCACCGCCAGCCCTACCGGCACTCCCAGCGCCAGCATATCCGGCACCCGGCACACGCCGGAGGCCAGCTTCATGTTGGACACCGGGCAGTGGGCGATGCCCGTTCCGGTCTGGGCCAGCAGCCGCAGCTCCTGGTCGTTGAAGTGGATGCCGTGGGCGTACCACACATCGTTCCCCAGCCAGCCGCAGCTCTCCATATACGCCAGGGGCCGCATGCCCACAGCCTCCAGGGTGAATTTCTCCTCATCCTTGGTCTCGCACAGATGGGTGTGCAGCCGCACACCCATGGACCGGGCCAGCACTGCCGACTGCTTCAGCAGGTCTGTGGTAACGCTGAAGGGCGAGCACGGGGCCAGCGCCACCTGGTGCATGGAAAATCGGGACGTGTCGTGGAACTTTTCCACCAGCCGCTGGCTGTCCTTCAGGATGGTATCCACATCCTGAACCAGGTCATCCGGCGGCAGACCTCCGTCGCTCCTTCCCCGGGACATGCTGCCCCGGGTGGCATGGAACCGGACGCCCAGTTGATCCGCTGCCCGAAACTGCTGGTCGATGAAGTGCTCCGAACCCACCTTGGGAAACACATAATGATGGTCCATGCAGGTGGTGCAGCCATATTTCAGCAGCTCCCCCAGCCCCACCAGGGAGCTGTTGTAGATGCAGTCCTCGTCCAGTCCCCTCCAGATCTCATACAGCGTCCGCAGCCACGGAAACAGCTCCATTTTCTGCACCTGAGGCAGGTTCCGGGTAAAGGTCTGATACAGGTGATGGTGGGTGTTCACCAGGCCCGGATACACAAAACAGTGGGATGCGTCGATGACGCGGTCCGCCGCACGTTCCGCCGGCCCGATATAGCGGATGATGTTGTCCTCCACCAGGATATTCCCGTTCCGCAGCACCCGGTCCTCCCGGTCCACGGTAACGATGGCCTGGGCGTTGCGGATCAGTGTAGTCGCCATAGGTCGCGCTCCTTTCTCATAAAAAATGGGGGTGCGCTCCGCGCACCCCCATGGATGTTGCCTGTTTTTTTACCGATAGATCTCGCCCACGGTGGGGTTGCCGGCGGCCTGAGACTCGTCGGTGTCAATGTGCATGGTGGTGGCGCCGTCCACATTGACGCGGACCACCACGTCATCGAAGATCAGCTTACGGCCCTCGCCGCCGCAGGCCACCTTGATGATCTCCTTGTCCTTGACGCCCATCTTCTCGGCGTCCTCCTGGCGGACATGCAGGTGCCGCTTGGCGATGATTACACCCTGGCTCAGCTCCACCTCGCCCTTGGGGCCCACCAGCTTACATGCGCCGGAGCCCTCCACATGGCCGCTCTCGCGGACGGGAGCCGTGATGCCCAGAGTGCGGGCGTCGGTGGCGGAGACCTCCACCTGGTCAGCCTTACGCACAGGCCCCAGAATGGACACATTGGCCATTTCCTTCTTGGGCCCCACGATGGTCAGCCGCTCATTGCAGGCATACTGGCCGGGATAGGACAGGGGCTTGCGGACAGTCAGCTCATAGCCCTTGCCGAACAGCTTCTCCACCGTCTCCTGAGTCAGGTGGATGTGGCGGGCAGACGTTTCGATCATGAAAGACATTGTTTTTTCCTCCTGTTTGTGCGAAAAAATATATCGAACCCGTGCCGCAGCACGATTTCCGCGAAAATGCACCGGCAGTTGTTCCCCCGCCGGTATTTTCAGATTATTTTACCACATTCCGGACTTCCATGCAAGGGAGTTATTCCATTTCCGGCGGCTTCGGCCAACAATTCTTCCTCCGGCGGCACATGGCCCGCCAGGGCGGCGTTTTTCAGCCGCCGGTCGCCGGATACCTCCCGCAGCACCCGAAGCCCCCGGGGCACGGTGAAGCTCTGGTCCTCCCGTTGAAGCTCCACCTCCATCACCGCCAGCCGCCGCCAGAAGGGGTACACGTCGATCTCGAACACCAGCCCGCCCTCCGGCAGGCAATAGCGCACCTTGTGGATGGTCACCCGCGCCGGGTCCCGCTGTGCCAGCAGGGCCTCATATTCCCGGGCGTCGATCTCCCGCTCCCGCTCCACGCAGGTGCGGTCCGTCAGGCGCTGCTTTTCGGTGTGGAAAAACTGCTCCGTTTCCCCCACCCGGCGGCGGACCCGGGCACTGATGCCGGGCCGGGACAGCAGATAGGTCTGCCACATCTCCCACCGCACCGGGCACCGGTCCAGCAGGGTCCGGTCCGGCATTTCGATCAGGAATTTCCGCTCGATCTCCAATGGCTCCGTCACAGCTTCTCAAACTCCTCTCGTGTCAGCAGCAGATTCAGGGCCTCCAGCAGGCCGTTGGCCGTCAGGTGCTCCGGCAGACCCAGGTCCCGCAGCACCTGCTGCCGCCGGGCGGCGGAGTTCGGCCCCACCAGACCCTTGTCCATCATATCCGCCTTGGTCAGATCCCCGCCGGGGGCCGGGGCGTCCTCCCCCTCCAGGGTGGCGCCGCAGCGCCGCAGGGCCTCCAGCAGCACCTCCGGCCGCATGCCCTCCACTCCTAACTTGCCCTCCTTGCCGGGATGGCGCTTGCGCCGCTCCTTCCCGGCGATATCCGGGACATAGGCCTGCTTCAGCTGCTGGCGGGGGATGGCCCCCTTCAGGTGGTTCCGGATCACAAAGCCCGCCCCGTCCGGGTCCGTCAGCAGGATCAGCCCCCGCTTTTCCGCCAGCCGCCGCAAAAACGCCAGCTTCTCCCGGTCGTTGAACACGGAAAACCCACCGGTCTCCACCACCGTGGCGTCCACCACCTGCAAAAGGGCGTTGCGGTCATACCGCCCCTCCACCACGATGACCTCTTTTACCCGGGGCTTCATCTGCGCCCCGCCAATTCCATCAGAAACAGCTTCAATTCGTCCTCCTTCTGCTTATCCGGCATACTCATGCTCTTCATCCGCCGGTCCAACTGCTGGCACCGCAGCACCGCCGTCCGGCACCAGTCGTGGTCCACCTTTCTGGCCGCCTGCATCAGCAGCTTGGCCGGGTAATCGCTGCTCATGTTCCACAGCTGCTTCAGCCAGAGCCGGTCCTTGCCGCCGTCCAGGGCCATTCGGGCGGTATACAGCCGCCGCAGCTCCTTGCCCACCGCCGCCAGGATCACAATGGGCTCCGTCTGCATCCGCAGCAGCTCCCCCAGTACCCGGGCCGCGTCGTCGTATTTTCCGGCGGTGATGCTGTTGGTCATGTCGAACACCTGGGCGTCCAGAATGGGGTCCGCCACGGCGTTGATGTCCGCCACGGTGATGCGCTCCCCCTTGGCATAGGCAGCGATCTTCCCGATCTCCGGCACCAGGTCCGTCATCAGCGTGCCGCAGGTGAACAGCAGATGATCCGCCGTGGCCGTGTCGATGTCGTGGCCCTCCGCCGCGAACCGCCGCTTCATCCACCGCAGCAGCTGGTCCCGCTCCTGCTGGCAGAACTCCACCTCCTGGACATGGTCCCCGATAGCGGCGCACAGCTTTTTCATTTTTCCGTCCGTTCCTCCGAAAGTTTCATGCCATTGATGAGTTCAAATTCTATCGCCGTATTACTGACCGACACTTTTTTGACCATCTCGGTAAAAGTATGCTCATCAAAGTATGTCAACGGCGGATCGGAAGCCAATATTTTTTCAATCTTCCTTGTGCTTTTCAAAGTTAGCTCAACATCCCTGCCGATGGAAGTTCTGGACAGCTGAACTCTTTTCTCGTCAAGCTGCTGTTCTATAAGGGTTTTGCGTTCTATATATTGGGTATCTTCGATGTACCCCTGCGCATGGATTCTTTCCAAATTATGATTTTGTTTTGCAAGACGTTGAATTTCAGCATGAATAGCCTCACGTGCGGTGTTCTGGTGTTCCTGTTGTGATTTTAGCTGCAAAAGGCTGTCTACCATCGGCCGGAATATCCTTGCACGATTTGCTTGCAGCTTGTTATACATATATAAAAAAGCCCGGCAAAGTTCTGTTTCGTAAACAGACTTTACCGGGCATAAGCTGGATTTATTCAAATGTTTTCTGCACCCCCAAGCCACCATACCGTTTGCTCTGCTGGCTTGGGCAAACACAGTGCCGCACTCGGCACAGTAGATTTTCTTTGTGAATACTCGCGGAGCGGCATTCGGCACAGACATCTGCTTCGTTTTCAGCAGGTTCTGCACTTTCTCGAATTCCTCATCCGAAACGATTGCCTCGTGGCTTTTATAAGCACAGTATTTTGGGAACTGACCCTCGTTGTGGTAGACTCTGAACGGCAATGTGTCCGTGGTGTAATGTTTTTGGTGCAGCGTATCGCCTTTGTAGGCTTCATTATGAAGCATGAATTGCACAGCGGAAGTGTACCACCGGCCGTCCTCTTTCGGGTGGTTTTTATTTAAGTAACGTGCAATTTCTGCGATTCCCACCCCGCTCAGGTACTTTTCAAAAATCAAGCGGACTACTGCTGCCTCATTCTTTTCCAGTACCAGCTGGTGATCCTGCTGCCTGTATCCGAAAGGAGTCGCACAGTTCACATAAGTTCCCGTCTGCATCTTTTTGCGGATACCCC
>OGLN01000208.1_pt1 | contig 48554 bp, 42 predicted proteins | sample 1572641 | NCBI WGS metagenome assembly OGLN01 (sample SAMEA2581903, study PRJEB24529) | metagenome | biome: Human gut stool | place: China | collected 2011
GGTAGAAACGGTCGAAAATCTTCGTCAGATCCTTCGTCGCAATTCCCTTTCCATCCCCGGCGCCGTGATCGGCGCGTTCATCATCGGCATCTGCGAGACGCTCATCAAGGGCACCAGCATGACGGTGTTCTCCGATGCGTTCACGTTCGCGCTGCTGATCGTTATCCTCGTGGTCAAGCCCACCGGCCTGTTCGGTGAAAAGGCCACGGACAAAGTCTGAGAGGGGGGATCACTGTGCTGAAAGCGAAAGACAAACAAGCGAGCCGCGGCAACTGGATCACCTTCGCCATCGTGCTCGCGCTCACGCTCATAACGATGGTGCTGGAAAACGTCATGTCTCCCGGCTCTCTGCTCTTTACAGTCATCAAAAAGGGCGCGGTGTACTCGCTCGTCGCCGTGTCCATGAACCTGCTCAACGGCTTTACCGGCCTGTTCTCGCTCGGTCAGGCGGGCTTCATGCTGCTCGGCGCGTATGCCTACGCGATCTTCATGATCCCGGATGCCGCGCGCGAGGGCGTGTATTACCTCTTCGGCGGGTCAAGCGTCCACTTCTCGTTTCAGGAGATGTTCCAGCACCTGTTCGGCGCCAGCGGCTTCGGCGGCGGCGTGAGCCTGGTGCTCGGCGTACTGGTCGCCATCATCTTTGCGGGTCTGGTCGCTGCGCTCTTTGCGTATCTGATCGGCCTGCCGGTGCTGCGCCTCAAGAGCGACTATCTGGCCATCGCCACGCTCGGCTTTGCCGAGATCCTGCGTGCCATCTTCCAGTGGCAGGCGCTCGGCAAGGTCACCAACGGCGCGAACATCCTCAAGGGCTATCCGACGTTTGCCGACTTCAACATCACGAACGCTTCCGGCAAGGTGCTCTTCCGCCTGAGCGCGGTCATGCCGATCTTGCTTGCCGGCGGGTGCATCTTCATCATCGTCCTGCTCATCAACTCCTCCTACGGCCGCGCGTTCAAGGCCATCCGCGACGATGAGATCGCGGCGGAGGCCATGGGTGTGAACCTCGAAAAGCACAAGAGCCTGTCCTTTGTCATCAGCTCGTTTTTCGCGGGCGTGTCCGGCGCGCTCTTTGCGATGTTCGCAACGACCGTGCAGGCCAAGGTATTCACCTCGGCTATGACCTATGAGATCCTGCTCATCGTCGTCATCGGCGGCATCGGCTCGGTCTCCGGCAGCTGCATCGCCTCCTTCCTGTACATCGCCTGCTCCGAGTGGTGGCTGCGCTTCCTCGACAACGAGGCGTATATCGGCGCGTTTAAGGTGCCGCTGCTGCGCAACGGCTTCCGCATGGTCGTGTTCTCGGTCATCATCATGATCGTCGTGCTCTTCTTCCGCAAGGGCATCATGGGCGAGCGCGAGCTGCCGGATCTGTTCCGCAAGCGAGCGAAAAAGGCAAAAAAGAACGTAGTTGAGGAGGGCAAAGCAGATGCGTAAGGACATCCTCAGCGTGGAGAATATCACGATGCAGTTCGGCGGTGTCGTCGCCGTCAACAACCTCTCGCTGCACATTCCCGAGGGGCAGATCGTGGCGCTTATCGGCCCGAACGGCGCCGGAAAGACCACGGCCTTCAACTGCATCACCGGCGTGTATGAGCCGACGAACGGCCTCGTCAAATTCCTCGGCGAGCCAATGGTACGCAACCATCCGACCGGCAAGATGAAAAAACTCTATAAGGGCGAAAACCCGCTGCTCTACACAAGCCAATACGATCCCGGCGACGAGACGAAAGAGCAGATGCTCCTGCGCGACCCGCTGGCACGCACGGGCAAGATCCTCTCGCCGACGCCGGATAAGATCACGCAGCTCGGCATCGCGCGCACGTTTCAGAACATCCGCCTGTGGAAGAGCATGACGGTGTTTGAAAACGTGCTCGTGGCAAAGCACATGCGCGCCAGGCAGAACGTTTTTTCCGCGACCTTCCGCGGCAATGCCAAGGAAGAAAAGCGTATGCGCGACGAGACCATGGCGCTGCTCGCGGAGCAGGGGCTGGAAAAGTATAAGGACGACATTGCCACGAGCCTTCCCTACGGTATCCAGCGCCGGCTCGAGATCGCCCGCGCGCTGGCGACCGATCCGAAGCTGCTGCTGCTCGACGAGCCGGCGGCCGGCATGAACCCGCAGGAGACGCTCGAGCTCGCGGCGTTCATCCACGAGCTGCGCGACAAGTACGACCTGACGATCTTCCTGATCGAGCACCATATGGATCTGGTCATGCGCATCTCCGATTATATCTACGTCATCGACTTCGGCAGCGAGATCGCGCAGGGTGTCCCGCAGGAGATCCAGAACAATCAGCACGTGATCGATGCCTATCTGGGGGTTGTGGAAGATGAGTGAACCGATTCTGAAAATTGAAGACCTGCAGGTCAATTACGGCGGTATCGAGGCCGTCAAGGGCATCTCGTTCGAAGTGCAGGAGGGGCAGATCGTCACGCTGATCGGCTCCAACGGCGCCGGCAAGAGCTCCACGCTGCGCACGATCTCCGGCCTCGTCAAGCCGAGCGGAGGTAGGATCATATTTGCAGGTGAGGATATCACCGGCAAAGATCCGACGCAGATCGTGACGCAGGGCGTCACGCTTGTGCCGGAGGGACGGCGCATCTTCCCCGACATGACCGTGCTGGAAAACCTCAAGATCGGCGCATATCTGCGCAAGGACGATCTGTCGGAGGATCTCGAGTGGGTGTACAGCCTGTTCCCGCGCCTGAAAGAGCGCAGCTGGCAGGCCGGCGGCACGCTCTCCGGCGGCGAGCAGCAGATGCTCGCGGTCGGCCGTGCGCTCATGAGCCGCCCGAAGCTGCTGATGATGGACGAGCCGTCGCTCGGTCTCGCGCCGCTGGTCGTGCGCGATATTTTCTCCATCATTCAGGAGATCAACAAGCAGGGCGTGACGATCCTGCTCATCGAGCAGAACGCGAACATGGCGCTCAAGATCGCCGACGTCGGCTACGTGCTCGAGACCGGACGCATCACGCTGACAGGCAGCGGCAAGGAGCTGCTGAGCAACGACGCGGTGCGTGCGGCGTACCTCGGCGCATAAACGGATACAAAAACCGAACGGGAGACCGCCAGCGGCGGTCTTCCGCTTTTTCGGAACATTTCTTGACCGTGCGCGTCGAATCCTGTACAATACCGTAGAAACCATCGAAGGATCGAGAGGTGTACTATGAAAAAAATTCTTTCCGGAATTCTGGCGCTGTGCCTGTCGCTTGCGCTGCTGAGCGCCTGTGACCGCGGCGGGCAGCCCGACAAGACGGTGACGGCCGGCGGCCTGACATTTGCCAAAAGCTACAGTGAGGTCTATTCCGCACTTACCGACGCGCAAAAGGCGATCGCCGAGCGCAACACGCTGCTCAACACCGGCGCGGACTCGTCCGAGCCCAACGGCGCAGGCGCCGCCGGCGAGGGCTCGGAGGGTACGTTCTACTCCGGCACGAACGTGCAGGTCGAGGGCGTAGACGAGGGCGACATCGTCAAGACGGACGGCAAGTATATTTACATTCTGCGCGGCAGCGAGATGGTCGTCATGCAGGCCGATGGCAAGGATGTTACGGACGTGTCCAACGTCTTTGTCGGTCAGGACTGGGAGCAGACGACGACGGAGGACGGCCTGGCGCACACGCAGGAAAAACTGCCGACGGAGCTGTATCTGTCAGGCAGCCGTGCAGTTGTTGTCTCGGCCTATTCCGATTGGACGGCCACGGGCGGCACGGATGACAAGGCGACCGGCTTCGGCAAGGATTATGTCGCGGTCGATATCTATGACGTGACCGATCCGACCGCGCCGGCGCTTGTCAAGTCGTTCGGGCAGGACGGCTACAAGATCGCCTCGCGCATGATCGATGGCGTGCTCTACCTGTGCTCGTCGTATTATCCCGCGAACCCCGAAAAGGGCGATGAGACAACGTTTGCCCCCCGGCTGTACGATGGAGACGCGGCGACGGTCGTGCCCTGCGGCAGCATCGGCCTCATGCCGGACGGCGGCTCGATGACCTATGCGGTCGCGGCGTCGTATGACATCGCCTCTGGCGAGCGGCTGTCGAGCCAGTCTGTGCTCGGCGGCGGCGACAATGTGTATATGAACAAGGAGAATCTCTACCTGTGCGCGAGCATCTACGATGACGGTGCGGGCAAGACCTATAAGGACGGCAGCTATACCGTCACAGACTATACCTCAAGTGTGAACACGGTCGTCAACCGCTTCGCGATCGCGGACGGCAAGCTCACCTTTGCCGCCAACGGCGCGGTGCCCGGTGCGCTCAATAATCAGTTCTCGCTCGACGAGCGTGATGGCTATCTGCGTATGGCCACGACCGAGCAGACCTATTCTTACAGTGTCTACCGTGACGAGAAGCATGACTTTGAAAACACGAAGGCGGACGAAGACGGCATGCAGACGCGCAACGATGTCTATGTGCTCGATGCCTCGCTCAAGACTGTCGGCAGCGTGACCGGCCTTGCGGAAGGAGAGCAGGTGTTCTCCGCACGCTTTGACGGCGATTACGGCTATCTGTGCACTTACCGCCAGACCGACCCGGTCTTTGCGGTCGATCTGACCGAGCCGACAAATCTGAAGGTCGTCGGTGAGCTCAAACTCAGCGGCTACTCGGACTATCTGCACGTCTGGTCGGACGGGCTGCTGTTCGGTCTCGGTATGGAGACGCAGTCGGTCGGCGCAAACACGACCGTGGACGGTATGAAGCTCGTCATGATCGATACGTCCGATCCCGCGAAGCTGCACGATCTGCACACGCAGGCCATTGACGCCGACTACAGCGAGGCGCTGAACAACCACAAGGCCATTCTGGTCGACAGCGGCAAGGACATCATCGCCTTCCCGGCGGAAAACAGCTATCTCGTCTATGGCTATTCGGCGGATGACGGCTTCACGCTGCGCAAGGAGATCTCCGTCTCGCAGTGGGACGGGAATAACCGCGGCCTCTATATCGGCGACTACTTCTATGTCGTCGGTTCGGATCAGATCAACGTGCTCGACCTGAATACGCTCGAGAATGTGGCGCAGGCGATCATCCCGCGCGGATGAAGAAATTTTCGGCTTATACTTGCGGGCGGTGCGCTTCGGCGCGCCGCCTGCTTCCGTTTCCCTAAAAGCCTCGCAGAGTTTCGCCGCCGGGCGGCGAAAGAAAATTCGATCATTTTCTCCGGCGACATGTGCGTCGGAGAAAATACTTTTCAGGCTGCAAGTGTGGAATTTGTGCGCCGCTGGCACACAAATTATGCGCGCAGCAGACTGCAGACCTTTTGTCGGAAAACCACTTGGGTTTTTCGACAGGCAACAGGCGGTGCGCTCGAGCGCACCGCCTGTTTACATTTTTGCGCCTGTGTGCTACACTGATACATTAAGCGAATATCGCAACGAGGGAGGCGGCACTGTGCTCGAAAAGCTGCGACAAATTGAAAACCGGTATAGTGAGCTTGAGAGCAAGCTGGCTGACCCCGCGTATTATTCCGATCCAGCGGTGTTTACCGGACTCTGCCGCGAGCAGCGCGAGCTGCAGCCGGTCGTGGAGGCGTACCGCGCCTATGCCGACTGTGAGACGCAGATCGCGCAGGCGCAGGCACTGCTCGGCGATCCCGAGCTGCATGAGATCGCGCGCGAAGAGCTCGAGAGCGGCAAGACCCGCCGCGCGGAGCTCGAGCAGACGCTGCGCGTGCTGCTGCTGCCGCGCGACCCGAACGATGACCGCAATGTCATTCTGGAGCTGCGCACCGGTGTCGGCGGGGAAGAATCGGCGCTCTTTGCGCATAGTCTCTATCGAATGTACACCATGTACGCCGACGCACACGGCTGGAAGACCGAAATCGCGAACCTCAACGAGACGGAGCTCGGCGGCGTGCGCGAGGCGAGCCTGCTCATCAGCGGGCAGGGGGCGTACTCCCGCCTGAAGTTTGAAAGCGGGGTGCACCGCGTCCAGCGTGTACCGGAGACGGAGACCGGCGGCCGCATCCACACCAGCACCGCCACCGTGGCCGTGCTGCCGGAGATGGACGCCGTCGAGGTGCACATCGACCCGAAGGACCTGCAGATCGACACCTATCGCAGCTCCGGCGCGGGCGGTCAGCACGTCAACAAGACCGAGAGCGCCATCCGCATCACGCACCTGCCGACGGGCACGGTCGTCGAGTGTCAGGATGAGCGAAGCCAGTATAAGAATAAGGATCGCGCGATGAAGATCCTCGCCTCGCGCCTGTATGCCGCCGAGAGCGCCCGGCAGAGCGCCGCGCGCTCGGCCGAGCGGCGCAGTCAGGTCGGCACCGGGATGCGCAACGAGCGCATCCGCACCTATAATTTTCCGCAGGGACGGGTGACGGATCACCGCATCGGCCTGACGCTCTATAAGCTCGACCAGGTGCTTGACGGCGATCTGGACGAGATCATCGATGCGCTCACGCTGGCCGATCAGGCCGAGAAGCTGCGCGCATCCGTGGAGGAAGCATGAAAACACAACGGATCACAACCGAGATCGCGCAGGCGGCAGATGCCATCCGCGCCGGGCAGCTCGTCGCCGTCCCGACGGAGACGGTCTACGGCCTTGCCGGAAACGGCCTCGACCCCAAGGCCGTCGCGCAGATCTATGAAGTCAAAGGCCGGCCGAGCGTCAAGCCGCTGTCGCTGATGGTGCACGATGCCTCGGCGATGGCGCGCTACTGCGACCCCGTGCCGCAGGCGGCCCATACGCTGGCCGAGGCCTTCTGGCCCGGTCCGCTCACGATCGTGCTGCGCGCCAAAGCCTGCGTGCCCGAGATCGTGCGCGCTGGCGGGCAGACCGTCGGCCTGCGCTGCCCGGATCACCCGGCCACGCTCGCGCTCATTGAGGCGGCGCAGCTGCCGCTGGCAGCACCGTCGGCCAATCCCTCCGGCGCGCCGAGCCCGAAGACGGCGGACGACGTGCTGGCGTATTTTGACGGGCAGATCGCGGCCGTCATCGACGGCGGCCCCTGCGGCATCGGGCGGGAGTCCACGCTCGTTGACCTCTCGTGTACGCCGTACCGTATTCTGCGCGCCGCCGCCGTGCCGGACGATGCCGTCTGGGATGCGCTCGTGCGCAGAATGCACATCGTCGGCATCACGGGCGGCACAGGCTGCGGCAAGACGACCGCGCTTACGGAGCTGGAGCGGCAGGGCGCGCTCGTCATCGACTGCGACGCGGTGTATCACGAGCTGCTGGCATCGAATGCCGCCATGCTCGCGGAGATCAACGCCCGTTTTCCGGGTACAATAGAAAATGGGGCGCTGCAGCGCAAAAAGCTCGGCGCGGTCGTGTTCGCGGACGCGGCGGCGCTCGGCGATCTCAACGCCATCACGCACCGGTATGTCCGCGCCGAGGTGCGCGCGCGCCTGCGTGCGTGGGCGCGGCGGGGCGGCACGGTCGCGGCGATCGACGCCATCGCGCTCATCGAGAGCGGGCTGGCGCAGCTGTGCACCGTTACCATCGGCGTGACGGCGCCGCGCGAGGTGCGCATTGAGCGGCTCATCGCGCGCGAGGGCGTGACGCGCGATTATGCCGAGGCGCGCATCGACGCGCAGAAGCCCAACGAATGGTTTGTCCAGAACTGCAGCCATGTGCTGGATAACGGCGGCACGCTCGCCGATTTTCAGCGCCGCTGCCATCAACTGATACAGGAGGTGCTCTCATGAGCGAAGATAAGGAAGTCAAGCAGTGGAAGGAAAAGCTGTTTTACAGTCCGAAGAACGGGTACGATCAGATCGACGCCGAACAGACCGGTGAGATCTTTGACTATGCCGAGGGGTATAAGCGCTTTCTCGATGCCGCACGTACCGAGCGCGAGGCCGTCAAGGAGGCGATCCGCATGGCGGAGGACGCGGGCTTTGTGCCGTATACGTTCGGCATGGAGCTGCAGCCGGGCTCGAAGGTGTATGTCAACAACCGCGGCAAGGCGCTCATGCTGGCCGTGCTCGGCGAGCAGACGCTCGATCACGGCTGTGTGATCGCGGGCGCGCACGTCGATTCCCCGCGCCTCGATCTCAAGCAGACGCCGATGTATGAGGATTCGGAGCTGGCATATTTCAAGACGCACTATTACGGCGGCATCAAGAAGTACCAGTGGGTCGCGATCCCACTGGAGCTGCACGGCACGATCGCGCTCAAGGACGGCAGCACGATCGACGTCGCCATCGGCCGCGAGCCGGATGAGCCGCAGTTTGTCATCACCGACCTGCTGCCGCACCTCGGCAAGGATCAGCTGCGCAAGACCATGGAAGAGGGCATCACCGGCGAGGCACTCAACATCGTCATCGGCAGCATGCCGTATGCCGGTGAGGGCGGCGACCGTGTGAAGCTCGCCGTGCTGTCGCTGCTGCATGATGAATACGGCATCACGGAGGAGGACTTCCTGTCGGCGGAGCTCGCCGCCGTGCCGGCGTTCCCGGCGCGCGACATCGGCTTTGACCGCAGCATGATCGGCGCCTACGGGCAGGACGACCGTGTGTGTGCCTACGCTGAGTTGCGCGCGATCCTCGATCTCGAGGGCGCGCCGGAGCGCACGGCTGTGTGCATCCTCGCCGACAAGGAGGAGACCGGCTCCGACGGCGTGTCCGGCATGCAGTCGCAGGCGTTCGAGGCGTTCATGGCCGACCTCTGCGAGCAGCAGGACGTTGCGCTGCGCCACTGCTTTGCCAAGAGCTTCTGCCTTTCGGCGGATGTGTGCGCGGCCTATGACCCGAGCTTCCCCGAGGTGAGCGCCAAGCGCACCGAGGCCAAGCTCAACTACGGCATGGGCATCTGCAAGTTTACGGGCGCGCGCGGCAAGTCCGGCACGAGCGATGCCTCGGCCGAGCTCGTGGCCTATCTGCGCCACCTCTTCGCCGACAACGGTGTCGTCTGGCAGCTGTCCGAGATGGGCAAGGTCGATCAGGGCGGCGGCGGCACGATCGCCAAGTTCATGGCTGACCGCAACATTGATACCATCGACGCAGGTGTGCCGGTGCTGAGCATGCACGCACCGTTTGAGCTCGTGTCGAAGTTCGACTGCTGGATGACGTATCGCGGTGTATTGGCCGCTTACTGCGACACGCAGGCGTGATCCGTCCGACCGGGGAAAACGGGCGCTGCGTCTGTTTTCCCTTGTGGAATAACGGGGATTGTGCTATCATAAAATGTTGCTATTTGCGCACAGGGAGGTGTATCCATGACCATCTGGAATGCGATCCTGCTCGGTCTGGTGCAGGGCATCGCAGAGTTTCTGCCGATCTCCAGCTCCGGACATCTGTCGATCCTGCAAAATCTGTTCCATATGTCTACCGCAGAGGACGGTCATCTGTTTTTTGACGTGCTGCTGCATCTGGGCACACTCGTTTCGATCTGCATCGTCTATTGGCGGGACATCGTGGCCATGGTGCGCGAGACGTTCGCGTTTTTCGGCAATACGCGCCTGCCGGCTGAGCAGCGCCGGAAGCAGTTTCCTGCGGCGCGCATGGTACTTATGATCATCCTTGCGACGCTGCCGTTGTTTCTGATCCTGCCGATCAACGACAAAGTGGAGCAGCTGTATTACCACACGTTTTTCATCGGCCTCATGCTGATCCTCACGGGTTGTCTGCTGTTCGTGGCCGATAAAATGCCAAAGGGCACGCGCACGGAGAAAAATATGCGCGTGCGCGACGCGCTCATCATCGGTGCGTGTCAGGCCGTGGCGACGATTCCGGGCCTGTCCCGGTCGGGTACCACGATCGCGGCCGGCATGGCCACGGGGCTGGAGCGCAGCTTTGCGGTGCGCTTCTCGTTTCTGATGTCGCTGCCCGCGGTGCTGGGCGCGAACATCCTGGCCTTGGCCAAAGCGGCCAAGACGGGCATTGATGTCTCGCTCCTGCCGGCATATCTGGTCGGCATGCTTGTGGCGATGGCTTCCGGCATCGTGGCCATCGGCCTTGTCAAGCGCCTGACATCGAAGGGGCACTTCGGCGCGTTCAGCTACTATTGCTGGGGCGCCGGTGCAGTGACGATGCTGCTGTCTCTGATTTTCTGAGAGGACGTTATTACATGGCAACTTCATCATCCAAAAAGAAAAACGGCTCGGCAAAAAAGCCTGCTGCAGCGCCGGCGCCTGCGCAGACTGCGCCGACATGGCCGTATGCCATCGTGTGCATTGTGCTGTCGCTGCTCGCGTTTCTTGGCCTGTTTCACGCCGAGGGCGTCATCATCGACGGCTTTGCGGGCTTCCTGTCCGGCATCATGGGCTGGGGCTATTGGGCGTTCCCGTTTGCGATGCTGCTGCTGGCTTGGGTCTTCGTGCGCAATCCGGAGCGACACTTCGGTCTGCGCGTGACGGCGTCGCTGCTGATCGCGCCGCTGTTCGGCACGATCGTGCACCTCATGGTCTGCCGCGTGCCGTTCACGGCGCAGACGTTCGGCGCGATCGTCGGCCAGCTCTATGACGGCGGCAAGGCGCTCACCTCCGGCGGTGTCATCTCCGGCGGCGTGGGCTATCTGCTCAAGGCCGGCATCAGCGTGTACGCGGCGCTGCCGCTGACGATGGCGGCATTCGTGGCCTGCGTGCTCGGCAGTATGGATCTGACGGTCGGCAAGATCGTCACATGGTGGCGCGCGCACCGCGAGGCACAGTACATCCCGGATGACGGAGACCAGCCGCTCTTTGACGACGAGGACGAGCCTGCCGCGCCGCCGCAGCCCGAGCCGCAGCGCAGGGCGCGCCGCGCCGCGCCGGACAAGCCGGTCGCCAAGAAAAAGCTCATCGACATCCCGGTCGAGGACACGCCGTCCGAGCCGGATGACGAGCCGATCGACCCGATCCCGGTCAAAAAGGCCGCCCGCGGTGCGAAAAAGCCCGCGCCGGCGGAGGCGACGCAGAATGTGCAGCCCCTGTCCGTGGAGGAGGCGGCAGACATCTGCGGCGTGGATGTGACGGCCGCGCAGGAGATCCATGACCCGCCGAAGCCGTCGAAAAAGGCGGCCAGCGCCGCCGTTGCGGCAGAGACGGCGGCGATCACCTCCGCGATCGAGCGCGAGAACGCCGACCACTCTGCCTATCAGCTGCCGCCGGTATCATTTCTGCGCGCGGGGAAGAAGGATCAGACCGACGCAACGGAGGAGATCCGCTTCAACCGCGACCGGCTCGATACCGCTCTGAGCAGCTTCGGCGTCAATGCTACGATCCGCGACGTGACGCGCGGCCCCACGGTCACGCGCTACGATCTCGAGCTCGAGGCGGGCGTGAAGCTCAACAAGATCACGAATCTCTCCGGCGACCTTGCGCTCGCGCTCGGCGTGGAGAACGTGCGCATCGCGCCCATCCCGGATAAGATCTCGACCGTCGGCATCGAGGTGCCGAACAAGATCGTCAGCGCGGTCTGCCTGCGCGATATCATCGACTCGCCCGCATTCCGCAATGCCAAGTCCAAGCTCTCGTTTGCCGTCGGCAAGGACATCGGCGGCAACTGCATCATCGGCAACATTTCCAAGCTGCCGCATATGCTCATCGCCGGTACGACCGGCTCCGGTAAGTCCGTGTGCATGAACTCGCTCATCCTCAGCCTGCTCTATAAGGCGACGCCGGACGAGGTCCGCCTGATCATGATCGACCCGAAGATGGTCGAGCTCGGCATCTATAATGGCATCCCGCACCTGTTCATCCCCGTCGTGACCGACCCCAAGAAGGCGGCCGGTGCGCTGCAGTGGGCGGTCGTGGAGATGCTCAAGCGCTACCGCCTGTTTTCCGAGGCGCAGGTGCGCGATCTGGCAAGCTACAACGCCCTGCAGAAGAACGAACCCGACGGGCAGACGCTGCCGCAGGTCGTCATCGTCATCGACGAGCTGGCCGATCTCATGCTCTGCGCAGCCAAAGAGGTGGAGGAGAGCATCTGCCGCGTGGCGCAGATGGGCCGCGCTGCGGGTATGCACCTCATCATTGCGACGCAGCGCCCGTCGGCCGATGTCATCACCGGCCTCATGAAGGCGAACATCCCGAGCCGCATCGCCTTTGCGGTCTCATCCTCACTCGAGAGCCGCATCATTCTCGATACCTCCGGCGCGGAAAAGCTCATCGGCATGGGCGATATGCTCTACGCGCCCATCGGCACGGGCAAGCCGCTGCGTGTGCAGGGCTCGTTCGTGTCGGACGAGGAGCGCGAGGAGGTCGTGCGCTTCATCAAGCAAAACTCCGAGGCGCAGTACAGCGACGATATCATCGCCCAGATCGAGAAATCTGCCGCCGAGGCCGACAAGAAGTCCGGCCCCGCACCTGAGGCGGACAAGTCCGCCAAGAGCGACTATGACGAGCTGCTGCCGCAGGGAGTGGACGTCATTCTCGAGACGAAGCAGGCATCGGTATCCATGCTGCAGCGCCGGTTGAAGCTCGGCTATTCGCGCGCCGCGCGTATGGTCGACCAGATGGAGGAGATGGGCATTGTCGGGCCGTTCGAGGGCTCGAAGCCGCGCAAGATCCTCATCACGAAGGAGCAGTGGCAGGAGATGCAGTATGTGCAGGGCACCGCGCCGAGCGAGGTGCTGCAGGCACAGACGGAATTTGCAGATGTGAACGAAGAGGAACCTGAAGACGATGAATCATGATCTCCACACGGGGCGGCCGGAGCGCCGCCCCGTCGGCACGATAGCCTTTCCCGGCGGCACGGACTTTGCCCCGGAAATGACGCCGGCGCAGGTCGGCGCCTACAGCACGCTCGCCCTCGCGCACATCGGCGACGGGGTGTACGAGCTCATGATGCGCACGGCGCTGTGTGCCGCCGGGCTCACCGCCGTGACCGACCTGCACCGCGAGACCGTGCGCCGTGTCAACGCGCCCGCACAGGCGCGCGCAGCGGAGGCGATCCTGCCCCTGCTCACAGAGGCGGAGCACGCTGTTTATAAGCGCGGGCGCAACGCGAAGGTGAACTCTGTACCGCAGCATGCGGACGTCGCGCAGTATCACGCGGCCACGGGGCTTGAGACGCTCTTTGGCTGGCTGTATCTGCTCGGCCGCACGCAGCGGCTGCGCGAGCTGTTCGCCGTGATTACGGAGGTGCTTTGATATGCCGATGGACGCAGTGTTTCTGCATGGCCTGACGCGGGAGCTCACGCAGAGCCTGACCGGCGCGCGCATCGACAAGGTGCAGCAGCCGGAGCGCGACCTGCTGCTGCTGTCCGTGCGCACGCAGAGCGGCAATGCCAAGCTGCTCGTGCACGGCGGCGTCGGCAGCGCGCGCGTGCATTTCACGGCCGGCACGTTTGAAAATCCCGCCGAACCGCCGATGTTCTGTATGCTCCTGCGCAAGCACCTCGTCGGTGCGCGCATCACGGGTATTTCCCAACCGGATTTTGAGCGTATGCTCATCCTCGACCTCGACGGGCGGGATGAACTCGGCACGCCGGTCAGAAAGCAGCTTGTTGTCGAGATGCTCGGCCGCCAGTCGAATGTCATCCTCGTCAGCGGCGACGGGCACATCATTGACTGTATGCGCCGCGTGGATTCCTCCATGAGTGAGACGCGGCAGGTGCAGCCGGGACTGTTTTACCGTATGCCGCTGCGGCAGGATAAGCCGGTGCTGTTTGATACGACGCCGGAGCAGCGCGCGCAGGTGCTCTCCGCCCCGGTCACGGCGGCGACGGTCGATAAGTGGCTGCTGGGGCTCTTTTCCGGTGTGTCACCGCTGCTGTGCCGGGAGGTGTGCTTCCGCGCGCTCGGCGATGCCAGCCCGCGTTTGGAGCGGCTGGACGATGCGCAGCGTGCACGCCTGGCGCATGAGCTCGATGCGCTTGTGTTTACCGTCGAGACGAACAATCTTTCCCCGACCATGCTGCTCGACGGCGAACGGCCGAAGGACTTTTCCGCCGTGCCGATCCTGCAGTATCAGGGTGCGCTCTCAAGCCGCGGCTGCGGCTCGTTTTCCGAGCTGCTGGATGAGTTTTATCTCCGCCGCGACAAGGCGGAGGCCATGCGCCGCCGCTCGCAGGAGCTGACGCATCAGGTGCGCACTGTGCGCGACCGCACGGCCAAAAAGCTCGCCATCCAGCGCTCGGATCTGCTGCGCTGTGCCGACCGCGAGGCGCTGCGGCAAAAGGCCGATCTCATCAAGGCGAACCTCTACCGCATCCAAAAGGGCGCGCGCACCGTGACGGTGCAGGACTACTATGCCGAGGGCTGTCCGGACGTGACGATCGAGCTTGATCCGCGCAAGAGCCCGCAGGAAAACGCCGCCGCGCTCTATAAGGCCTACCGTAAGGCCAAGACGGCCGAGCAGCACCTGACCGGCCTGATCGCCGAGTCGAGCCGGAATCTTGCGTACCTCAACAGCGTGCTCGACGAGCTCGCGCGCGCCGAGAGCGAGCGTGATCTCATGGACATCCGTGCCGAGCTGCGCGCGACCGGCTACCTGCGCCAGCCGCGCAATGCCAAAAAGGAAAAGGCAGCGCCGCGCGCGCCGCTCGCCTTCGTGTCGAGCACCGGGTATGAGATTCTCGTCGGCCGCTCCAACACGCAAAACGATGAGCTCACGCACCGCACGGCCCGCCGCACGGACATCTGGCTGCATGTGCAGAAGGTGCACGGCTCACACGTCATCATCCGCGCGCATGATACGACGCCGGACGAGCAGACGATCGCCGAGGCGGCAAGTCTTGCCGTGTACTATTCGCAGGCGCGTGACGGCGGAAAGACGCCCGTGGACTACACCATGGCGCGCTTTGTGCGCAAGCCGTCCGGCGCGCTGCCGGGCATGGTGCTCTATACCGATTATCAGACCTGCATGGCCGAGAGCGACGAGGCGCTCGTCGAGCGCCTGCGCGTGCGATAAGGCAGCAAAAAGCTCCCCAGCAGGGGAGCTTTTTGTGTTTCTCCTGAGGTATGCAGCAGCAATTTTGACCGTAATGGCCGGATGGTTGACGGATGCGGAAAACTGCGGTATGCTTTTGGCGGCAATATGGGTTCAATCCGGCGTTGCTGGAGACTTTGACGAGCTATGGAGGGAGCAATGCGCAGATCATGGAGCTGCCCGCCCGCGAGACCTTATACGATTACGCGGATGTGTATGCGCATCCGTGAGGTACACATATCCTTTTAGGGCAGAAAACGGAGGAATCCTTATGAAGAAACTCATTGCCTGTTACTCCCGCGCGGGAGAGAACTATTTTTCCGGGGCGCACCGTACCATTGCCGTCGGCAATACGGAGAAGGCGGCGCGGCTGCTTGCCGAACTCACCGGTGCGGAGCTGTTTCACATCGAGCAGAAGGTGCCATATTCGGACAACTATGATACCTGCGTCGCCGAGGCGCGGCGCGATCTGCGCGCCAACGCCCGTCCGGAGCTGACGGCACTGCCAGAGAGCCTGGACGACTATGATGAAATTTATCTCGGCTATCCGAACTATTGCGGCACCATGCCGATGGCGGTCTACACCTTCCTAGAGCACTATGACTGGCAGGGCAAGACCATCCATCCGTTCTGCACGAACGAGGGCAGCGGCCTGTCGAACACGGAGCAGGATATCCGGCGGGCAGCGAAGGGCGCGCAGGTCGCGCGCGGCCTGTCGCTGCGCGGCAGCGCGGTCGAGGGCGCAAAACCGGAATTGGAGCTGTGGCTGCGCGGATAACACGCGCGTTCTGACAGGCAGAGAGGGAGGAGGCAGCGCATGAGCCGAAATGCAAAAATTCTCATCGATCTGGCCGTACTTGCGGCCGCTTACGGCATCTGGCTGCTGCCGAAGTGGCGGCGGCTGGGGAGAAGACCGCTGCTCGTCTATACGCTCATGTATGGCTGCCTCGCCGGGATTGTGCGCTTTACGCTCATGCCGGTACTCACGGCGCTGCCGTACTGCTTTGACCATCCGTACATCCCGATGCATATGGCTCCGTTTGAGGATGTCATCCACCGCCACGGGGACTATGTGCGGCAGATCGTGCTCAATGTCGTCCTGTTTCTTCCGTTTGGAGTGCTGCAGCCGCTGTGCGATCGCTGCCGCGGCAGGCGGCCACGTTTCTGGCGCTGCCTGCTGCTGGCACTGGCGCTCAGCGCCGGCATCGAGCTCGTGCAGCCGCTGCTGCACGTTTTCCGCAGAGCGGATATTACGGACGTCATCACGAACACGATCGGCGGCGTGCTCGGCTATGCACTCTGGGCGCTTGGAAACGTCTGCTGCAAAAAACGGCAGGGATAGGCGCTGAACTACCGGCGGCTTTTCCGGTTGAAAACAGGCAGAAGTTCCTGTATACTGATGTTGTTACAAAAACGCGAAAACGCGGATAACAGAGAAATCAAATTCGGAGGAAAATTATGGATAAGCGGATCTATCGCGAATATGTCGCGATCCTGAAAGAGGAACTGCAGCCCGCCATGGGCTGTACCGAGCCCATCGCCGTGGCTTACTGTGCGGCGCTTGCGCGCCAGACGCTCGGCGCGCTGCCGGAGACGGTGGAGGTGCTCGCAAGTGCGAACATCATCAAAAATGTCAAGAGCGTCATCGTTCCGAATACGAACGGCCTGCGCGGCATCGCGGCCGCGGCCGCGGCGGGCATCGTGGCCGACAACGCGGATGGGCAGCTTCAGGTGCTCGCAGAGCTCACGCCGGAGCAGGTAGAGTCCGTCAGCACCTATCTGGAGCAGGCGGCGTTCACCGTCGGGCGTTCGGATAAGGACTATGTGTTTGACATTCAGGTGCGCGTCACGGCGGGAACGGACAGCGCCTTCGTCGAGATCGCCGGCTTCCATACCAACGTGATCCGTGTGGAGAAGAACGGCGTCGTGCTGCAGCACAAGGACTATCAGGAGTCGGCCGGTCAGCACGCGACCGACCGCAGCCTGCTGACGGTCGAGAATATCATCGCCTTTGCAAACGAGGTCGAGATCGCCGATGTGCAGGAGATCCTCCAGCGGCAGATCGACCTGAACTGGGCGATTGCCGAGGAAGGCCTGCGGGGGGACTACGGTGCGAACATCGGCCGCATCCTGCTGCAGTCTTACGGCACGAGCGTCCACAATCGCGCCAAGGCCTACGCCGCGGCCGGGTCGGATGCGCGCATGAACGGCTGCGACCTGCCGGTCGTCATCAATTCCGGCAGCGGCAATCAGGGCCTGACGGCGTCCCTGCCGGTCGTGATCTATGCCAAGGAGCTCGACGTCACGCAGGAGATGCTCTACCGCGCGCTTGCGGTGTCGAACCTGATCACCATCCATCTGAAGACCGGCATTGGCAGCCTGTCCGCCTATTGCGGCGCGACGGCGGCCGGCTGCGGCGCGGCAGCAGGCGTGACGTATCTCTACGGCGGTCAGTTCCGCGAGATCGCGCACACGGTCGTCAATGCCGTTGCCATCGCCTCCGGCATGATCTGCGACGGTGCGAAGGCAAGCTGTGCGGCCAAGATCGCCTCGGCGGTCGAGGCGGGGTTGCTGGGGATGCAGATGCAGATGCACGAGAGCCAGTTCTACGGCGGCGACGGCATCGTCGTCAAGGGCGTGGAGAACACGATCCGCAACATCGGCACGCTTGCCAGCGAGGGCATGCGTGAAACCGACCGCACGATTATCCGCATGATGATCCAGGAGCACTGACACATATGGAATTTGCCGGCTGCCGCATGGCGGCCGGCATTTTTTTGCGCGCAGCGGCGCGTGCCGCTTGCATTTCGGGCGCACGGCGCGTATAATAACTCATATTTTTTGATCCGCGATCTGCGGCCTGTTTTGCATCCAAGGAGGCGTATTATGCGTTTATTTGATATTCTCGGGCCCGTGATGGTCGGCCCGTCCAGCAGTCACACGGCCGGCGCTGTGCGCATTGGCCTGACGGCGCGCAAGCTGCTCGGCGACCGGCCGGTGCATGCCGACATCTTGCTGCACGGCAGCTTTGCCCTGACCGGCCATGGCCACGGCACGGACTGCGCGCTGATTGCGGGCCTGCTCGGCATGCAGCCGGACGACCTGCGTATCCCGGAAAGTTTCGCCGTCGCGGCGGAGCAGGGGCTGACGTTCACATTTCAGAACGTTCAGATGCGCAATGCGCATCCGAATACCGCGCGCCTGAAGCTCACGGGAGCAAATGGCCGCGCGCTCGATATCGTGGCCGAGAGCGTCGGCGGCGGGCGCATCCGTATCCGCTCCATCGACGGCATTGAGACGAACTTTTCCGGTGAGCATAACACGCTCATCGTCCATAATCAGGACACGCCCGGCCATGTCGCGGCCGTGACGGCGGCGCTCATGCAGCGGCATGTCAACATCGCCACCATGCAGCTCTACCGTGATGAGCAGGGGGGCTATGCGGTCATGATCCTCGAATGTGACCAGCCGATCCCGAAGGACATCGAGCAGTGGCTATCGCACATCGAGGGCATTCAGAAGATCACGATCTTTAATCAGGAGGAACCGGTATGAGCTTTTCGAGCATTGCGGACATGCTTTCTGCGGCGCAGGAGCGCACCCAGCCGCTCTACGCCGTCATTCGCGACGCGGACTGTCTGGAAAACGGCTATGACGCTGCGGCCTCCCACCGACAGATCGCAGCGCTCTGGGCGGCCATGCAGGCCTCCAGCCGGCAGTACTGTGCGGACGACCGCTCCAACAGCGGGCTCATCGGCGGCGACGCGGAAAAGCTCCGTGCGGCGGCGGAAAAGGGCTTGCTGCTCGGCGGGACATATTTTCAGCGCGTGACGGAGCAGGCGCTCAAAGTCGCCGAGTGCAACGCCTGCATGAAGCGCATCGTTGCCGCACCCACGGCGGGCAGCTGCGGCGTGCTTCCGGCGGTGCTGATCCCGCTCACCGACGAGCGGGACGTTCCGGAGGAGACGATCCTGCAGGCGCTGTACATCGCGGCGGGCTTCGGTCAGGTCACGGCGCTGCGCGCGAGCGTTGCCGGGGCGCAGGGCGGCTGTCAGGCGGAGATCGGCACGGCCAGCGCCATGGCCGCCGCCGCGCTGACGCATATCCTCGGCGGTACGGCGCAGCAGTGCGCGGATGCGTACGCCATCGCGCTTGCAAACCTGCTCGGGCTTGTCTGCGATCCGGTCGCGGGGCTTGTGGAGGTGCCGTGCGTCAAGCGCAACGTCATCGGCGCGGTCAACGCCGTGAGCGCGGCGAACATGGCCGTCGCCGGCATCACGAGCCGCATCCCGGTCGATGAGGTCATCGACGCGATGGGCGAGATCGGTGACGCGCTCCCGGCCGACCTGCGCGAGACCGGGCTCGGCGGTCTTGCGGGCACACCGACCGGGCGAAAGATCGCGCGCGAGGTCACGCAGGCCGGGCTCTGAGCGGCGTATACGAAACCTGCTGCATCGGCGGTGCAGCAGGTTTTTGCACAAAAAGGCTTGACAGAAGCGCAAAATGACGGCAATGTATATCTGAAATTATGAGACCGATCAGGCGTGACCCGCTTGGCGGGCAGAAAGGCGGAGCTATGGAATACAACAAACCCATTGCGGATATGTGCCCCGGCATGGATGTCGAGGGCTTTTACATCCTGCGCGCAGCGGCGCTCAAGACGACCAACAGCGGCAAGCCCTTTCTCAGCGGCACGATCTGTGACCGCACGGGCAGCGTCGAGATCAAGGTCTGGGACTACAGCGGCCCGATCGGCGCGCGCGCGGACGATGCCGGCCACGTCGTGAAGATTCGCGGCAGCGTTTCGGAATACCGCGGCGCGCTGCAGGTGAGCGTGCACCGCATCCGCATGGCCGAGGCCGCGGACACATATGATAAATCTCTGCTCGTACCGACGGCACCGATCGACGCCGACGCTGCGCTCGCGGACGTGCAGCGGCTGGTCGCCTCGATCGCGGACGCGGATTACCGCAGCGTCGCCGAGACGATGCTCGCGCGCCACCTTGACGCGTTTCGCCGCATCCCGGCCGGAAAGACCGTTCACCACAGCTTCCTGTCCGGCCTTTTGATGCACACATACAACATGCTGCGTGCGGCGGATTTTCTCGCCGGGCTCTATCCGGAGGTCATCGACCGCAGCCTGCTGCTGACCGGCACGCTGCTGCACGATTTTGCCAAGGAGCGGGAGTTCGTGTTTTCCGACCTCGGCATCGTGACGGAGTATTCCACCGCCGGGCAGCTGCTCGGTCATCTGGTCATGGGCGCGCAGGAGGTCGCGGACGTCGCGCGCGAGCTTGCCATTGCCGAGGAAAAGTCCCTGCTGCTGCAGCATCTGCTGCTCTCGCACCACGGCGAGCCGGACTTCGGCGCGGCCGTGCGCCCCATGTGCGCCGAGGCGGAGCTGCTGTCGTACATCGACCTCATTGACAGCCGCATGGAGATCTATGCCGAGACGCTCCCGGGCGTGCCGGCCGGCGGCTTCAGCCAGCGCATCTTCGCGCTGGAAAAGAAGATCTATCACCACAACTGAGGAGCTTGCCGATGATGACCCTGCCGGAACAAGTGCATACGGCACTCGACCGCCTCGAGGCGGCGGGATGGGAGGCCTTCGTCGTCGGCGGCGCGGTGCGCGATGCGCTGCACGGCTGCGCAGCGGGGGACTGGGACATCACGACCGATGCCGAGCCGGAGCAGATCGAGCGCGTCTTTTCCGGCGAGCGGCTCATTGAGACGGGACTCCGGCACGGCACGGTGACCGTCCTGCTTGACGGCCTGCCGCTGGAGATTACGACCTACCGCGTCGACGGCGGCTATTCTGACCATCGGCGGCCGGACAGCGTGACGTTCACGCGCAGCCTGCGCGCCGATCTGCTGCGGCGCGATTTTACGATAAATGCGCTTGCGTATCACCCGCGCGCAGGGCTTGTGGATATCTGCGGCGGGGCGGAGGATCTCGCGCGCGGCGTCGTGCGCTGCGTGGGTGAGCCCGAGCGCCGCTTTCGTGAGGACGGGCTGCGCATTTTGCGTGCGCTGCGCTTTGCGTCCGTGCTCGGCTTCACCATCGAACCGGAGACGGCGGCGGCCATCCACCGCTGCGCCGAGCTGCTGCGGTATCTTGCGGCGGAGCGTGTGCTCAGTGAGCTGACAAAGCTGCTCTGCGGGCAAAACGCAGGCGCGGTGCTGCGGGAATTTTCCGATGTGCTGGCCGTCCCCATACCGGAGCTGCGGCCGATGTTCGGCTTTGCGCAGCACAACCCGCACCATGACCGGGACGTCTGGCAGCACACGGTCGCGGTCGTGGAGCACATCCCGCCCGAGCCGGTGCTGCGCTGGGCAGCGCTGCTGCACGATGTCGGAAAGCCGCCGTGCTTTTCGCTTGCCGATGACGGCGTCGGACACTTTTACGGTCACGCCGCCAAGAGCACGGAGCTCGCGGATGCGATCCTGATGCGGCTGCGCATGGATACGGCCGGGCGCACGCGCATCACGCAGCTCATCCGCTATCACGACCTGCCCATTGCCCCGGAGCCGAAACCCATCCGGCGGCTGATGCATAAGCTCGGTGTCGAGCCGGTGCGCCAGCTCTTCGCGCTGCACATTGCCGATACCTGCGGGCAGTCCGCCATCTGCGCCGGACGCGTGCAGACCTATCAGGAGGCCGGGCGCGTGCTCGATAAGCTGCTTGCGGCGGATGCCTGCTTTTCGCTCCGGGATCTCGCCGTCAACGGCAGCGACCTGCTCGCGCTCGGCCTGCGCGGGCGGGCTGTGGGCGCGGCGCTGCAGGCGTGTCTGGACGCCGTCATGGATGAGCGGGTTGCAAATGAGCGGGCGGCACTGCTGGCATATGCGGCGGAAAATTTGCACCGCTTTGCAAATTCCTGACCGACAGGTCTTGAAAATCGCGGAGCGATGTTATAAGATGAAGGACAATATCTAATTACATTGTAATAGAATATGCGGAGAACAGGACAATGGAGCAGATTCGGTCGCGGAAAAATCAATACATCCTGCACCTGCGCGCACTGGCAAAGTCAGCGGATGCGCGCCGGGAGGCGGGGGAGTACGTCTGCGACGGCGAAAAGCTGCTGCGCGAGGCACTGCAGTTCGGCGCGGAGGTCACGTCCGTGCTCTGGCGCGAGGCGGCGGCGTTTTCGCTGCCGGACGGTATCGCGCAGTACGCGGCGGATGCCGAGCTCGTCGAGTATGCCTCGCCGCTCATGCACTCGCCGGGTCCGGTCTTTACCGTGCGCATCCCGGCGATGCGCCTGCCGGATCCGCTGCGCCGGGTCATCGTGCTCGAAGGGGTGCAGGACCCCGGCAACGTCGGCACGGTCATCCGCACGGCCAACGCCCTCGGCATGGATGCCGTGGTGCTCACCGGCGCGTGCGCCGATCTCTACGGCCCGAAGACCGTGCGCGCGACGATGGGCGCGCTCTTCCGTCAGCCGGTGCTGACGTGCGCGACGGACGAGCTGATGCAGCTGCTGCGCGCAAACGGGCTCAAGCTCTACGGCGCGGCGCTGACGGACACGGCGCAGGATCTGCGGCGCGTGCCGCTCACACCGGCCGCCGTGGCGATCGGCAGTGAGGGGCGCGGTCTGAGTGCGCAGCTGCTCGCGCAGTGCGACGGGCAGATCATCATCCCCATGCAGCCGGGCGCGGAGTCGCTTAATGCGGCGGTGGCCGCGGCGGTCGTCATGTGGGAGATCGCCCGCACCGAGACGTGAGGAGGGCGTGAGATGTCGCAGCTCAAATACTGGGTCTGGCTGTCCATGCGCTTCGGCGTGCGGCCGAAGGTGAAGCTCGCGCTTGTGGAGCATTTCGGCACGCCGCGCGATGTGTATTTTGCCACGGAGGCGGACTACCGCGTCCGTGCCTCGCTGCGCCCGGAGGAGCTGCGCCTGCTGCTGGATAAGGACCTGCATGAGGCCGAGCGCGCGCTCGCCATCTGCGACCGGGAGCATATTCGCGCCCTGACGATCCAGGACGCCGCCTATCCGCAGCGGCTGCTGCAGATCTATGACCCGCCGCTCGTGCTCTATGTGCGCGGCACACTGCCGCCGCTGGATGACCGCGCGGCCGTCGCCGTCGTCGGCACGCGCAGTGCCACGCCTTACGGGATGCGCACGGCGCACAAGCTCGGTTCGGAGATCGTGCGTCACGGCGGCATCGTGCTCTCCGGTCTCACCGCCGGCATCGACCGCTCAGCCGCCGAGGGTGCGCTGGATGCGGGCGGTGTCTGCGTGGGCGTGTCCGGCACGGCGATCAATCTGGATTTTGCGGGCGCGTGCACGCAGAGCGTCGCGCGCTGCGGCGCGGTCGTGAGCGAGTTTGCGCCGAATATGTCCGTGCCGCGCTTCGGCTTCCGCTTGCGCAACCGCATCACCTCCGGACTCGCCGTGGCGACGGTCGTGGTCGAGGCGCCGGAGAAAAGCGGCGCGCTGCTCTTCGCCGAAGATGCGATCACGCAGGGCAGGGAGGTCTTTGCTGTGCCCGGAAACGCCGATTCCCACGCCTCCGTCGGCAGCAACGCGCTGCTCAAGGACGGGGCGCGTCCGGCGACGTGCGCATGGGATGTGCTGGTCGATTTTCGCCGTATGTTTCCCGGCACGCTGCACGAGCGCATCGCGCCCGAACCCGAACCCGCCGCACCGCAGGCCCCGCCCGAGACGGGCGACGGCTTTGCACAGGTGCGCCGCCCGGTCGCGGAGAAAAGGATTGACAAGCCGCAGCCGGAGGCATATATTGACCTGGAAGCGCAGCTCAAGTCGCTCACGACGGAGCAGCTGCAGATCGTCGCGGCGATCGATGCGCCCGCCACACAGGTGGATCTCATCATTGCCAGGACCCGGCTGCCGGCGAGCAAGGTGCTCGCGGAGCTGACCGTGCTGCAGATCCGCGGCGTGGTCCGGCAGGAACCGGGCAAACGCTTTTCATTAAATATACGCGCAGGCACTGCGCAGGAATCATAAGGAGTTGGAACAGACCCGATGGCAAAAGCAAAAACGGATCTGGTGATCGTCGAGTCTCCGGCGAAGGCCAGAACAATCGAAAAATACCTGGGCAGCAACTATCAGGTCGTGGCCTCGATGGGCCATTTGCGTGACCTGCCCAAGAGCACGATGGGCGTCGATATTGACGGCGACTTCACGCCGCAGTATCTGCCCGTGAAGGATCGCGCCGACGTGATCGCCGACCTGAAAAAGCGCGCCAAATCTGCCGGAACCGTCTATCTCGCGACCGACCCTGACCGCGAGGGAGAGGCCATTTCGTGGCACCTGAAGGAGCTGCTGAATCTGCCGGACGATAAGGCCAAGCGCGTGACCTTCAACGAGATCACGAAAAAAGTCGTCACCGAGAGCATCCAGCACCCGCGCGAGATCGATCAGGACCTGGTCGATGCGCAGCAGGCGCGCCGCGTGCTCGACCGCATCGTGGGCTATAAGCTCAGCCCGCTGCTCTGGCGCAAGGTCAAGCCCGGCCTGTCCGCCGGGCGCGTGCAGTCGGTGGCCACACGCATCGTGGTCGACCGTGAAAATGAGATCCGCGCCTTCCAGCCGCAGGAATACTGGTTGCTCGACGCGCTGCTTGACTGCGGCGCGGGCACGTTCAGTGCGCGCTTTTACGGCACGGCCGATAATAAGAAAATGGACGTCCCGGACGAGGCCACGGCCGACAAGATCATTGCTGCCGTGTCCGCCGAGCCGTTTCAGATCGCGAGCGTTAAGCGCGGCGAGAAGCAGCGCAGCCCCTCGCCCCCGTTCATCACCTCGACCCTGCAGCAGGAGGCCTCCCGCCGTCTGGGTATGACGCCGCGGCGCACCATGTCGGTCGCGCAGCAGCTGTATGAAGGCGTGGATATTACCGACCGCGGCACGATCGGTCTCATCACCTATATGCGTACCGACTCCCAGCGTCTGTCGGACGAGGCGCTCGCCTCGGCACAGGCGTTCATCGTCGAGCACTACGGCCCGGAGTATCATCCCGGCAAGCCGCGCACGTATAAGACCAAGGCCGGTGCGCAGGACGCGCATGAGGCCATTCGCCCGACGGATGTCACGCTCACGCCGGATCGTGTGCGCCACGATCTCACACCGGAGCAGTACCGTCTCTACCGGCTCATCTGGGGCCGCTTCACCGCCTGCCAGATGTCCAACGCCGTGTACGATAATGTTGTCGTGGATGCCGGCAGCGCGGGCTATCTCTTCCGCGCCAACTACTCCGAGCAGAAGTTCGCGGGCTACACCGCCGTGTACGAAGAGGCGAAGGACGAGGAGACGAGCGAGGTGCGCCGTCCGCTGCCGTCGCTCAAGCAGGGCGACGCCGTGGAGCTCAAGAACGTCACGAAAGAGCAGCAGTTCACCCAGCCGCCCGCCCGCTACACGGAGGCGACGCTCATCCGTGCGATGGAGGAAAAGGGCATCGGCCGCCCGTCGACGTATGCGCCGACGATCTCGACCATCCTCAGCCGCAACTATGTCGTCAAGGAGGGACGCTATCTGCGCCCGACGAACCTTGGCATCGTCGTGACCGAGATGATGGAGGAGTATTTCCGCAATATCGTCGACCTGAAATTCACCGCCAACATGGAGACCGATCTCGACAAGATCGAGGCCGGAGCCGTCGCGTGGAAGGATCTGCTGCGCGAGTATTATAAGGACTTTGACGCAAACCTCAACAACGCCGAGATCCAGCTTGAGGGCAAGCACCTCAAGGTTCCGGATGAGGAGTCGGACGAGGTCTGCCCAAACTGCGGGCGCAAGCTCGTGTACAAAAACGGCCGCTTCGGCCGCTTCCTTGCCTGCCCCGGCTACCCGGAGTGCAGCTTCACGATGCCCATCGTGGTCGAGATGCCCGGCAAGTGCCCGGCCTGCGGCGGCCGTCTGCTCAAGCGGACGTCGCGCAAGGGCTTTGCCTACTATGCCTGTGAGCGCGGACATGACTGCCCCGGTCACGGTGAGGGCGAGGGCGGCGAGAACATCCAGGGCTTCATGACGTGGGACGTGCCGACGAAGGACTACTGCCCCGAGTGCGGCAAGACCATGTTCAAGCGCGCCGGCAAGGGCGCGAACAAGCCGTTTTGCATCAACCCCGAATGCCCGAACTATCTGCCGCCGGATAAGCGCGGCTATAAGCGCAAGCCGAAGCCGGCGGACGACGCGGAGCCAGCCAAGACCGAGCCCGAGACCGCCGAGGCTGCCGCCGAAAAGAAGCCGGCCGCCAAGAAAACGCCTGCGAAAAAGCCTGCCGCGAAGAAAACGGCAGCCAAGAAGCCAGCCACCAAGAAACCGGCAGCGAAAAAGCCCGCCGCCAAGAAACCGGCTGCGAAAAAGACGGCAAAACCCAAGGAAGAAGCATAAGTAGGAAGCATAATTGGAAAGGCGGCCTGATCACGGCCGCCTTTTTCGAGGAGGAACGCTATGACCCCAGTGACCGTGATCGGTGCGGGCCTGGCGGGATGCGAGTGCGCGTGGCAGCTGGCCGGGCGCGGCATCCCGGTGCGCCTGATCGAGATGAAACCGCAGAAAATGTCCCCCGCACACGTATCGGAAAACTTTGCGGAGCTCGTCTGCTCCAACTCGCTGCGCAGCGACGAGCTCACCAATGCCGTCGGTCTGCTCAAAGAGGAGCTGCGGCGGCTCGATTCCGTCGTGCTCGCCAGCGCGGATCATAACCGTGTCGCCGCCGGCGGCGCGCTTGCCGTCGACCGTGAGGCCTTCGCCCGCGAGATCACGGAGCGCATCTGCGCGCACCCGAACATCACCGTCGAGCGCGCGGAGGCGACCGCCATCCCCGAGGGCGAGGTCGTCATTGCGACCGGCCCGCTCACGAGTGATGCCATGGCCGAGGAGATCCAGCGCTTGTGCCCGGAGTTCGACCTGCATTTTTATGATGCCGTTGCGCCCATCGTCACGCTTGAGAGCGTGGACATGGACAGCGCCTTTTTCGCCAGCCGCTATGATAAGGGCACGGCGGACTACGTCAACTGCCCCATGGATCAGGCGGAGTACACCGCCTTCGTTCAGGAGCTGCGCACCGCCAAGGAAGCGCCGGTGCACGGTTTTGACGACGGCGCGGTCTTTGAGGGCTGTATGCCGGTCGAGGTCATGGCGCGCCGCGGCGAGGATACGCTGCGCTACGGCCCGCTTAAGCCGGTCGGCCTGCGCGACCCGCGCACCGGAAAGGACAACTATGCCGTCGTGCAGCTGCGGCGCGACAACGCCGAGGGCACGCTGTATAACATCGTCGGCTTTCAGACGCATCTGACGTTCGGCGAGCAAAAGCGCGTCTTTTCCATGATCCCCGCGCTGCGGGAGGCGGAGTTCGTGCGCTACGGCGTCATGCACCGCAACACCTATTTAAATTCCCCGCAGATGCTCGACCGCTACTACCGGCTTCGGAGAGCGCCGCGCATCCGCTTTGCCGGACAGATGACCGGTGTTGAGGGCTATGTGGAGTCGTGCGCGTCCGGCGCGCTCGTCGGCATCGAGACGGCTGCGCAGGTGCTCGGCCTGCCGCCTGTCGATTTCCCGCAGGAGACGGCCATCGGCGCGCTGTCGCTGTACATTTCCGGCGGCAGTGTTGGCGATTTTCAACCTATGAACATCAACTTCGGCATCATCACGCCGCTCGATCACCGCGTGCGCGGCAAGCGCAACAAGAATGCGGAGATCTCGGCGCGCAGCCTGCAGATTCTGGACGGGCTGAAACAAAAGGAGGTTTTTCATCTATGAGAATACTTGTGGACGCAATGGGCGGCGACCTTGCCCCGGATGAGATCGTGAAGGGTGCGGTGCACGCGCAGCGGGAGCTGGGCGCGGAGATCGTGCTCGTCGGCCAGCGCGCCGCCATCGAGACCTGCCTGCGCAACGAGCAGGCCGAGCTCGAGATCATTGACGCGAGCGAGGTCATCACCATGGACGATGACCCCAGCACGGCGCCCCGCCGCAAGAAGGATGCTTCCATGACGGTCGCACTCAACCTGCTGCGTGACGGCAAGGGCGATGCGGTCGTCTCCGCCGGCAGCACCGGCGCACTGCTTACAGGCGCGACGCTCATCGTCAAGCGCATCCACGGCATCCGCCGCGCGGCGCTTGCCCCCGTGCTGCCCAACGGCGATGCGGGCGTCATGCTCATCGACTGCGGCGCGAACGCCGACTGCACGCCGGAGTACCTGCTGCAGTTTGCCTATATGGGCAGCTACTACGCCCGCACCATGCTTGGCATCGCAGCGCCGCGCGTCGGCCTGCTCAGCAACGGCACAGAGGACCACAAGGGGGCGCAGCTCCAGCATGAGACCTTCCCGCTGCTCAAGGCGGCGGACGCCGCCGGGCGCATCCGCTTCATCGGCAATGTCGAGGCCTCACAGGTTTTTAACGGCGATGTGGACGTCGTCGTCACCGACGGCTTCACCGGCAATGTCCTGCTCAAGGGCATCGAGGGCAGCATCAAGTACATGACGCGCCAGCTCAAGGGCATCTTCATGAAAAACTTCAAGACCAAAATGGCGGCGCTCGCCATCAAGGACGAGTTCAAGGCGCTCAAGGCCTCTCTCGACCCGAACGAGGTCGGCGGCACGGCCATGCTCGGCATCAGCAAGCCCGTCATCAAGGCGCACGGCTCGTCGGATGCGCGCGCGATCTATAACGCCATCCGTCAGGCGATCTCGTTTGTCGACTCCGGCATCATCGACGATATCACGGCCAACATTTCCTATATGCGCGTGGACAAGCATGCAGGAAAGGAGCCGGACTGATGGAGGCGCTGGAGGCTCGTCTGGGCTATACATTCCGCGACCGGTCGCTGCTGGAGAATGCGCTCATGCACAGCTCTTATGCCAATGAAAACCGTGCGCGCGGCTATACCAGCAACGAGCGGCTCGAGTTTTTGGGTGACTCCGTGCTCGGCATGGTCACGGCGACACGGCTCTACCGGCTCTATCCGGATATGCCGGAGGGGAAGATGAGCCGGCTGCGCGCCGAGCTCGTGTGTGAGCAGGCACTGCACGGCGTGGCGTGCGCACTGCATCTGGGCGATTATATCCGCCTTGGCCACGGGGAGGAGCGCAGCGGCGGACGCGAGCGCCCGTCCATCCTCGCCGATGCGGTAGAGGCGGTCATCGCCGCCATGTACCTCGACGGCGGGCTGGAGCCTGCGCAGCGCTTTATCCTCGCGCACATCCTCAACGGTCTGGCCGAGGGGGAGATCCACCACGTCGCAGACTATAAGACCGAGCTGCAGGAGCGCGTGCAGCGCCGCGCCGGACAGACGCTCTCTTATACCGTCTGCGCCGAGAGCGGTCCGGATCACAACAAGACGTTCACCATGGCCGTGCTGCTCAACGGCAGCGAGATCGGCCGCGGCACAGGGCGCACCAAAAAGGAGGCGGAGCAGTCTGCCGCCCGCTGCGCGCTCGAAACGCTGAGCGAATAACGGCAAACAGCCGCCTGCAAAAACAGGCGGCTGTATTTTTCATATCTGAAAAAATGCGCTCCTGCCGTTGCAAAATGGCGTTTTTGGCGGTATACTTTACTTTGTATTATTTTCATTTGAGATACCGGCGGCGCTCCCACGCGGAGCTTTGCCGGGTATGCGAGGGATTTTGTGTACTTAAAAGCATTGGAGATCCAGGGCTTCAAGTCCTTTCCGGACAAGACGCGCCTGAATTTTGACCAGGAGATCACGGCGATCGTTGGCCCGAACGGGAGCGGCAAGTCGAACATATCGGACGCCATCCTGTGGGTCATGGGTGAGCAGCGCACGAAGACGCTGCGCGGCGGCAAGATGGAGGACGTCATCTTCGGCGGCACGGAAAAGCGCAGCCCCATGGGCTTTGCGCAGGTGTCGCTCATTCTCGATAACAGCACCGGTATCTTCGACACAGAAAACACCGAGGTCATGATCACCCGCCGCTATTACCGCAGCGGCGAGAGCGAATATTCCATCAACCGCGAGCCCTGCCGCCTGCGCGACATTAACGAGCTGCTTATGGACACCGGTCTTGGCCGCGACGGGTACTCGATCATCGGGCAGGGGCGCATTGCAGAGATCGTCTCCGGCAAGAGCAACGAGCGCCGCGAGATCTTTGAGGAGGCGGCCGGCATCTCGCGCTACCGCTACCGCAAGGAGGAGTCGGAGCGCAAGCTTGCCCGCACGGAGGAAAACCTCCTGCGCATCAACGATAAAGTCGATGAGCTGGAGCTGCAGGTCGAGCCCCTGCGCAAGCAGGCCGAGACGGCAAAAAAATATCTGCACCTGCGCGACGAGCTCAAGAGCGCCGAGGTCTCCGTCTGGATGGAGACGCTCGACCGGCTGCACGCGCAGGCCGAGACCGTGAACCACGACTATCAGACCGCGAAGGAAAACCTTGCCGGCGCGCAGCGCGAGCTTGAGCAGCTCTATGCAGCGTCGGAGAACATCGCGCAGAAAATGCGCGAGAAGGATCTGGAGTCCGAGCGCACGCGCGAGCAGATCTCCGAGGCGGAGAGCGCCGCCGCCGAGTGCGAGAGCGCCGCGGCTGTGGTGCGCACGAACCTGCAAAACAGCGCCGACAGCATCGCGCGTCTGCGCGTGGAGGTGTCCGAGCAGGCGGATCGCGCCAGCGCTCTGCAGGCGCAGATCGACGCGCAGCAGCAGCGTTTGGAGCAGATCGAGCGCGAAAAGGCGCAGCACGCGCAGCAGATCGATGCCGTGCTCGAGGACATCGAGCGCAACGCCGCATCCTCCGGTGAGGCCGAGCGCGCGTATACGGAGTTGCTCGCCCGAGAGAGCGCGCAGAGCAGCGCACTGGCCGAGTGCCGCACGCGCATCACGCTCCTGGCCGACAAATCGCAGGAGCTGCTCGACCAGGAAAACGCCATCGTCACCGCCGCTGCGGAGGCGGCCGAGCGTCTGGCCGCGCTCGAGGCGCAGGCGCAGGAAAAGCAGACCGCGCAGCAGCAGGCGCAGTCCGCCTGCGACGCGCTGCGCACGCAGCAGAGGGAAAAAACACAGCATCTTTCCGCCTGTGAGCAGGCGCTGGCAAAGCGGCAGGAGCGGCTGTCCGGTCTGACGGTCGACCTGCGCAGCACCGAATCGCGCATCCGTATGCTCACCGAGATGGAAAAGGACTTTGAGGGCTACAACCGTGCGGTCAAAGCCGTCATGCACGCGGCCGAAAAGGGGACGCTGCGCGGCGTGCGCGGCCCGGTGGCAAACCTCATCAAGACCGGCGACCGCTATGCCCTCGCCATTGAGACGGCGCTCGGCGCGGCGGCGCAGAACATCGTCGTCGAGACGCAGAGCTGCGGTGCACAGGCCATCGAGCTGCTGCGCCGGCGCGATACCGGCCGTGCAACATTCCTGCCGCTCGATACCATCCGCCCCATGCACTTAAACAGTGTGCCTGATCGGGAGCCGGGCTATGTCGGCGTGGCCGACACGCTCGTCACCTGTGCGGCCGCTTACCGCGATATCGTCAGCAATCTCCTCGGCCGCACCGTCGTCGCCGAGACGATGAAAGACGCCATCGCCATCTCCAGGCGCTATGACCACCGCTACCGCATCGTCACGCTTGACGGGCAGCTCGTCAACGCCGGCGGCTCGCTCACCGGCGGCAGCGCCGCCAAGGGCAGCGGCATTCTGTCGCGCGCCAATGAGCTCAAGCGCCTGCGCGAGACGCTGGATGCGCTCACGCTCGAAAAGCAGCAGTGCGCGCTCGAGCTCGAGGATGCGCAGGCGGCGCTCGATGCGGCGCACGCACAGCTTGACACCGTGCAGGCGCAGCTGGAGCAGGCGGTTGAGACGCTGCACAAGGCGCAGAGCGAGGCGGCACAGGTCGCGCTGCTCAAAAGCGCCGCACAGGAGACCATTGCGGGGCAAAATGCGTCCATCGACGCCTGCCGCGCGCAGCAAAAGACGAATCAGGAGCGCATTGCCGCTGCCCGCGCCGATGCAGCCTCGGCGGAGGAGACGCTTGCACAGCTTCGCGCCGAACGCGATCAGAGCGAGCTCGGCCGTGGCGCGTTTGACCGCCGCCGGCAGGAGCTGGCCGACCGGCTGGCCGGGCTGCGGGCGGAGACGGCGTCGCTTGAGGCCGAGCGCGAGACCATCCTGCGCACCACGCAGCAGATCCACGATCTGTTCGAGGAGATGGCCGGCGACCGCAAGGCGCGCCTTGACCAGATCGCGCAGGCGGAGACCGGCACACAGCAGCTGCAGCAGACGCTGCAAATGCACGAGCGCCGTCTGGCTGAATTGCGCCAGCGCGCTGAGACACTGCGCAGCGATCTTGCCGCGTGCAGCAGCCGCAAGCTGGAGCTGGAGGGACAGCGCACACGCACCGACCGCGACGCGCAGGCGCGCAACCGTGACCTGCTGGACATGCAGGGGCTCGTGTCGCGCTTTGAGCAGAAAAAGCTCTCGGCCGACATGGAGGAAAAGCAGATCCTCGACAAGCTCTGGGACAATTACGAGCTCAGCCGCACGGCGGCCGAGGCGCTGCGCCAGCCGATCGAGAACATGACCAAGGCCAACCGGCAGATTGCCGAACTGCGCCGCGGCATCGGCGCACTCGGCACGCCGAACCTCGGTGCGATCGATGAGTTCACGCGCGTGAACACGCGCTATACCTTCCTCACCGGCCAGCGGGACGATATCCTCAAGGCCAAGCGTGAGCTAACTGGAATCATTGCCGACGTGACAGGGGAGATGGAGGGCATCTTCACTACCCAGTTTCAGGCGATCGATCAGGCGTTCCGCCAGACCTTCCTGGAGCTCTTCGGCGGCGGCAAGGCGGCGCTTGTGCTCGAGGATCCGGAGCACGTGCTCGACAGCGGCATCGAGATCAAGGTGCAGCCGCCCGGCAAGGCGCTCTCAACGCTGAGCCTGATGTCCGGCGGCGAGATGGCGTTCGTGGCCATCGCGCTCTACTTTGCCATTTTGAAGGTGCGTCCGACGCCGTTTTGCGTCATGGACGAGATCGAAGCCGCGCTCGACGAGGCGAACGTCACGCGCTACGTGCAGTATATGCGCCGCCTTGCCAAGAGCACGCAGTTTCTCGTCATCACGCACCGCCGCGGCACCATGGAGGAGGCCGACCACCTGTTCGGCGTGACCATGCAGGAAAAAGGCGTGTCGCGTATCATCGAGCTCTCGCTGGATGAGGCGGCTAAAACCATATCGTAACGGAGAAGATAGTCTATGGGATTTTTTGATAAGATCAAACAGGGTCTGACCAAGACCAAGACGAAAATGGACGCCCAGCTGACCGGCATCTTTGCCGCCTATGCGCCGGGCGATGAGGAGTTTTTCGAGGACCTTGAGGAGACGCTCATCCTTGCCGACACCGGCGTTGAGACGACGACCAAGGCCATCGCGCAGCTGCGCAAGGCCATCGAGCTCAAAAAGCTGACCACCGGCGCGGAGGTGAAAAAGGAGTTCGTGCAGATCCTCACGCGCATCCTCAAGGTGCAGGACACCATGCTCCTGCTCACGACGCAGCCGTCGGTCGTGCTCGTCGTCGGCGTCAACGGCGTCGGCAAGACGACGACGATCGGCAAGCTCGCTTCCCAGCTCAAGAAGGAGGGCAACCGCGTGCTCCTGTCCGCCGCGGACACGTTCCGCGCAGCGGCCGCCGACCAGCTCACCGTCTGGGCGCAGCGCGCCGGCGTGGAGATCGTTAAGCACGAGGAGGGCTCTGACCCCGCCGCCGTGGTGTTCGACTCCATTCAGGCGGCAAAGGCGCGCGGCGTGGATGTCGTCATCATCGACACCGCCGGACGGCTGCACAACAAGGCAAACCTCATGAACGAGCTCAATAAGATCACGCGCGTTATCCGCCGCGAGCTGCCGGAGGCCGATATTGAAACACTCATGGTGCTCGATGCCACGACCGGTCAGAACGGCCTCATCCAGGCCAAGCAGTTTCTCGACACGGCGGATCTGACCGGTATCGTGCTCACAAAGCTCGACGGTACGGCCAAGGGCGGCATCGTCTTTGCGATCGCAAACGACCTGCAGCTGCCGGTGAAATATGTCGGCGTCGGTGAGCAGATCGACGACCTGCTGGAGTTCAAACCTGCGGAATTTGTGGAGACGCTGCTGTCATGATCCTTGCGAGCAATAATGCACATAAGTTAGATGAGTTTCGTGCCATCTTTGCCGACATGGGCATCGAGATCATCCCGCAGAGCGCGGCCGGCTGCGACTTTGAGGTCGACGAGACCGGCGATACCTTCGAGGAAAACGCCTATCTGAAAGCCATCGCCGTGACCCGCGCGACGGGGCAGGCCGCCATCGCGGACGACTCCGGCCTCGAGGTCGATGCGCTCGACGGCGCACCCGGCGTGCACTCGGCGCGCTATACCGGCCGGCACGATGATACGGACGCCGCACGAAACGAGCTTTTGCTGCACAATCTTGGCGACCGCACCGACCGCACGGCGCGGTTCGTGTCGTGCATCTGCTGCACGTTCCCGAACGGTGACGTGCTGCGCGCACGCGGCACGTGCGAGGGCAGCATCCTGTTTGCCCCGCGCGGGGAAAACGGCTTCGGCTATGACCCGCTGTTCCTGCCGGAGGGCTACGACTGTTCCATGGCGGAGCTGCGTCCGGAAGAGAAAAACGCCATTTCCCACCGCGGAAATGCGCTCAAAATCCTGAAAGAAGAATTGAGGAATTACTATGCTGACAAGTAAGCAGCGCGCCCAGCTGCGCGGTCTGGCCGCGACGGAGGATACCATCGTCCACATCGGCAAGGGCGGCATCACCGACAACATCGTCACCCAGATGAACGACGCGCTCAAGGCGCGCGAGCTCGTCAAGGGGCGCGTGCTCGAAAATTCGCTCCTGACCGCGCGCGAGGCGTGCGACCGGCTTGCCGCGACCTGCCGCGCGGAACCTGTGCAGGTCATCGGCTCGAAATTCGTGCTCTATAAGCGCAACGAGCAAAAGCCGAAGATCGAGCTCGTGAAAAAGGCGAAGAAATGAAGATCTGCATCTATGGCGGCAGCTTTAACCCGCCGCACCTCGGCCATACGGCGGCACTGCGCGCCGTGCGCGCGGCAATCGAGCCGGATGTGACGCTCGTCATTCCGGACCGCATCCCGCCGCACAAGGAGCTCACACCGGGCAGCCCGGAGCCGTCGGAGCGCCTGCTCATGACGATGCTGGCCTTTTCTTCCGAACCGGGGGTGGAGGTCTCCGACATGGAGCTGCACCGCTCCGGCAAGAGCTACACGGTCGACACCGTGCGCGAGCTGCGCGACTGCAATCCGGACGCGGAGCTGTACCTCGTCGTCGGTACGGATATGCTCACGACGTTTGAGCAGTGGCACGATTACCGCGCGCTGCTTGCGCAGGTCACGCTCGTCGCGCTTGCGCGCACAAGCGATGAGCACGCCGAGGTCGAACGCTTCAGTGCCTATCTGCGCGAGACGTACGGTGCACGCGTCATCGCGCTGCCGGCAGAGCCGATCCCCGTCACGAGCACGGACGTGCGCCGTCTGCTGCCGCAGCGGCGCGGCAGCGAGTATCTCGCCCCCGATGTGTACGCGCACATCATCCAGCAGCGGCTCTATGGCGCAAAGCCCGATCTCAACTGGCTGCGCGAACAGGCATATCCCATGCTCAAGCCGCGGCGCATCTCCCATGTATGGGGCTGCGAGCACGAGGCGCGCCGCCTTGCCGAGCGCTGGGGCTGCGACCCGGATGCTGCTGCCGAAGCCGGAATTTTACACGATTGCACGAAAAAATTCGAGCTATCTGACCAATTGCTATTGTCTGATAAATATGGTATCATAAACGACACGGTCGAAACGGCCAACACCAAGCTTCTGCACGCAAAAACCGGCGCTGCCGTGGCGCGGGTTCGTTTCGGCGTACCACCTGAGATAGAAAATGCCATCCGCTGGCACACGACGGGAAAGCCCGATATGACCACGCTCGAAAAGGTTCTGTATATGGCTGACTACATCGAGCCTGCACGGGATTTTGACGGCGTGGACGAGCTGCGGCGCCTTGCTTACATCGATCTGGACGCGGCCATGGTACTCGGGCTGCAAATGAGCCTCGAGGATCTGCGCGCCGGCGGCATTACGCCGCACGAGAACACGGTGCAGGCATTAAACTGGTATCAAGGCAGGGAAAAAGAATATGAAAAGACGACAGAATGACGGCCGCTATCCGGATGACTATGCCGGCTATCAAAACGCGGGCTATGACGATGGATATGACGACGGCAGCGGCTTTCAGGACGACCCGTTTTCCGAGACGTCCGCCGCGGCCAATCACCGCGTGAAGGCGCAGCAGGCACAGGATAAGCGCCGGAAGAAGAAAAAAGTGCGCATTGCGATCATCGTGGTCGTTGTGCTGGCGCTGCTCGTGGGTGAGTTTATCGTACTGATGGATCACTGGGTCAGCCCGCCGAGCCTCAGCGGCGGCCTGAGCGACGGCAACCCCGACGACGGCATTACCACCAATACCGAGGGACGCAAGAAGGGCTGCTATACCTTCCTGATCGCGGGCAAGGACCGCGCGGCCGGCCTGACGGATACCGTGCTCGTCGGTATGCTCGATACGGAGAACAAATCTCTGAAATTCGTCAGCATTCCGCGTGATACGGCGGTGAACGTTGCCTACCGTCCCAAGAAAATGAACCAGTACTATGCCGCAGCCGAAAACAACGGCAGAGACGGTGTGGAGGCGATGCTTGCCGGCGTGGAGAAGCTCCTCGGCTACCGGGTCGACAGCTATGCGATCTTTGATGTCGAGGTGTTTGTCGAGCTCATCGATGCCATGGGCGGCATCGACTTTGATGTCCCCGTGGATATGGACTATGAGGACTGGGGGCAGGATCTGTCTATCCATGTGAGCAAGGGGTATCAGCACCTTGACGGCTATGAGGCCATGGGCGTGTTCCGCTTCCGCAATTCCTATGCCAACGGCGACATCGGCCGCATTGACGTGCAGCACCAGATGCTCAAGGCCATGACGAGTCAGTTTTTGAAGCTGCACAATATTCCGAATCTCAACAAGCTCATTGATATCTATGAAAAGGAAGTCATCACGAATCTGTCTGCCGGCAACGTGATGTTCTACGTCAAGGAGTTTTTGAAGCTCGATGAGAGCGCCATTGGGTTTGAAACGATCCCGGCCAACTACAACGGCGTGAAAAACGGCATGTCCTACGTGTTCATCCACGTGGACGAATGGCTGGAGTATCTCAACACATGGCTCAACCCGTATACAACGGAGATCACGGCCGCGAATGTGGACATTCTCTACGAGTCCAACGGACAGGTCGTGGCCACCTCCGGCACGGTTCAGGGGCCGAACAAATGGTAACGAAAAGGAAGGATGTTTGCTTATGATGCCTGCTAACGAGCTCGCCGCGGTCATTGTCAAGGCACTGGACGCGAAAAAGGGCGAGAATATTCAGCTGCTCAAAACCCGCGACCTGACGACGCTGGCGGACTATTTCGTCATCTGCACGGCCGGCTCTTCGACCCACGTCAAGACGCTGACCGACGCCGTGGAAGCGGCGGCGGACGACGTGGGCGAACCGGTCCTGCGCCGTGAGGGACACCGCAGCGGCAGCTGGGTGCTGCTAGACTACGGCTGCGTGATCGTGCACGTGTTTCAGGATGAAGCGCGCAAGTTCTACGATCTGGAGCGCCTGTGGAGCGATGCCGAGGTCATTGACATCACCGGCATGCGCGCCTGAGCCCACAGTAACCGTTCGGGGCGGTCATCACGCCGCCCCGCTTACTAGTTTTTGATTTTTCAGAGAGAAGTGAACGCTATGAAGTATGATTTTCAGGCAATCGAGAAAAAATGGCAGGCGCGCTGGGAGACGGAAAAGCCGTTTGCGGCCGTCACCGGTGATCCGCGCCCAAAGTTTTATGGGCTGATCGAGTTCCCGTATCCCTCCGGACAGGGGCTGCACGTCGGCCACCCGCGCCCGTTCACGGCGATGGACATCATCTGCCGCAAGCGCCGGATGCAGGGCTACAATGTCCTGTTCCCAATCGGATTTGATGCGTTCGGTCTGCCGACCGAGAACTACGCCATCAAAAACCACATCCATCCGGCCATTGTCACGAAAAACAACATTGCAAACTTCACCAAGCAGCTCAAGATGCTCGGCTACAGCTTTGACTGGGATCGCGCGGTCGACACGACCGACCCGTCCTACTATAAGTGGACGCAGTGGATCTTCCTGCAGATGTTCAAGCACGGTCTGGCCTATAAGACCACCATGCCGGTCAACTGGTGCACGAGCTGCAAGTGCGTGCTGGCAAACGAAGAGGTCGTCAACGGTGTCTGCGAGCGCTGCGGCAGCGAGGTCGTGCGCAAGGAGAAGAGCCAGTGGATGCTTGCCATCACGAAGTATGCCCAGCGCCTGATCGATGATTTGGACGATGTGGACTACCTCGAGCGCGTCAAGACGCAGCAGCGCAACTGGATCGGCCGCTCCACCGGTGCCGAGATCACGTTTAAGACCAACATCGGTGACGATATCACGGTCTACACCACCCGTGCCGACACGCTCTTCGGCACGACGTACATGGTCATTTCGCCCGAGCACCCGCTGCTCAAGCAGTGGCAGCCGCACATCGCCAACTGGGATGCTGTCGCCGCCTATCAGGAAGAGGCTGCGCACAAGTCCGACTTCGAGCGCGGTGAGCTCAATAAGGAAAAGACCGGTGTCCGTCTTGAGGGCATCGAGGTCATGAACCCCGTGACGCACAAGGCGCTGCCCATGTTCGTCTCGGACTACGTTCTCATGGGCTACGGCACCGGCATCGTCATGGGCGTTCCGGGCCACGACCAGCGCGACTGGGAGTTTGCCACGAAGTTCGGTCTGCCGATCATCGAGGTCGTCGCCGGCGGCGACGTGACCAAGGGAGCCTTTGTCGCCAAGGACGACAGCGCCGTCATGGTCAACTCCGGCTTCCTCAATGGCATGACCGTCAAAGAGGCCATCCCCGCCATGAAGAAGTACGTCGTGGAGCAGGGCATCGGCAAGGAGCAGGTCAACTACAAGCTGCGCGACTGGGTCTTCAGCCGCCAGCGCTACTGGGGCGAGCCGATCCCGCTCGTTAACTGCCCGAAGTGCGGCTGGGTCGCCGTGCCGGATGAGCAGCTTCCGCTCGTGCTGCCGCAGGTGGACAGCTATGAGCCCACCGACGACGGCGAGAGCCCGCTGAGCAAGATGACCGACTGGGTCAACACCACCTGCCCGCAGTGCGGCGGTCCCGCCAAGCGTGAGACCGACACCATGCCGCAGTGGGCCGGCTCGAGCTGGTACTTCCTGCGCTACATGGATCCGCACAACGACAAGGAGCTCGCCTCCAAGGAGGCTCTGGACTACTGGAGCCCGGTTGACTGGTATAACGGCGGCATGGAGCACACGACGCTCCACCTGCTCTATAGCCGCTTCTGGCACAAGTTCCTGTATGACATCGGCGTCGTGCCGACCAAGGAGCCGTATCAGAAGCGCACCAGCCACGGTATGATCCTCGGCGAGGGCGGCGAGAAGATGTCGAAGTCCCGCGGCAACGTCGTCAACCCCAATGATATCGTCGATCAGTACGGCGCAGATACCATGCGCCTGCACATCATGTTCATCGGCGACTTTGAGAAGGCCGTCTCCTGGTCCAACGAGGCCGTCAAGGGCTCGAAGCGCTTCCTCGACCGCGTCTGGAATCTCAGCGAGAGCTGCACGGACGACCCCGGGATCTCGGCCAAGAACGAGCCGATCATCCATAAGACCGTCAAGAAGGTCACCGAGGACATCGACGAGCTGAAGATGAACACCGCCATTGCGGCCATGATGAGCATGGCCAATGAGTTTGCGGCCAACGGCTGCACGAAGGGCGACATGGAGCAGCTGCTGCTTCTGCTCAGCCCGTTTGCGCCGCACATCGTCGAGGAGATCTGGGAGCGGCTCGGCTTTGCCGCCAAGTACGGCAAAATGTGCTGCCAGTGCGCCTGGCCGACGTATGACGAGACCAAGACCGTCGACACGACCGTTACCATGGCCGTGCAGGTGCTCGGCAAGCTCAAGGGCACCGTCACCGTGCCGAAGGACAGCGACCAGCAGGCCGTCGTCGACGCTGCCATGGCGCTCGACAAGGTGAAGCGCCAGATGGACGGCATGCAGATCGTCAAAGTCATTCACGTTCCGAACAAATTGGTCAATTTGATTTTGAAGCCGAAGGCATAACTTCATCTTGACATTCGGCGTGATAGCAATTATAATGTTAACGCTAAAGCCATGCATGATGGCCCTTGAAGCGCCGCAAGGCGTATTTGGAGGGAGGGAATAAAATGTCTGAAATCTACGTCAAGGAGAATGAGTCTCTGGACAATGCGCTCAAGAGATTTAAGCGCAGCTGTGCCAAGGCCGGCGTCATGTCCGATCTGCGCCGCAAGGAGTACTACCAGAGCCCCAGCGTGCGTCGCCGCAAAAAGTCGGAGGCCGCTCGTAAGAACAAGAACAAGCGCTACTACTAAGTCATAAAAAATCCTGCATCCGAGGATGCAGGATTTTTTTCTTTTTGGTCTCAGGCTTCCGGTGCGTATACCGGCAGGTCGACATACGTTGGCGCGTGTGCCAGCGCCGGGATGAGCACGTCGACGGCGTCCGCCATACGCAGCTTGAGCGTGGACGTGTTGATGCATGGGTGGCAGCAGAGGTACGCGTCGTCCAGCAGGTCGCGGTCGATGAGCAGCCGCACGCGCGCGTCGCGGTCGTTCATCAGACCCAGCACGCTCACAGAGCCGGGCGTGATATCCAGCAGCTCAAGCATATGCTCCGGGGAGGCAAACGACAGCCGCGCGCTGCCGATCTGGTGCGAGAGATCCTTCGTGCGAAACGGCTTGTGCCCCGGCATCAGCAGCAGGTAAAACGCCGTCTGCTGCCGGTTTGTGAGAAAGAGGTTCTTGCAGATCCCCGCACCCAGCACCTGCTCCACGGCGGCGCAGGCCTCGATCGTGTCGGCAGCATCGTGATCGACGCGATCATAGCTCAGCCCCAGACGGTCGAGCAGGTCGTAGCAGCGCAGCTCCTTATCGAGCCGGTTCGCGTCCTCGGCCCGGCTGTGATATACGGTTTGGTCAACAAACATGGTGTCACTCCTTGAAAAGCAGTCTGCCGCTATTATAGCGGCTTTGCGCCGCCGGTTCAAGTCCCGCGCGGACGGTTGACACATCGGGGCAAAATGAGTACAATATACACTGTGAAATTGTGCAGAAAGGAACGTTTCATGGCCTATCAGCTCATCGCCGTCGATATGGACGGCACGTTGCTCAACTCAAAAAAAGAGATCACGCCGCGCACGGCTGCCGCCGTGACGCAGGCGCTTGCGCGCGGATACCATGTCGTTATGGCGACCGGACGCTGCTACCGGCAGATCGCGCCGTATATGCGCCGGTTCCCGGCCATGCGCTATGCCATCACGTCCAGCGGCGCGGCCGTGGCTGACTGTATGGAAAACCGCATCATCTCGTCACAGAACATCTCTGCCGATACGGCGGCGGGCGTTATGCGCGCGTTTGTCGGGCTTGACGGCTTTCCGATCATCTTTTCCAACGGCGAGGCCCTCTATCGGCCGGAGCTGCTCAATGACCCGCAGCATTTCGGCATGGACGCCTATGTGGATAATTTCAAGGCCAACGGCACGGCTGCCGAGGAGATGGAGCGCAGCTTTCTCGCTGCACCTTATCCGGTCGAGAAGCTTGACTTTTACTTTACGGACGCGGCCGAGCGCGCCAAGTTCCTCGCGCGCGTGCAGGGTGCGCCCGCATGGGTCGTCCCGTGTGAGAGCGCGGGCGTGGAGGTCAATGCCACCGGCGTTGACAAGGGCAGCGGCCTGCAGGCGCTGTGCCGGTGTCTGAACATCCCGGTCAGCGCGGCGATCGCCATCGGCGACTCGGAAAACGACTGCTCGATGCTGCGCGACGCGGGGCTGCCGCTCGCTATGGGCAACGCCATTGACGATGTGAAGGCGGCGTCGGAGTATATCATGCCCGACTGCGACCATGACGGTGTGGCCGAGGCCATTGAACGCTTTCTGCTCGCGCAGCGTTGACCCGCCGCGCGAAGCGTTGTATGATAAAGCGTGGCCGTTTACGGCCGGATTTTATAGGAGGCGGAGTTCATGGATAACATTCAGCAGCTCAAACAGTGGATCGAAGACAGTGACCGGATCGTGTTTTTCGGCGGCGCCGGTGTCTCGACCGAGAGCGGCATTCCGGATTTTCGCAGTGTGGACGGCCTCTATAACCAGAAGTATGACTATCCGCCCGAGACGATCCTGAGCCACTCGTTTTTCATGGCGCATCCGGAGGAATACTACAAATTCCATCGGGACAAGCTCGTCGTGGACGGCGCCAAGCCCAACCGCGCGCACCTGCGCCTTGCCGAGCTGGAGCGCGAGGGGAAGCTGCAGGCCGTCATCACGCAGAATATCGACGGGCTGCATCAGGCGGCCGGGAGCAAGAATGTGCTCGAGCTGCACGGCAGCATCCACCGCTGCTACTGTATGCGCTGCGGCCGGCCGTATCCGGCGGAGCGTGTCAACCACGGCACCGGCGTGCCGCACTGTGACTGCGGCGGCATCATCCGGCCGGACATCGTGTTTTACGAGGAATGTCTGGACGAGGACGTTCTGTCCGAGTCCATCCGCTATATCCGCGAGGCGGAGGTGCTCATCGTCGGCGGTACGTCGCTGGCCGTGTACCCCGCGGCGGGACTTTTGAATTACTATTCCGGGCATAAGCTGGTGCTCATCAACCGCAGCGCCACGCCGTATGACGCGCAGGCGGATCTCATCATCCATGAGAAGATCGGCGAAGTCTTTGCTCAGGTATAACGGAGGAAACAGGTTTTCATGCGAATTGATGTAATGGGCGTCGGGTTTGACAGCCTGACGATGGATGAAGCGGTCGCGCGTGCGCGTGACCTGATGGCGGAGCGGCGCGCGGCCTATGTCGTCACGCCGAATCCCGAGATCGTGATGCTCTGCCGCGAGGATGCGGCAGCCATGCAGGCCGTGCAGAATGCGGATCTCGTGCTGGCTGACGGTGTCGGCGTGATCTACGGCGCGAAGATCCTCGGCACGCCGCTGCGCGCGAAGCTGCCGGGCATCGACTTTGCCGCGGCGCTGATGACGCAGATGGGCCGCGAGGGCAAGAGCGTGTTTTTGCTCGGCGCGAAGCCCGGCGTCGCCGATGCTGCGGGCGAGAAGATGCGCGAGCGGTTTCCCGGTCTTGTTATCGCCGGCACGAACGACGGCTATTTTCAGGACGATGATCCCGTTGTGGAAAAGATCAATGCCGTGCAGCCGGATCTGCTGCTTGTGTGCCTTGGCGCGCCGAAGCAGGAGCTGTGGATGCAGCGCAACGCCCCGCGTCTGCGCGTCGGTCTTATGGCGGGGCTCGGCGGCAGTCTGGACGTGTTTGCCGGCAACGTCAAGCGCGCACCGAAGTTTTTCCAGAAGCTCGGTCTCGAGTGGTTTTACCGGCTCATCAAAGAGCCGAAGCGCATCGGCCGCATGATGAAATTGCCGAAATTCCTGTTTGCGGCCATCGGCCGCAGGCTGCGGGGGAAGAAACACCATGGCGAAGGGTAAACTGATCGTATTGGAGGGCATCGACGGCAGCGGAAAGTCCGCGCAGTACCGTCGCCTGTGCGCGCGTTTTGACGAGGCGGGCATGGCCTACCATCATATTGTGTTCCCGCGCTACGACCAGGAATCGTCGGCACTGATCCGGATGTACCTCAACGGCGCGTTCGGTACGCATCCGTCGGACGTCAACGCTTATGCCGCGTCCACGTTTTTCGCGGTCGACCGCTATGCGTCCTACCGCACCGACTGGGGCGGGATCTATGAAAACGGCGGACTGATCCTCTCCGACCGCTACACGACCTCCAACGCCATCCATCAGGGCTCGAAGCTGCCCGAGGCGGAGCTGCCGGCGTTTTTCGACTGGCTGTACGATCTCGAGTACGGCAAGATGGGTCTGCCGCGCCCGGACCTGGTGCTCTATCTGGACGTGGACCTGCCGACCTCGCTCAAGCGGATGCAGCACCGGCAGGAAAAACTCAACACCAAGGCCGACATCCATGAGCAGGATGAGGCGTATCTGGAAAACTGTCTGCGCATCGGCCGCCTTGCCGCTGCGCATTACGGCTGGACGGTCGTGCCGTTCATGAAAGACGGCGCAGAGCGTGCGCTCGAGGAAAAGCACGAGGAGATCTTCTCGATCGTCCGCAGCGCGCTATGAGCATTTCCGAGGAAAAGTCCGCCCTGCGTCAGGCGCTGCGCCGGCAGCTTGCGCAGAGCGATCCCGCGGACAATGCCGCGTGCGACGTTGCGATTACGATGCAGGTGCTCGCACTGCCGGAGTTTCAGGCAGCGGAGCGGATCTTTGCCTACTGCAGCGTCGTGCCGGAGGTGGACACGCACGCCATTCTCGCGCAGGCGCGCCGCCGCGGGAAAACGGTGGCGCTTCCGGTCCCGGAGGCCGGCGGGCAGATGTACTTCGCGCGCTATGACGGCGCGCTCGTGCCCGGACGCTACGGCATCCCGCAGCCGCCGCGCAGCGCACCGGTGCTGCAGCCGCAGCCCGGCGATCTGATGCTTGTCCCGGCGCTCGCCTATGACCGCGCGGGGCGGCGTCTCGGCCGCGGCGGCGGGTACTATGACCGCTGTCTCGCGCAGCTTGACTGCTGCACCGTGGGGCTCATCCGTGCGGAATTTTTGCTCGACGCGCTGCCGACGGCGTGGAACGATATGCCGGTCGCGGCCGTCGTAACTGAGCAGGGCATTTTGCGCCCGCAGGAAAAACCGGGGCTCCCGGAGGAGCCCCGATCCCTCACCGGCTGTTAGCAGCCGCAGCCGCAGCTGTTGTTGTTCTCGCAGCCGCAGTTGCCCCAGCTGCCGCCGCAGCAGAAGAGCAGGATCAGAATGAGGATGATCCACAGACAGCTGTTGTTATTATTTGCGCAGCACATAACCAAAACCCTTTCTCCGCGCAACGGATTTTTGCGCAGCCAGACCCCGCGCGGTGCATGAATCTGACGCGAAGTTTTCCGGCAGGACCGGACAAACGGCGCCGTTTCCGTCCGTCGCCTTATCTTATGCCCCAAGGGGAAAGGGGGTTCCTACGCCGAGAGGCCGCAGGGACGCATTCCAAGTTGACAGGGAGATCAAGCCATGGCCGATCATTTTAAGAACTTTGATGAGCTGTTTCGTGACGAACGAGAGCCATCCCGCCCGCAGCGCCCCCCGCAGCGTCCGGCGCAGCCCGCCCGCCGCCGTCCGCAGCAGCAGGAGGGACAGCCGCGCGCTGCCCGCCCGCGCCCGGTACAGCAGCAGCAGCACGCGGCGCGCCCGCATCCGGAGCAGCCGCATGTCCAGCACCGCACGGAGCGGCCTGCCCGCCCGCAGCCGGAGCAGACACATGTCCAGCACCGCACGGAGCGGCCTGCTCGCCCGCAGCCGGAGCAGACGCACGCCGCGCGCCCCGCCCGTCCGCAGCCGGAACAGACGCACGCCGTGCGCCGTCAGCCGGCGCCCCGCCATGAGCCAACGCAGGAGCCGGAGGTGCAGCAGCGCGCCGGACGCAGCGGCTGTCTCGGCGGCCTGATCTATTTTGCCTTCGTCGTCAGCGTCAGCATTATCCTCGCCTGTGTCGGCTGGATGGCAGCGTCGGACGTGCTCGCGCTCAACAAAGAGCCGGTCACGGCGACGGTCACACTCGACAAGGCGGAGTTTCAGGATGTCACCATCTCCTACACGGACTCAGAGGGCAACGCCAAGGAGCGTGCCGGCCATCAGGTCAGCGTCGGCTACGTGGCAAAGCAGCTCAAGGACGCCGGCATCATCAAGTACAAGGGTCTCTTCCAGCTCTACTGCAGCGTCTCACACGCAAAGACAAAGATCGATCCCGGCACGTATGAGCTGAGCACGAACTACGACTACCGCGCGCTCGTCAAGAAGATGCAGGTCGGTTCGGGCGCAATGGTCACGACCAAGGTCACCATCCCCGAGGGCTATACGATGGAGCAGATCTTCCGCAAGCTCGAGGACGAAAACGTCTGCTCGTACGATGACCTCATGGACGCCGCCGCGAACTATTCCTACAACTACTCGTTCCTCGACCAGAGCATGCAGGGGGACGCCAAGCGCCTGGAGGGCTTCCTGTTCCCGGATACGTATGAGTTCTATCAGGGGATGCAGGCCTCGAGCGCCATCAACAAATTCCTTGAGAACTTCCACAACCGCATCACGGCCGAAATGCTCGAAAAGGCGGATGAGCGCGGCATGTCTATGCAGGAGGTCGTCACGGTCGCGTCCATGATCGAAAAGGAAGCCGCCAACGACGATGAGCGTGCGATGATCGCCGCCGTCATCTATAACCGTATCGCGGCGGGTATGCCGCTGCAGATCGACTCGACGATCATGTACGTCCTGCCGGAGCATAAGGATGTGCTCACCGTGGAGGACACAAAGATCGACAGTCCCTACAACACCTATCAGAACACCGGCCTGCCGCCGACGCCGATCGCAAACCCCGGCCTTGCGTCCATCAAGGCGACGCTCTCGCCGGCAAGCACGAAGGCGCTGTACTACGCGCTGGATTCGGAGTCCGGCACGCATAAGTTCTTCACGAGCTACGGCGAATTCCAGGCGTTCGTGGCCAAACAGAGTTACTCACAATAAGCGGAGGGGTGGCATGAATAAACCGGAGTTGTTGTGCCCCGCCGGAGATCTGGAGCGCCTGCAAATGGCGCTCCATTTCGGCGCGGACGCAGTGTATCTCGCCGGGGCGCAGTTCGGCATGCGCGCCGGTGCGGAAAACTTTACGCCGGACGGCATCCGCGCCGCCGTGCAGCTTGCGCATGCACAGGGCGCTGCCGTGCACGTGACGTGCAATACCCTGCCGCGTGATGACGAGATGGCGCAGCTGCCCGCGTACCTCGAGCTGCTCGACGATGCGGGCGTGGACGCGATCATCGCGGCCGATCTCGGCGTGATCACGCTGGCCAAGCGCTATGCGCCCCACGTGGCGCTGCACGTGAGCACGCAGTTCGGCGTGGTCAATTCGGCCGCCGCCGCAGCGCTGTACGATCTCGGCGCGCAGCGGGTCGTGCTCGCGCGTGAGCTGTCGCTTGCCGAGATCCGCACCATCCGCGCCAACACGCCGCCGGAGCTGGAGCTTGAGGCGTTCGTCCACGGGGCGATGTGCGTGTCGTTTTCCGGCCGCTGCCTGCTGTCTAACTACCTCACCGGGCGCGATGCCAACCGCGGCCGCTGTGCGCAGCCCTGCCGCTGGAAGTACGGTCTCACGGAGGCCAAGCGCCCCGGCCAGGTGTTTGATATTACTGAGGACGAACGGGGGACATATATCTTTAACTCCCGCGATATGTGCATGATCGACCATCTGCCCGCGCTGCTCGATGCAGGTATCACGAGTATGAAGATCGAGGGGCGCACCAAGAGCGCTTACTATGTCGGCGCGGTCACGAATGCTTACCGCCACGCACTGGATGATGCGATCGCCGGCCGACCGCTCGCCCCGGTCTGGCAGCGCGAGGTGCTGCAGATCAGCCACCGCCCGTACAGCACCGGCTTTTACTTCGGTGAGCCGGGGCAGTATACGGCAAACTCCGCCTACTTTGCCGGCGCCGAGGTCTGCGCTGTCGTAGAGGGCACCGCGCCGGACGGACGCGCCGTGCTGACGCAGCGCAACAAGTTCTGCGCCGGTGATACGCTCGAGCTCATCACAAACGACGCGCCGCCTGTGACCTTCACGGCCGAGGCGCTGCGCGACGCCGACGGTCTGCCGCTCGAGACCGTGCCGCACCCGATGCAGCGCTTTACCATGCCGCTGCCGTGTGCGGCTGCGCCGCTGTCGCTCATCCGCCGGAAATTGCCCGCAGAAACGGTTGACATCCGGCTCGAATGTGGTAAAATATAAAAATCCAGACGATAACGCTGTGATGGAGAAAAGCTGTGCAGCACCCGGTCATCAGAGAGAAGGGGATGGTGGAAGCCCTTCGGCCGGCGGCATGGCGGCCGCTTCGGAGCGGCCCGGGACGACCGGGACGTGTGTCCGCGTTAAGGACGACTTGAGACGCCGCGTGAGCGGCAATCAGGGTGGTACCGTGAAAGCAGATTGCCTTCGCCCCTGTGTATGGGGCGGAGGCATCTTTTTTTGAGGAGGTATAGTATGAAATGTCTGCGTTGTAACGGCGAGATGGAGCATCTGGGCCATGAATCCCTGCAGCTTGGGCAATACGGCTTTTTTACCGGCCACCTGTCCAACCTCTTTTCCGGCGCGCTCGAGGTCGATATTTATGCCTGCAAATCCTGCGGCAAGCTGGAGTTTTATCGCGCGGACGCACCCAGCCTGTCCGAGCGGCTGAAAAACGAATGAAGCAAACACAATTGGAGGATAAATGATTTGAAATCTTATGGTCTGAATGAACTGCGCGAGATGTTCCTGCGCTTTTTCGAGACGAAGGAACACCTGCGCCTGCCGAGCTTTTCGCTCATCCCGCAGGACGATGCAAGCCTGCTGCTCATCAACTCCGGCATGGCGCCGATGAAGCCCTACTTCAAGGGTGACAAGGAGCCGCCGCGCCACCGCATCTGCACCTGCCAGAAGTGCATCCGCACCGGCGACATTGAAAACATCGGCAAGACGGCGCGCCACGGCACGTATTTTGAGATGCTCGGCAACTTCTCCTTC
>OGLN01000210.1_pt1 | contig 47702 bp, 39 predicted proteins | sample 1572641 | NCBI WGS metagenome assembly OGLN01 (sample SAMEA2581903, study PRJEB24529) | metagenome | biome: Human gut stool | place: China | collected 2011
ATCTTCCTTGACGATGTAGCCGTATTCTTTGGCAGCGTATTCCGCCTGTTCCTTGGTCATGAAATGGCCGATGGGCTTCGACGGGTTCTTGAATGCCGGGTCTTCCGGGTCGACGCGGACCTGAGTGACCATGGTGGCGACGGGGATGTCGAAGATGTCGCGGTTGTACATTTCTTCGCGCAGGGCATTCTGCAGGTCATATCCGATGTAAGCCTGGCTCATTGCAACACATACAGAAAGTGGTGTGTTTGGCTGTTTCTCATCCTCATGTGTTAATGCGATCATAGCGTTGTTGATCATACCAACCTGAGGACCATTGCCGTGTGCTACGACTACTTCGCAGCCTTCCTGAATCAGGTCTACGATCGCGCGTGCTGTAATCTTAACAGCAGCCATCTGCTCAGGAAGAGTATTGCCAAGGGCATTTCCGCCGAGGGCAATGACAATACGTTTTTTCTTTTCCATTTTAGGATCCTCCGTATTTACTGTAAAGGTATTGTACAGGTCTGAAAGATTCAGGCCTGTACAATAAGTTACTAATTAAGGTAACTGTGAAACTATTTTTGTCTGAGAAATTTAAACTTACTCAAAAATTCTGGACATTCCTCTCTCTTCGAGTTTCTTCAGGATTTCCTGTGGGTTCTCGAATTTAGCAAGGAAGATCATAGCTGCGATGATGTATGGCTTGTAGCTTGCCTCTTTGTACAGAGGAGTACGATAACGGTCGAATACGGAAGCCTCAACCTCGCCGTCCTTGCAGGATACGTCGTTGATATCAGCCGGTAAGCAGTGCAGGTACAGAGCCTTGCCATCCTTGGTGAGCTTCATCATCTCCTCGGTGCAGGCCCAATCCTTGTGCTGGGCGTTCTGGGCCAGCAGCTTCTTCTCCAGAGCGTCGATGCCGTCCTTGTCGCCCTGAGCATACAGCTTGGTGCGCTCCTCCATGGCGGCGAAGGGAGCCCAGCTCTTGGGATACACGATGTCGGCGTCGGTGAAGGCCTCGGCCATGGAGTTGGTCTTGTGGAACTTGGAGCCGTACTTCTCGCAGTTCTTGCGGGCGATCTCTTCGACCTCGGGGAACACATCGTATCCTTCCGGATGGGCCAGCGTGACGTCCATGCCGAAGCGGGTGAACAGGCCGATAACGCCCTGCGGGACGGACAGCGGCTTGCCGTAGCTGGGGCTGTAGGCCCAGGTCATGGCAACCTTCTTGCCCTTCAGGTTCTCAACGCCGCCGAAGTAGTGGATGACGTGCAGCATATCGGCCATGCACTGCGTCGGATGGTCGACGTCGCACTGCAGGTTGACGAGCGTCGGACGCTGCTCAAGAATGCCGTCGCGGTAGCCTTCCTCCAGAGCGTCCATGAACGTCTTCTGGTACTCGTGGCCCTGATGGATGTACATATCGTCGCGGATGCCGATGACGTCGGCCATGAAGGAGACCATGTTGGCCGTCTCACGGACCGTCTCGCCATGGGCGATCTGGGACTTCTTCTCGTCGAGGACCTGCTCCTCGAGGCCGAGGAAGTTGCAGGCGGAGGCGAAGGAGAAGCGGGTACGGGTGGAGTTGTCGCGGAACAGGGAGATGCCCAGACCGGAGTTGAAGATCTTCGTGGACTTGTTGCGCTCACGCAGATCGCGCAGAGCGTCGGCTACAGTAAAGACAGCGTCGATCTCGTCGTCGGTCTTGTCCCAGGTCCAGTAGAAGTCGGTCTTATACATATTGTTGATGTGGAGCTTCTCAAGATGTATAAGACCGACTTCTACTAGACCTGGGTTCTTCCTCCTGAAAAGATTATCGTATGCGTATTTCTTTCTGATGTGCCGGGCGGACAAAGGCCTCCGCCCCTACAGCATTGGATTTTTACTTGATGTCGTTGCCGGTGAGCTCCTGACGGAAGGAGGTGGCGGAGCCGTCCTTGTTCTCGGGCTTATAGAGCATGGGAACAGCTGCGTACAGCGCGGCGCAGACGACCAGATCCTGCTTCCAGGTGATCTCGTTGGGGGCGTGTGCCTGAGACTCGGCGCCGGGGCCGAAGCCAACGCAGGGGATGCCGTAGCGGCCCTGGATGGAAACGCCGTTGGTGGAGAAGGTCCACTTGTCGGTCAGCGGACGGCCCTCGCGCTTGGCCTTGGCAGTCTCGTCGGCCCACAGACGGTTCTCGCCCCACAGGGCATGGTGCGCGTCGACCAGAGCCTGGACGTGCGGCGCAGAGGCCTTGTTGATCCAGGTCGGGAAGAAGCACTCGGTCTCATAGACATGGCCGGTCCATGCGGGACGGTCGTACATATACATGGAAACCTTGACGTCCTTGGCATACTTCTTGCAGGCGGGCAGATCCTCGATCTCCTTCAGGCAGGACTGGTAGGTCTCGCCGGCCGTCATGCGGCGGTCGATGGAGATGGAGCAGGAGTCCGCAACTGCGCAGCGGGACGGGGAGGTATAGAAGATCTGGCTGGTGGTGCAGGTGCCGCGGCCGAGGAAGCGGGCGTCTTCGTAATGCTCGGGGTTGTACTTCGGGTCGAGCATCTTGACAAGGCCCTTGATCTCCTTGTCGTCGGCAGCGTCGTTCTCGTTGAGATCGCGGACGTTGAGGATGACCTCAGCCATCTTGTGGATCGCGTTGTCGCCGCGCTCCGGAGCGGAGCCGTGGCAGGAAACGCCGTGCATATCGACGCGGATCTCCATTCTGCCGCGATGGCCGCGGTAGATGCCGCCGTCGGTCGGCTCGGTGGAGATGACGAACTCGACCTTGCTGCGTGCGTCCTCGGGGCCGTTAAAGTATTCGTTGACAATGGACTGCCAGCACATACCGTCGCAGTCCTCCTCCTGCACGGAGCCGACGACCATGATCTTGTAGCCCTCGGGAATGAGGTTCAGATCCTTCATGATCTTCGCGCCGTAGGTAGCGGAGGCCATGCCGCCCTCCTGGTCGGAGCCGCCGCGGCCGTAGATGATCTCGTCGGTCTCGTAGCCGGTGTAGGGATCAGCGGTCCAGTTCTCGCGGTTGCCGATGCCGACGGTATCGATATGGGAGTCGATGGCGATGATCTTGTCGCCAGTGCCCATCCAGCCGATGACGTTGCCGAGCTTGTCGAACTCGACCTTGTCATAGCCCAGCTTTTCCATCTCAGCGGCGATGCGCTTGACGACGCCCTCTTCCTCGCAGGACTCGGACGGGATCGCGATCATGTCGCGGAGGAACTTTGCCATGTCAGCCCGGTAGCCTTCGGCAGCCTTCTTGATAGCATCATAATTCATAAACGCAGGGTACCTCCCATTTATTTATTTATTATTCTTTCTGATCTGCGGCGTCTGCCGTGCAGACGTCTTCTGCTACCATCATACCACATGAAAAGCAGATGTCAAACAAAATTTTTGCTTACCTAAAATTTTTTATGACTCTTTTCTTTCTGCACCCATCTGCGTGGAAATAAATGTGTTTCATTCAAGAAAAACAGGCTGCCCGTGCGGGACGGACAGCCTGTTTTTTTCACTGGATCATGTTCAGCAGCGCCTCCGGCGAGACATCCTCCGTAATGCCGAAGCGGAGCATGGCGTAAAGCGTCTGCGGCAGCCCCTTGACGACGGTGTTGACGCCAGGATTGGTCGAGAGCGTCACGTGCACGCCGAGAGACTGGAGCGTGACCTGCGCCAGCGTCGAGTACTGCCCCGCCGGATACGCCAGCACGTCGACCGGCCGGCCCGTTGCGTCCTCCAACAGTGCACGGCTGCGCGTAAAGTCCTCCGTCAGCGCCTGCACGTAGGCCTCCTCGCTTTCGCCGGGAAGCTGAAGAATGTTCTCCCGCACGGCGGAGCCTGTCTCATACGGCGGCCACTGGTGCATGTCGTAGGTATGGCTCTGGATGGAAATGAGGCCGGACGCGGTCATTTCCGCCGCCTCCGCCGCGCCGAAGTGCGGCGTGATGGCGTAGTCCATATCCTTGTAATGATCCGTTCCGAACGAAACGCCGACGGCGAAGATCGTCGCCTTCATGCCGTATTTCTGCAAAATCGGATAGGCCAGCGTGTAATTGCTCCTGTATCCGTCGTCAAAGGTGATGACGACCGGCTTCTCGGGAAGCGGCTCGCCGCGCAGGACATATGCCTGCAGCTCGTCAAACGAGACGCCGGTATACCCGGCCTCGGAAAGCGCCCGGATCTGCGCCTCAAACTGCTCCGGGGACACTATTTCGCTGTTCGTCACGTCCTCAGACAGATGATGGTACATGAGTATGGGCACCTGCGTGCTGATCTCATCGGCCGAAAGCGCCGCCGGGGACAGGACGTTCAGGAAATAATCCTCCGGGGTGTCGGCGGTCACATAGGTTCCGAAATCGTCCGGGATCCAGAGATCTGTGCGGCCCGTCATGCGGGCGCAAATCATCTCACCGACGTTGTTGCGGAAGTGCGTGCCGTCGTAGAAATAGCGCATCTCGCAGCTGACGCTGCTGGACGAAAAATCCCAGAACGGCGTGACCTGTGCCAGCGAGCGGTAAAACTGCGCGACGGTTTCCGGTTCATAATTTTTCAGATACTCAGCATATACCGGCCCGGCCGCGACGGTGAGGTTCACACCCGCTTCCTCGCACAGGGTCTTGATCGCCGCGACGCTCTGCATACACTGCTCCGTGTATGGAAGCGAAAGCGTCTGGCGCGGATAGTCGGCGAAGACGGGGTAGCTTTCGAGATAACGCTCCTCGCTGCCGATCGGCTCTGCGTCGCGCACACGCTTGTCATAGCAGCCTGTCCGCTCGTCAAACACGTCGAACGTCTGCGGCAGAATGGTGTCCGTGCGCAGCGCGTTCAGCTTGGCCAGCGCATAGCGCGGGTCGGCGAAGAGATAGCGCGTGTAATAGGACAGCACGGACGTGTCCGGGTCCTCCTTATAGTGGAGGTTCTTCGTCAGCCGGTCGGATTCCTCGTCGTAGGTCAGGCCGTTGTCGAGATAGACGTTCAGAATGAGATTCTTGACCTCGTAATGCTCCACCAGATATTGCGCGATCTTTTCGCAGTCGCGCATATCCGCACCGTACATGATGAGATTGTAAAAGCTTGCGTCATACACCTCGTTGAACGCGTCTACCGGGAACGAGCTGGTCGATGAGCAGCCGAGAATATAGGAATCGTATTCGTCGTGGTGCTGTTCGAGATAGCTGAACTTTGCCACGCGCGGGTTATTCGTCTCGTCGTAGGAGAACCAGGACAGCAGCCTGTCCCCGAACGCGCCGAAGGGGTCGACGGCAAGATTCAGCGCCGCCAGCAGCGCAGCCAGCACAAGGACGGTCACGAGAAAGACCAGCACCCATTTTTTTGAACTCATTCGATCACCGCCTCAGAACTGCGTATAGATAAAGCCCGACGGGATATACCCGGCCCGGAACACGCCGAGCAGCAGCACGGCCAGCAGCAGCGCCGTCACGGCAAGCCACTGCACAAAGCCAGACTTCTTTTCCAGCGCCGCCCGGATCTGCACGCCGCGTTCCTGCAAGCACTCAAGCGTCAGCAAAACGGCCAGACCCAGCGCGATCACGAGAAAATCCGTCTTCGCAAGGCCGAACGACAAAAGCGTCCCGTCGAGCAGCTGTGACGGCTGCGGATGCAGCACGGTTGTCTTCAAGAATCGGAACACACAGCTCAGACGCGGCGAACGCGTGAAATACCGCCCGATGAACACCAGCAGCATCGTGCGCAGCGTCATGAACACGCGCCATGCGGCGGACTTGTCGTTGATGTGCAGCGCCGATTTCCAGCGCAAAAACGTCCGTTCCAGCAGGAGCGAGGCCGTAATGAGCACGCCGTTCCACAGGCCGAAGGCAATATAGCGGAAGTTCGCTCCGTGCCAGATGCCGATGATGAGATAGACGATGAACGTCGCGAGCGACGTGGCAAAGATCTTGCCGCCCGTGCCTCTGATGTGCGTGCGGGCCCAGCGGGAGAGTCTGCCGAAGGCTTTCGACAGCGACAGCGGATAAAACACATAGTCGCGCATCCACGCGCCGAGCGTGATGTGCCAGCGCCGCCAGTATTCCGTCAGGGACATTGCGAAGATCGGGCGGCGGAAATTCTCGGCCATGTCAATGCCGAACATCCGCGCGACGCCGCGTGTGATGTCAATGCCGCCGGAAAAATCGCAGTAAAGCTGAATGCAGTAGAACAGAATGCCGCTGGCAATGATCGCGCCGCCGTAGGGGCAGTTTTCCGTGATGACAGCGTTGACCAGCACAGCCGCCCGGTCGGCAATGACGAGCTTTTTGAAATACCCCCAGAGGCAAAGCTGGATGCCGAATTTGAGATCGCGCCAGTCCAGACTGCGCTCTGCTAAAAGCTGCGGGGCAAGCTGGTCGTACCGGCTGATCGGCCCCTGCACCATCTGCGGGAAGAACGAGACGAACAGGCCGTATTTTAAGGGGTTTTTCTGCGCGGGGAGCTTTCCGCGGTAGACGTCGATGACATAGCCCACGCTCTGGAAGATGAAATACGACAGGCCCAGCGGCACGACGAAATCCCACCGGGGAAGCTTGTCCCCGATGGCGGACGGCAGCGCGGAGGCCGTGAAGTTCCAGTATTTCATGAGATATAACAGCCCGAAGCAGAGAACCAGACACGCCGCGCAGATGCGCTTTTTCGCGCGGCGCACGGCGGCCTTTGCGGCCTTATCCGGTGCGGGACGCGCGTTCTGCTTTTCGAGCAGCAGTCCCGCCAGCCACGTGAGTCCCGCGACCAGCACGAGCCAGACGGCGCTTTTGACGCCGCCAACCAGGTAAAAGACCATGCTTGCCAGCAGCAGCACGACCCACTGCGCCCGCTTCGGAACCAGATAATACAGCACGACGCCTGCCGTGACGAGCCCCACAAAGGGCAGGGAGGCAAAGGACATCTCAGCTCTGACGGCTCTCGATGAGCTCCTCGATGGCCTCGACGCTGTTGAAGTTCTCCGGCGTCAGATCGTCCACGCCAAGCTCCACGTCAAACGCCTCCATCAGTTCCGTCACGACCGCGACGATATCCAGTGAGTCGATCAGGCCGTCGTCGATGAGGGCTTTTTCGTTCTCAAAGTCGATGCCCGGGCAAATCTCCGTCAGGATCTCCATGATCTGCTTTCTCATAGTGTCAAAACTCCTTTATCTATCCCAGCCTCAGCACAACGGACTGCCATCCGTCCGGCTGAAACTGATTTTTTTCATAGAAATGCTCGGCAGGGGCGTTCCCCACCCTTGCCCAGACGGCGCATTTCTGCCCGCCGGTCTTCGCTTCCAGCATAGCCAGCAGCCGCCCGGCGTATCCATGCCCCCGGCAGTCCGCACGGACGGCCAAATGGCGGATCTCGCACTGCGCCCGCCCGGGCGCGTAGTGCAGCAAGCCCGAAATTCCGTCCGCATCCATGAGGCACAGCACCTGCCCGGCACTGACCGCCTGCCGGAGTTCTTCTTCCGGCGGGATGCAGCCCGTCAGCGGGTCGAACTGTTCAAGTAAAAACGCCCGCACAGCCTCAAAGGAAGCCTCCGTCGGAGCTTCCGCGTTATTTGGAGCCGGAACCGCCGCCCGTGTGCGCCGCAGACGGCGAAAGCACTCCGCAAAGCCGAGCGCACACAGCGCGTCCTGCGCCCGACGCATGGCAACTTGCTCCTTTTCCCGGCAGGCCAGCTCCGTGACGAGCGGGACAGCCGTCTCCGGCAGGAAAAGCCTCGCGCCGGGGTGCAGATAGAAGTTCAGGAGCCGGTATCCGGCCCGCTGCCGCAGCAGCAGCAGAAAGCCGTCTCCTTCCTCGTAAAAAAGCCCGGCATCGATTTCGCGCTGGTAGTCTGCCGGGGATAAAAAGCAGTTGGTCACCACGCCGCGCCGAAGCTGTGCGGACAGAAGCGGCGCAAGCGCTGCATAGCTTTCAACTCTGCGCATGCAAAAACCGTTCCTTCAGCGCCGCGCGGTCGAGCTTGCCGTTCGCGTTGTGCGGCAGCGCGTCCAGCTTTTCATAGACGTTCGGCAGCATATATTTCGGCAGCGCCGTCCGCAGCGCCCGTGCCAGCGCGTTCGTGTCCAGATCGCCCGCATAGACGCAGACGATCTTGTCGCGCGGCCCGTCGTAGAAGCAGACGGCCTCCCGCAGGCCCTTGACGCTGTAGAGCGCCGTTTCAATTTCGCCCAGCTCAATGCGGTAGCCCATGTGCTTGATCTGCCCGTCGCGGCGGGCAAGAAAATAGAAATTCCCGTCCTCCCGCTGCACGGCCATATCGCCCGTGCGGTAGAGAATGTCACGGTAATCGGGGCAGAGCGGGTTCTGGATAAAGGCGGAATTGGTCTTTTCTGCGTCGGCGAAATATCCCGCCGCAAGTCCGGAGCCGCGCACGCACAGCTCGCCCGTCTCGCCGGGGGCCGCCTCGGTCAGATCGTCCTTTAACAGCAGCAGCTGCATATTGCGGCAGGCTTTTCCGATGGGGATCGGCTCGTCGTCGCGGTACGTGCGCGTCAGGTGCAGCGCGGCGCAGTCGACGGTCGTTTCCGTCGGGCCGTACATATTATAAAGCTCCGCCTCCGGGATCGCGCGCTTCCACATATTCACGTACCGCGCCTGCAGCGCCTCGCCGCCGACGACGATCTTCCGCAGCGCGTGCGGGACGCACTTTTCAAGCGCGCCGGAGCTTGCCGCCAGATGGAACGCGGACGTCGCCCAGTTCACGGCGGTCACGCCGTTCCGGTCGAGCGCCTGCAGCAAAAACAGCGGCAGCGCGAAGAATTTCTTCTCCAGAATCACGCACGTCGCGCCGAGCTTCAGCGTCTGGTACAGATCCTTGCAGGAGGTGTCAAAGTAAAACGGCGACTGATTGCCGAAGACCTCATGCTCCGTATAGCCGCAGAAGTCCGTCAGCCAGTCGGTAAAATCCAGAATGGCGCGGTGGGAGATGACGATGCCCTTCGGCGTGCCGGTCGAGCCGGAGGTGAAGAGCAGGTACACGGGATCCAGATCAATGATCTGCTCGCGCCGGGCCTGCAGAAGCGCATTGTCCGGGGCGGTCTTCTCCGCCTCCTCCAGACACACGAGCGGCGCGCAGTCCGCAAGCCGCTCCGCCTGCGGGCGGCACGCTTCCGGGAAGACGATCGCGCGGGCGTGCACCTGCGCGAGAATGCGGCGCATCCGCGCCTCCGGCATCTGCTCGTCGATGGGAACGTAATAATTCCCACTCTGCAAAACGCCCTGCAGCGCCGCGACGCTCTGCACTGTCCGCCCCGTGAGCACGGCCACGGGCGCGTTTTTGCAGCCCGGAAGCCCGGCCAGAACGGTTCCCAGTGCCCGCGCACGCGTCAGCAGCTGCCCGAAGGTCAGACTGCCGGAGGCGTCGGAAAAGGCGACCTTGTCCGGGACGCGGGCGGCGGTGCGCTCCAGATATTCAGCGGCGTTTGTCATCGGCATGGACGCATCCTCCTTCAGCTCGGATTCACACACTTTTGAGAATTTTACCACATACGCACGCAAATGTAAAGGCGGAACGCGCCGCGCATTTTTTCGCCCGCGGCGGTTGAGTCCAAGCTGCTTTCATGGTAAAATAACAAAAAACACAGGAGGACAGACCTATGTATGATGTGATCGCGCTGGGAGAGCTGCTTGTCGATCTTGCGGAACGCGCGAAGGATGAAAACGGCTACCCCACTCTTGCCGCCAACCCCGGCGGCGCGCCCGGCAATTTTCTTGCCGCGCTGAGCGCGTATGGAAAGAAGACCGCGTTTCTCGCCAAGGTCGGCGACGACACTTTCGGCCATCTGCTGACCGGCACGATGCGCCGCGCCGGGATCGACACGCGCGGCATTCTGATCAGCCCCGATACATTCACGACGCTTGCGTTCGTGACCTTTGACGCGCACGGCGACCGCTCGTTCGCCTTCGCGCGCAAGCCCGGCGCGGACACGCAGCTGCGCTGGGAGGAGATCGACCCGGCCATGCTGGCAGAAAGCCGCGTGTTCCACTTCGGCTCGCTCAGCTGCACGGACGAGCCTGCCCGCACGGCCACGCAGAAGGCCGCGGCCTATGCCCGCGCGCACGGCAGGCTCGTCACCTACGACCCCAATTACCGCGCCCCGCTGTGGAAAACAGAGCAGGAGGCAAGGGAACAGATCCTCTGGGGCCTTTCGCAGGCGGATATCGTCAAGATCAGCGATGAGGAGACGCAGTTCCTCTGGGACTGCAGCCCGGAGGAGGGCGCGGAGCGCGTGCTGGCGCTGGGCGCGAAGCTCGTCATGGTCACGCTGGGGCCGAAGGGGTGTCTGCTGAAAAATAAGCAGGCAGACTTCTCCTGCGGCTGCCCGAAGGTGCATCCCATTGACACGACCGGCGCAGGCGATATCTTTGGCGGCAGCGCCGTATCGCGCTTTTTGGAGCTTGGGAAAGCGCCGGAGGCGCTGACGCGGGACGATCTTGCCTATATGGCCCGCTACGCGGCAGCCGCAGCAAGCCTCTCCACCGAAGCTTCCGGCGCCATCCCGTCCATCCCGAAAAAGGAAGCCGTCCTGCAAAAGATGCAGGAGGCATATTGCGTGCAGGCGGACGCACACCGATAACGATCCGACGTTTTGACGCAGAAAGCGGCATTCCCGGCCCGGGAATGCCGCTTCTGTTTTGCAGCTTACGCTTTTTTCTTCGGCCCCATGATCTCGGCGCTCAGGAGGGCGACGAGGGGGACGGTCAGGATGATGCCGATGGTTCCGGCCACGCCGCGGATGATCTCGATGGCGATGGAATCGGCGTTGAGGATCTGGATCATGGGATAATCAAAGATCTGGAACAGCAGGAGCGTATTGAGGCTCGAACCGGCGAAGGCAAGGATGAGCGTGTTCGCCATGGTGCCCATGGCGTCCTGGCCGATGTTCATGCCGGAGCGGAACAGGGCCTTGCGCGGCAGATCGGGGTTCAGCTCGCGCAGCTCCCAGCAGGCGGAGGAAATGGACATGGCCACGTCCATGACCGCGCCGAGCGAGGCGATGAGAATGCCGCTGACGAACAGACCGCTGATCTTCAGTCCCCGGTCGGACGCGCGCAAAACCAGTTCCTCCGCCTCCGGCAGGTTGAAGCCGTTGAGCGGCGAGATCGACCCGCACAGGGCGGCGAAAATGCCGGCCACCGCCACGCCGCCGATGCAGCCGAGCGTGGCGCAGAGCGTCTTGCGGCTGAAGCCGTTCAGGAACAGGAGGGAGGCCGCCGTCGTCAGCGCGACGAGCACGACCGTGACCACGACCGGCTGCGCGCCGCGCAGGATCATGGGTACCTGAATGAACCAGACGCACGCAAGCGTATACACAAGCCCCAGCAGGGCCGTGAGGCCCTTTTTCCGGCCGATCAGCAGGAGCAGCGCCGCAAATATGGCAAGCAGGCCGAGCAGAACCGGCGCGCGGTTATAATTCGGAATGGATATGATATACGGCGCGCCCTCGTCGTCCAGATCAAGGCGGACAACGATCTTTGTGCCGATCTTCGCGTCGACGTTGGTATAGATGGTCAGATAGTTGATCGCCTCAAGCGTTTCACCCTTCCACGGGCCGTTCAGGATCTCGACCTCGAGATACTGCTGGCCGATGCGGCGGCCCTCCGTCCAGTCCTGGGTCTCCGCGTTGTCGTCCAGAATGTCCGTGACGCGCGCAACGGCGAAATACCGCTTGCGCGCGGCAGTCGCCTCGCGGTCAGGCTCCGTGTATTCCAGGACCAGCGCCCACGCGATGATCAGCACAAACAGCAGAACGCTCACGCCGATCTCCAGCCAGCGCTTGCGCGTCAGCTTGCATTGTAAGTTTTTCATGGATTCTCCTTCAGGATGCGCAGTTTTTGAATGATGGGGGACTGCCCCGCCGGAAGACCCGGCGGGGCAGCTTTGTACTGTTGGGGAACTCAGCGCTCGAGATAGCGGTGGATGATCGCCGCGACCTGTGCGCGCGTGGCGTTGGCCTTCGGGTCAAGCTTGCTGTTTGCGCCCTTCAGCAGCTTCTCGCCCACAGCCCAGTTCATGGACTCGAGCGCGTAGCCGGAGACGGTGCTCAGATCGGTGAAGCTCGCCAGATTATCGCCGTTCATGGTGGTGGAAGCCTTGCAGTACGCCGTGTAGCGGTACAGGATGGCCGCAAGCTGCTCACGGGTCACGGGGTCGTTCGGGCCGAAGAGGCCGGAGCCATAGCCGTTGACGATGCCGTTCGCTGCCGCCCATGCGACTGCCTTGGCGAACCACTTGTTGCTGTCCACATCCTTGAAGTCGGATGCACCGGACATGGCGGGGCTGCCGTCCATGCGGTAGAGGATGGTGACGATCATGGCGCGGGTCAGCGGAGCATTGGGCGCGAAGCGGTCAGAGCTCGTGCCGTCCATGATGCCGTTTGCGTAGACATAGCGGACATCATCATAGAACCAGTCGCTGACGGTGACGTCGCCGAACGGGAGCTTGATATTGCTGCCGGTGTTGCCGCCGATGATGCCGGGGAGGATCGGGATGATGGGGTCGATCGGGTCGGCGTTCTTCTTCCAGTGTGCGTAGAAGACCTTATCGCCGGTCTCCGTCGCGCCGATCTGCCTGACCTGCACGCCGCCGGTGTAGGCGGTGAACCAGCCGAGGAAGGTGTAGCCGCTCTTCGTCACATTGGTTGGGAGAACAGTCACAGTGCCTTCGGTGTAGGTTGTCGGGTACGCGCCGTTGATCGTGCCGCCGTCGGTGACATAGGTGATGTTCCACGTCTTGACCGGGGTCTCGCCTGCGGTGCAGACGACGTCCGCGCGGTCGCGGATACGGATACGCGGGTAGACCGGCGTGCCGTCCGAGAGGACGAAGGTGTTGTCATAGGAGGCAAGGCCAACCGCCTCGACCTGATTGCCGACGATGGCGTTCTGGACTTCCTTGTCCTTCGTGATGTAGCCGTCGATGAAGACGCGGGCTTCCTTGCCGGCCGCATCCCTGACCATGATGGTCTGGATCTTGCCTTCGGCCTCTTCCACTCTGGTGATCGTGCCCTTGATCTTGACGAGGCTGCCGAGGACGGAGCCGTCGTTGATCTGCGCGGCAGTGACTTCCACGGGAGTCGGAGCCTCCGCGTCCGCAATCTTTTCGATCTTCGTCACAGCCAGCTGACGCTCGCCCTGATAGGAGGACGTCGTGCCGGTGACGCGGACCTTATCGCCGATCTTAAAGCTGCCTGCAACCGGGAAGGCGTTGATACCGGCGGTGTTGTCCTGCACATAGATGCAGTCGAAGAACGCGGTATCCTTGTCATAGCCGGAGGCGTTGGAGGTCACGATGCCCTCCACGGTGAACTTGACGCCCTCCTCTGGCTCTGCCTGTACAGCCGAGATCGAGCTGATCTCGGTCTGGTTGAGCATGGAGACGAGATTCTGGCAGATCTTGTAGTTGGAGTAGTTCTTCTCCGCGCCGCTGTCGGAGGCCTGGTACTGCACCTCGAAGTTCGACATGAAGGCTGCGCCGGAAACAATGATCATGCCCTTGCCTGCAAGCTGCTCGGACGCCATGACCATCAGGCGGTCATCGTTTTCTGCGAAGGTGTACTTCGGGGTAGCTGTGCCGCCGAGGCCGTCGCTGTCAACGTCCACGGAGTAGGTCGTTGCATGGCCGTAGACTGCCGGGCTGACCGTTGCGGGCAGCGTAGAGGTCGGGCTGCCGTCTGCGTCTACTGCGTAGATGGACGCGCCGCCGTAGTGGCTGAAGCGTTCGGTGTAGAGCTTGTCAAACGGATGATCTGCATCGAATTCCACGCCGTCCAGAAGCGGGTTATCCATGTTGTAGGACGAGAAGTAGAGTCTCCACTTGTCAACGCCGTCGGCTGCAGAGCGAATATCGTCATACGTTGCGTCGTCAGAGATACGGAGGCTGGAGCCGAGTTTGGCAAGAACCTCGTTCTGCGTCGCGGCCATGTGCTTGATGGCCGGGTTGTTCTGGATGATGGGGTAATTCTCGTAGTTGTCAGACCAACCGGCGAGGATCACCATACCGCCGTTGTCGTTGAACGTCTTGAGGGCGTTCAGCTCGTCCTCGGAATAGGTCTTCGGATCCTTCTGGGCCGCTTCCAGACGGCGGGACGGAGCCGTCAGGATGATGGCCTTGTACTTGGGGTTGCCGCAGGCCGCGATGAGCTCCTCGCTGGTCTTCAGCGTGACTGTACGCACGGAATAGGCCGCAGCCAGTTCGCCGAAGTTGCCCATGGAGTCCTTATAGTTGCCTGCAACGTATTCGTTGTAGTGCGAGGCGTCAATGCCGATGTAGACAAGCTTGCTTGCGTCAAGCACATCGAGCGTGACGTCCTTGGTGAAGGTGTACTCCTTGCCGTCCTGCTCGATCACAGCCGTGATCCGGACGGTCATGATGCGGGCCTTGGTCGGGGTATACTTGAATTCCACATCCTGCGTGCTGCTTGCAGCCAGCGTGTAACCGGTGGTATCCGTGCTGATGGTTTCGCCGCCGATGGCATAGGTGATGGACTTGATGGTAGCGGGCTTTGCCTCACTGTTGAAGAACGTGGTGGTGATGGTCAGTTCTTCGTCGGTGACAGGGGTGGAGGTGCCGCATTCGGCCTTGGAGATGCCGAGCTTGAGCGATTCGCCGACCCAGACAGGCGCGGTCACGGCCAGATCGCCGTCGCCCTCGGTGACGCGGACGAAGTAATAGGTGTACTCAGGCGGCAGTTCCACGCTGACGGAGCCCTTGGTGAGATCTGCGGCACTGTCCCAGGTATAGGCGACCTTGCCGGAGTTGACGACCAGCTCGACCTTGGCGATGGAATCGGTGCGGTCGGGATCGTTGAAGGAGATCTCGAAGTTCAGCTTCTCGGGAACGTCAATGATGGAGCCCATCATATTGCCGTTGACCGTGTAGTCGATCTCGAGGTTCTTGTCCTCGGTGGCGTACATACGGCGGCTTCTGATCGCGCTGTAGATACCGGTCTCGGTGAAGTCGTCGGTCAGGATGACGTCGCGGGCGTCGTTGGCGTTGCCCCAGCGGCCCTTGTGGTTATCCTGGTTGTTGGTCGGGGCGACGTGCCAGCCCTTGTCGAGCGCCATGATGTACTGCTCGTAGCTGGGATAATAGCCGCCTGCGCCGATCTGGCCTTCGCCGTTGCCGACTTCGACCATGTACATACGGGTGTCAACGACAGCATTCCAGTAACCGAAGTCAATGAAGTTGCCGAACGTCGTGCCCGGATGGTTGAACTGGCTGATGGAGTTGGCGCCCTCTTTCTGGGACAGGAGCTTGTAGTAGGCCTGCAGGCCCGCGTCCTTGGTCTTGTCGTTGAGCGTCGTGTTGTTGCGGGAGACGATGCCGGGGGTGTTGAAGGTGTTGATATGGCCGGGACCGCCGGACCACGTCATTTCAAAGCCCGCAATGGCGACCATTTTGCCTGCGTTGGCCGCGTTGAAGGCTGCGACAGTGTTCTTGTAGGTCGCCCAGCTGTGGCTGGGATCGGAATCCTTGACAAGAGACGTGTCATACAGAGCCGCTTCGACGTTGGGGTTATTCTTGCTGTCGAAGTAGTTGGAATGGTCGGTGAACGCGACGAAGTCGACGTTCGCGTTGTCAGGCAGCTTCCCGACATACTCCAGCGCGCTTTCCAGCGAGCCTGCGCCGTCGGAATACTGCGTGTGGGAGTGCAGCTGGCCGAAGTAGCGCTGGAAGGTCGCCTCGCCGATGGTGAAGGACCAGGTCTTGCTGGTTTCCTTTTCATCCGCACGCTTGACCGTCACAATTACCGTGACCTTGCCGTCCGCCATGTCTTCAGCCGGGGTATAGGTGACCTTGCCGTCTGCGTAGGCCGCATTGACTTTTTCGCCGTTGACAGTCATCGTTACGCTGGCGTTCTCGCCAGCGTTCACGATCTCCGCGGAGATCTCCGGCCGCTTTTCGGTTCCGGTCTGCGCGCCCTGCGCGGGTGTTACGTTGGAGATCACAGGCTCGTCGAGCACGGGGATCTCGGCAGACTGCGCAAACGCCACGCCCTTATTGTCCTCGCCAGAAACGGTCACGACGAGCTTCTCGCCCGTCACATCCGCTGTGGGGATGGTAACGGTATAGCCGGTTTCCGTCTCCGTGTAGTCCAGCTGTTTCTCACCCAGCTTGACGGACAGGGTCTTAACGCCGAATACCGCGTCAACTGTAAAATCAAGCGTATAGGGTTGTCCGACATATGCCGCAAGGATCGTGCCAAAATCGACCGAAGGTGCGTTGACGATGCCGTCGGTCACATTCACGCCGTCCGCCACGGGATAGAAGAAGAAGGAGTAGATGGTGTAATCCGTGACCTTGCTCTTATCCATGCTGTAGGTCTTGAACGAATCGGAGTAGTACTCCAACCACTGGCTATACTTATTGTTGAACTTCGCCGTGCGATGCTCCATCTCATAGCCGCCCACGCCGCCGGAGCAGGTGCGGACGAGCCAGTCGGCGTCGTCAGTCGTAACGCCCTCTTCGGAGAAGTCCTTGCTGTAGAACGCGTTGTTGCCGGTGCCGTTGGAGCAGAGGTAGCCATACGCGTCGCTGTAGAAGCGGTAGTATTCACCGTTCTTCTTAATCTCAAACACGACAGCGCCGTTCGCCGGGGTGGCCTTACCGTCCTTGACCTCGGTATCGGCCTTTTTGATGGACTTGGAATCGTTCTCCGCCGCCAGGACTGCCTTCGCGCTCTGGTTGTAGATCACGAACTTGTCGCCGGGCTTGGGCAGATCGCCGGAGGGCTGGTCAGCAGATGCAGGGTCGACCCGGTAGAGCGTGAACTCGCACGGATACTGCTGACTTGCAACCGTGTTGTTCTTATAGGCTTTAAACTTGTTAAACCCACCGTATGTAGAATCCGTGCTGGTATTGCTGGCCAGCGTAACAGTATCATCACCGGCACCCATAAATTTGAAGGTCTGATTTTCTGCGCTGAACGACCACGCCCAGCTATAATTACCAGACTGAATGCCATTGCTGTTTCCACCGGAAGGTGCAATGGCCATGCCGTTTTTATCAGTCAGCGTAACAGACTGTCCGCTTACCTTCAGCGTCCAAACCGCGCCTTCCGTCTTCGTCACCTTGTCCTCCGCTACAGTCGGCTGTACAACCGTCAGCCACTTCCCGCTGAGTTCCAGCGGTGCGTAGCCGGTGGAAACAATCATGACATAAGAGCCGTCTGTCAACTGGTCAGCAGAAGTTAGCTTTCCAAGTTTGTCCTCTCCATCTTCTTTCTTGACCGTATAGGTGAACGTCGCTTCGTCGCTGTCGTCCATGTCGGCCTTCGTGGCCTTGACGGTGAAGGTGACGTCTTCATTCACGGTCGCCGTTGTGCCCTCGGTGAAGGTCGTGCCGTCCGTCGCATAGAGGATCGTCGCGCCCTCGGTCTCGCAGGAGAAGGTGACCTCCGTGCCCTTGACTACCTCGCCCGCAGCCGGAGAGGCCGTCGGGGTCGCGACCTTCTGGGTCGGTGTGGGAGGCGGCACAAGGCCGCCGATGAAGTTCTTTTCCTTCGTCAGCTTGTAGAACGTCATGCCGAAGTCTTTTTCCTTCAGACGGTCCGTGCTGGTGCAGTAGGCGCTGAACTCGTCATATCTGGCGAAGTATTCCATGTAGACCTTGCCATACTGACCGGTCAAGCCATTGCCGGACATATAGTAGGATGCATTTTCTGCATTGCAGACTTCCACGTCCCACTTCGCCGTGTCACTCCCGGTCAGGTTCAGGTTGAACTTGCCGTTGCTCTGACCCATCGTGAGGATGCTTTCACCCTGCGCGAAGGTGTATGTATTGTCCTCGTTCTTCGTGACCGTCCAGACCAGATTCTCAAAGCTGTCCGCCGTCAGGGCATTCTCATTGACCGTCGCTGCGGCGGGGGTGAGATAGTAGCTGGACTTCACTTCGCCTGCAACAGCATAGCCGTTGCCAGCGTTGTAGATCACGACCTTGTCATCGGTCGCAATGGTCTCAGCCTTGACGTACTTGTCGACCAGCTCATAGACTTTGACGGAAACGACCAGCTCTTCGCTGTCGTTCATGCCGTCCTTCTTGGCCATGACGGTGTACGTCTCGATCTGCGAAGCCGAGATCGGGCCGGTGTATTCCTGATACTCCGTGCCTGCGGTCTTGTAGTAGATCGTTGCGCCGTCAGTTGCGCACGCGAACTTGATCTGCGTGCCAACCTCGATCTCAGCGCCGTCCGCTACGTTCGCAGTCGGGGCCGCGACCTTCTCCTTGGCTGCGTCGAGCTTGTAGAGCGTAAACTCATGCGGATAGCCGCCGTTTACAGTTGAGTTCTTATACGCTCTGAACTTATTTCCGTTTCCTTTGTTACTGGCGAGCGTGACAGTATCGTCACCCGTTCCGGCAAAGGTAAATTTGCCGCTGGCAAAGCTGGCTGCCCATTTATAGCTGCCAGACTGGATGCCGTTCGTGTTGCCGCCCTTCGGCGCAATCGAAGTTCCCTTCGCGTCCGTCATAACGACGCCGTCCGTATCGACGGTCAGCGTCCAGACGCCTGCAGTCGGATTTTCGATCTTACCGTCAACAACGCTGGGCTGTGTTGCAAGAACCCAGCCGTTGTCAAAATAATCCGGCGCATAATCCGTATCTGTCACAAGTACATACTTGCCGGTCGTCAGTTCGGCTGCACTTGTGACCTTGGTGTAGGTCTGCGTTGTCCCCTCCGCCATGGCGACCGGCATGACCGAAAGGATCATGACGACGGCCAGCAGCAGCGCGAGACACCGCGTTGTGCGTTTTTTCATGCTTGCATTTCCTCCTGATTTCTTTCAGAATTCGAATGTTCGTGTTGTGCGCGGGCCTGTCCCGCGCGAAGCGCCTTTTTGAACCCTCCTTCTGCGGATTGATACAGAAACGAAAGCGGCTGCCGGTCAAGGGAGCCGCAGTCGCAGAGTTCTGTATTTCATAGTATAGCAGTTCCACCCGTTAAAATCCAGTGCCTTTACAGAGATTTTACCGATTTTACGTAAATTTTACCGGGGATTTTTTGTGGATTTTGTCTATATAATCCCTGAACGGCAGACAAAGCCCGCCCTGCAGTCCCCGCCGGACGGGCAGGAACGCTGTCCGGGAAGCCGGCTGATGCTGCGGATCCGGGCGCCGCGGCTGATAAAACCGCCCCGCCGGGGCATTCATACATAAGATATGAATTGTTCACAAATAATTTAAGTCTGTAGGTATTGACAACGCTGGCAGGCGGTGGTACACTGCGTTTAGCACTCAGGGATAAAGAGTGCTAAGGCGAAAGGAGGAACGAACCATGGAGCTTTCAGACCGGAAAAAGAAGATCCTGCGTGTGATCGTGGATCTTTACATCCGCACGGCGGAGCCGGTGGCGTCCAAGACCATTGCGCAGATGCCGGACATGGATTTTTCCTCCGCGACCATCCGCAACGAGATGGCGGAGCTGACGACGCTCGGATATCTGGAGCAGCCGCATACCTCCGCCGGACGCATCCCGTCGCCTGCCGGGTACCGGCTGTACGTCGACGAGCTGATGCAGGACTACCGCCTGTCGACCGATGAAACGAAATCGATCAATCAGGCGATGGAGCTGAAAATGCAGGAGGTCGACAAGGTCGTCTCGCAGGTCGGCAAGCTTGTCTCGCAGATGACGAATCTGCCCGCCTACGCCATGGCGGCGCGTGCCGCCGGGCTGACGGTCAGGCGGTTCGACCTGATCCTCGCGGACAGCGGCAGCTTTATTCTCGTCGTGATGCTGAGCGACAGCTCCGTCAAGAATAAGCTCATCCGGCTCCCGGTCGAGCTGACGGAGGCGGATCTGAAGCTTCTCGGCGCAGTGCTGAACGCAAGCGTCACGGAGCTGACCGCCGAACAGCTCAGCCCCGAGCTTCTGTCCCGCGTGACCAGAAGCGCCGGAAATGCGGCCAGCCTCGTGCCCGTCATCATGGATTTCGTCACGTCGCTTCTGCACCAGGAGCACAGCGAGGTCTACATGACCGGGCAGGCCAAGCTTCTCGGCCAGCCGGAGTACCACGACATCGACAAGGCGCAGAAAATGCTCTCCGCACTCGACGAGGATGTGGTCTCCAATCTTCCCGCCGCACTTTCCCCGGACAGCCGGACGCAGATCCTGGTCGGCCCGGAAAACGTGTCGAAGGAGCTGCGCGACACCAGCGTCGTCATGACGAAGTTCGACATCGGCGACGGGATGCAGGGCCTGATCGGCGTGGTCGGCCCGACCAGAATGGATTACGCGCAGATCACCGCCCGGCTGAGCTACTTCGCCGAGAACCTGAGTCGGATGTTCCAGAAAAACCAGACCCCGGCGATCGAAGGGCCGGAAAATAAGCACAATGACCCGGAGGCATAGATATGAGTAAGAAAACAAACAGCAATCCGGCTTCGGAGGAAAAGGCACAGGCCGCCTCCGCAGCCGAGCAGACAGAAGAAGCTGCGCAGCAGACCGAAGCCGAAGCCGCGAAGCAGTCCGAGGAAAAAAAGCCCGAGGAAGCCAAGCAGCAGGAGGCAAGCGAGTTTGAAAAGGCGCAGCAGGCGCTGGCACAGGAGCATGACAGCTATCTGCGGCTGGCCGCCGAATACGACAACTACCGCAAGCGCAGCCAGAAGGAAAAGGAAAGCCTCTATACCGACATCCGTTCGGAGACGGTCGAGAAGTTCCTTCCCGTGTACGACAATCTCGAGCGGGCGCTGGCGCAGGAGACGCAGGATGCCGCGTTTAAAAAGGGCGTCGAGATGACGATGAACCAGCTCGTCTCCGTCATGGAAAAGCTGGGCGTCGTGAGCTTCGGCGCGGCAGGCGAGGTCTTTGACCCGCAGCTTCATAACGCGGTCATGCACGTCGAGGACGAAGCGCTTGGCGAAAACGTCATCGCGGAGGTCTTCCAGAAGGGATTCAAGGTCGGCGAAAAGGTCGTCCGCTTCGCGATGGTAAAGGTCGCAAATTAAAAAGCACCCACGCCGGGGAACCGGCAGCATCTAAATTTGTAAATACAGGCATTCATATAGGAGGAAATTATTATGAGTAAGATTATTGGCATTGACCTTGGCACTACCAACAGCTGCGTCGCCGTTATGGAAGGCGGCGAACCCGTCGTCATCGCGAACGCCGAAGGCAACCGCACCACCCCGTCCGTCGTCGCGTTCTCCAAGACCGGTGAAAGAATGGTCGGTCAGGTCGCAAAGCGTCAGGCCGTTACCAACCACGAGCGCACCGTCGCTTCCATCAAGCGTCACATGGGCTCCGATTACAAGGTCGACATCGACGGCAAGAAGTACACCCCGCAGGAGATCTCCGCGATGATCCTGCAGAAGCTGAAGGCGGACGCCGAGGCATATCTGGGCGGCACCGTCACCGAGGCCGTCATCACCGTTCCCGCATATTTCAACGACGCCCAGCGTCAGGCCACCAAGGACGCAGGCAAGATCGCGGGTCTGGACGTCAAGCGTATCATCAACGAGCCGACCGCAGCCGCTCTGGCCTACGGCGTCGACAAGGAAGCCGAGCAGAAGGTCATGGTCTACGACCTCGGCGGCGGCACGTTCGATGTCTCCATTCTGGACATCGGCGACGGCGTTATCGAAGTCCTTGCCACCAACGGCAACACCCACCTCGGCGGCGATGATTTCGACGAGTGCGTCATGAACTACCTCGTTTCCGAATTCAAGAAGGCAGAGGGCATCGATCTGTCCAACGACAAGGTCGCCATGCAGAGACTGAAGGAAGCCGCCGAAAAGGCCAAGATCGAGCTGTCCGGCGTGACCTCCACGAACATCAACCTGCCGTATATCACCGCTGACGCAACAGGCCCGAAGCATCTGGACGTCACGCTGACGCGTGCAAAGTTCAACGAGCTGACCGCTCATCTGGTCGAAGCGACCGCAGGCCCGGTCAAGCAGGCGATGGCCGATGCCGGTCTGACCGCCAACGATATTTCCAAGGTCCTTCTGGTCGGCGGCTCGACCCGTATCCCGGCTGTGCAGGATGAGGTCAAGAAGCTGACCGGCAAGGAAGGCTTCAAGGGCATCAACCCCGACGAGTGCGTGGCTGTCGGCGCAGCGATCCAGGGCGGCGTGCTTGGCGGCGACGTCAAGGGCCTGCTGCTGCTGGACGTCACTCCGCTGTCTCTCGGCATCGAGACGATGGGCGGCGTGTTCACCAAGCTGATCGACCGCAACACCACCATCCCGACCAAGAAGAGCCAAGTCTTCTCTACCGCCGCTGACAGCCAGACCTCCGTTGAGGTCCATGTCCTGCAGGGTGAGCGTGAGATGGCAGCCGACAACAAGACGCTCGGTGTGTTCCAGCTGACCGGCATCGCTCCGGCGCCCAGAGGCGTTCCGCAGATCGAGGTCACGTTCGACATCGACGCCAACGGCATCGTGAACGTCTCCGCGAAGGATCTCGGCACCGGCGCCGAGCAGAAGATCACCATCACCGCTTCCTCCAACCTCTCGAAGGAGGATATCGACAAGGCTGTCCGCGAAGCGGAGCAGTATGCGGCGCAGGATAAGGCCCGCAAGGACGAGGTCGACACCCGCAACAACGCCGACCAGATCATCTACCAGTCCGAAAAGACCCTGAACGAGATGGGCGACAAGGTCACAGAGGCTGAGAAGGCCCCCGTCAAGGAAGCCATTGAAAAGCTGAAGACCGCCCAGAAGGGCACCGACCTCGCCGCCATCAAAGCTGCGACCGAGGAGGTTCAGAAGGCGTTCTACGCCGTGTCCGAGAAGCTCTATAAGAACGCGGCCCCGCAGGGCGAGCCGAATGCCAGCCCGAACGCCGGCCAGGCCGGCCAGCAGGCGGGCGGCAATGACGACGGCGTCGTCGACGCGGACTACGAAGAGGTCAAGGACAACTAATTCGTGAAGCACAGCTTGACAGGGGCGGCGTGACCGCCCCTATCGGCTGTTACCCACCGAATCTGAGGTGAGATAGTATGGCAGATCAGAACAAACGAGATTATTACGAGGTGCTGGGCGTCGAGAAAAACGCGTCCGACGCCGAGATCAAAAAGGCCTACCGCAAGCTGGCCATGAAATACCACCCCGATCAGAACCCCGGCGACAAGACCGCCGAGGAAAAGTTCAAGGAGATCAACGAGGCGTATGAGGTCCTGTCCGACGCCGATAAAAAGGCCCGGTACGACCAGTATGGCTTCGCGGGCGTCGACCCGAATTTCAATCCGAACGCGGGCTTCGGCGGATTTGGAGGCGGCGGCTTCAGCGGCTTCGGGGATTTCAGCGATATCTTCGGCGATTTCTTCGGCGGCGGCGCGTCGTCGTCCGGCCGCAGAAGAGGCCCGGCGAAGGGCCAGAACGTCGTCAGTGAGATCGAGATCAGCTTTGAGGACGCGGCTTTCGGCTGTGAACGCGAGATCACCTTCTCCCGCATCGAAACGTGCAGCACCTGCCATGGAAGCGGCGCAAAGGAGGGCACGAGCCCCCAGACCTGTACGTACTGCCACGGCACCGGCACCGTGCGCACCCAGCAGAATTTCATGGGCATGACCATGCAGTCCAATCAGCCGTGCCCGAAGTGCGGCGGCAGCGGCACCATCATCACCGACCCCTGCACCGCCTGCCGGGGCAAGGGCAAGGTGCGCCACACGAAGACCATCCGCGTCAAGGTTCCTGCCGGCATCGACGACGGCCAGTCCTTCCGCGTGCGCGACGAGGGCAATGCCGGCTCGAACGGCGGCCCGAACGGCGATCTGCTCGTGACCGTTTCCGTGCGCAAGCACCCGATCTTCACGCGTGACGGAGCGAACGTCATGTGCCAGATGCCCATTTCGTTCACGCAGGCCGCGCTCGGCGCGTCCATCGAGGTGCCCACGCTCGACGGCAAGGTGCGCTATCAGATCCCCGAGGGCACGCAGACCGGCACGACCTTCCGCCTGCGCGGCAAGGGCATTCCCTATGTCGGCTACAAGACGCGCGGCGACCAGTTCGTCACCGTCGTCGTTGAAACGCCGACAAAGCTCACGCGGGAGCAGAAGGAGCTGCTCAAGCAGCTCGAATCCTCCGTCGGCGACGACGGCCAGCCCAAGCGCAAGAGCTTCTTCGACAAGCTCAAGGGCTGAACCCATCCATAAAAAATTGACGCGCCTGCGGCATTTCGCCGCAGGCGCTTTACGTTTGTCAAGAGGGTTACGATGCACCGCAGTTTTTCTTAAGAGGCTGAACTCTGGACGCGCCGGAGAAATCGCCGTAGACCATTGCGCCGGTCGGGCAGACGCTGGCGCACGCGCCGCAGGCGGTGCACTTGTCCCAGTCGATGCGGGCGAGGAAGTTATCGACCTTGATCGCGCCCTGCGGACAGGTCTTTTCGCACTTATGGCAGCCGATGCAGCCGGAGGAGCAGACCTTTTTGGTGTACGGGCCGTTGTGATAGCTCGAACAGAGCACCTCCGTGCGGATGATATCCGGCACGATCTCGATGATCTTCTGCGGACACGTCTGCGCGCAGATGCCGCAGCCGATGCACGCCGTGTGGTTGACACAGGCGATGCCGTCCTGCATGGAGATGGCGTTTTTCGGGCAGGCTCTGGCGCAGTCGCCGAAGCCCATGCAGCCGAAGATGCAGCTGCCGTTGCCGCCGTAGAACAGCTTCGCCGCCGCGCAGGAGGGGATGCCCCGGTAATCAGCCTTGACGCTCGTAGCTTCGCACGTGCCTGCGCACTGCACAACGGCGATCTTCTCCACAACGTCCTCAGCCTCCACGCCGAGAAGCGCTGCGATCTGCGCCGCGACTGCATCCGCGCCGGGAACGCAGAGGTTTGTCTTCGTACCCGGCTCCAGCAGCGCCTTTGCATAGCCGTCGCAGCCGGTGTAGCCGCATGCGCCGCAGTTTGCGCCGGGCAGGCAGGCACGAATTTCGGTAAAGCGCGTGTCCTCCTTGACCGCCATGACGCTCGACGCCACGGCGAGACCCACCGCGCAGATGAGGCCGATTACGGTCACAGCCAGAATCGGGATCAGAATTTCCATCATAGCCGCGCCCTCCTTAACCGAACAGCCGGTCGATAATGCCGGTCAGGCCGAAAAATGACAGGGATACGATCGCCGCCGAGACAAGCGTGATGGGAAGCCCCTCAAAGCTCTTGGGCGGCTCCGCCTCGGCCACGCGCGACCGGACGCCGGAGAACAGCACCATCGCGAGGAAGAAGCCAAGGCCGCAGCCAAGCGCGGTCAGAAGCGCTTCGCCGTAGTTCATGCCGTCGGAAATGACGTTCATCGTCACGCCCAGCACGCCGCAGTTCGTCGTGATGAGCGGCAGATAGACGCCGAGGGATTTATGCAGCGCGGGCACATAGCGCTTGAGGACGATCTCGACCAGCTGGACAAGGGCCGCAATGACCAGAATGAAGACGACCGTCTCCATATAGGTAAAGTCGACCTTGCCCGCGAGCAGGAAATGATAGATCGGCCAGGTGACGGCGGTGGCCAGCACCTCGACGAAGATAACGGCCAGCGACATGCCGGTCGCCTGATCGAGCTTCTTGGATACGCCGAGGAAGGGGCAGATGCCGAGGAACTTGACGAGCACGTAGTTGTTCGTGATCGCGGCGGTCAGAATGACGAGGATCATGGTCTTCATTTCGCAGCCGCCTCCTTTCCTTCGCAGGCGCCCTTGCCGCAGCCCGGGCAGCCGGCGCAGCCGAATTCCTTCTTCTTGATGGCCTTGCCCTTGGAGATCTTATTGATGAGCGCGATCATGCAGCCGAACACGAAGAAGCCGCCGGGGGCCATGGTCAGAATGCCGATGGGGTTTTCGTGGAACCACGGCACGGGCAGGCCGCAGAACGTGCCGCAGCCGAGCGTTTCGCGGATGGCGGCCATGGCGCAGATGGCGAGCGTGAAGCCGAGGCCCATGCCCGCGCCGTCAATGGCAGAATCCACAACGCCGTGCTTGCTGGCATACATCTCGGCCCGGCCGAGGATGATGCAGTTGACAACGATCAGCGACAGATACACGCCCAGAGACTGATACAGGCTGAAGGCATACGCCTCCATGACCAGCTCGACGACCGTGACGAAGCCCGCGATGACGACGATGTAGCACGGGATGCGCACCGGGTCGGGGACGATTTTGCGGATGGCGGAAATGGCCATGTTGGACAGGATCAGGACGGCGGTTGCCGCAATGCCCATGCCGAAGGCCGCAATGACCGACGTGGAGATGGCCAGCGTCGGGCACGTGCCGAGCACGAGGACGAGCACCGGGTTCTCCTTGATCAGGCCCTTCAGGAAATTCTGTAATTTACTCATTTCTGCGCCTCCTTTACAAGCTCATACGCTTCAAACGCAGTTTCCACACAGCCGCGATAGGCCGTCGACGTGATGGTCGCGCCGGAGATGGCGTTCACGCCGGAAAGCGAGGCGTCCTGCCCGGTATACTGGCCGGTGTAGCTCTCGTTTGCCGTCTGGCCGCCGAGCGTCGTTGTTTCGGACGAGACATCCATCGTGCGGCAGGCGCGGATCAAGCCGTCGGTACCGATGACGCACATCACCTGGATCGTGCCGCCGAAGCCCTTGCCCTCGACGGTAAACAGATAGCTCATGGGGCTTCCGGCTTCGTCCAGCGCGAGATAGGCGCTCACGACCTCCTCCGGAAGAGTCGTCTCGACCAGCTGAAACGAAGCTGCGACCGGCACGGCGTCCAGCCGCGCCTGCTCGGCTCTGGCCTCCGCGTTCGCCTTGGAGACGGGCGCGGTAAAGTGGTTCACGACAGCCAGCGCCGCGGACGTGAGCAGGCAGATCACGACCAGAACGACGATGGATTTTCGAATTTCTTTCGTGTTTTTCATGCCTTCGCACCTCCCAGCGGCTTGCTCTGCGTCCATCTGGACAGATACGGCGTGAGAATGTTCATAAAGAGGATGGCGAACGACACGCCCTCGGCGTAGCTGCCGTAGAAGCGGATGAGGCAGGTGAGCAGTCCCGCGCCGATGCCGAACAGCGCCCGGCCCCAATAGGTCTGCGGGGCGGTCACATAGTCGGTCGCCATGAAGAACGCGCCCAGAAGCAGGCCGCCCGAGAGCACCTGCCGCAGCGCATCCTGTCCCAGAACAAGAGACAGCACGAAGACCGTTCCGACAAAGCACACCGGCGTCTGCCAGGTAATGACGCCGCGGACGAGCAGATACGCTCCGCCGAGCAGCAGCGCCAGCGCGCACGTCTCGCCGATGCAGCCGCCGTGATTGCCGAGCAGGAGCGTCAGAAGCTCCGGCTTCTGCCCTGCCGCCAGCTGCGCCAGCGGCGTGGCCGAGGAAACAGCGTCCGGGAAGACCCATGCCGTCATGGTCTTGGAGAACGAGAGGAACAGGACGATACGGCCCACCAGCGCGGGGTTGGCAAAGTTTTTGCCGATGCCGCCGAAGAGCTGCTTGACGGCGACGATGGCCACGAGGCAGCCGAACACGGCCTGCCACAGCGGGATGGACACCGGCAGGTTATACGCCAGAATGACGCCCGTCACCACGGCGGACAGATCGCCGATGGTGGATTCCTTATGGCAGAGCCGTTCAAAGCCCCACTCGAAAAATACGCAGGCCGCGGCGCACACCGCCGTCACCAGCAGCGCCCGCCAGCCGAAGATCACGATGGACGCGATCAGGGCGGGACACAGGGCGATGAGCACGTCGCCCATGATCTTCCGGGTCGTTGCGCCGGAACTGATATGCGGGGAAGCGGAGATCACAAGCTTCATTTGACGGCCTCCTTCTTTGCATCGAGCTTTTCGCTCTGCGCCTTGCGCCATGCGGCGAGCTTCGCCTTTGCGAGCTTATTGGTCTGCACGAGCGGCCGGTGCGCCGGGCAGCCGAACGAGCAGCAGCCGCATTCCATGCAGAGGTTGACCTTCAGCTCGGCCAGCCGCTCCATATTGCCCGCCTCATAGGCCGCGACGATATGCGACGGCATGAGCCGCAGCGGACAGTGGCGGATGCACCGGCCGCAGCGGATGCAGGCCGTAGGCTCCGGCAGGACGGCGTCTGCCTCCGTCATGGCGAGGACTGCATTCGTGTTTTTCAGGACCGGCTGGTCGAGATCCGGCACGGCGATGCCCATCATCGGGCCGCCGTAGAGCACCTTCTTCGGCTCTGCGCAGAAGCCGCCGGACTGCTCAAACACATCTGCAAGCTTCATGCCAATGGGAACGATCACGTTCTTGGGCTTCGCGACGGCGGAGCCGTCGACCGTGATGCACTTTTCGACCAGCGGCATACCGGTCCTACAGTAGCGGGCGATGTTGGCAAGCGTCGTGCAGTTGAGCACGATTGCGCCCACGTCCAGCGGGAGCTTGCCCTCGGGGACGATCTCGCCGATGGTGTTGTAGATCAGCACCTTTTCGCCGCCCTGCGGGTACAAAGACTTGAGCGCACAGACCTCCATGCCGTCCTCGTCCTTCGTAAGCTTCCGGTACAGCTGAATGCAGCGGGGCTTGTTGTCCTCAATGGCGAAGATCACGCGGCGTACCTGCAAAAAGTGCTGCACGAGACGCGCGCCCTCCATCAGCTCCTCCGACCGGTCGAGCATCGTGCGCGTGTCCGAGGTGATATACGGCTCGCACTCCGCGCCGTTGATGATCACGGCCTTGACCTGTTCGAGATTCTTGACGGTCAGCTTGACGACCGTCGGGAAGCCTGCGCCGCCGAGGCCGACCATGCCGCTTTCGCGCACGGCGTCCAGAAAATCCTGCATGGTGTCGAGCTTGGGCGGCTTTAAATCCGGGTCAGGCTCCTGTTTGCCGTCGGCGGCAATGACGACGGTCTGCATGAGCCGCCCGCCGGAGCCGACCTGCTGGCCGATCTTTTTGACCGTGCCGGAAACGCTTGCGTAGACGGGCGCGGAGACAAAACCTCCTGCCTTACCGATCAGCTGCCCGACCCGGACGTTCTCGCCGGGCTTTACGACCGGGATGGCGGGCGCGCCGATGTGCATGGACATCGGGATTTCGACCGTCTCCGGGATGGGCAGGCGCAGCGCGGCCAGCTCCGCCGTGTTTTTGCGGTTCGGCACGTGTACGCCGTGGATGTGCAGTTTCATCCGTTTGCTTCCTCCTCTTGCTTTTTGGGACTCGTTTCTTCCGGGAGAACCCCCGCCTTTGCCAGCCGGTGCAGAACCAGCTGGGTGCAAAGGCCGGTCAGCGTCCCGGCCAGTATCGCAGCCGATATTAAAATCGGCAGATAGCTCCATACCGCGCCGGTTTTCGCAATGGCCGCAGCGGCGGCCAGCTGTCCGGCGTTGTGCGTCATGGCGCACAGCACGCTCTTGACCCAGAGTGTGCTGCCCCTGAGCTTCCTTCTGAGCAGCAGCATCAGCGCATACGCGCAGAGTCCGCCCGCGAAGCTGTACAAAAACGCGGAACCCTGCCCGGTGATGACGCAGCCGAGCGTGACGCGCGTGAAAAACAGCCCGAAGGCCCAGCCGGGGCCGAGCGTCTCCATGGTGAAGAGCGTAAAAATATTGGAAAGCCCCGGCTTGATGCCGGGAATGGCCGTGAGCGGCGGCAGCTGGCTCTCCAGCACAAACATGACGAGCGCCGCCGCCGTCAGGACTGCCGTGAGCGTAAGCTTTTTCAGCCTCATGACAGCCCTCCCGTTCCGCTGAGCGCGTCGACCTGAGCATCCTTCTGCGCCCACTCGATCGTCAGCCGGTTCGGCAGGCAGATGATCGGCCCGCCGGTTTTTTGCAGCGGCCCGTGCTGCACGCAGATCTGATCGGGGCAGTCCGCGCGGGATATGAAGACCTCGCCGTCTGCTACCGTGATGATATTCTCGCCCGCCGGTCCGGTCACGGTCAGCGTCCGGTCCTGCCGCAGGTTAAGTATGTATAATAAAGTTCCGTCCTGATAGACAAGCGCTGTCTGCCCGCCTCCGCGCGGCAGCAGCCACACGGCGAGGCAAACAGCGATGACCGCCGCGAAGATCAAGATCCAATGCTTCTGCTTCATTCCAGTATCTGATAGGGCCGGTCGGACCGGTAGCGCCCGGCAAGGCCGGGGGTGATCCAGACCGTGTTGTCATCCGTTACGAATACGGCCTCAAACGAAAGGCCGCTGCTGTTCCAAAGCTCCGCGCCCGCGTCCAGTCCCATGACGAACAGCGCTGTCGACAGCGCATCGGCCAGCGTATCGTCCTGCGCAACGACGCTGACGGATTTCACTCCGCTTTCGGCGGGGCAGCCGGTATGCGGGTCTAAAATATGGTGATAGCAGACGCCGTTTTCCTCAAAATACCGCTGATACGCGCCGGAGGTGACGACGCAGGCGTCTTCAATGGAAACCGTGCCGAAATATGCTTCCGGCCTGTCCGGGTCCTGCAGGCCGACCGTCCACGCGCTGCCGTCCGGCTTCTTCCCCACAGCGGCAACATTGCCGCCAAGGGAAATGATCGCGGACGTGACGCCCGCTTCCCTTAAAATTGTCCGGACGCGTCCTGCCGCATAGCCCTTGGCGATGCCGCCGAGGTCGAGCTGCGCGCCGTTTGTCAGCGTCACGGAAATACCGTCCAGCTGCACAAGCCCGGCTCCGGAGCTCTGCATGGCCTCGGACAGCGCATCCGGCTCCGGCACGCGGTACGCGCCGGTCGAAAAGCCCCACGCTTCCGAAAGTGCGCCGAGCGCCGGGTCATAGGCGCCGCCGGTCTGTTCGCAGAGCGTCAGCGCCGTCTGTAAAAGCGCCGCCGTCTCCTCACCGGCTGTTCCGCCGCCCGTTTCGTTCAGCCGGGCCAGCGCCGCTTGTTCGTCCCGGCAGGAAAGCACGCCCTCCAGCCGGTAAATTTCAGCTTCCGCCTGCGCCAGCGCATCCTCTGCCGCCGGGCCATAGGCGCGCAGCTGCATGACGGTGTCCATGGCAAAAAATTCGCGCTCCGCGCTTTTTTGCGCACAGCCGCACAGCAGAAGCAGCAGGCACAGGACGATCAAAAACCAGCTTCGCTTCATACCGTATCCTTTCTGCGCAGCCATATAAAATCCGCATGGCACATCTGACATATACGATATCAGGCTTTTTGAAAAAATCAAGTTTTTTCGAATTTTATGTGAAAAATGACGGATTCTGAACAGAAAAAAACAATATAAATATATCGATATAAAAGCGCATATTGCATATATGAATCGTGATATATTCTAGCCTTTCGCCGTCTCATGCTTGACAAACGGACAGACGCGCTGTAAGTTATACAAGTATGAAAATTACCCTGCAAAGGAGGCTCATGCGTGGCAGGCGGAAAGCATATTCTGGGCAAGGCGAAGCGGCATATTTTCGGCACGGCCAAGGTCGGCGAAAAGGGCCAGATCGTCATCCCCAAGGACGCGCGGCAGATCTTCGGCGTAAAGCCCGGCGATACGCTGCTCATTCTCGGAGACGAGGAAACGGGCATCATCGTCACCAAGCCGGACGTGCTGCGCGACGCGGCAGATGACATTTTCGGGAAAATGGAGAAATAGAGGATGGAACTTACGACAATGTATGAATCGCTCGGCGTGAGCCGCGCGGTATATGAATACGGAGAAATGATTTTAGACGGCCTGAGGCCCCGCTTTGAGGCCATTGACCGGACGGCGGAATACAACCAGACAAAGGTGCTTGCCGCCATGCAGAAAAACAAGCTTTCGGCAGGCTGCTTCGCCGCTACGACGGGTTATGGCTACGACGATATGGGCCGCGAGGTGCTAGAAAAGGTCTATGCCGACTGCTTCCATACCGAAGCTGCGCTTGTCCGCCCGCAGATCACCTGCGGCACGCACGCGCTGGCCGTCGCGCTGAGCGCGAATCTGCTGCCGGGCGACGAGCTTTTAAGCCCGAACGGCGCGCCGTATGACACGCTTGAAGAGGTCATCGGCATCCGCCCGTCCAAATGCTCGCTGATGGAATACGGCGTGCAGTACCGGCAGGTCGACCTGCTGCCGGACGGCACGTTCGATTTTGACGGCATCCGCGCCGCGATCGGCCCCAAAACAAAGCTCATCACCATCCAGCGCTCGAAGGGCTACGCGACAAGGCCGTCGTTCTCCGTCGCGCAGATCGGGGAGCTGATCGCGTTCTGCAAACAGTGCAAACCGGACGTTCTGTGCATGGTCGACAACTGCTACGGCGAATTTGTCGAGCGGGCCGAGCCGTCGGACGTGGGCGCGGACATGATCGTCGGCAGCCTGATCAAAAACCCCGGCGGCGGACTGGCCCCCATCGGCGGCTATATCTGCGGCACGGCGGAATGCGTCGAGCGCTGCGCCTACCGTCTCTCGGCCCCGGGCCTCGGACAGGAGGTCGGCGCGAATCTCGGCTTGCTGCCCAGTCTGTACGAGGGCTTCTTCCTGGCCCCGAACATCGTTTCTGGGGCGCTCAAGGGCGCGATTTTTGCTGCGAATGTGTACGAGCGGCTGGGCTTCCGCGTCGTGCCGAACGGGACGGAATCGCGGCACGATATCATTCAGGCTGTCGAGCTTGGCTCGGCGGAGGGGATGCTGGCCTTCTGCCGCGGCATTCAGGCGGCGGCCCCGGTCGACAGCTATGTGACCCCCGTCCCGTGGGCCATGCCGGGCTACGACGCGGAGGTCGTGATGGCGGCGGGCGCGTTCGTGCAGGGCTCGTCCATTGAGCTGTCCGCCGACGGCCCCATCCGCGAGCCATACGCGGTCTATTTCCAGGGCGGCCTGACGTGGTACCACGCAAAGCTCGGCATTCTGATGAGCCTGCAGAAGCTCATGGACGCGGGCCTTGCGAAGCTGCCGGGATAAAAGGAAGGCAAAGCCGTATGCACTTGCATACCTCAATGTAGGGGCCGATGCCCACATCGGCCCACTGGAAAGTTGCGAATTCGCCGTAGATTCCCCTAAAAACGGTGCAATCTGCCGGGCCGATGTGGGCATCGGCCCCTACACGCGGTGAAGGATATTTATTCAGAGAAAGGAACCGGCGGTGACGCTGCCGGAGATAACAATTATGTGGTTTTGGCTTGCAATTATTGCGCTGCTCTGCTGGAGCGGCTCGGATCTATTTTCGAAAATCGGCTGCCGTGACGGGCGGGACAAATATAATCCGCTCAAGATGGTCATTGCCGTCGGCGTTGTGATGGGCCTTCACGCGGCGTATGAGATCTTCGTCGGCGGGGCTGTCGTCACGTGGCACGTGATCTGGACCTATCTGCCCGTATCGCTTCTGTACATCGGCTCCATGACGCTGGGCTATGTCGGCCTGCGGTACATTGAGCTTTCCATTTCGTCCCCCATCTGCAATTCCTCCGGCGCGCTGGTCGCGGTCCTGTGCCTGATCACCGGGACGCTGGACGAGTCCATTACCGGCTCCATGCGCTATCTGGTCATCGGCGCGGTGGCGCTGGTGTGCATCGGCGCGGTCGGCCTCGGCATTGTCGAGTCGACGGAGGACGACGAGCTGCGCAGAAAGCGGCAGGAGGGCTCCAACTATAAATACGCCAAGTCGTGGCTGGCGCTGTGCCTGCCGCTGGCGTACTGCCTGCTCGATGCGGCGGGTACGTTTGCGGACTCGCTCGTGCTCCGCACGCTGGACGAGGATTCGGCCAACTGCGCGTATGAGCTGACGTTCCTCGCCGCCGCCGTGATCTGCTTTATTTATGTTGTTGTGATCAAAAAGGACAAGCTCGTCTTCAAGGCCGAAGCGCCCAAGTATGCGGGTGCGCTGTTCGAGACGGCGGGGCAGTTCGCGTATATCTACGCGCTGGCCGACGAGGCGCACGTTGCGCTCTCGGCCCCCATCATCTCGTCCTACTGCGCCGCGTCCGTCCTCTGGAGCCGCATTTTCCTGAAGGAAAAGCTCTCCTGGAAGCATTACGTCATGATCGCGCTGGTCGTGATCGGCATCGTCATGATCGGCATATTCGATATCTGACAGGTACGCAAACTGCCCCCGGCGAGGCTCGCCGGGGGCAGTTTGGTTCAGGATACCGGCTTTGCGGTGTCCGTGGTGTTTGTCGGGGGATCCTCGTCCTGTCCGGCTTCCTTCGGAAGCGCGAAGGGGACGACGTCGTCCGGCTGGATCTCGATGCGGCTGCTGCCGGGTTCGAGCACGCGCGTGCCGTTCGGGACGGTGATCTTGCTGGTCGTGCCGCGCACGGGATCCTTTGTCTCGCGCGGGTTGCCGTTGGCCGGTTCATACCACTCGTTGGCGCCGTGCATGAGAACGGGCGTTCCGTCCTCGGCCAGGTTCCAGATCAGGGCCATGGCCTCCTCCGGCGTGTTGACGCAGCCGTGGGAGCCGCCGTAGACATAGAAGCTTGCGCCGAAGTTCGACCGCCACGATGCGTCGTGCAGGCCGATGATGTCGCCGACCACGCTGACCCAGTATTTGACGAAGACGAGATAATCGTCACCCTTGAGCCAGACGTCGTGCTCCTTGCCGTGCGTCTCATACAGGCCGGTCGGGGTCTGGTGGCCGTTGAGCGCGCCGGTCACGATATTGGTGTTGACGACCAGACGGCCGTCCTTGATAAAGGTCATCTGCTGGTTGTCGAAGTCGACCTCGATATAGCTGTCGCCCAGCGAGAAGGGCTTGCCGTCCTTGTCATAGCAGACGGCCTCGGCAGATACGGAGCCGGGCTGCATCGTCAGCAGCTGCGTGCGGATCTGCTCCGTCAGGCTCTGCACGTCGATCCGATAGTCGCAGGTGATAAACCCGATCTCCGTCAGGCCCTTGACCCACGAATCGAACAGGAACGGCGCGTCCTGCTTGCTGTAGCCCTCGGCCAGCTTGGAAACCTTTTCGCTCAGAACCTTTTCGTCAACCGTGACTGTTCCGTCCGGGTCCAGGTCTACGATGGAAGCCAGATCATGGCTTGTGAGCGTTTCCTCGCCGTGCGGCAGATACTGCGCGGTGTCTGCGTTGAATGTCACCTTGATTTCAAGCTCTGCCAGCGCCTTGCGGAACAGGCTGTCCGGCGTGTCTCGCAGCGTCGCAGTCGTAATCTCGGGCTGCTTGTAGCAGTCGACCGATGTGAGCTCAAACGACGCGTCCTGCGGCCCGTTCGCCGTGACGCCGAGCGAAGCGGCCGACGCGCGCAGACCGTCCAGAACGGCCGGCTCATTCAGTTCGTTGCCGGGAACCTCGGCGTGGACGGTATAGACGCCGTCCTCCAGCACAGTATAGGCGTTTTCTGCCGCCGTGCGCTTCATGCTCTGCAGGTCGGCCAAAACTGCTGCCGCGTCAAATTGCTCCATGCTGACGGTGCAGGGATAAGGCGCGGGATGGGCGTTTTTTGCCCAGTTCAGCTTTTCGCGGATGCCGAGCGCGGCAAACTGCTCAGCTGTCATACGATCCGTCTCAGAAAACTGCGCTGTGACCTTATTCATCAGATCGTCGCGCAGACCGAGTTTCTGTAAATCATACTCGCTGACCGGCGAACCGTCCTCCGTTACCGTAAGCGTGACACTGTCAACAGCGGCAGTCATGGACGCATACTGTGCGTAAACAGTGCTGTGCGCCTGCTCCGCCTGCGCTGCTTTGGTCGAAAGCCAGTACCAACCGCCTGCGGCAGCCGCCGCAAGCACGACGATCACAATGATAATCACCCAAAGGGCGCGATGCTTTTTCATGCTTTTCCTCCGCTCCAGCGCGGCGTCTTGTCCCGCGCGTTCTCTTCTGCTGAAATTATAACAGATTCCGCCATAAATTCAACACGTTTCGCGCGGGATTCCAATTTTTTCTTTGCGCTGCGCGTCCCGGCGCGGTATAATAAAGAAACTATCGCGATCGGAGGGCTTGTTATGCTTGATCTGCTCTGTCCCGTCTGCGGCGGGAGGCTTGCGCGGAAGGAAAAGGCATGGCGGTGTGAAAACCACCACTGCTTTGACGTTGCGCGCAGCGGCTATGTCAATCTCCTGCCGCCCTCGGCGTCCGGAAAACGCCATGGCGACGACAAGCGCATGGTCGCGGCGCGCACGGCGTTTTTATCGCGCGGCTATTATGATCATCTGATCGGAGCCGTGGCCGGGAGCTGCGCACAGCTGACCGGGCCGGACGCCTGCGTGCTCGACGCGGGCTGCGGCGAGGGGACGTATACGCGCGCGATCTATGACGCGCTTGCGGCAAAGGGCGGCTGCCCGCAGCTGCTCGGCGCGGATATTTCCGCAGAGGCCGTCAGGCGGGCGGCACGGCAGGTGCCGGAGGGGATCTTCTGCGCGGCGAGCACCGCACATCTTCCGCTGGCGGCGGAAAGCCTCGATCTGATCGTCAATATTTTTTCGCCGCTCATGGCGGAGGAGTTCCTGCGGGTCCTGAAGCCCGGCGGATATCTGCTGCGTGTTGTGCCGATGGAACGGCACCTGTTCGAGCTGAAGGCCGCCGTCTATGACCGGCCATACGAAAATCCGCCCGCCGAGCCTGCGGTCGAGGGCTTCCGCCTGCTGCGGACGCAGACGCTCCGAAAGACCATCACGCTTTCGTCAAACGAGGATGTGCAGGCGCTGTTTCTCATGACGCCCTATTATTACAAGACCGGCGCGGAGGACCAGCAAAAGCTTGCCGCCGTGCCCTCGCTTCGCGTCACGACGGAATTCCTGATAGCCGTCTGTCAAAAACCGTGATACGAAAAGCGGCATTCCCGGCTCAGGGAATGCCGCTTTGATTTTTTAAAGCGTTCCGATGTACGCAAGCAGGGCGGGCAGAAGCTCGTCGTAGGGGAGCTTTTTGAGCTGTCTTCCTTTGACGAACAGAATGCCGCAGCCGTCTCCGCCGGCGATGCCGACGTCGGCCTCCCGCGCTTCGCCCGGGCCGTTGACCACGCAGCCCATGACGGCGACCGTGATGGGCTTTTGGCAGTCGGACAGCGCCTGCTCGACCTCGTTTGCCAGCCGGATGAGATCAATGCGCGTCCGCCCGCAGGTGGGGCAGGCGATGATGTTGACGCCGTCCCTGCGCAGCCCGGCGGCCTTCAGAATGTCCTTCGCCGTCAGCACCTCCTGCACCGGGTCGGCGGTCAGCGATACGCGCATCGTATCGCCGATGCCCTGACACAGAAGGGCGCCGATGCCCATGGCGGATTTGATGGTGCCCATGCGCTCGGTGCCCGTTTCGGTCACGCCGACGTGCAGAGGGTAGTCCGAACGCTCGGAAAACAGCCGGTACGCCTCGATCATCAGCGGGACGGAGCTGGATTTCATCGACACGCAGATATCATGAAAATCGTATTTCTCCAGCAGCGCAATATGTCCGAACGCGCTTTCCACCAGCGCCTCCGGCGTGGGGTGGCCGTATTTTTCCAGAAGACGCGGTTCCAGACTGCCGCCGTTCACGCCGATACGGATGGGGATGCTCCGCGCGCCGCAGGCCTCGACCACGGCCCGCACCCGGTCCTCCCCGCCGATGTTGCCGGGGTTGATGCGGATCTTGGCCGCGCCGTTTTCCGCCGCGCGGATGGCAAGGCGGTAGTCAAAGTGGATATCCGCCACCAGCGGCAGCGGGGACGCGGCGCAGATGGCGCCGAAGGCCTCCGCGGCCTCCATGTCCGGAACGGCCAGCCGCGCGATCTCGCACCCGGCGGCAGCCAGCGCGCGGAGCTGCGCAAGGCAGCCGTCCACGTCGGTCGTTCTCGTGTTCAGCATCGACTGGATGGATACCGGCGCGCCTCCGCCGACCGGAACGCCGCCGACCATAATTTTTCTTGTGAGTTTTCGCTCCATTTTTATCGCACCAGCTTCCAGATATCCTTAAATGTGATAAACGCCATGAAGCCCAGCAGCAGGATCATGCCTGCGGCATGGATATAGCCTTCAAATTTCGAGGGGATCTTTTTCTTTGTAATGGCCGTAAACACCGTGTTCACCAGCAGCAAAAACGCGCGTCCGCCGTCGAGCGCCGGGAGCGGCAGCATATTCATAACGGCCAGATTGATCGCGATGAACGCGCCAAGGTAGAGAACGTTCAGAATGCCGTCTGCCGTCGTCGCGGCGCTCTGTCCCGTCTGCGCGATGGCCGACACAACGCCGACCGGCCCGGACATATCGTTGACCGACACAAGACCCGACACCAGATCGCCGAGACTCATCCACACGAGCCGCGCAAAATCCAGCGCCGTGTACCACGTGTTTTTGAGCACCGTCCCGACGGTCTTTTCCTCATAGCCAAAGTACAGGCCGTATTTATACTGCTGCTCGCCGTCGACTTCATAGAGCTGCTGCTTCATTTCAAAGTCGTCCAGCTTGATGAGTTTCCCGTCCCGCTTGACGACAAGATCGAATTTCCCCGTCTTATTCCGGGCCAGAAGCGTGCCGACGTCGGAGTAGATATACACGCGCCGTCCGTCGATCTTATAAAGCTCGTCGCCGACCTGCAGTCCCTGAGAAGATTCCAGCGGGCAGCCGTCAAAGAAGCCGGAGATTTTGGCCGTTGAGAAACCCGCGACGCAGGAATAGATCATAGCCAGCACGACAAGACCCGTCAGGAAGTTCATAAACGAGCCTGCCGCCAGAATGATCAGCCGTTTCCACCAGACCTTGGACGTGAACGCTCTGGGGTTGTCAGACTCCTCATCCTCGCCCTCCATCGCGCAGTAGCCGCCCACGGGGATGCAGCGCAGAGAATAGAGCGTCTCGCCCTTCTGCTTTTTGAGGATTGCCGGGCCCATGCAGATGGAAAATTCGTTCACCTGCACGTCCAGCGCCTTGGCCGTCAGAAAATGGCCCAGCTCGTGGATGAAGATCAGAAAGCCAAAAATGAGGATTGCAAAGAGAATATACATGAAATCACCTTTATTTCAAAAACCGCCCACGGGTATGGATGCGGGCGAGGCGGTCGGCCTCAAAAATATCGGCAAGCGACGGCTCCTGCACAACCGGCAGGCGCAGCGCGGCCTCGACCGCGTCCGCGATGTCGTAAAATCTGATTTTGTCCTGCAAAAACAGGCCGACGGCCTCTTCATTGGCGGCGTTCATGGCCGTGCAGGCCGTGCCGCCGGTCTGCGCTGCCTGCTTTGCAAGCGCAAAGCACGGAAACGCCGTCTCGTCGATCGCGTCAAACGTCAGCGGCCCGCAGGACAGAAGATCGAGCGCCGGGGCCGGATTGTGCGCCCGGTTCGGATACGTCATGGCAAGACCGATGGGAATGCGCATATCCGGCACGCCCAACTGCGCCAGCACGGCTCCATCGACAAATTCCACAAGCGAATGCACAACCGACTGCCGGTGAATGACAGCCTCGACCTTTAAAAGCGGCAGATCATACAGCCGCATGGCCTCGATGATCTCCAGGCCCTTATTCATGAGCGTCGCGCAGTCGACTGTGATCTTCGCGCCCATTTTCCAGTTCGGGTGGCGCAGCGCGTCCGATTTGGTCATGCAGGCCAGGCTTTCCCGCGTCTTCCCGAAAAACGGCCCGCCGGAGCAGGTCAGAATCAGGCGTTTAATTTCGGCTCTGTCCCGGCAGCCCATGAGGCACTGGAAAATGGCCGAATGCTCGGAATCGACGGGAATAATTTCAGCGCCGGATTCCCGCGCGGCAGATTGCATGATCTCGCCCGCGCAGACCATCGTCTCTTTATTGGCAAGGGCGATGCGCTTTTTTGCGTGGATCGCCGTCAGCGTGGGCCGCAGCGCGGCAAAGCCGCACACGGCCACAACGACCGTATCGGCCTCCGGCAGAGCCGCCGCCTCGCACAGCGCCTCCGCGCCCGCAAGCACCCTTATATTCATATCCGCCAGACGGACTTTTAATTCCTCCGCAGCGGCTTCGTCTGCCAGAACGGCGAGCTTTGGCCGGTATCGGCGGCACTGCGCCTCCATGAGATCAACATTGCGCTCCGCCGTCAGCGCGGCGACGCGCAGTCCCAGCTCATCCGCGACGGACAGCGTCTGCCGCCCGATGGAGCCCGTGGAGCCTAAAATCGTGATCGTCTTCGTCATACCAGCTTCTCCAGCAAAAACAGCATCGCGTACACGACGGGTGCAAGGAACAGCGTCGAATCGAACCGGTCAAGCACGCCGCCGTGGGTCAGGAAAATGTGGCTGTAGTCCTTGATCCCGGCCTCGCGCTTGATGAGGCTCATGGACAGATCGCCCAGCTGGCCGAAGAGATTGGCGACAATGCCGATCACGGCCAGATACCACAGCGGCAGCTCCATCTGCCAGATCCATTTAGAGGCAAGCCCCAGCAGCACCATGCCGAGCGCACTGCCCACCGGTCCGGCGAGAAAGCCCGCCCACGTCTTATTCGGGCTCACGTGCGGGGCGAATTTTTTATGGCCGAAGGCCATACCGCCGAGCATGGAAAAGCTGTCGCCAATAAACGCGATGACAAACGGCATGAGCACGAACGCAGGGGAGACATTGCGCAGCAGGCCGATGCAGCTGTACATCGCCGGGAACAGGAAGCCTGCCACGATGCAGACCGCCACGTCCGCAAACGGAATGGCAGTTTCCTTCCCATGCGTGCTGACCGCCATGTAAAACAGGAACATCACATAGAAAAACGCGTAGATGAGCGTCGCCGTGATCGCCGTTCCGAATACGATGGCCAGCACGACGAGCGCCGCGCATAAAACCGTCGGCACATAAAGCAGCTTCGGCTGCCTGCACGCCGTATGCAGCAGCTCCCACGCGGCTGCGCCCGCGATGGCCGCCGTCAGAATCGCCGCCGCGACCGGCGGCAGGATGACAAGCACGACGATCAAAAGCGGCACGCCGACGGCGGCGACGAGAAGTCTTTGTTTCATTTGCGGCCTCCAAACCGGCGCTCGCGCTTCTGATATGATGCGATTGCCTTGTCGAGTTCAGGTTCGTCAAAATCGGGCCAGAGCACATCCGTGAAATAATACTCCGCATACGCCGACTGCCAGAGCAGGAAGTTCGACGTGCGCAGCTCGCCCGAGGGCCGGATGATCAGCTCCGGGTCGGGGATGCCGTCGGTGTAGAGATAGTGCGCGAAATCCGCCTCTGTTAATTCCTCCGGCTTTTTTACGCCATTCACGCAGTCGGCGGCAAAGCGCCGCGCGGCGTGGATGATCTCGTCACGCCCGCCGTAGTTGATGCAGACGTTGGCCTGAAAGCCCTGATAGTGCGTGGAAATTTCGTCCGTGCGCTCAATGAGCGCGCGCAGCTCCGGGCTGATGGGGCCAAGCTCACCGAGAATTTTCAGGCGGATATGGTCGCGCTCCATCTCGTCGATGGCCTCGTGCAGATATTTTTCAAACAGGGCCATGATGGCCTGCACCTCGTCCGCCGAGCGCTTCCAGTTTTCCGTGGAGAACGCGTAGACCGTCAGGTATTCAACACCGAGGTTCTTGCAGTAGGTCGCGATGCGGCGGAACGTCTCCGCGCCTGCCGCGTGGCCCATTTTGCGCGGCAGGCCGCGCTTTTTTGCCCAGCGTCCGTTGCCGTCCATGATGATGGCGATATGCCGCGGGAGCGTGTTGTTGTATTCCATATAAAAAGCCTTTCACGACAAAAGCCGCCGTCCGGCGGCTTTTGAGAGGGTCTGGGGAGATTGCATTTAATTGAATGCGAACAGGGGCCGGCCGTACCAAAGCCTCCTCTTGCCGCGCCCCGCGCGGTAAGGGGAGGTGGTATTTCCGAAGAAAATGACGGAGGGGATTCGCCGCAAATTTCTGTAAAACCAGTGCAGTTTGCATGGGCGGACAGAGGCGTCCGCCCCTACAGAGGGTACGCGTTGGAAACACGCACTCAGATCTCCATCAGTTCCTTTTCCTTCTTGGCGCACATCTCGTCGATCTTCTTGACGTGCTTGTCGGTGAGATCCTGAATGTCCTTTTCGGCCTTCTTCTGGTCGTCCTCGGTCAGTTCGCCCTTCTTCTGGGCCTTCTTGACGTAGTCGACTGCGTCGCGGCGGATGTTGCGGACGGCGACCTTGGAATCCTCGGCGTATTTGCGGACCTGCTTCGTGAGATCCTTGCGGCGCTCCTCGGTCAGCTGCGGGAAGACGAGGCGGATAACGCGGCCGTCATTCTGCGGGTTGATGCCGAGATCCGAGGTCTGGATGGCCTTTTCAATCGCCTTGAGCAGCGACCCGTCCCACGGCTGGATGACGAGCGTGCGGGGGTCGGGGGAAGAGACGGTGCCGACCTGGTTGATGGGGCTCGGCTGGCCGTAATACTCGACCGTGATGCGGTCGAGCACCTGCGCGTTGGCGCGGCCTGCGCGCACAGCGGCAAAGTCGGACGCGAGAACGTCGAGCGTTTTTTCCATTTTGCGCTGGAATTCCTTGAGATCTGCCATGTTATAGTTCCTCCTTTACAATCGTGCCGATCGGCTCACCCATCACGACGCGCAGAATGTTCTGCGGATCCTTGAGGGCAAAGACCTGAACGGGAATATGGTTATCCATGGAAAGCGAAGTCGCCGTCGTGTCCATGACGGCCAGATGGCGGGCCAGCACCTCGTCGTAGGTGATGGCGTCGTATTTGACGGCGCTGGGGTCCTTGGCGGGGTCGGCGGAGTAAACGCCGTCGATATTCTTTGCCAGCAGGATCGCGTCGGCGTTAATTTCCGCCGCGCGCAGCACCGCGCCGGTGTCCGTTGAGAAGAACGGGTTGCCTGTGCCGCAGCCGAAGATGACGACGCGGCCCTTTTCCAGGTGCCGGATGGCCTTGGAGCGGATATAGGGCTCCGCGATCTGATTCATGGCGATGGCGGTCTGCACGCGCACCTCCACGCCGCGCTGCTCCAGGCAGTCGGCCACGGCCAGCGCGTTGATGACGGTCGCAAGCATGCCCATGTGGTCTGCACGCGTGCGCTCCATCTTGCCGCCGCCATCTTTGACGCCGCGCCAGAAGTTGCCGCCGCCGACCACGACGCCGACCTGTACGCCTGCTTCGACGCACTGCCGGATCACGTCGCACACTCCGCCGATGACCGCGAAGTCCAGTCCCCGGTGCGCGTCGCCCGCAAGGGCTTCGCCGCTGATCTTGAGTAACACTCGTTTATATTTCGGTTCACGCATAGTCAGTGATCTCTCCTTTTCGATTCGCGTCTATTTTATAATAGATTCGGCGAGTTGAAAAGAGGAAAATGCAAATTTCCCGCATTGTTTTCACTTTTTTCACATTCTGGAAGCCTCCGCGCATTTTTGCATTGCGTTATGGACGGCAATCGGCTATAATGTATAAATTACAGGACATTTCATCCGGGAGGATTTTTACTATGGAAGAAGAAAGAAAGCCGTTGGAGAACCGAAATTTCATCGACGCGTTCATTGAAGAGGACCTTGCCCCCGGCGGGCGGTTCGAGGGAAAGCGCGTGCACACCCGCTTCCCGCCGGAGCCGAACGGGTACCTGCACATCGGCCACTGCAAGGCGCTGACGATCGATTTCGGCACGGCGGAAAAGTTCGGCGGCCTGTGCAACCTGCGCATGGACGACACCAACCCGACGAAGGAGGACACCGAGTACGTCGACGCGATCCAGCAGGACATTCACTGGCTGGGCTTCGACTGGGGCGACCGCTTCTTCTACGGCTCGGATTACTTTGAAAAGGACTACGAGTTTGCCGTCGAACTGATCAAGAAGGGCCTTGCCTACGTCTGCGACCTGACGCCCGAGCAGTTCCGCGAGTTCCGCGGCGATATCGGCAAGCCCGCCGTAAGCCCGTACCGCGACCGCTCCGTCGAGGAAAACCTCGACCTGTTCGAGCGCATGAAAAACGGCGAGTTCCCCGAGGGCAGCCGCACGCTGCGCGCAAAAATCGATCTTGCCTCCGGCAACTTCAATATGCGCGACCCGGTCATTTACCGCATCCGCTATATGCACCATCACCGGCAGGGCGACAAGTGGTGCATCTATCCGATGTATGACTTTGCCCACCCCATTCAGGACGCGCTGGAGGGCATCACGCACTCTCTGTGCTCGCTGGAATTCGAGGCGCACCGCCCGCTGTACGACTGGGTGGTAAACAACGTCTCCGTTCCCGCCAAGCCCCGGCAGATCGAGTTTGCCCGTCTCGGTATCGACCACACCGTCATGTCCAAGCGCAAGCTGCGCCAGCTGGTCGAGCAGAATTATGTCTCCGGCTGGGACGATCCGCGTATGCCGACGCTCTGCGGTCTGAGAAGAAGAGGCTACACCAGCCATTCCATCCGCGATTTCTGCGAGCGCATCGGCGTGGCGAAGTCCGCCAACACCGTGGAATACGCGCTTCTGGAGCACTGCCTGCGCGAAGATCTCAACGACACGGCAGAGCGCACCATGGCCGTTCTGCGCCCGGTGAAGCTCGTCATCACGAATTATCCGGAGGGCCAGTCGGAAACCTTTGAGGTCGAAAACAACCCCGTCCATCCCGAACAGGGCACGCACACCGTCATGTTCTCCCGCGAGGTCTGGATCGAGGCGGACGATTTCCTCCCCGAACCCATCCCCAAGTACAAGCGCCTGTACCCCAACGGCCCGGAGTGCCGTCTGAAGGGCGCGTATCTCATCATCTGCACCGGCTGCAAGCAGGCCGCCGACGGCAGCATTGAGGAAATTTACGCGACGTATGACCCCGATTCCCGCGGCGGCGACCCGGCCGACGGCCGCAAGGTCAAGGGCGCGACGATCCACTGGGTCGACTGCAAAACAGCGGTCGACGCCGAGGTGCGCCTGTATGAGAACCTCTTCTCCGACGCCCAGCCCGACGGCCCGGACAAGAACTTCCTCGACTGCCTGAACCCGGACTCCCTGACGGTCCTGACCGGCTGCAAGGTCGAATCCGCGCTCGTCGAAGAGGCAAAGAAGTACGACGCCGAGGGTGAAGGCCGCACGGCAAAGACCGCGCCGGGCTTCCAGTTCATGCGCGTAGGCTATTTCTGCATGGACTCCCGCGACTGCCGCGCGGACCATCTGGTCTTCAACCGCAGCGTCCTGCTGAAAGACAGCTTCAAGCCGGGGAAATAAAAAACCAACCGCGCGCCGCAAAGCGGCGCGCGGTCTTTCTGTTTTATTGCAGATCCTTCTGCTTCGCGACATGCTCGCAGATGGCTGCGAAGGTCTTTTCGCTCAGGTCATGCTCGACCTTGCAGGCGTCCTCCCGCGCGGTCTTTTCATCGACGCCGATCCGCATAAAAAACTCCGTCAGCGTCTTGTGCCGGGTATAGATCCGGTCCGCGATCTCCATGCCGCTTTCGGTCAGTGTAATCAGCCCGTCGCGATCCATGGTGATAAAGCCGTTCTGTTTTAACTGTTTGGTCGCGTAGGTGACGCTGGGCTTCGTCACGCCGAGATGCTCCGCAACATCGATGGAGCGGACGTATCCGTGCTGCTCCTTCATCATCAGCATGGCTTCCAGGTAATCCTCTGCCGCTCTGTGTACACTCACAGCAAATTGCACCAACCTTTCCTTGAAATTATCTTCTACACTAACACACTTGACCAAAAAAAGCAAGTAAACATTTTTTTCGCTGAAACCTATTGACAAGCGAGGTTAGACGTGTTAAACTGTTGGCTGGTTAGGGAGGTCTAACCTTTGTTTTTTCCTATTGGTTAGCCTGCCTTAATTGCAATTAAGCAGCTTGAATTACAGACAGGGGGCGCAGGATTTGATGCCGCTTACACTCGCAGCAGCCGGTGAAGAAAACATTATCCGAAAGGTCGGCGGAAACCCGGAGGTCAAAAAGCATCTGGAGGATCTGGGCTTCGTTGCAGGCGATACCGTTACGATCGTTTCCAGCCTGAATGGAAACGTGATTGTAAAAGTCAAGGAATCACGCGTGGCGATCAGTGAAGAGATGGCCCGTAAAATCATGGTTTAAGGAGAGAAGAACATGAAAACGTTGAAGGACGCAAAAATCGGCGATACCGTCAAGGTCGTCAAGCTCCACGGCGAAGGCCCTATCAAGCGCCGGATCATGGACATGGGTATCACCAAGGGCACCGAGGTTTATATCCGCAAGGTTGCACCGCTTGGCGATCCGATGGAGGTCATGGTCCGCGGCTATGAGCTGAGCCTGCGGAAGGCTGACACCGAAATGATCGAAATTGCATAAAGAATCTGGTCAAAAGGAGCAGGAAGATGGAAAAACAGATCAAAATTGCCCTTGCGGGCAACCCGAACAGCGGTAAAACCACGCTGTTCAACGCGCTGACCGGTTCGAACCAGTTCGTCGGCAACTGGCCGGGCGTCACGGTCGAAAAGAAGGAGGGCAAGCTGAAAAAGCACGACGACGTCGTGATCATGGACCTTCCCGGTATTTATTCTCTGTCCCCCTACACGCTCGAAGAGGTCGTCTCCCGTAACTATCTGATCACCGAGCGCCCCGACGCGATTCTGAACATCGTCGACGGCACGAACCTTGAGCGTAACCTCTACCTCACCACACAGCTGACCGAGCTTGGCATCCCGGTCGTCGTGGCGATCAACATGATGGACATCGTCAGGAAGAACGGAGACCAGATCAACATCAAGGAGCTGTCCCGTCAGCTGGGCTGCCCTGTTCTGGAGATCTCCGCTCTGAAGGGCACAGGCATTATGGAAGCCGCGGAAGCAGCCGTCAAGGCCGCTGCAGGCCCCCACACCGAGCCGCAGCACACCTTCTCCGGCCCGGTCGAGCACGCCATCGCGCACATCGAAGAGGCTGTTCTGCATGACAAGCCCGCTGCGCAGCAGCGCTGGTATGCCATCAAGATCTTCGAGCGTGACGATAAGGTACTCGAACAGCTGAGCATCCCCGCAGACGTCATGAAGCACATCGAGGCGGACATCAAGGCCGCTGAGACGGAGCTGGACGACGATGCAGAGTCCATCATCACCAACGAGCGCTATGTGTACATCGCGCAGGTCATCAAGAGCTGCTACAAGAAAAAGAACGCCGGTAAGCTTTCCAGCTCCGACAAGATCGATAAGATCGTCACCAACCGCTGGCTGGGCCTGCCGATCTTCGCAGCTGTCATGTTCATCGTGTACTGGGTCGCCATGGTCGGCGTCGGCGCACCGGCAACGGACTGGGCGAACGACGGCCTGTTCGGCGACGGCTGGCACCTGCTCGGCATTGGCTCCTCCGCTTATAACGACGCAGCTGACGAATACGCTGCCGCAAGCGACGCGATCAGCGGCTACTATGAGCTTGACACCGAAGCCGAAGACTTCGATGCTGACGCGGCTCTGGCTGAGATGAAGGCCGTGACCGCCGATTCTGAAAGCACGACCATCGAGGTCGAGGACGAAGAAACCCTTGCCCTCAATGATATGACAGTCTATTATGATTCCATCCCCGACGACGCAGACGAAGAGACTACGATCGGCATGACCTATGTTGATGCTGTCAGCTACTTTGAGGAGAACGGTTTTGACGAGCCCGATCCCGCTGACTACGGCGTTTGGGTCCCCGGTGTTCCGGTTCTGATCGGCAATCTGCTCGACGCGGGCAACGTTCCCGAAGACGGCTGGCTGCACGGCCTGATCCTCGACGGCATCGTCGCCGGTGTCGGCGCAGTTCTCGGCTTCGTGCCGCAGATGCTCGTTCTGTTCCTCATGCTGGCCTTCCTCGAAGCGTGCGGCTACATGGCCCGTATCGCCTTCGTTCTGGACCGTATCTTCCGTAAGTTCGGCCTGTCCGGCAAGTCCTTCATCCCGATGCTTATCGGTACCGGCTGCGGCATTCCGGGCGTTATGGCTTCGCGTACCATAGAAAATGAACGTGACCGCCGTATGACGATCATGACCACCACCTTCATCCCCTGCGGCGCAAAGGTGCCGTTCATCGGCATGATCGCCGGCGCTCTGTTCGGCGGCAGCGCATGGGTCTCCACCTCCGCGTACTTCATCGGCATGGCCGCCA
>OGLN01000221.1_pt1 | contig 46452 bp, 40 predicted proteins | sample 1572641 | NCBI WGS metagenome assembly OGLN01 (sample SAMEA2581903, study PRJEB24529) | metagenome | biome: Human gut stool | place: China | collected 2011
CATCATGTAATCCAATGAAATATAGCAATTTAAGTATTATCAATTGCTTGCTTAATAGTAAACGCTCCAACCCAAGTACCTTGACTTTTAAAAATTCAACTTTATTTAAAGACAATAAAAATACCATTAATGATTAACTTCTGATTTAATATCATTAATGGTATTTTAAAAATCATTTCTATATTTCAAAAAATTTTCATCTAATAATTTGCCATATAATTCTTATATATTTCTCCACGCATTTCATTATTCTTTTTCCATTCACTTTATATTAATAATTATCTTTATATTAAGAAAACACATTAAAGTCACAACCTGTAGTTTGTGCTATTATTTTAGCAAATGATTATTAATCATATACACATCACATTATGAAATGTAGTGTCAGTCATGAATCAGCTATAAACATTTTATATTGGCAGAAACTCATACTCTAATTTACAATTTGTATTTCGTATGTATTCATTCAAATTACTAACTATAACCTCCTTAGTACACCCGCTTTGAATATGTATATACAAATCTTCTTTAGCCCTGCTACAAGCAACATAATACATGCGCATAAATTCATCTGAACTATTTTCCTCAGTTAATTGTGGTTTAGAAAAAACATCTGAAATATTAATGTTATCTCGTCGTGTAGGTGTTAAACTTACAATCACCTTGTCCCATTCCAAGCCTTTTGCTTGATGTGTAGTCATATATTTACTATTCGCTGAAAAAACCTCGGTAAACAATTTGTATGACGTATCCCATCTTAAAGTTTTTACATTATTTGTTAACTCATCTCTATCTTGTTCATCAAATACAGAGATTTCATTAATGTTCCCCTTAAATAATTCTTTTAAATCAGCATACTCCACGTTTAATAACTGATTATTAAATTTCTGTATTATTTCATATGTTATTGATGAATCATTAATATTATCAAAAACATTTCTTAACATATTATTAAGCCTAAATATAAACTTTGGTGTTATATATTTAGCATCAATTTGTAAGTATATTTGCAAAGCGGAAAGCATATCAATAAATGAGCCATTTTTAAAGCTCTCCCATAATTTAAAAATAAATCTAAATGCTCTTACCCATTTAACGTTGTTATGTTCAACTATTTCATCCCTAATATTTATAGGCGTGTTATAATAGCTATTATATATTTTTTTTAATATTGCTGCCTGACTTTCCTCTATATTTTGAATATAATCAAAAGCTGCTGCCCATGCTCTTGTCAAAACAACAGCTCCTTCATTTATAATTTCATTAATAATTTTTCTATTTTCATCAGATTCCCCAATAATAAAATGTATTTTTTTTGACTCAGATATTCTCTTCGCTTCATCATTAGCATATATTTTAATGCTATTTTGCGTAACACTCGTATCTGCTTTTCTTAAAAAATCACAAAAATTCACTATATTTTCTGTCGACCGTCTATTTCCACTTATAGAATAGACATTATCACTTTCTGAATCAATACAAAAACTTTTAAAATCAGATGGTTTAGCCCCCTGAAAGCTATATATTGATTGAGCAATATCTCCTACAACAATAATCTTAGATGATTTTTGACCTATCAATTTTACAATTAATGTCTGCAAAGGATTTGTATCTTGAAACTCATCAATAAATATAAACGGAAATTTGACACGCATTGCATATAATGCAGTCGGATTCTTTTCTAAAATTCTATATCCAAAATATAAAATCTCGTCATGAGTAAGTTTCCTAACTACAGACCATATATACTGTTTTATAGGAACTATATGTTCTTTATTAATTTTATTTGATGCCTTTAATTCATAAGAAAATTCTCCAGTTGAAATTGATGATAAAAACTTATTATTATCAACTTCTACATCGCTCATTATTTTTTTACTATAATTAAACTCATCTGTATCAAATTTCCCTGGATTTGTTCTTTTTATATAATTAAAGATTTCTTCTTTATCAATTCCATGCAAAATACCTAAACCTTCAATTTGAGAAGTAATTTTTCCTTTTTCCGAAACAGATATATTAAAATCCGATTTCATTATGTCAATCAAATCTCTTTGAAATGGTTTGATTATATGCTCTATTATAAATCCATGTATAGTATACGCCTCAACATAATCTATATAACGTTCAAGCCTTTTATGTATTTCATCTACTGCCGCATTTGTATAGGTAATACAAAGAATTTTTCTTGATTTACTTTTAGCTATAGCATCATTATTTGTAATAATATTTTTAACATTTTCAACTAGAAAATGTGTTTTTCCTGCACCGGGACCTGCATATATTTTTGAATGTGTTTGTAATTGTTCTTTGTTAAAAATATAGCCAGATGTTATTTCATTAACCATTTCAATCCCTCCTGTATATATTCTGGAACTGCTATCTTTGTGCTTCCATCTGTATTATACAAATTCTCATCTGTCAATAAATTTAATGCAACATCCCCCTTTTTACTTCCAGCATAATATAAAAACAGTTCCGCAAATATCAGTTCACTATAAAATTTTGTATTTTCAGTACTCATATCACTTCTTTTATTAAAAGCATTCAAGTATTTATCTACAAGTTTAAGCGATCTTTTATCTATTTTATTTTTGTTTGCACTCCATGCATTAATATCAAAACAATATTTATCAAAAAAATCTTTTAATGTATCACATATTGTATTTTTAAATATAATTTTTGCAACATCAACATTATTCAACATATTAGTTATAAATAATTCATCTTCAAACGTTCTACCTCCAGCAGATTGTGTACTTATATAAAGATTATCAATATTAAATCTTTCATTTAATTTTTTAATATGTGATATTTCTTGTTCTTTATACTCTTTATAGGAATTCAATTTACCATCATTTTCAATCCATTCAAAATCTCTATCCGTAATACAGAGTACTTTTTTATTTACAGAATTTCCATTAAATAACTCTATAAAATGTTCAAAATGTTTTCCACCTATTTCTACTATAGAAATATGCTCATCTTCATATGAACATCCACATGCTTCCATAAATAAAGGCATTAATAGTTTTTCTGCAATTCCCTCTACCAAAATTACTTTATCTGCAAATAGCATATCAGAACGTGTAACGTCTAAAAATTTTGTTAAATGATTCTTTGCTTCACTCTTTTTATTTTCTCCATCTACATCCTTAAATTGTTCTTCCAAACTCTGTTGGCAACAATCTGATTCACCATTGTTTCTTTCGTATGAAAGCATAAACATATTATCTATACCTGCTACTGCAGAAATGTTACTTGAGTGTGTAGTTACAAATATCTGCTGATTTAACTCATCATTTTTATCTAAACTTTTAAGGTATTTGAATAATTTGTATTGCATTGCAGGATGCAGGTGTGCTTCTGGTTCCTCTAAACATAAAATCTTAAAATCCCGTCCTTTTTGAATTTCTGTCAATTTTATCATCATATAAATATTAATTAAATTATTATATCCAAGTCCATTATATTGAAGTGGTAATACAAAATCTCCTTTTGTATCTTTTACTTCAGTTATATAAGCATCTGAAACAGAAAAATCGACCTTTACATCAGAGTCAATTGAAACATTACCTTTTTTTAATCCAATCTCATTATTTTCATTTTCAAATAAGTTCGATAACTTAGTTAGCGTATCGCTCAAAATATTTCTTAAATCATTTGAAACTTGTTCTTTTAAGCCATCTAATTGTGCAGCATGCTCTACATCTTTTATAAAAGCATTTATTTCTCGCTTAGTTTCTTTTCTTACTTCTTCACTTGTTCGCTCAGCTTCAATAAATCGTATATCAAACACGTTTGTTGCCATTTTTTGTTCAGCTTTTGTATCAGTAATTCCATTAGTATAACTCCAAGAATAATATCTCTCAACAAAGCGATTCAACATCATAAAATAACCTTTATAATCTTTAATTAATTTATATTCCCGTTTATAATCGTCCAAATATTTAACATCTAAAGAAAATACCGATTTTATTTTCGCAGCGATATTATATTCAACTTTCCCATCTTTTTCAGTTCTATTTCCTTCAAATTCCTTTATACCTAAAAATGGTATGAGTCTTATTATGCTTTCATCATTAGTATCATCTTCTACAATTCTATGACTGATGTAGTATTCAATAACAATTTCAGGTGGATTCTCTGCATACAATTCACTATATTTTTGCAAATTATTCTTATTAAAGTCATCTATTGAGATTGAAGAAGGCACATTAAGCAGATTAATAGCATATAACAAACCAGTTTTTCCGGAATTATTTGAGCCAATAATCACATTGAGTCCTTTTCTAAAGTCCATAGTAAAATCATTATAATTTCTAAAATTTTTAATATGTATTCTATTTATATGCATTGTATTTCTCCCTCATTATGTTTTGTCAATTAATATATTGTGTCTTTATCCATAATCTTCATTAATGTATATTTTAATTATTCAATATGAATATTTATATAAAACAAAAAAATCCCCATAATAATGCTTTGAATAATTATCTATACATGTGTAATTATAATTATTCCTGCACAAACTATTGCTAATGGAAGATAAAACCATATTTCTGTCTTGGAAAGCAAAACTCTAAAATAACCATTTTTATCATTCATAAATTCATTTTTTGTAACCATTAAAGAAAAATCAATATCTTTTTCTCCCATTATTCTTACTTTTTCATACAAAGACCGATAAAGTCTCTCTTGCTGTAAATAATATGAATCTAATCCCCAAAAAATTAGTATTGGAATATAAGCAACAAAAAAATAATTTTTATCTGCGTCTTTACTTGCCAGAGCAAAAATTCCTGCTACCAATGTTACTGCCCAGCCTTTTAGCTTAAATGAATTACTAGCCATACGATTTATAATATTCTGAATCATATCCAAATGTTTAAATTTCTTATCCATTTTTACTCTCCTCTCTTATTTAGCCTTTAGACAACAACGGCAACTGATATAACACATCAAGCGGATATATATCTTCATGTTCTTGCAACCATGAAATATCATCGCCAACCAATTTATTTGATAAAATTGAATAATAATTTTCCCACATTTTCAATTCCTTATTAGAAATAGTAATCATTTTATCTAAATATTCATCGACGCCATGTTCTATATTAATAGTATTACTTTCACTGTATGCATTATGTATAATTCTAGATTTAATTAAATTATTTTCTCTATTAGGTTTACTTTTTTTTATGAAAGATGTCATTGCCAATTCATGATATATCCACGGAGAAAGTGTTACCTTTTTCTTTTCTTTTTGTAATACACTTATATCATCCCCTAACGATATAGAATTAGGTGTATTATAAAACATAATGCACTCTGTTTTATCAATCATCTCTGTCAATGCAGTTGATAACATAATATGCACATGACTTGTCGTATAATTTCTCAGATTATAATTATATGTTTTATCCTCTTTCTTTTTGCAATACATATCATCAATCTGTTTTAATAGCTCGTCACAATATCCCCAAACACAGGAATCAATAAATGCCGTTAATCCAAATTCATCATATAGCCAACCTGCAAATGCTTGTACTTTATTAACATCTCGATGCGAATGAGAAATAAAAACATCTACTTCTTCCATCTGAAACCAATTATTTTTCATACTTGTTCCATCAATATGCCCATTATCATATATAAACTCCTTTAATGCTTTCCTCGCCATTTTTTCATGCCTGTTATAAATCTTTTTACCACTTTCAATATGTCTATTTAATTCTTTATTATAAAAAAAATCTGATATTATAAGTTCATATTTTGAATACATTTTTCACCTACTACTGTCAAACTATCTAAATAAATATGTACTTAATTTTTTTGTTATCTACACCAAGACTAACAGTAACTATTTCATAATTATCTAGTAGAATATTTATTAATTTATATTTAGAAACCTTTAAAATAAATAATATAACCAACACTTCAAGAGAGGCCTCATCAACCTCTCTCCATCATATATCCCAGTCCCCAAGGGGACTTCGTTTTACAACCTGAATTAACCCAACCTTACCCATAGTACCTTACTCCTTACCATATGTATCCTTGAATTAATCCAAACAATTATTTTCACAATCCGACTTGTCTAAATATTAACATATTATAATCAGTTTATCAATCAATATTGCAATTCTCTACCTGAATTATCTGCTCCTATCACAAACCACATTCCAGAATAACAAAAAAACTCCGCCAACAAAGCAAATGCTTCACCAACGGAGGTCAATTTCACATATATTAAATTAAAAATTCATGCATTATTTTGTGTCCATAACAAAACTAGAACTAGGCAAATACATACCTACATCTCAATCAGGCCTTCGTAACAATAGCAACAACCGTTCCATCTATTTCCACAGTCTTATTGCCTGCAGTTATATAGAAACTATCACTCGCTTTATATGCCTTAACATCTTCACCCACGCGGATAGTTCCACATCCTTCCGTAAATATCACAGAGTGGAAAGAAGCTGTATCGACATTAATTGATACTGAATCGGATATATCATATTTATAACATTCAAAATATTCGCAGCTTACTAATAACTGACCTTCTGATGAGTCCTCTTCAATAATTGCTGCGGCTTCATTCAAAGCTTCATCGTATACATTACTGCTGGATTTCACATATAAGATTTCTGTTATGGTGTTATTTTCAATGCGTTCTCTTATCTCTTCTTTGCTAGCATCTCTTGATAATCAGCAATAAAGATATGCTCCCGGTTCACAGTCAACTACATACCACAGTTCGTTCTTGCCAAATACTGTTCTTAACTTGGTTACGCCCCACATGTTATCCTTAAATGCAGGCTCAATGTTAATAATAGATACCTATATAAAACAATAAGAAAATAGAGAGGATACACTTAAGATCCTCTCTAAATCACTTCAAGTTCTCCATTTTTGATGATATTATATCAACGGCTAACCATCCACCACATACTGTAAGCAGACACCCTATGGGTATGATATAAAATCATCATTGATATGGTATCAATATTTTTTGTCAATGTCAATTATTTTAATTTGCTTATCACGGTTAATTAGATTCTCTCATACTCCTCCAACACCCTCCAACACCAATCCTCAAGGATATAACTCTCCCCATTCCCAATCCTATCCGTACACCCAGCAACCATCTCATCATCCGAAATATAATTTACAATATTACATATAGGAATATTCATGGTTACAAGTATTTCTTGTAAAGGCAGTTTATTTTCTAAAAACATAAACCTGAATAACCATTTTCTGAAATTAGCGGGAGAAAAATTATTATAAAACCTGTCCTCTCTGTCAATATTCTTAATGCTTTCCAAAATGCCATTAATTCCACCTTCTGGCAATGGCTTTAACCACTGTGTTCTGGAATTACCAAAAATGTATTCAGCATTATTGGTTTTCATCGCCATTAATTCTCTTATACTATTGCGCAAAATTGCCGGCATAACCATAAATCTGCTGTTATTACCGTTTCCTATCTTAATAGTCTGACAATTATCGCCAATGTCACTCCATCTTAATTCGCAGATTCTCCTTCTCTCCATTCCAAAGCATAGCAAAATCAAGAAAACAGCTTTATTTCTGACGCCATTTCTCTGCCTCTCAATATGCTTAATAATCCTTACAATCTTCTTAATATCAGCTGTTTTCATAGCTCTGTCGCGTTCAATTAATATATCCTCACACCGCTTCAAAATCACGCCGCTGCCAATATCAAAATTCTTATTATGTGCCCGGCTAAGAATAAATGACTTAATGTAAAAAAATTGATTCTTTGCTGTATTCGCAGTTTTAATATTACTGCTTTTTCTTATGTATTCCTCATATGCATTAAGCGTAATATTTTCGTAGCATGACTTAGCATCATCACTGTAACTGCCTTTATATTGTAATGTATAATATGCAAAAAATCTCTTATTACAGCTCCAGTAAACATCCCAGCTATTGCATTTAGCAGATGGAAAAAATGTATTCTTAAATAATCTAAATTTCTCCATATCTAACAGAATTGCCTTTTAAATAGGAAACATATTTCTCTATTTCATCATCTGGAGTATCATATGGAATTATATTTAACATTCCTTCTCTTTTCATAACTTTATATAATCTTGCACAACTCTGTGCTTCATAATACACATCAGTTGGTACCTTATCTCCTAATAAAATATAATTATCCAACCGCATCATTTTCATTATATCTTGATTAATTTTAGATTCATTTCTTAACATTGTTACGACATAGCCCATATCATATATATTTTGCAAATATATATCGTTCTTTGCATCTAGAACGAAAAAAACTAATGCATCTAAATTACCCCAATCCATGGTTTTATATATTCCTTTTTTCTTATTAAACATATATGTATAAAACTCCTCAATAGATGTTGAGAAATGTATGCAAACAAATCCAACATTAAGCATTTTAAATTCATCATTAGCCTTACCGTCAAATTTTTCTACTATCTTCTTAATATTTCTATTTAAAGCAGAATAATAGGTACTATGCTCTAATTCAATGGTCTCAGGATGTTCTTTTCTCAATAAATTATAATCAATATCATCATTAATTAATTGTTTTATTAAGACAGTACCATCCTTTACTGTGTGAATATCCAGATTATCTTCCTTCTCAAAAGGATCACATCTCATAGTTTTAACTTCTATATTCACCAAATATTCAATAGGATGTCGAAACAATAATGAATATTCCAGAATCTTATCATTATTCATAATTTGTTTCGGTTCATATATTACAGCTGATATGCTTTTATAATTTTTAATCAGAATATAATATAATATTATAATCTCATCTATGCCTTCTAAATATTTAGGCATAGAAAATTTATTGTTTTCTACTCCATTACACTTATGCAATAAACTTATAGTAACATCACTGTTCTCTCCCAATATCATTTTTAAGATTATAATAATATCAATTATTCTTGAGTTAGGTGTATTAGGATAATTCAAAAAAGGATGCCCTTTTGGCAACATCATTTTTCCAATTTCTTTTAATATACCATTCTTTATTTCATTGTATTTGTATACCACAAAATCCTGCACAGTATACCCCCTGTTAGTAAGCATCATACATAATATTTTCTAGATAATTTCCATTTCCCATCAGCTGGATCGGATATATATATTTCAGCAGCTTCTTTTTTATCATCATCCCATTGGATATTGGTTATGATAAAATCGTACATCTTAGTATGACTATATATGTCAAATTCCACTCCCAATAATTCTGCATGAATTGGGCCTTCTTTAAACTCAGTACATATTTTTTCCTTGCCTATTACTTTTTCAAGTTCACCTTTTTTATCTTTAAATCCACTAACATGAAAATGATCAAATGGATGTTCCCAGATGATTTCTTTATCATTAAGAATACTCTGATTCAGATAAGCAAAAAACCTTGCATCCTCCTCTGTAAATTCTGCACCAGGATTAAATGTAACTCCCAATTTCTGTTCCAGCTTTCGTGCAGTTTCCCAGAATTTTATACTATCATTCCATTGTTCTTTATTCACATTTTTAACATCTACCGCTGGCTGAGATATCATTTTGCCATTAATTTTAACGGTTCCGTTGCATAATCCTTGAAATACATGTATTGCTGCTATAGCATCAGATACACTCTCTGCCTTGGTAGGTGTAATCGTATAATCAACACTTGAATTAGCATCTTTTTCTGAAACATAGAATTTAATCTGTAATGCTGGAAAATTGATATTAGTAAAGAAAGATTCTTCAAAACTTGGGTATGGCTTTCTCTCAACACTTAGAGCAACTATATCTCCCTCTACAGTCTCGAAAATAATATCTTTTGCTGGTGGAAAAGGGTCCGGATACATATATGTTTCGCACATCTTAGGTGGGTCTTCTAATGGATTTCCAACAGTATTTTCCAATGGAATTTTCTTTTCTTTGTTACCTATTGACGCACTTTTTACCGGAATCTTCAACTGCATTCTATATATATATTCCAACCATTTATCTCTTGGTATATCCTTTAACTGGCTATTTATAAACTCTTTATCTATAATGGTACTAAGAGACATTTTCTCATGTAAGCACTCCTGTCTTGGTCCTACAAAATATGTACCATCATCCCTCTTATAATATGTAAAATTAGATGGTAATTTTTCTGAAAGCACTTCTAATACTTCCTGTGGAATATCATCATCAGTTTCTTTATTAAATGTATCATAAAAATCTGCAATCATACCAAATCCTCCGTAAACCGGTTACTTATCTGTATTTTAGATATTAATAAATACTTCTTATCATTATCGAGAGGCAGCTCCATAATTGCATCTATAATTGTCTGCAATGCCACTTCATCTGGAACAATAATATATATCAAATCATTCCAGTCAAACTTCACCCACGTTTCAGAATGCTTTTCCAGAATGTCTGAAAATGCTTTTTTCCTATTTTCTGTAATCATATTATCATTTATTATCAAAGGAATGCTGGAAATAGATTTACAATCAGGAAGATATCTCCACTCGCACTCATCCTGAAAAATATACATTTTATATTCTCCATCTTTTTCAACCAGATTCGATATAGGTTTCATGTATAATAATGTACTAAGCAGATAATTCAATAAAATTGCATCTTCTTTATGTGCTTTCTTTCCCACATTGTAATTAGCAATGAAAGCCTCTTTAAAATCTGCAGCAAGTGGAGAAGCTGGATTCATATAATGAATTGGTTGAATTCTATTATTTCTTATAACCTTATTCTTATCTAATGCTATACCATACTGTCCGTAATTACTCATATGATTTCCAACTTTAGAAAAAGGTATATCACAAAAACATGTCATTGGAAATGCTATTCTTTTAAGCACATCAATCTTAAGATAATCTAATGGTTCAGTTACATATCTGGGGATAATAGCCTGGTTTTTCAATATTTTAATAAGATATTCTGGTTCTCTCATGTAATTACATAACACATTAGAACTATTATGCCAATGTAAATTCTGTTCTAACTCTGGTGTTTCTTTAAAATCAATCTCCATATATATACCTTTCTTAATTAATCTCATTGTTTCTATATCATATTATTCTCACTCTTACTATTATCCATTATCATATTACATAACCCTATCCCCATATCTGTTAAATAAAACTTATCCACTTTCGATTCACCCGGGTAAAGAGTTATTCCTCCCGTTAATAATCCTAACGCCTGCAATCTAAAACACCTTACATAATCATATTTATGATTCTTCCCCTGTTCAAATATATCTATCAATTCCTTCACATCTTCAATAAACATCATATCAACAATTTGCAGATACTCCACGAAATCCTTATACTCTATATCTTTATTCACAAGAGAAATATAAAGATATGCCTGTATCTGTGACTTATTAACATCATTACTTCTTGATATGAACAGACATAATTGCTCTATTTCTCTATATACCCACTTCTCCTTATTCTGATATGCAATTCTACGCTTATTTAATTCTTTTTGATTAACACTACATTTAGATAATTCCCTTAGAAATCGTAATTGTCTCTTTACTTCCATACACTTTATTATATCACCAGATAATGAATACAATGAAACCACATATTTAAATACTGGTATATCTCTTAAAATTTCCGGTACAGTGAAACCTATCATATCAATTACCTTATCAAATGTTTCATCAGTCATATTCTGTATAATTTCATTATTGAAAATAGATTTTGCCATTGAATCTGATATATTAGAATCCATCATAATACTTCCCTCCCTTTCTATCCACTAATTCTCAATTCATTCAATCTTTTCACACTTGCATTAAGCACATAATAGGAAAAACTGGCTGTTCTGTGATACAACTGATGGCGCATATGCAAGAATGATGGTATTCTCACTATTAGAAACAGCAAGAACTAATGGAATTAATCCATACAAATATCTTGAATTCTTATTGGAGTCAAGACCGAATGAAAAGATGACAGATGAACAATTGGAAAGTCATTCACCATGGAACGAAAATGTAAAGCAAATTTGTAAGAACAACTCATAGTAAAACAGTCGAGTAAATGCAAAAATGTCATAGCAAAAATTCGCGTATAGCAAATTACTCATAGTAAAAATTCGATAAAATGCAATCTGTAAAAAATCACAGATTGCATTTTTGTTAATGTACTGTTTTATTTAGCGCTTACGGTAATTTTTTAATTTATGTCCTGAAAAGATGGGATAACATTTAAACAGAAATCAGTACATACATCATCAATGACAGGAATTTTAATAATTTCCTGTTTTTTAGCAGATGGATGGAAGTTTAAAGAATCAAGTAATTCATAGCCATGATTAGTTACCTGCCTGATTCAGCCATAGAATGTGCCATGTGCAATATTATGTTCATCACATCAGCATGGGATAGAAAAACCACTTTTATAACATTCCGTAATAAATTCAAAACGCTGTTCAAGCGAATAAGGTGACGAAGCCATATCCAACCTCCATAATTATTTAATTGATGTACTAATTATGAATGGTTTGTTGGTGAAAATAAATTCACTATTTTATTTAGCGCTTACACTTGTACAACCGGGTTATTATGGTTATATCAAATTTTTCCGAGTATTTGTAGGTACATGGGTTGGAGCTTTTACATACATTATGTATTTCCCCAAAAATATATAAAAAGTGTCAAAAATGGAATTATAACACATGAACCACCCATACTCAATCACCACAATAAGTTTAAACTGGAAAAGCCAATTAATTTCAAATATAATCAGTATTCATCTTTCCTTAGTCCTTTTTTTATAATATCAATATACTTTAAGTTAATATATGCATCGTCATCATTCACAATTTTAATTTGAATTTGATTATCAAAATAATTATCTTGAATATCAGATAAATATCTTTTCAATTCAATACATTCTTTAATTAGGTAATAATTTTTTCTTTCAAACCATTTACATGCAATATTACAACATTTTCCATCACATACTTCATTTGGTTCAATAATATCCAGGATAATATTTCCATCTTTTTCCTGCATATTAATTCCACTACATTTTTTATTACAATTAAATTTATCCAAAATCATTTTGCCTATATGTATTTCAAATATTAATTTCTCTGAAATCATATATCTGCTTATAAATGACTTATTTGCCGATTCAGGTAACAGTATCCATTTTGTTACATCATTATCATTCGCCTTATACTTTACTTTAATTTTCAAATCATTTATCAATAGATGTGAAATCCAATGAAAAGCAGAAATATCTTCCATTTTATTAATATTTTTCTGCAATAGTTCCTTCGATATTCTGCTTTTCTTCATATCCAAAAGATCTGCTAATCTCAGAACAATTTTCAAATATTTAATACTACATACCATTTTCTGTGCCTCAGATTTTCTTCTGTAGACATCTCGCAATTCATAACCATGCGCCTCTGAAACCTGAGCTATAATTTCTTTTTCAATATCGTCCAGAAATTTTATTTGTGAGTCATGTCTAATAACATCTGCACTGTCTTTCGTATGACTTTCACGTGCAACATTTTCCAAATATAAATCTATTGCTCTGTAAAATTTCATCATCATTATTTTTGTATATTTGAAATCACATACATCATCATTTTTTATATCATGTATAAAGTCTCTAACAATTAAATTAGACGCTTCAGCATCTTTATAAAAAGAACTATAATCAGGAATATTTACCATTGATATATCGTGCAAATAACATGCCATAAATAAAATATAATAATCTACTCTTTTTATTCTCAAAAAATTAATTGACTTAATAATCTCAACTGAATTTTTTATCAAAGCAATTGCATGTTCTTGATTATGTAGAGTATAAAAATATAAATATTTAGATCCATTCCTCCATACAGAACAAACATATTGGTGAGTTATTATCAATTTATCAATATATTCGATTTTTTTAACAAAGTGTTGAAAAACAGACATCACTTCTAAAATTGAATAATCAACTACATTACTTTCTTCAGAATAAATTTCTTTGCAAATCAATAACATATTATACTTAAATTCTTTATTTCTAATAATACTTAAAACTCTAAGCTCATTATATTTTAATAATTTATTCCCTTTTTTCAAAAAATCGAATTCATCTGATATAGTTATATTTAATATTCCACAAATAGTAGCATTTATTATCATCCTGTATAATTCATCACTATGTCCGTTTATTATAGAGTGCAGTTTCATATCTTCCTCAATATTTATAATTTTATAACATTTAGATGGATATCTAGAAACATTTTTAAGATAATTTTTCACAGTATCTCTTTTTACATCTTCTGATAAATTTCTTTTATTTTTAAATATTTTGTTTGTTAAACTAATTAATGTCGAATATTTATCATTATCATTAATTTCAAATTTTCTATATTCATCACAGAGATATTCCTCATATAATTTATAAAAATATGAACAAAAAGTATTGTCTTCCATATAATATAACAGCTTATTGATTTCCATCATTTTACTTTTGCAAATTTTTACTAAATTTGTGTTTTTAGAAAATCTAATATCATTATTCATATTATCAAAAAAATATGTAACTAAAGGTCCAATAATGTCATCGTTATATACATCTATACCATCATCATTGTTATTATTTTTTAAACTCTTAGATAATTCATCATATAGTCTTTGAATTTCAGAACTTATCTGTTTAATATTGCAATTTTCTCTGAATTGAAGTATATAAAACCTATACTTAAAATATTTTTTATATCTAACCAGCCTTTTTCTATACTCATAAAAATTCTTTTTCTCTTCTATACCTAATTTGTCTATTTCATTTATTTCTTTTTCAATTTGTTTAACAAGAATATGTAATTTATTTTTTAATATAATAATATCTTCTGTATCGAAATCTGACATTATTTCACTTTTAACTTGAGAAACTAACATACTCATATTTTTAAGATAAATTTGACCTTGATTTATACTACTCAAATCAAGATAACTAGATTTATCTGCATTAATAGATATTTTATATTTATATTCGCTTTCTATTATCTTTTTATCAGACTTATTTTTTATTTTGTTGTCAATATACTCATTTATCTTTGTTTCACATATACTTATTAGTTGTTTGAACTTTTCTGCTCTTTGTTTTTCATCAGTTAAGTCATTTAGTATATTTGAATACATAATAGTATCATCAACATAAAATATCTGCTCACTTTGAAATATTTCATCATATATTTTTGCTATTTCAACCATAGCAAGATTCGCAAAAAAACCTCCTTGAACTAGTCCTTGAGCAATTCCTCTTACATAGACAATATCTGTTCCTTCTTTTAATTTATCCCCACAATATTCTTTCTTATAATCATGTTTCAGGCTCATTTCAGAATCTTGGGTCTTAATTTTACATTTTATATATAACAGTTTTCTCAAAATCTTTTCTAAAAAAGCTTTTTCATTGTCATTTAAGGTAATTCCAACATGCTGCATATAACAGGTTATAACAAATTCTGGATTTATTGAAGGGAAAAAATCTTGCAAATCTAATGTAATTTCGTATCTATATTTAAATGAATCATTATATTCATTTTGCAATTCAATTGATTTTTTTATATATGATGAATAAGAATCCTGCCATCTTTCATATATTCTATCAGGTTTTTCTGATAAAATGTTTCCATAAAAATTGCTTGGTGTAAATAATCTGATTTCTCTTGAGATTATATTACTATTATATACTGAAAAATCATTTGTAATTGTATTCAACATTGCAATCATACATATTTGATCTGTTAATGATGCCGTATGAATTGGTCTATATTTTCTATTTTTATCTTTATCAATACCTTTTGCTGAAAAATAAACTTGTGCTTCAAAAAATTCATCCCCCTCTAAAATAGATTGCAACTTTTTTCTTATTATTTTCACTTCTTCTATAATTAATTTATTATTGAAAATATCTTTAAAATCATTTAATTTTTGTCTTTCATTTTGTTGTAAAAGTTTCTTCTCATGAATCGCATTATTTGCTTCATATATAGCATGCACAATATTTTCATCACTGTATAAATATTCTTCTATCATTTTTTATCCTCTTTATTTTTTATCAAAGAATTAACATCTTCTTCGATTTGTTTTATTGTTTTAAGTTCATTTTTTTGTGTGTTTTCGTAAAAATACATTATCGGACATTTCATAACATAAGTATTATATAAACCAAATTGGTCTTGTATTTTACAATTTATATATATGTAATAATTTTTATCTTTCAAAAGATTTTGTGGTATTTTATTTTTATATTGGTATTTATTTTCATCAATATTCATATTGTCAAATATTATGTATTCATCGAATTCAATTATAATCCTCTTATTCAAAAATTTTGTTGTTAATAATCCAACAAAAATATCGATATATATTTTTCGTATCTTTATATTGACTAAAAATATTTTCAATTCTTCAAAATACTCCTTAACATATGATTCATTATATAAATAATTATCATTCGATGATACCATGAACCACGATAATATTTCACAATATTCTTGTAATTTATTTAAATCATATTCATTAAGCTTTAAAAGTTCATTTACTCTAATTCCATTCATTAAATTTATCATATATCTTTTTCCCAACATATCTCCTTATATTTTCTTTCCAATTTAAATAACTATTAATCTTACTCCTTCCTACATTTATTTCAAAAACAGGATTATTTATTTCAGAATTCAATGTGCTTATTATATAATTTACATTTTCAATATTATCATCGTTGCAAATGTTTTCTTTTAAATCTTCAATTTTTAAATATGCAAATTCCTTTAATATGCATTTATTAAACGATATAGTGTATGAGCCATCATTTTCTATATTAATATTATGAAAAGGCAATAACATAACTTCTCTTTCCTTACACATATTGTATTCGGTATTTAATAATTCAGCGACATCAATTATAAAAGCATTTTTAATATTTAATTTTAATAATATATTCTTACTTTTACTGTAAAATAAGCCCAATTTTTTAGTTTTACTACAAGAAAAATTTGATGGATTGTAACCATTATTCTTTACAAACGAAACAGTACTCTCTCTATCTACCCTATATAATCTCTCATTATAACCATGTACATACTTCGATAGTTCCACTAAACTATCATACATATTTAAAAAAGTCTCTATATTTTCTATTTTAGGTAAACATTCACCATCTACCTTAGTTCTCTCATACTCATTGCTCATATCTGGATACAAAAACATATTTACTATTTTATAAATTATAGTAGACTTATATATATTTTCTGAATACGGATTAACATTAATTAAATATCCTTCTGAATTTCTAATTCTGGTATCTCCTATGTACCATCTTAAATAATCTAATTTTTCCATAACTTTTCCATAACTCATTCCTCTGGGACTTCTTTATACATTTAACCTAATATATTACGCATAAAGTCACTGCTTTTATTTTATAGTCAACCAGACAAATTTCATGCAACACTTTAAGAGAGGCTTCATCAACCTCTCTAACAATTCAACTATATATTACAATATATCGAATTAATCCAATAATCCTCATAGCAATGCTACTCCTGAAACCTGTCTAATTGTATTAATCCGACAAATATTTTCACTTTCCGACTAAATAAATATTACCATACAATTTGTTCTTTCGCAATAAGTAACGATAACTTAGATAATCAAAAAACAATTACGAGAACTAATTCAAAATTCATAATCTTATACAAGAAATCATATAGTCTTACTACATTTTTTACAATCAAGCATAACTTGAAAAATCTTCACTCAAATTTCTCTCAACTTCCCCACACCAATCCTCCAGTATATATATTTCCTCATTATCACCTCTGTCCATGTACTCTTCAATCATCTCCGCGTCAGTGATATAATTCCCAATATTACATATAGGAACATTCATCGTCACTAGCACATCCTGTAAAGGAAGCTTCTTCTCAAGAAACATAAATCTGAACATCCACCTTCTAATATTCGCTGGTGAAAAATCACTATAAAAAATGTCGCTTTTGTCTATATCCTTTATGCTCTCCAGAACGCCAATAATTCCACCCTCTGGCAGCGGTCTTAAGCATCTGGTTCTGGAATTCTCCACCTGAATTCTCCACCCGAATACTCTGTCCCAATCACAGACCGCATTTCAGAATATCAAAAAACCTCCGCCAGCAAAACAAATGCTTCACCAACGGAGGTCAACTTCACATATATTAAATTAAAAATTCATGCATTATTTTGTGTCCATAACAAAACTAGAACCAGGCAAATACATACCTACATCTTAATCAGACCTTCGTAACAATAGCAACCCCGGTTCCCTCTATTTCCACAGTTTTATTGCCTGCGGTTATATAGAAACTATCACCCGCTTTATATGACTTAACATCCTCTCCAACACGGATAGTTCCATGACCTTCCGTGAATATCACAGAGCGGAAAGAAGCTGTATCAACATTAATTGATACTACATCGGATATATCATATTTATAACATTCAAAATATTTGCAGCTTACTAATAACTGGCCTTCTTGTGAATTCTCTTCAATGGTTACTGCGGCTTCATTCACAGCTTCATCGTATGCATTACTGCTGCTTTCATATGGAACATATTTTTTCGTATCTACAACATCCAGTGCTTTATCGACATGCAGCTCGCGTTTATTTCCGAACTTATCCCTACGGTCATAATCATACATTCTGTAAGTACAATTTGAATTCTGCTGAATTTCACATATAAGGATACCCGCTCCGATGGCATGAATCGTGCCGGCTTTTACCATGACACAGTCGCCTTTGCTGACTTCAATCTTATTAAGAATTTCTGTTATAGTATTATTCTCAATGCGTTCTCTTATCTCTTCTTTGCTTGCATCTCTTGATAATCCGCAATAAAGATAAGCTCCTGGTTCACAGTCAACTACATACCACATCTCATTCTTGCCAAATTCGTTCTCATTCTCTAATGCATACTCATCATCTGGATGTATCTGGATTGACAATGGTTTCATTGCATCTATGAACTTTATAAGAACCGGAAAACGGTCAAGAGAACCACTTTTCCAGCCAACCGTAGCTGCACCTGCTTTTTCAATAAATTCGCCAAAATACATGCCTTTATATGGACCATCTGCAATAACTGACTGTCCATCTGGATGTGCTGATAATTCCCAGCTTTCAGCTATAATGTCATAATCACATTTTTTGCCAAATACAGTTCTTAACTTGGTTCCACCCCACAGGTTATCCTTAAATGCCGGCTCAAGTCTTATAATATCCGGAATATTGTCAGATTCCGAAACAGTTTCAATTCTTAAAAAATCTGTCTCTGACATAATCTCACCAATGCCAGTCTCTATAATAACAACATCTTCACTTCCATGATTAGAAACCTTGTGTGGAACTCCGACAGGAACACTTACTGTTGCACCCTTACTATATTCTTTAATAACATCTCCTATCTGAATAGATGCTGTTCCATCAACCACAGTCCAGCTCTCAGAACGATGTTCATGGCAATGCATTTTCATACTCATACCAGGATATATAGTAACCTTCTTAACCTTATAGTTCTTGGTCATTGACAGCACCTGATGCATTCCCCATTCTCGAAAAGACACCTTAGAATGTTCAAAATAAGGCTTATACTCTTCTGTATTGGCTATGACAATATCTTTAATTGAACAAATGTGTTCTCTGTCTGATATATATGTAGCATCCTCTGTGTTAACAATAGAAATATTGTTAATGTGATTGGCGACAATAAGATGTTTATCAGCAGTATTAATCATGACAACATCTTCACATTCATTGTTAATGATATTCTTATGTCCATAATCATTCTGATTATCTTCATCATTAATATCTACAATACTATCAATGTCCCTGTATTCAAAATCAGCATTTATTTCAGTTATATCATCAATCCTGGTAAATAAGTCTGCCTGCATACGCAGCTTAGGAAATCTTTCCATGATATTCTCAGGTACATTTATAATATGGCTTACTGTCTTTAACTTTCTCCTGATTACTTTCCGTGTCTGTGCAATATCAGGGTATATTCCACGCAAAGCTTTATTGAACACACCAACCATACATACATATATTCCCGCGTGTTCTCCATTCCTTGAAGATACAATATTAGCTATAGTTCCTGTCTTGGCAACTTCTTTAGCTTTGATAACAGAATCTTTATAACTTCCAGATTCTATAACAAGATCCGATACTGTAACCATCATAAGATCAGACGGATTCATAAATACACTTGCTAAAGAAACTGCGGCAAATGTACCGCAGCTCCTACTTTCATATATTATTCTGTATCTGACATCCTGAAACGCCTTAAGCTGAATTTCCATAATATCTGCATAATTCTCATTAGTAACTATGATAAACTCATCTGCAAACGGCATATTTCTTACAATTGTATCCTGTAAAAGCGAGCGTCCCTCACATATATTAAGGAATTGCTTGGGATAGTTTTTTCTTGAAAGCGGCCATAAAGTATTTCCAAAACCACCTGCCAGTATTACACATTTCATAATAATTATCTCTCAGCTCTCATTGGATTATTGAGGAAATCCTCATATGATAATCTTATTCCTTCTTCTAATTCTGTCTTATATCTCCAGCCAAGCTTCTCTGCCTTAGATACGTCAAGAAGCTTTCTTGGTGTGCCATTAGGCTTTGTTGTATCCCAAAGAATCTTACCATCATATCCAATAACCTTAGCAACAAGTTCTGTAAGTTCTTTAATAGTAAGTTCTTTACCTGTACCAGCGTTAACAGTCTCATCACCACTATAATTGTTCATAAGGAACACACACAGATTAGCAAGATCATCAACATATAAGAATTCTCTTAATGGACTGCCATCTCCCCAGCATGTAACCTCAGATAATCCATTAACCTTTGCTTCATGGAATCTTCTGATTAGAGCTGGAAGAACATGACTATGTGTTGGATGATAATTATCGTTAGGACCATAAAGATTAGTTGGCATAACTGATATATAATCTGTTCCATACTGTTTATTAAGGAACTCACAATACTTAAGTCCTGAAATCTTAGCAAGTGCATATGCCTCATTAGTCTTCTCAAGTTCAGATGTAAGTAAGCAGTCTTCCTTCATAGGCTGTGGTGCCATTCTTGGATATATACATGATGATCCAAGAAATTCAAGCTTCTTGCAACCATTCTTCCATGCTGAATTAATAACATTCATTTCAAGAATCATATTATCATACATGAAATCAGCAAGTGCATTCTGATTAGCCACAATTCCACCAACCTTAGCTGCTGCTAAGAATACATACTCAGGCTTTTCTTCTGCAAAAAAGCTTTCTACAGCATCCTGCCTGCATAAATCAAGTTCCTTATGTGTTCTTGTAACAATATTAGTATATCCCTGTCTTTCAAGTTCTCTTACAATAGCAGAACCAACCATTCCTCTGTGTCCTGCAACATATATCTTAGCGTTCTTTTCCATCATAATTACTTTACAACACCTTTCTCAAGATATTCCTCAAGGTTGCATGCAACATACTCACCAGCTCTTTCAACAGCAACCTTCTTCATATCATGCTGAACCATTATCTTAACAAGTTCTTCAAATGAAGTCTTCGCTGGATTCCAACCAAGCTCAGTCTTAGCCTTAGTAGGATCTCCCCAAAGATTAACAACATCTGTAGGTCTGTAGAAATCAGGTGATACCTCAATTACAACCTTGCCTGTTGCCTTATCATATCCCTTTTCGTCCATTCCTTCACCCTTAAATTCAAGCTCAATACCAGCCTCATGGAATGCAAGCTGACAAAACTCTCTTACAGAATGCTGTACTCCTGTTGCAATAACAAAATCTTCTGGTTTATCATTCTGAAGAATGAGCCACATACATTCAACATAATCCTTCGCATAACCCCAATCGCGAAGACTTGAAAGATTGCCAAGATATAACTTTTCCTGCTTACCCTGTGCAATACGGGCTGCTGCAAGAGTAATCTTTCTTGTTACAAATGTTTCTCCTCTTCTTTCTGATTCATGATTGAACAGAATACCTGAACAACAGAACATGTTATATGCTTCTCTGTACTCCTTAACAATCCAAAAACCATACTGCTTAGCAACAGCATATGGACTGTATGGATGAAATGGAGTTGTTTCACTCTGAGGAACTTCCTCAACTTTACCATATAATTCTGATGTAGATGCCTGATATATCTTACAAGAATCAGCAAGACCGCACATGCGAACAGCTTCAAGAACTCTTAATACTCCAGTTGCAACAACATCTGCTGTATACTCAGGAACATCAAAAGATACCTGCACATGACTCTGGGCAGCAAGATTATATATTTCATCTGGTTTTACCTTAGAAATAACAGATATAAGACTTGTAGAATCCGCTAAATCGCCATAATGAAGATGGAACTGAGGATTGCCCTCAAGATGAGCAATTCTTTCTCTATAATCAACAGAAGATCTTCTTATAATACCGTGAACATCGTATCCTTTCTCAATAAGCAGTTCTGCAAGATAAGAGCCGTCCTGTCCTGTAACACCTGTAATAATTGCTTTTTTCATTCTTAATTCTCCTTGTATCTATAATGTATTAGAAAGATAGACTTATTCTAAACATTGATACACTCTTAATGAATGGACAAAAAAGGTAAATACTAGCACAATATTGTTTTTTATATCTACCACATCTTTCTATATTCACTAGGACTGATTCCCTCAATTTTCTTAAAAGCCCTGCTAAAATAATTAGCATCTTCCATTCCCACAGCATGTCCTATTTCTTCAATCCTCGTATCAGAAAATCTTAACAACTGCTTAGCCTTAGTAATACGAAGATTATTAATATAGTTATTAATTGTTATTCCATACGATTCATTAAAAAGCTTTAACATATAATACTTACTTATAAAAAATCTACTGGCAAGTTCATCAAGCGTAATTTTCTCTTGATAATGTCCATCCAGATACTCTTTAACTCCAACTATTTCAAGCTTTTTATGAGTTAAATGTGCATACTCCGGATTCCATGATTCCTCCATTAACATGCTCACCAATGATGATAATAGTTCATTAATCTTCATATCACGTATATAATCAGATGATGAAGCCATATTATAAATATCTGACATAATTGATTTAAACTTTTCTATATCATCAGGATGAAATACTGGCAATCCTCCTCTTTCTCTATACTTTTCATATATCATAAACATAGATTCCGAATAAAAATGACACCATCTGAGTGACCATAACCTACAACCATCATAACCTGTTGAATGACTATATTCATTCTTACAATTAATGAACACACAATCTCCCACACGAAGTTTATATGTATGATTCTCATAAGTAAGAATTCCCTCTCCGTCTTCAACTATAAAACATAAAAAAGAATTCATGCCTGCTCTGTCAGATATATGTGGCTTAATAGCAGTTAATGTTCCCGTTTCCTGCAAATATAATAAAGCCGCCCTCGCAAACGAGGACGGCGTATAAAGAATTCTATCCGAATTAACAGAATATTCAGTTGTAAATAACGTACTTTTATTATCCATATTTTATAAGTGTGTCTACGATGCTCTGGAGAGATTTACACGCATCGTATTCCGGCTTCAATGGTTTCCTTCCTGCTTTTCTCCCAGAATCATTTTTCCCCACACAGTACCTCCTGCAAATGCAGTAATGATGTCTGAGCAAACGTGGACGGAGTGTACAGTATTCGGGAGTAGGTCACGGGCGAGGATTGCGGATTGAATAATTCTTGGTCCCTAGTGCTTCTCCCATTTCTCTGAATCCTTACTTCTTCCGTCTCTTATATCCCGCCGGCGGCACCACTTTGATACCGTGGCCGGAGTAACGCCAAATTTCTCTGCAAATTCTCTGGTTTCGATTGCTTCACTCATATGTGTTCCTCTTATTTATGCATTACTTGCAGAGGCCTGTTTCCCCGAATTAATCATATAAAGATATGGCGGGTTCTTTCCCTCATCAAGCATTTTTTGATAATGTTCTTTAATTTTTATCACGACCCAGTGAACACCCATCTGAGTGAATCAATCTTAATTTCAGTGAAGACTCATCCTAGTTTTCGGACAGTCTCCCCCATTTTCTATGGCTCATTATTTTCTTCCTTTCATTCATCTAACAATAGCCAAAGCACTTCAAGGGGGCAAACTCCAGCGTATGCAACACTTCAGATGCATGCAAAATCTCACCATATCGATAAGTGCATATGTTGTCTCCCACCCACCGGACTATATACCCTTTGTTGAACGCACGGTCAGCCCCCAATGTCACGCAAGAGCTCTCAGCATTAGTAATTCTTCGTGTTCTGTCACGCTGTTTTACTCCGTACTTTTGATAGGAACAGTATAGCCCAATGTCCTCCTGTTCAGGCTGAAAATTAAGAATCTTATTCCAAGACAATCTGTAGCCATTCTGACGTATCATTCATTATACGATCCATTTCTTCCCTTGTATCAAATCTAAGAAACATGTCTCCGAGAGCCTTATTTGCCCCGGTAAACGGTTCTACAAGATCACCAGGTTTTGTTGTCATATCAATAACCTTCACATGTTTTTCTTTAATTTTAGGATCAATCTTAAGTTCTTTAAATATTCCACTAGTATCACCCTCACTATGTATAACATATTCAATCCAAATCCCATCAAATTCTGGTTGATGAATTTCGCCAACGAATTCGCCAACTGCTTTCTTTACTTCAGCCTCTATAAGATTAATTCCAGATGCTAACTGTTGAATTTCTGCAATTTTACATCCACCTCCTCTAGGAGAAACTTCCATAATGTATGGTTTACCATCAGCTCCAACACATGTTTCTATATTGTAAATTCCTGTTTTCATATCAAGAAGTCGCATTAACCTTTGTGTTTCATATGTTAGATAATCTTGATCTGCTTTTTCCATAGATGAAGGCCAAATTATTTTTGTTGGTGTATACGGATTATCTGCATTTTTGTCAAAGAGCTGATCTGAATATGTACAGAACTTAAGTTCTCCATCGACAGTAAATGCATCCGCACTCGAATGGTATCCCTTAAAAGTAAGAAAATCCTCAATAATGAAATGTCCATTATGAGCCTCGGAAAGAGCTTCTTCAATAGCTACCGGAAGATTTTTCACATCATCTACACGAGTAACTCCCTTGCTTCCAGCAGAATCTACTGGCTTGACAATAACTGGCCAATTAAAGAAACTAACATCTTTGATAGCATCTTCAATTTTTTCATAACTCTTAGCGTGTGGGCAATTGAACCCATTATCCCACAAAAATTTTCTAAACAAACCTTTATCTTGAAGGATTAATGTAGAAGCATATGAGCCTTGGAAAGGAATACCCATTTTTTCAGCTACATATGCCGCAGTAACAACACCAGGATCACAAGCAAATGACATAATCCCATCAATCTGCAATTCTTCAGCCAACTTTAAAACCGCATCTTTGTCAATGATACTTACGTTGTAATACTCATCTGACACTTGATGTGCAGCATTATCTGGTAAATAGTCACATGTGATGGCATAATATCCTAATTTATGGCATTCCTCAATAACCGGATACAAATACCTTGATCCTCCTAATAATAATATTTTTTTCATTTTCCATTTCTCCTACTTTTTCTTTTATAATAGGCGTTTGTGAAACGCCACAAGCCACATAAATACGGCATTTTTTTACCCAAAAACAAATAACTCCTCACCGGATATGATATAATAGAGTTGACAAAAAAAATTAACCATCACACAAGAAAGGAGTTATTCTAGTATCTATGATACCATATAAACAGCTTTTTGCTTAAATTTTAAAACATAAATATATCCATTCGTTGCCTGAAATAGAAATCAATATTGGCTTTGATTGTCCATTCACTGGATAATACTCAATTTCTACATTTTCTTCTTCACAATTATCTGATATTGCAGAACACAATAATTTAGAAAGTCAAATTTCCCATGATTTTTCTTGCGTGGAGCAAAAATTGAAGACAATTTCGACCACTGTTTAAAGCGATAATATTTTCATGGAATTCGTGACCACGATTATTTTCCATCTCTAAAAATCCACCAATTTCTCTCATGCTACATTCTCCATTTGAGGTGCAGCAAAGAGACAGATTACATTATATCTGTACACCTCCATTTATTTTATGAAGTTGCATTTCCTTCTTGAAATCCTGCAGCATTTCCAAATAGTTATATTGAGGATGATACCCTAGTTCTTGTACGGCCGGTGTTATATCCATAATAAATTGCGGTGCATTAGGCTTATCCGGTCGCATTATAATGTCAGACTTCTTACCGTTTTCTCCAAATACATCAATCATTCCCTTTATTTGGTCTAAAAGCGAAGTGCCAACGCCCGTACCAACATTGTAATATCCACAATTACGATTTACAAACAATGCCTTATATAGCATTTGGCAAAAATCTTTGACATAGACCATATCTTTTTCGCGACTTGAATCACCCCACACTTCAATAGGCTCTCCTGCTATTGCTCTATCAATTAGAAGCCTATATCCAATTTTTCTCTCTACTCCATCCACATAAAACGTATCTATCGGCGAGTAGAGATAGATTGTCGGCAGCCTAAAGATAAATCTCTTCAGACCATACATTTGATGATAGTTTTCAATCATGTCTACCGCAAAATTTTTTGACATTACATAAATCGTATGATCTGTCGTAAAGCTGAAATTGCGTGGCAAATCCACCGTTAAAAGTGGATTCTTGTCTCCATAATCTTTTATATCACCAAAGCTCTGCGCAAACAAAATACGATCCGCATTGTTTTTTCTACAATATTCTAATATGTTCAGATTACCAGTAATGTTTACATCGATATACTTATAAGGATTGTATCCTTTCATTCTCGCAGGCATCGCGCCCGCAAGATCAACCACAGCATAAACATCGTTTGGCAGTTTTGAAAATTCATCTTTATTTGTGATATCCACTCGATAATACGGAACATTTAATTGGTCAAAATAATCTGTTTCGCGAGTACCTGTTGCAACAATTTGATATTCTTCATCCTTATAGTGTTCTAAGAAATACTTTATAAAGTATTGTCCGGTATCACCACTAGCACCAAATACAACAATTTTTTTCATTATTCTTTCCTTTCTGGTAATTACTTTAATACAACTTTTACATATTTATTCTGGTTACCGAGAACTTCTTCAATCCAAAGTTCCTTGAAAACGCCCGGTTCATCGCTATGAAGAATAATTTCAGCCCAGCAGCCATTATAGGGTTTCTGCTGGATTTCATCGATTGGTAAGCCAACCGAATACTTTACCATATTGTAATCATATCTACGCCAGTAACATAGCGCAGACATTCCGACAACTGATTGCCACCACCGCGAGGGTACAATTCCATAATATACGCCTTACCGTCAGTCCCTTCACGTGTTTCAATATTGTAGGCCGCAGTCTTCATCTTTAGCAATTTAAGGAGGCACTAAATCTCATTTTTCAGTTGTTTCTGATGCTCCACAGTCATTGAGGACTTCCAACTGTAGACAGCCGGCGTGTACGGATTCTTTGCATCTCTGTCAAATCTCTGAAAATCAAAGTATACAAACTTCAACTTGCCATCCATAGAGAAGCTATCTGTGTCGGACAATTAACCATGCTGCGTGATAAAATCCTCGATAATAAACTCGTCTGAGTGCGAGTATGACAAAACATATCGAATGCTCTTTTCCAAATCCTTTGGACCATCCACACGTGTCACGCCTTTGCTTCCAGCCGAATCCGTAAGCTTGACGATTACTGGTCAATGGAACATCCCAACATCTTTCCATGCATCATCAATATTATTGTAGCCTTTTGCAGTCGGAACAGTAATGCCATTCTGCGTTAGATATTCGCGGAATTTGCTTTTGTTTTATAGAATGCAAACTGATTGACATAGGATCCCACATTAGGCAGTCCCATCTGCTCTGCCACATATGTTACTGTAATAACACCAGGATCACAGGCAAAGGACATGATGCCATCAATATTCAACTTCTTTGCCGCTTCAAGCGTCTTTTTCTTGTCAATGATGCTGACATTACAATATTCATCGGAATACTTGTAAGCAATATTATCCGGCAGATAGTCACAAGTAATCACGTGAATTCCAAGATCATGCGCCGCTTTAATTACCGGGAGTGCGTAGCACGATTATCCCAAGGCCATTAGTTTTTTCTCTTTATTCCCTCCTTAGTATTTGCAACTCAAAATAATATCGCAGATTCTATCTACGTCCTCCAGTTCCAAATCAGCATACAAAGGCAACGTAAGTACTCGTTTGCTAATATGTAACGCAACCGGTGTCTTTGTAACATCATACTTACCATGGAAACACTCAAATGTATTAGTAAGAGGGTAAAAATACTTTCTGGCTCCGATTCCGTTTTCGGCTAATTTGTCAAATACTTCTGCACGACTTGCGCCGAATAGTTTTTCTTCAAACACAACCGGAAAATAGGCATAATTACTCTTTACATCATTCTGAATGCAGTTAAGTTGGATTCCATCTACACCATACAGTCGTTCGCGATATCTTTCAACCACAGCCTTACGCTTTGCAATTTCCTCATCGACATGACAAAGATTGCAAAGTCCCATTGCTGCACAGAACTCATTCATTTTTGCATTTGCACCTACGGCAGGCACTTCTTCTGGTCCGTGGATACCAAAGTTCTTCAATTCATAGAGTTTGGCTCCCAGCTGTTTATCTTTATAGCAAACAGCACCGCCCTCGATACTATTAAATACCTTTGTAGCGTGGAAGCTAAAGCAAGATGCATCACCGAAAGAGCCAATTCCTTTTCCCTTGTATGTTTCGCCAAACGTATGTGCGGCATCATAAATAACTTTAAGCTCATATTTATGCGCAATGCGTTCAATCTCTTCAATATTGCAAACATTGCCGTACACATGAACCGGCATGATGGCGCAGGTCCGATCAGTAATCAACTTTTCTATTTTGCTTGCATCCATGCAATAAGTGTCCGGATCAATATCACAAAAAACCGGGGTCAATCCATTACGAACAATTGCATGGGTTGTAGACGCAAAAGTAAATGGCGTCGTGATAACTTCCCCCTGCAAATTCATAGCCTGCAATGTGAGTTCCAATGCCATATGACCATTTGTTAAAAGATCAATATTCTCAACTCCAAGATAATTGCACAGATTTGCTTGAAGTTTCTTGTGTTTTGGCCCCATGTTGGTAAGCCAATGGCTGTCCCACATCGATGTAATTTCGTTCATATACTCATCAAGCTCAGGCATTGACGAACGAGTTACTAAAATTTCGTTTTCCATATAGAAAGCCTCCTCATTTTTTTAGGAATAACTTAACCATTCCCAACATATATTCAAATTCTTCTAGTTTCAATAAAGCCGATACCCCAATATAAATTACAGCACCTATAATAATCTGGAACAAAAGTGTAACAATTGCTGGCAACGGAAGGAATCCTATGAGATAGACACAAATTCCCATCCCAATTGCCAATAAAATACCCGGCGCAAAATCTCGAACCTGCTCCAAATATCCATATCCAAGTAATTGTCTATTAGGCCACGCATTTATAATTTGACTCAAAACGCTACTCAACAACAAGCTATACGCCATTGCCATCACGCCAAACCACATGGTAGAAAGCAGCAACGTCATGCCAACAATCTTCTTCGCAATTTCGAGTTTCAAAAACAAATCGCTGCGTCCCATTGCTTTGATTGCATTCAGGTTTGCTGTGTGGATTGGATAGAACATATATGTGATGCAGAAAATGCGTAAAAACGGAACGCATAGCAACCACTTTTCCGTCAGCACCAGCCGAACGATTGGCTCTGCACAGAAAGCCAAGCCCATCATCAGGGGGGCCATAATGTAGGTGCTGGTTTTAATAGCACGACGGGTCATTGCTTTTACTCGACTGGAGTCATCTTGCACGCCGGCCATCGTTGGCAGAAGAACACTATCAATGGATGTGTTGATATTACTTGCAATCACATACGGGAACTTGTCGCCCTGATTGTAGTAGGCCAGATCCGCAGAAGAATATATTTTACCGATAATCAGGCTGCGAATATTGCCATAGACCGTATCTAAAAGTGCCGAGGCCAACATTTTCCATCCAAACGAAAGCAGTTCTTTTAATCTCTTCCAAGAGAACATCTTCTTGGGACGCCACTTAACCGTCAGCCACAATATCAAGGTATCAATAGCTGTATTGGTTAGCTGCTGCGCCACGATGGCCCACACACCAAAGCCTGCATAGGCCAAACCAATGCCCAGAAATGCAGAAAAAAAAGTTCCTCCCAATGTTGCACAGAAAAAACGCTTAAACAGCATATGTTTCGACACATAGGATTGCTGAATACCCTTCACACCAGAAATCACAATGGTCAGACTGATGGCCCGGATAATCGGAGTCAATGAGGACTCATTATAGAAGTTGGCAATCACCGGTGCCACTATAAACATAATGGCATATAGGACCAGACAAACCGCAAAATTGAAATAGAACACTGACGAGAAGTCTAAATCATCAGCATCCTTTTTCTGAATTAGTGCGGTACCTAAGCCACTATCTACAAACACCTGCATAATGGTTGTAAAGACTGTAATCAGCGCAATTTGACCATAATCTTCTGGTGCAAGGATACGCGCAAGTACGATAGATACGATAAAGGTTACAAGTTGGGCGCCACAACGCTCCGCAAAGCGCCAAATAAAATTATTTATAAAAGATTTATTGTTCACTTTGAATTATTCTCCCCAACCGGCTATTTATCAAAAGTCCCACCAATCGAATATGGCTTATTACTATTCTTTCTTTGGGGTAGCACAGTTTTTCACCTGGATAGTAATTGTTATCTGTATTCTCAAAATAATATAAGTGTTCTTTATAATAATCGTTGTTGTTTCTTCGTTTTTCTAGCGAAATGTCATTTTTTTTATATCTCTTATCAATAAGAATTCTTTCTAAAGTCCTATCTATACGCTCACATACTCCCCATTCTTCTCTAAAAAGTGTATTTTGCGTATCGATTCCCAAAACACCATTTGACATGAAATCTCGTGCATCAACCACAATTGTAAATACTCCTTCTTGTGTAGCCAATCTTGCGCAACCGGATCCCGCTATTACAACATCTATTTTGGAAAATAATCTGCGCGGTATTGGAACTAATGAACCTGTAAACGTCAGTGAAAGATTTTCATTACATTGCAAGCACTTTTTTATTCTAGCGATATCCTCTTTTGATGCATCTCCAACGAATGTAAAATTAACGCTTCCACTGTTAGTTTCAGCAAATCTTTTTACTCCATTAATGATGCATTCCACGCCTTCTTTATTTGCTCTTCCAATGTACGCAATATTGTAATCTTTGCGCTCCATGCATTCAATTCGTGGGTCAATAACGTCCTGAACTGGATCATCTTCAGCAGCAACGAATATTTTTGTATCGTCCATACAGCTATAACTTTTACCGAACAAAGCTCCAGCAGATTTCTCGGATATAAATGCCATTTCATTCCGTTTATATTTGTATTTAAAAAAGTCCAAATAATCTTTATAGTACTTTCCTTTACCAAAAAAGACTTCATTACAGCACAGACAAACATGTTTTCCTAAAGTGGCTTCCGCAAAAAGTTCTCCCCATATAGCAACTTTATCATAATGCGATTCCACATATACTGTGTCTCCCAATTGATAATCAATTGCTTTTTTCATCTTATTAATCGTATGCTTGATAATGGTCTTATTTAATCGATTTGGGAGATAAAACAATTCAGCAATATTCCCATTTCTAAATCTATCTAGAGATGGAAACACACAAGACTTGTTTTTTTGACTGTAATAAAAAACTGACACTTGCCAGCCAGTATCAATTAAATATTTTGATTTTCCCGCAAGATATGCCTGTATGCCACCAAGCAGTGTAATATCGCATGTTATAAACACATATTTTTTCATCTCTTGTTTCCCGTCCTTCTGCCATTCGGAAGCCTAAATAGTTTACCCAAATCATAATCTGCACTGTCAGGTGTAAATCTATCCGCACCTCCGGCAGGTGTAAATGTCATTTCGCCAAAGTACACTTTTCCATCAACTTCATAAAGATCAACTCTAACATATGGAAATCCAGCGCTCAGCTTCGTCGCAATACAAACCATCTCTTCAAAGCAGGATGGCTTATTTGGTCTTGTTGCAGCATTTTTGATTTTTGACTCCGCAGGCTCATCTACAAAATCCTGATGTACCCATTCCATATCAAAAAAATCAATACTTTCATTTGAAGATCTATCACAAATAACTTCACAATAATAAGGTTTACCAGAAAAACAATGAAACTTATAATCGTTAAGATCTTTGCTTTTTTTATCAGTCATAAGTTGCTCTGCAATAATCCGTCTGGGTATGTTTAGATATTGCATTTCAAATCCACCAAGACAAAATGCAAAATTTTCTTTCAACCAATCTTCCAGTATTATTCTTGTCTCGTTAATATCAAGTTTCTTCTTATCTCTAACTATTAGATTCATTTTACTGCCATGATTCCCTTTAAGGACAAAACTACTCGGCAGCTTATTAAAGTCTATCTCTTCTACTGTCTCCCATACGCCTAACAATGGTATTAAATATTCTTTTCCTATTTTTTCTTCTACCCAATCTCTTACCAAATATTTATCTGCAAGCTTTGTTTCTAATTCGGAAAATCCATATAATTTCATCCATTGTATTTTTTCGGTAAATCTTTGAGGGGCTATAAAATCACACTCATGCCCAGTTTGAACTTTATACCATTTTCCAAGTTCTTCTTCATACTTATCCTTACCGAGGTTTTCAAAATATGTTTGAATATCATAGCAAATTTCATGCGTTGGATATTTGTTAAAATGGAATTTACTACCAACTACTTTCAGTTTAGTTTTTAAAGTAACATGGCTAAGAAGCCATTTTAATCCATCAATTTTATGTGCTTCAGACATTTCAAATTCCTTTCCTATATTTATCATTAATAAATTTCTCTTTTTGCTACTCTTCTGTAAATATATCTAGGTGAAGTAAAAACTGCTTTTATGACTAATCCCACTGTCTGAAGTGGTTCACCCATATCTTTTTTACGCTTTGCCATCTTCAGCAATAATCTAGCTTTTGCTTCAGGATACCCTTTATATTCATCTGCGTATTTTCGCAGTATAACGCTTAGTCCAATATACGCTTTATTACTGCTCTTTGAAATTTGTACACCTTCGTGTACTCTATAGTAATAGAGCGGTTCATTAACGCCTGCAAGAGTATAATTTTTTGAAATTCTAAGCCACATTTCATAATCCTGACGTGCTGGAAGATTAATATCAAATAAACCACCTTTAGCTAATGCATCCTTCCTAATCAATGCTTGAGAAGTAGTTCCAATATAATCATTCATTAACAACATTCTGTGAGTAATTTCTTGTTTAAATGCATCCGGATTGTGATCTTTTTTTGTTGTTACTTCCCCATCATTTAGCATATAATATCCATCACAAAACACCATTCCACAGTTCTTTGTATCTTGCATTAGCTTCATTTGTTTCTCAATCTTATCTTTAAACCACACATCATCATCATCAAGAAAAGCAACAAACTCGCCCCCAGACTCTAAAATTCCTCGATTTCTAGAAAACTGAACGCCTTCGTTTTTTTTGTTGACAAGGTATCTTACTCGTCTATATCCACTCTCAGAAAAAAACTTCTGATTATCGAGCTGTTTCTCTGTCCCATAGCCATTGTCATCAATAATAAGTACTTCCAAATTATCAAAAGTTTGATTGTCAGCACTTTCAACTGCTTCTTTTACTATTTTGATGTCTCTTCCATATGTCGTTATGATGACTGAAACTTTATTTTTTGCATTCATCGTTACACCTCGTCTTTCTTTTTCACGGTATCCAAAATTTATATGGCATTATTCCAAAATATCCCTGTATCACTTGCGATAGTAAAATCAATGTTGCATATGAAAGTCCAATGAATTTACCCACTGGTACCTTCCATTTGCAAATTGAATTTGTTGAACACATTACTGCAACTGAGAAAATATATGGTACAAAAAAATACTGTCCCATTCTTTGAACTTCTCCCAGTAAAAAGCCAAGAACATAGAAAAGTTCATGGCAATAAAAAGCCTTGTCTAATACTGCATTCTGAACGGTATTTATCGTTTTAATAACTTTTGATTTTCTCCTATAGTAGATATAACCTAAGGTAATATACACTTCCAATATTGTTCCCGCCGTGAACATTGATGCGAAATTGTATTCTCTTATATAATTCTTTGCGTATACAGATAGAATAGGGATGTACTTTACCAAGGGAATTAGCTGTGTTATGAACAGCGCACATACTGTAGGAACCACATATGACTTAAAAGCAGTCTTTTGTTTGCCTTCCTTAGATGGATTAAAATAGAAAAGCAGAACGAGTGAAATCAATGCAGAATAATGAAAAGATGTTGCTATTGCGACACATATCAAATACTGCACATATCTCTTGTTTAATAAATATTCAAGTCCCCATATTACTATCGCTATTGCAAGTGCTTGTCTAAATGTATTATAAGTTCCGTAATAATACAGGCACCCATACATAAATACGGATATGTACGGCTTTGCAATTTTTCGATACTTCCAGCATGATAAAATAAACAGGATCTGTGTTGCCAAAGCATATATAGAAAATCCCACTCTAATGTTCTTAAATATTGATGAAGCAAAATAAAAAATAACTCCTAATGTAGGCTCCTTGTATGTAAACATTAATGCCCGACTCAGGCTTGAATTGTTTCCAATTATGTTTACAACCGGTATATATTGCACATAATCAATTCCAACTTCATAGCGAAACATTGCCGGAATCGCAAAAATGCAAATTGTCACAATGATAAAAACTTTGCTCATGGAATGATACCTATAAGCAAGATACATTGAGAATGTTCCGAGTAGTACAATATTTATGTATAGTAAAATTGATGTAGTTTGATTTAACTCAATCACTCTTTTTTCTCCGTTTCATTAAAAAATTGCTCAAGCACTTTGATATGTTCCTTCGCAATCCTGTCAATCGTGTTTGTTTGCATTTTTTTGATATTAGCTTCAGCCATTTGTTCTCTTAGTATACTATTATCTCTTAGAGTTTCTATTTTATCTACAAGAGCATTGGTATCATCAGCATCAATAATGTAGCCGTTTTCTCCGTCTTTAATAAGTTCAACACCTGCTACACATCGTTTCGTTGTTATAACCGGCAGACCATTGGCCATTGCCTCGTTAATTACAAGCCCCCATGTATCACCACGAGTCATAAGCACAAAAAGGTCTGTTGCGTTGTAGTATTCTCTCAGTTCATCCTTGCCTAGAAAATCAACAAAATGAACATTTGAGAGATTATGTACTTCCTTATACTGTTTATTTTCCACGGACGGTTCACCACCGATAATATAAAAGTCTACAGACTTACCGATTTTTTCTGCTGCTTTCAGTACAATATCAAAGCCCTTACATTCGATATGTCTGCCAACTGTGACAACATTAAATTTTCCTGTCATCCCTATTTTCTCTTTCAGGCAGTTTTTCTCAGCATCAGTCAAGAGTTTCTTATTGATATCTTCCTGATGGAGTGAAGTAAAATTGTGTAAATGTATTCTTTTACTGTCTGCCCCATAGTATTCAAAATATTTCACTGCAGACTGGCCACCAGCAAAATACCCAGCTGCTCCCCGCATCAAAAAGCATTTTATCGTTTTCTTTAACGGATTAGACTCCTCAATATCATTGCATCCATCACAATTGATAAAGTAAGGAACCCTCTTAAGTTTGCAAAACAATTCCAGAATGATAGCATTCTTTAAGCAGTTATTATACAAAATAACCGCATCGTATGATTTCAGTTTTTTTATATCTTGTTTGAATTCTTTTTTCGCTGTTGGATTATCAAGAATATTACAATCCACAGATACTCTTGATAGCCACTCAGCAGTTCTCTTCTCATCTTGCTGATATTCAAAATATACTTTTGACGGCCAATGCTTTGCCAAATCTGAAAACACTTCAACACGATACGGCGCTGGGAACTCTCCTATAATTAGTAATTTGTTCACTTTTGTTTTTCCTCCACATGACGCACAAACTCATTTGGATCTGAAAAATATGCGGCATATTCTTTGATTTCTTCTTCGTTCCAACTCCATCATTTGATCTGCTATAATATTTCCGATGTGAACCATCTGAAACGGTGAATATTGTAACGAACCTAACTTTTTATTGATTATTCCTTTTGTTTTATTAAATACTGGTGAAACTAAAACCCAGTCTATTTGATGACTTCCTCCGCCAATCGCACAATAATTCGATATACAGGTAAATGCACCTATATCTGCAAACAAAACCGATGTATGTTCTCCTATATATGAATAGCGATTCATAGAGGTTCCTACTACAACTGACCCAATATCAATTTGTGCACTTTTATCAATATTTAACCGATTAACGCAGGGGCGGTTAAACACCTTTCTTAGGATTTTTTGAATAACATACCCTATTTTCATGCCGGCACCGCCCTTCCAGTGCCAGCGAAATTCAAAGTAGGGTAAAGCTTAATTTTTAGTGCTGCCCCCCACCCGATTACTAGGAAGTGCTTCCAATGCTCCCTGCGGTTCCATCTTTATACCCTTTTTCTCGCATTCATAAATCTTAGCATCTACCAAGAAGCGATACCAATATGCCTGCAGGAAGTGGAATATCTTTCCTTCTGGCCCGTCTAAGAAGCCCAGTTTTATGTAGTACCGATAGATAAAGTACAGATGTGCCCGAAAAAACTTCGGTAGCCTATAATAGCCACTGTTCTTTACCACACGCTTCATCTTCGCCTGTCCAGACGATGTGCCATCCTGCTCCAGACTCTCATCCATTGCATTTTCAAGTGTCATCTGGTGATCCAATACTTCCCTGTTACTGTACCAGTTGTGTTTTGCTGTCCACCATTCCAAATCTTTCTGATTGTTGTCAATCAAATCATGTTTAAATTCAACGGTCGTGCCTTCCAACAAAATCATATGTTCATCCATGATTTTCATTTCGCAGGAGGCTTTTCCAGTTCTGAAAATACGAAGCAACAACTCCGGATATCGTCCGCCATGCTTAATCCACCTGCCCATGAAGTAAACTCTCCGGCGGAGAATTACACCGTTTACAGGGGCTTTAATCTGCGGAAGTTTTTCGTCAATTTCAGCCGCCAAATCTTCCATAATTTCTTCATCAGCATCCATACGCATGGACCATTCCGTATTAATGCCTGTGTTCTGAAGTCCCCAATTCAGCTGATCTGCATAAGAAACCCACTTGTTCTGGTAGAAATCTAAGCACGAACCAATTTCTCGAAGGTCTGCATTCAGTTCTTTACACAGTGTTTCTGTGCCATCTGTGCTAAAGCTATCTACAATTACAAATCGCTTTGCTACTCCACGAAAAGATTCCACACATTTTCGAAGATTCTTTTCTTCATTTTTTGTCAATATAACTACTGTTAAATCTGTCATTTTTTACTCCTCATCCCCATATGTAGGATATATGCCAAAATATAGGTAACTACTATAAAGATTGAAATATTAGTTAACGATGGTCTCACCAAATTCAATGTAAACACATGAACCAAATAAATCTCATAAGAGATTTCACCCACCATCAACAGCATCTTATTTTCAAAGAATCCGCTGAAAGCTTTACTAAAAGCAAGAATTCCAATTGCCATCGGCAAGCATGTAAAAATCGCCATCATGTTAGAGAGCAAATACGGCAGTTCCTTGACTACGCGCAGCTGTGTTATTGCCATGAGGAGAAGTCACAGCGTCCCCCCGTTAAAATTAGAACACTTTTAGTTTTAGTCAGTGCCACTTCTATTTTTCCTTATGCTTTGCCAACAAAACTCCGCACGGGAAAGACAGCATTTGTCTTGCTCTTAAAAACGGCATATCTGGATTAGCGAAGAATACGGATTCCAAAACAAACCACGCTACAAACGCACCAATTAAAACTGCCATTCTTTTTTCCACCAGAGCAAACCGCTTTACTGCATAAAAAATTAAATAGCAGATCACGATATATCCCATAAACCAGCTATAGCCAGTTGCAGGCTTTAAAAAGAAGAAATCCAGAAATATACGTCTTGACTGAAAACGTCCCTGTAATTAAAAGTCCAACAACTTCAACAAGCCAAAATGGAAGGCATACACCTAATAGACGTTTCTTCCAAAATCCTTGTAGACCATTTTTCTCATATGAGATTTCCAGACCATATCCGAAACAAATCAAGAAGAGTGCCACGCCGATTCCCGCAATAAACTGAATTCCGCCAACAGAAAGTTTTGCTCCGTTGTGTGCCCAAACCACGGTCAAAATCGAAAATCCTTTGATTGCTGTCGTATAACTTCTATCCATCCACTGGAACTTTCCCGGCCTTTTGGCAAAACCAATCATGTAAAGTACAAATATCAGAAATGAGAGAAGTGCAAAATACTTCATCAGCTATTGCCCTCCAACCTCTTAATAACTCTCGCCGGATTTCCAGCAATCACACAGTTATCTTCAAACTTTCCGCATACCACAGCACCGGCTCCGACAACGCAGCCATCGCCCAGCACTGTGCCTTTCAGGATTATGCTGTTGCACCCGATAAAGCAGTTCTTGCCGATCTTGATTTCTCTGCTCGGAACCAGATCACTGTCACCACCATTTTCATCCCGAAGCAGCTTGTTTCTGGTTTCTGCTTCGATAGGATGGAAGTCATTGTCCAGAATCTTGCAGTTGCCACCGATGCAAGTGTTCGCGCCGATTGTAATCTTCTTCCGGGCGTAGATTGTAGCACCCGAAATTCCTACATTATTCCCAATTTCAATCTCTGCTTCCGGAGCGCGGGTAACAATAATCGTACGGCTGTATAGACCAACTAAGTTGCTGAGGAAGCTGCTCTTAATTGTGACATTCTCGCCAATCTTCAGCTTAGCACCGCCTTTGTTAAAGATAATCGGCACTCCCTTCAGCAAGAGGTTCTTTCCGTATTCTACTTTTGTCATCTTCATAACCAGCTTAAACCAGTTACTGTTCATACCTCTCGTCTCCTTTACAGTTTCAGAATCTCTTCTGCATACTTTCTCACCGACACATTTCTGGTCAGATTCTTCTCCAAATTTTCACGGCCTCTGGCTCCCATTGCCTTCAACTCGCTATTTCCAGCGTTATCAATGAACCAGCGGATGTTTTTCTCAACCTTGTCATACTCACCCGGCTCACAGCAAAGACCACCATGTGTACCTTCAATCAGGCAGCGAACCTCTGAGCCTGACTCCAAGACCCCTAAAATGGGCTTCGATGCGGCCATGATGCCATATGCCTTAGATGGGCAGGACACGCCTTTAATACCTTTTGCGTTCACACACCAGTGAACATCACCAGCGTTCAGACTATAGATAAGATCTGCTTTATCCTGGTACGGAATGAAAACCACATTGTCCATGTGATGTTCTTTCACATACAGCACTAACCTGTCCAGGACCGAACCTGCACCAACGAATGCGAATACGACCTCTCGGCCATCTGCAGTCTTGGTACCCAGCTTGAATTGCTCTACAACTTCAATCAACTTTTCAAGGTCATAGTAAAGACCTATGTTGCCGGAGTACATGATGACAAACTTACCATCCAGTCCATACTTCTTTTTGAAGGCAAGAACCTTTTCATTATTCTCTTCCAACGGATGGATCTCGTTCTCATCGATCCAGTTATTGATCATAACGGTCTTTGGTACTTTCTTACCCTTGAAACGGTTCTCTACTGTCTCCACCAGATCACGACCGACCGTAATCACAAGGTCGCTATGCCTGCAGCTGAACTTGTCGAACCACATCATAGCATCAGTGATAAGCCTGCTCTTGGTATAACCAACCGCCAACACCTGCTCTGGGTTGAAGTCCTGAATGTTGTAGATGTACTTTGCGTGCTTCATCCACTTACCCCAAACGCCCAGTAAACCGCCTAGAATTGGGGGCTGAGAAATGGAGAACACATAATCCATCTTACCGACCTTAAAGGTCGCACCCATTGCTCCAAAGAAATAGGAAACAATGTTCTTAACACGGCTCTTCTTGTTGGTCTTGCTGAACTCCGGCACACGGATTCTCAACACCTTCACGCCGTTGATTTCTTCTTCGTAATATTTCTGCGTCTTATATTTATCTTCAATGGTTCCTAAATAGCTTGGAACCACACTAATTACCGTAACATCAAACTTATCCAACATGCCTTCTGCGAGTTCTCGGAGAATCTGACCTGTGGATGCAGCATCAGGTATGTAGTAATGTGCATAAATCAGCAGTTTCTTTTTTGCCATCCTGCATCTCCTATCTGTGTACTTCTCTACTCACACTATTAGTCACGCTGGAAAATATCGCGTGTATAAACCTTATCCTTGACATCATCCAAGCACTTATCATAGCGGTTTGCGATAATGGCGTTGGTCACTTCTTTGAACTTAGCCAGATCATTCACAACAACAGAGCCAAAGAAAGTTTCACCATCTTTCAAAGTCGGCTCATAAATCACAACCGTGGCACCCTTTGCCTTGATGCGCTTCATGACACCCTGGATAGAGCTCTGGCGAAAATTGTCGCTGTTGCTCTTCATGGTCAAACGGTAAACGCCAATCGTAACAGCTTTTTCCTTGTCCTCATCAAACTCGTTCTCTTCATCGTAGCCATAGTAACCAGCCAATTTCAGAACACGATCAGCAATGAAGTCTTTTCTTGTTCTGTTGCTTTCCACGATTGCCTCAATCAGGTTCTCCGGCACATCGGCATAGTTCGCCAGCAGCTGCTTGGTATCTTTCGGCAGGCAGTATCCGCCGTATCCGAAGGACGGATTGTTGTAATGGCTGCCAATACGAGGATCAAGGCAAATACCGTCAATAATCTGCTGGGTGTTCAGCCCCTTGCTCTCTGCGTAGGTGTCCAGTTCATTGAAGTAAGCCACACGCAATGCCAGATAGGTGTTGGCGAACAGTTTGACTGCCTCAGCCTCAGTGAAACCCATAAACAGTGTGTCGATGTTTTCCTTAATTGCACCTTCTTGCAGCAGACCTGCAAATTCGTGAGCAGCTTCAACCAGACGCTCATCGTTCAAATCAGTGCCGACGATGATACGAGAAGGATACAGATTATCATAAAGGGCCTTGCTCTCTCTTAAAAATTCCGGGCTGAAAATGATATTCTTACTGTCAAACTTCTCACGCACACTTGCCGTATAGCTCACAGGAATGGTGGACTTAATGACCATGATGGCGTTAGGGTTATACTCCATAACCAGCTTAATCACAGCTTCAACAGCAGATGTGTCAAAATGCTGAGTACGGCTGTCGTAGTTCGTAGGAGCCGCTATAACAACAAAATCCGCATCAGAGTATGCAGCCTTTGCATCAAGAGTTGCTGTCAGGTTCAGTTCTTTTTCTGCAAGGTATTTTTCAATATATTCATCCTGAATTGGTGACTTTCCATTATTGATTAATTCTACTTTCTCTGGAATAATATCCACAGCAGTTACCTGATGGTGCTGTGAAAGCAATGTTGCAATTGACAAACCTACATATCCGGTTCCAGCAACTGCGATTTTATAATCCTTTTTCATAATCCTATATTCTCCTTCTATTTTTTATGCAGGATTCATGTCAGGCAAATCAACATTACTATCATGCTCACTATCTCCTGCTAAATAGATTTTGATATTTTTCCATCTCTCTTCTCCACAACCTCCAGTCCAACAGTCACCCCAACCTTGTCCCCGAACATCTCCACATTCAGAGTTGCGGTTCTTTTGTGCCTGTTTATCTTGCAGATCATGGCTTCTTTACCTGCCAATGGTCCATCTGTGATAGTTACCTTGTCGCCCTCAATCAGACCGCAGGACATAGCTATTTCGTAATTGTCATTGACCATTTCCCTGAATAGCTCTTCCTTGCTTCTTTCAATTGGCACGAAGCTGTCCTTGTCTCTTCCGAGCAGGCTTGTGAATGCAGGCACATTTTTCAGAGCCTCATATACCTGTTCCGGTGTATCAGTGTCTATGAATATGTATCCTGGAAACATTACCTTGCTCTCCTGATGCCACTTTCCATAGAATTTCTTAACCTTATTGAATCTGAGTACAAATATATCGTTATACGTCGTTCTATTGACTAATTTAGAGCAGTAGTCTTTTATAACACTCTCTTTTCCAGTCTCTACCTGAACTGCATACCACATAATTATTTTCCTTTCTGGATTCTTTAATCCTAAAAATTGGTAAGCTTCGCCATTCTGTCAGCAATGCTGGCAGATTAACTATCTACATATGACCACTATAAGAATAAACGTGACAAAGCAACGATTTATCCTTGCAAGCTTTTTTCTATCAATTATTCTTATGGCTCTTTCCATGCCAGATGTTTTGCATCCGTAACTATATATTAGCCTAGGGCAAAATACATCGTTCAATATTCTATCACCTTTGACTATATTCGTCAATGTTTTACATAATAATACTTTTCCTTATCCTCAAAACCTGTTATAATCATCCGTCATATCTTTATCAGTATCAACACCTATATAATCATAGCATAATCTCCTATTCATAACTCTCCACAGCTTATACCATGAATAATCGTTCTTACAAGCTGTTCCCCTACATATTTTCCCAAACTGGGAATCACATGTACGCCATGATTCCTGAATGTAATTGTATAATTCACATTTTTCTTCTCTCGTATATACTTCAACGCAATAGTCATCTGACCCTTCTGCAATCCCCAGATACACTTCCATATCGTCATCTAGAATTATTACATGCCTGCCATGTCTCATATCAAATAAAGGTGCTGACAATCTGCCCATATATTTTTTACATTTATTAAAGAAGTTCATATATCCTTTTATAAATGTTGTCATATTATATATGTCATTGCTGTCACGGTTATCATCTGGCTCATAACTGATGCAGTTGTCAGTACATTTTGATATATGATAATCCACGAGCGTTCTCCAAGGTCTTTTTATCTCTGAATACCCTCTTTCCTCGAGCATAGATATAATGCAATTGCACAACATTGGACTGCAATTATATTTATTAATTATTTCCCGTGCTTCTGATATTGTAATTTTATCTGCCTCTAGTGCCAGTTTGACATGTACTTTGTCTTTATCTCCTATCCGTGCTTCTGCAACAGCATTATCTATCTTTTCGAATAATATTTCTATCAGGACTTCATCTGGCATTATTTCTAATGGATAATGCTCATTTTCAAAAAATAAATCTATCCAGTTCTTTAATGTGTCCTTGACAATGTCTTCCAGCGAATAACTTCCTCCATATTTTATACTTGCAAAATAATTCCATTCGTTCTTAAACTGTTTTATAAATACATCATTTTTTCCTTTTTTTATTATATAGAAGCCAAGACATGAAAAATCCGTATTCTTACCATCAAAATATGCTATTCCAAGCTTCCAGATCTGAGGAAATAAACTCTTTTTTATAAACCATAATTCATTATCAAGCAATCCATTTATATAATCTGACATTTTCTGAATTTCTTCCGGTACTGTTCTCTCTTCTTCTGGTAATAAAAAGCAGTCACTACTCTTAAGGTTATATTTATACGACTTATATATGCTGCGAAGGTTTTCTCCCCATTCATCTATATCTGTTACCTCGTCCTCATTACTGAAATATATTGTCTTTTCTTTCTGGCAGCCAACATCAAGTTCAAGACAATAACGCTCATTCATATACTTCCAGTATATATGTTCATTTTTAAAGTCTACAAGTATTAAAAGAACAGGATTCAGTGTAATCCCCTGCAGCACAACATTTACACATTTTGTTTCACAGGAGTATTTATATGGATATTGTGTATTATCTCTGACATTACTATTGTTATAATCATGATTCAGGGATTTTACCTGCACCTCAAATTTTGCAATTGGATTTATCTTATTTACCGCATCTTCACACAATTCTATAGAGCCATCAAGATTAGGCACTTTATCTCCCGATGAGATGTGTGGAATAAGGTATTTGGATTTTAATATCCTTCCTTCAAGATAATTAACCGTCAGGCTGTCATATTTATAATTCTCATCATAGCCGCCTATGTTCTTTTCTCCCATATTTACCTCTTTCATAATCTATTCGTAAAAATGTATATTTATAAAACCACCCCACCAGAACAACCTTAACATTCCAGCGGGGTAATCTAACATTTTATTTAATTATTTTATGGTTATCATATTCTAATAATGTTTCATAATCTTCTTTTAATTTTTTAAAACTTATTTTACAATTATGTTCCACTTCCTGGAGATTCTGTATCTGAGCTATATTAACATATATTTCTCTGTTGCTTTTCCCTTTTATTGATTTTTTAACAGATGCATTATGTAATCTTTCTATAATACACTTGGGATAATTACTTTGCGGATTTCTTTTATCTCCCCATAAGTTCTCAACTTTGCTCACATTATAATCAACATTCGTTTTTCCATATAGTTCTGTAATAGCAGCTTTATCTGCAAGTATCCAATTTTCAATTATACGGCATGATATCATCGGAATATAATGTTTATTAACGCTGTCAAGTCCTTCTTTTACTTCTGAATAGACCTCTTCGTATCTATTTATTATGGCTTTTTCATCGCTATTTTTCGTTCCGTTTTCTCTGTCAGCATCACAATAATATACTCCATAATCATATCCTTTTTCTTTACAAAGTACTTTAAATTTCCTTGCTGGTACAGATTTACCGCTTAATCCTCTTATGCTTCTTCCTTGAAGCCTTACTCGTTCAACATCTCTTCTGTCAATAGGATTAATGTTAACATTTATTTTATAATTATCTGCTATTCTTTTTAGATATACCTGAACAGGTCCTTCTTCCCATTTATCTTCTCCAAATACCTGCTGTCCGTAATCCGTAACTCCTTCTCCCGTAACGGCTATATTCATTCTTATCCCGCTTTCTTTGTATTTACAAGCCTATTTGCTACCCTTTAAAAGCATTTCGGCTATCTCTCCTTGTGACATATTAAGTATAATCTCACCTGGGTACATATATTCTAGTTTTTCTTTCAATGCCTCATTTTCAAACATATACTGTGCCCTTGTTATTCCATTATCATCTCTACACAAAAATACTATCTGCTCATATCCTACATAATCCAGGAAGACTGTACTATGCGTTGTCACTATTAATTGATGGGAACTATCCTCATACATCTGACTCAATACTTTCATTAAAGGTTCTGCATAATCTACATTTATACCATTTTCAATCTCATCCATCAAAAAAACAGAATCAGACGCATCTATTTCTGTAATTGCCACAAACGCAAGAACTCTTAATATACCATCACTTATTTCTTTAGATGAAAACTCTATATCCTTGCATTTATAATGTTCTTTTACATTTATCTGAGTCCAACCTGGTTTACCCTGAATTGACGCTGAAACATCATCTATTCTTTCTCCAAGAATCTTTTTCACTTTAGTCATAAAATGTTCTTTTTGAATATTATTCATTTGTTTTATAAATGAAGGCAGATTTCTTCCTGACTCACCTATAGTTTTAACTTCTCCCCTGCTTGAAAGTCTCATATCTTTTGGCGATAAAAGCTCAAATGAAGCTGAATTTTCAAAAAAATCAGCTATATTTTTTAATCTTTCATCAACATTTTTGATTCCTTTTATAATTTTCATACATGAGCTTGATATGATAAAATTAGCAGGAATATCTATAAAATCACCACCATCATTTATAAAACCACCAGCAGTATTCCTATATTCCAACAGCACCTCATCTTTCAATATATCAATTATACTTTCTGAGATAAGATGGATTGTATTCTTTTTTACATTTGTCTGTAATACCATCTTCCAACGTAATTCATCATCTCCAAGCTGAACCGTTGTTTCAAATGTAATTCTTGAATTATTTGAATTTCCTACCCTTGATTTTATATTATTAACAGACCAGTTTCGACGTTCTAATATTATTCTAAAATCATCTACTGTACAGTTAGCCAAAAATGATATTGCCTGCAGTATAGAGCTCTTTCCCATTGCATTATTGCCTACAATAACTGTCAGAGGTTTTAATTCTATTGTAAAATCATTCAATGATTTAAAATTATCTATAAATATTTTTTTAATCATACTGCCCTCATTTCCAAACAATTATTCTATCAAAACTCATTCTCCCCAAAGAACTTCCGCTTTCTCTCAATCATCTCATCAA
>OGLN01000225.1_pt1 | contig 46371 bp, 31 predicted proteins | sample 1572641 | NCBI WGS metagenome assembly OGLN01 (sample SAMEA2581903, study PRJEB24529) | metagenome | biome: Human gut stool | place: China | collected 2011
AGGATCTGCACGATCTGCGCGCGCGTCGTCGTGCCGGTCGGGGCAAACGTACCGTCGCCCATGCCGCCCATAATGCCGTGCGTCACGCAGTACTGGATGCCGGGGTACGCCCAGTTTTTCTCCACGTCGGTGAACATCTGCGTCACGTCGACCTCCGTCGTGTCCTTCCACGTCGCCTTGAGGACACTGCTGCTGAAGCTGATCACGTTGTCACCGGCGAGGAACACTGTGCCGTTTTCTGCGAGCCAGCCGGCAAACTCCTTGCCCTCCGGCGGCGTAAAGGTACATTCGGGGAGCGTGAAGTTCTCGCCCGACTTGACCTTCATGGGCTGCATCGTGCCGGTGCCGCCGTTGGGGTCAAAGGTTATGCTGATTTCTGCCACTTCCTTGTCCTTCCATGTCGCCTTGAGGCTTTGGTCGTAGGTGGAGTATACGTCGTGACCGGCGGGGTACACATTGCCGTTTACTGCGAGCCAGCCGGCAAACTCCTTGTCCTCCGGCGGCGTGAAGGTACATTCGGGGAGTGTGTAGCCAACACCTGCTTTGACCCTCATGGGCTTCATTGTGCCGGTGCCGCCGTTGGGGTCGAAGGAGATGGTGATATACTTTGCGGGCACCTCGGTCTTGAGCGTAAACGCCACCTTGCCGATCTTGGCGTTTCCGGTGTCGTACTTGTAGGTGACCTCCTTGACGTCGCGGTTATCGAGCGTCAGCACGTCCCAACCGTCGACCTTGCTGACCGTGCCGCCGGTCCAGTCGCTCGCGCGGGCGGCCGTGAAGTATGTGCCCTCCGTCGCGCCGTAGCACGGCAGGTCGGGATAGACCTTATACTGGAGGTTTTCATCCACCTTGATGTCGTAGACGTTGCCAGAGCAGTCCACATAGCGCGGATCGAGCGCCGTGTTGCTGCTCAGGTTCAGCCACGAGAGGCGGTTATTCTGGCAGTAGAGCGTTTCGAGCTTTTTGTTGCTGCGCAGGTCGAGCGTCTCGATCTGATTATCGTTGCAGTACAGCCGCCGGAGCTTGGGGCAGCGGTCCACATCCAGTTTCGTGAGCTTCATTTTGCTGCACGAAAGCTCCTGCAGATTGCTCAGCGGGTGAAGATCGAGCTCGGTGATCGGATTGTCGTTAACACCAAGATACTCGAGGGCGACGTTGCTGCTCAGGTCGAGCGCGGTGAGCTGGTTTTCATAGCAGCCCAGCTTCTTGAGCAGATAGTTGCTGCGCACATCGAGCGCGGTGAGCTGGTTATTATAGACATAGAGCTCAACCAGCATCCGGTTGTTGCTCACATTGAGCGAGGTCAGCTTGCCATGGGAGGCACTCAGAAACTCCAGCTTGGGGTTTTTGCTGACATCAATGGATTTGAGGTCATCATTGCCCCAAAGATTGAGATACGTCAGCTCCGGCAAGTTCCGGGTGTCGATGGTCGTCAGCGCGTTCGCCTGCGCGACGATTTTCTGGAGCTTTGTGTTGGCGCTCAGGTCGAGCGCGGTGAGCTGGTTCCAGCTGCAGTTCAGCTCGGTGAGCTCTGGGTTCTTGCTCAGGTTGAGTGCGGTGAACTTGTTTGCGCTGCAGGTCAGATACTTGAGCGAGCTGCCCTTGTGAAACCACAGACCGGTGAGCTGGTTTCCGGAGCAGTCGAGCTTTTCCACTCTCGAGTTCTGCTCCAGATTGAGTGTTTTCTTCAGTTCCTGGCCGCTGCAATTGAGATCCTTCACATATCTCAGGTATCGGATGCCCATGAGACTCGTGATGGGGTCGCGGTCGCCGAGCACCTTTTTGATGTTATTCTTGCTGACGTCGAGCACTTCGATCTGCTGGGCCTTCTCCTCAGTCAGGACCGAGCTGCCGACGATCTTGAGCACGTATTCCCGGAACACCGGGTCGGGGAAGGTCTCTTCGTTGATCGGCATGGCGCTTGCCGCGCTTGCTGTGAACGGCAGCAGGCTGAACACCATGACCAGACACAGGACAATGCTGAGAATGCGTTTTTTCATCTGTTTCCGCCTCCTTGGTTTGGAATATGTGGGGGTGGGCTTTTGTATCAGAACGAGCCGCTGCGTCCGTGGCCGCCGCCGCCGGAAAAGCTGCTCGAATCGCTTGAGCTGCTCGAGTCGCTCTTGCGCTCGATCTTGTGGCGCACCGTGGTCGTGTGGGTGAAGACGTCCTCGCGCCGGGTCAGCTGCAGCCCATCGGCCGTGACGTAGGCCGAGGCCTCAGCCTGACGGTAGACGGAGCGCATCTTCATCTTCAGCAGCTGGCACACGATCAGCGCGAGCAAGAGCCCGATGCCGAACGAGATGCCGAGGTGGCGGAAAAACTGCGGCCACGTGAATTCGCCGGAGTCAACGCTGAGGATCCCGGCGCAGCCCTCAAGATAGTCCGAGAAACCGTCGTACCAGTCGTCGTCCGCGAAGTCGTCGAGAAAGGCGTTCTCGAGCTTGATGAGCTTGGCGTCCGGGAAGATGGGCTCTGCCTTGTCGCCGTAGACAAAGGTGGCGTACTTGCGGTTCGACATACTCAGCAGCAGGAGGATGCCGTCGCGCCCGCTGCCATAGCCGAGCGACTGCGCATGGTAGATCGAATAGGACGCGGTCGCAGCGTCGGGATAGCCATAGTCGCCGAAGTCATCGACTATGCAGATGTACACGCCGACGCCGTAGTGCTCCGAGATCTCGGCGGCGCGCGCCTCGAGCGTTTCGACCTCCGAGAGCGTGAGGATCGCGGCTTCATCGTCGACATAGGGCGCTGCTGCCATGACGGGCAGCACGAGCGTGACAGCCAGCAGCAGCACGAGCAGCAGCGCGGTCAGTTTTTGTTTCATGGTGTCCGCCTCCTTACATAAACTGCAGGATGACCGTCAGCGCGACCGTGACCACGCCTGCGATCGCTCCAAACGTGCCCCAATAGCGGCCGCGGTCGGTCGGCAGGTCGCCGACAAGCTTGCCGGTCTGTCCGTTCATGGCGAAGAGGAAGCTTTCGCCGTTCCACTTCGTGCTCAGCATCCACACCGGCAGCAGGGCGTAGTGCACCTTGCCGCGGTGCAGGCGGATGTCCGTGTGGTCGGTCACGCACGTGCCGTAGCCGGTCACGGTCTCGCGCAGGGCGTTTTCGAGCGTCTCTCTGCTGCGGCGGTCGGCGCGGGCGCGGCTGTCGTCCACGGTGACGTCGTACTTGTCGGCCAGATAGCCGGGCAGGTACGCCGTGGAAAACGGCTGCATCTGCGTGTAGTCAAACGGCTCGATGGAGTCCATGTGGTCGTCGGGCATCTTGCTTGAGGCGTCCACCGGGATCTTCTCGAACGCGATCGAGCCCGCGCGGCGCACGTCGTAATGGTCGGTCTCGGTGATCTCGTAGTCGTCGTCCTTATAGGTGCGGGAGTTGGCGGCCTTGTAGTCGACCTCGCCCTCCGCGCCGCCGTCAAACAGCCAGAACGGGACATACACGCCCTGGATCTCCTCGATGTGGTTGCCGGCCGTGAACGTGCGCGGCAGGAAGGGCTTGCCCCGGTAGTGTGCGCGCAGCGCACGCACCGCGTCGTCCTTCGTCATCTTGAACGGGAGCACGAACTCCGGCTTGAGCGCGCCGGAAAACTGCCCCGGCACGACCGTCGGGTTGCCGCAGTAGGGGCAGGAGGTGGCGGCGGTGGTCTCGTCGCAGATCAGCTCCGCGCCGCACGACGGGCAGCCGTAGACCCGCAGGCCGTCGGCGTCCGCGCCCCAGTCGCTGCTGAGGTCGGAGGTGTCCCAGCCGCCGTCGTCGGCGGCGTCCGCCTTCGCCGCCCCCGCCTTTGCGTCTGCCGCCTCCTTGGCAGCGGCGGCCTCGGCCTCCTTTTGCGCATAGAGCGCCTCGATCTCCGCGACGTCATACGCAGAGCCGCAGTAGTCACAGGTGAGCTTGCCGGTCTCGGCCGAAAAATGCAGGGGGCCGGTACAGGCCGGACACTGATAGTTGGTTACCTGGGTGGGCATGTGCGCGCCTCCTTTCGTTGTGGGTCAGGAAACGGTGTCGCCGTCGTTGAACGGGTCGCCGCACTCGGGGCAGAACTTCGGCGGGTTGGTCGGGTCTTCCGGCTCCCAGCCGCACTTGTCGCATTTGAATTTCTTCACGGCGGCCGGGCGCGGTCTGCCGCACTCGGCGCAGAATTTGCCCTTGTTCACCGCGCCGCACGTGCACGTCCAGCTCTCGTCCGCGGGCTTGGGCTGGCCGCAGTTGCCGCAGAACTTGCCGGTGTTGCCGGTCTGGCCGCAGGCGCACGTCCAGCCATTGGCCGCCGGCGCTGCCGCCGGGGCGGCGGGCTGCGGCGCGGGCTGCGGCGGAGCAGCGGGCTGCTGCGCCGCCTGCTGGGCTGCCTGCTGCTGACCCATGGCGTAGAGATTCTGGGCGTTGATGCCGCCCATCTGACCGGCCATGCCCATGCCCATGAACGCCATGGCCGGGCCCGTGGCCGTGTTGGACGCGGCGGCCTTCATCGCCTCGCCCTGCGAGCGCGAGAGCATCGCGGCGGCGCGCGTCGGGTCCATGTAGGCGGCCTCGCGCTGCATCTCCTTGATCATCTGCTCGTCTTCCTCGTTCGCCTTCACGGACGAGACGCCAAAGGCCACGATCTCCAGACCGCGGCGGTCGCGCCACTGCGCCGAGAGCTCCTCGTTGAGCGCCTCGGCGATCTCGCGCGTGTGGCCGGGCAGCGACGAGTAGCGGATGCCCATGTCGCTGATGCGCGCGAACGCCGGCTGCAGCGCCGTGAGCAGCTCGCTCTTGAGCTGACCGTCGATCGTGTCGCGGGTGTAGTCCTCGGTGACGTTGCCGCAGACGTTGGTGTAAAACAACAGGGGGTTCGTGATGCGGTAGCTGTACTCGCCGAAGCAGCGGATGGCGATGTCGATGTCGATGCCGGCGCGCTGGTCCACCACGCGGAACGGCACCGGGCTCGGCGTGCCGTACTTGTTGCCGGTCAGCTCCTTGGTGTTGAAATAGTAGATGCGCTGATCCTTCGGTGCCTCGCCGCCGAAGGTGAAGCGCTTGCCGATGTTCTGGAACACCTGGCCGATGCTCTCGCCGAGGTTTCCGGCGAAGATCGTCGGCTCGGTGGACGCGTCATAGGTGTACTCGCCCGGCTCGGCGCAGACCTCGACGACCTTGCCCTGCTCGACGATGAGCATGCACTGGCCGTCGGCAACCGCGATGCGCGAGCCGGTGGTGATGATGTTCTCATCGCCGTGCGTGTTGCTCGAACGGCGGGTGGTTTTCTTCTGTCCCTTGACCGCCAGCACGTCGGCCGGCAGCGCCTCGCAGGTGAAAAATTCTTTCCACTGGTCGGCCATGACACCGCCGGCGGCACCGGCGATCGCTTTGATAAGTCCCATAAGCATGCTCCTTTACGCAGATGTTTTTCATCAGATATAACTGCTTTTGATGATTTTTCAGCTATGCTGATAGTATAAGGCATCGGGGCCGGAAATGCTACGTTTGCGGCGCAAAAACCCCGCCGAAACCGCAAAATACGACTGAGTAGTAGACAAGGTGCACAGCCTGACGACGGTCAGGTTGTGCACCTTGCAGTATCCTCTGCCCGCGGCGCGGCGATCTCATCGAGACGGCCGCAGCGGCGGAAGAGGTCGATATACAGCATGAGCTCCTCGCGTGAGGTCACGCCGAGCTTGCGGTTGATGTTCGTGTTGTGCTTTTTGGCGGTGGAGACGCTGATGTACGCGCGCGCCGCGACCTCCTCGAGCGAGCAGCCGTCGATGTAATACTGCAGCACGGTGCGCTCCATGGGGGTGAGCGTCTGCACCCGGTCGCGGAAGCCCGAGAGCAGCTCCTCGATGTTCGGCGGGAGACCTCCGGCCGTGAGCTGCTCGGCCGCGCGCGAACGGACGAAGGCCAGCAGCTCATCGATCTCCGAGATGCCGGACGGGTGCTCGCCGGGGGTCTGCTCGCGGATGGCCTGCAGGCTGCGGGAGATCGGCGTCACGAACCGGCGCGACAGGTATGTCGACAGCAGCAGCATCGCCGCGAGAAACACGAGCGAGCCCGCGATCCACACCATGCGGCTGCGCGCCTCGAGCGTGCGCAGCCCGGCATCCGGCACGAGCACCACGGCGGCGAGCTTCCGCCCTGCGGCGTCGGTCGCGCCGATCGGCTCATGCAGACCGAGATAGGTGCGGCTGCCGTCGGAATACGTATTATAATACCGGCCGGTCTTGCACGTGAGCGTGCCGTCGGCCGTGAGATACGACCCGCCGGGGCTGCCGATCATGGCCTGCTCGAGCAGCAGCCGGTCGCCGTCTATGGGGGCGAGCACCGTGACCATGCTGCCGTAGGCACTGTCCACGGCGGGATAGGTGAGGCGAAAATACAGGTCGCTGAGCTCCGCGCCGCAGATGCCGCGCACATTGCCCGCGCTGTCGAGCAGCGGCACGCACAGCAGCGTCACCGACTCCCACGTGTCGGGCAGGGCGATGCGCCCCGTCCACAGGCAGCGCTCGGCGAGGCGGCCGTCCGATGCGCGCAGCAGCTGCGTGTAGCCGGGGACGGCCTGCACGTTCAGCTCCGGATTCCAGCGGTTGTGCATCTGCACCTGTGCGCTGCGCGCTGTCTCCGCCGTGCCGCGAAAGCACGTGACGTGCTGGTCCGTCGCACCGATGGCGCGCAGCGCCGAATAGCGCAGGTACAGCCCCGCGCGCGAGGTCGCCGCGCCCGGCAGCGCCGTGTTGGCCGTCGCGTCCAGACAGAAGACCGCGCCGCTGCACGCGCTGGATTTCAAATAGGTGTTCAGCGCGGGATAGAGCGCCGTCTCGACGGCCGCGATCGCGCCGGGATCGTCGTTGAGCGCGGAGAACGTCCGCCCGCCGGCGGCGAGCTGCTTGTCCAGCTCACGCGTGAGCTCCTCCGACAGGGCGATGCTCTGCGCCGTGAGCTGGTCCATCTGCCCGGCAAGCGCCGAGGTGGTGTTGTGCTTCTGGATCGTCAGCGACTGGCCGAACTTTTGCGCCGTGTTGGAAAACACCCCCGTCAGGCTCACGACCAGCAGCACGGCGGCCAGGATCGCCAGCGCCATACTGAACCAGTACAGCACGAGCCGCCGCTGCATGCTCACGCCCTGCGTCTTTGCCTTTTCCAGCGCCGAGCGCATTTCCCGAAGCCGGAGCATGGCCGTCACCGCCTTTCTGCCGCCTCAGCGGACGTAGGTTTTTTCAAATTGGTCGAGCGTGGACCAGATCAGCCCCTCGCGCGCGCCGCCGCCCTGCTGCTCGCAGAGCACGCGCCCGGCCGTGAGCTGCAGGCGCACCTGCTCTTCAAAGCGGGTCTCGAGCTCGAGATAATCCCTGCGCTGCGGCGGAGTATAGAACGTGTAGCCGCTCTGCGTGTCGAGAAACGCCTGATAGAGCGAGATGTACATGGGGTCATCGAGCGTGCGCACAGCGCTGGGCAGCTCATTTGCAAACGCCGTCTGCGTGACGGGCATATAGCCAAGCTGCGTCACGAAATCGACGTTGCGCTTGGGCGCCGTGAGCCACTTGAGAAACGTCACGCACGCGCGCTCGCGCTCGGGCGTGGACCTGACCGTGCAGATGCCGGCGCCGCGCTGCATGACGAGCTTCTCCCCGCCCGCAAACGTCGGGCACGGCAGGGAGATGATCTCCACCGGCTCGGAGGTGTTGTCCGGGTAGGTGACGGTGTCGGCGTAGTACAGCACGCTCGCCGACGATGCCACGGACGCGACCGCGTCGCCCGTGCGCAGGGGCTCTGTGGCGTAGCCGCTCTTGAGCCAGACGCTGCCGGCAAGCGTCGCGCGGGCATACGGCTCCCACACGCGGCGAAACACCGGGCCGAACGCCACCCGATCGCCGTCGAAGAAATCCGCACCGAGAGATTCGACACCGACCTGAAAATAATTAAAATGGTAGTCGTGCACGAAAAACACCTTGCCGTCGTCCGGCGTGTCGGGCGTCTGCGCGTCCGTCCAGGCGGTGTAGGCCTCCGCCGTGCGGTAGAGTCCCTCCCACGTGGACAGATCATCGAGCATCGCGCCCGTCGCGGCGGCGAAGCGGTCAAAGAGCGTCTTGTCCACAAACAGGATCTCCGTGCTCTTGGCCACCGGCAGCACGGTCAGATGCCCGCCTATCTCCCCCTCGGCAAGAAACGCGGGGATGAAATCATCCAGCTCCGCGTCCGAGAAATAGTCCCGGTAGTCGACGAGGATATCCGCATCCGGCAGTGCCAGCACGGTCTTGGGATAGGACACGAACATATCCGGCAGCGCCGTCGCGCCGGGCTCGCCGTAAGCCGAGGCGAGCACCGCCTCGTGGATGGTGTTCGTATTTGTGACGCTGCCGACCTGCACGCGGATGTTCTGCGTGCGGCCGACGGTCTCATTGAACGTGTCGATGAGGTCGTTGAGCGGGGACTCGGTCTCGCCGCCGTAGACGTGCCAGATCGTCACGGTCACGGGCTCCTGCTTCTTGCCGCAGCCGGTGCAGCCGAGCGCGAGCAGCAGCGCCAGCAGCAGGGCTGCCATGCGCGGATACTGTTTCATGCGGGGGACACCTCCTTGCAGGGTGCTTTGATTCAGTATAACGAATTTTTTCCGCCGCGGCAACCGGAATTCCCCGCTTTTTTGCGCGCACTTGACAGCGGCGTGCATGCGCAGTATGCTGGAGGCGGCGGGAATGACCGCAAATTCTACATTCAGGAGACATTGTTTGAAACAGACAAGAACATCGGAGCGTGTGCGCTGACCGGGAGGCCGGCAAATCCACACACGCCACGCCTCCCGGCGCAGGAATGCCTTTGGGAGGAACCAATGAAGCACGAAAACAAACGACAGCAATACCAAGCAGGCTACTACAAAACCCACCCCTGCCGCGACAGCTTTCCCTGCAGAGTCTGCGGACGGCTCGTAACACCGGAGGGTGCCGGGAGCAGCCACCGCAACCACTGCCCGAACTGCCTGTACAGCCTGCACGTCGACATCACGCCCGGCGACCGCGCAGCCGACTGCGGCGGCATCATGGAGCCCGTGGCCGTCTGGGTACACAAAAACGGCGAGTAGGCGCTCATTCATCGCTGCCGCCGCTGCGGTGCGCTCAGCGCCAACCGCGTGGCTGTCGACGACAACCCCATGAAGCTCATGAGCATCGCGCTCAGGCCGCTGTGCGCCCCGCCCTTCCCGCTCGAGCGGATCGAAGAGCTGGCAGCGTGCATGGACGGCGACAGCCGTCTGCCATGACCCACAAATGAAAAACGGCCGACGCTCCGTATCGTTCGGAGCGTCGGCTGTATTTCGGGTGAAAAATCGCTATGATGGAATCACGCGGGAGATGCGAAGCACGCAGCGGGCACGCATCTCGGATCGTTCTCCCGTTTCACTGTACAAGTATCCCGGACATCGTTTGCGCTCTCCTTTTGAATGGCCGTGTGGCGGCCATATTCTGCCGGAGTCTGCAAACGATGTCTTCTTTTTTGTTTTTCATTGACGCAAACGGTTGTACCTTAGCCGCCGCACGTGCTACAATTTATCATCATCCAATCCACACAGGAGGTGCCGCCATGCAGCCGAAAACCCGCGCCGTCATTGCACTCGATGCGCTGGGCCTTGCCGCGCTCGCGGCGCTCTTTGTCCTCTGGCGCGTACACACGCCGAACCTCACCGCTGCGGGCGGCATCGCCGCCGGATGCAGCGCGGCGCTGTTTGCCGCCGTGGGGCTGCGGTTTGTGCCCGCGTGGGTGCGCTTCTGGCAGCGGGAGGACGCCGCGCCCGCCGTCCCGGCGCAGGAGCCGGCGCACATGGCCGCGCGCATTTTCGCGGCGCTGCTCGCGCTCGACCTTGCGCTGCTGCTGCTCACATGGGGCGTCCGCGCCCTGAGCGGACGGGTGGAGACGCCCGCGCAGGCGCTCGAATTCTGGCGCTGCCTCGACAGCCGCCACTATCTCGACATTGCGCGCGACGGCTACATCGCCGCCGGCGAGCGCGACCGCGTCGTGCAGCTCGTGTTCCTGCCGGGTTACCCGCTTGCGGTGCGCGCGGTGATGCTGCTCGTCCCGTCGGACATCTGCGCGGGGCTTCTGACATCGGCGCTGTGCTTTGCGGGCGCGGGGTGCGTGGTCTACCGGCTGCTGCGGCTCGACCTGCCGCACCGCGACGCCGTGCGCGCGCTGCGGTTTCTCGTGCTCGCGCCGGGCTGCTTTTTCTTCGCCGCGCCCATGAGCGAGAGCCTGTTTTTGCTGCTGACGGCGGCGGCACTCTATCTCGCGCGCACGCACAGGCCCGTGCTCGGCGGGCTGTGCGGAGCATACGCCGCGTTCACGCGCTCGCTCGGGCTGCTGCTGATCGTGCCGCTGCTGTGGGAGCTCGTGCACGACGCCGTGCAGCGCCGCCGTGTCAGCATCCGGCAGGCCGCCGGGCTGCTGCTCGTGACGTTTGGCTTCGCGGCGTATTGCTGCATCAACCGGCACGTATCGGGAAACCCGTTTCAGTTTCTCATCTACCAGCGCGAGCACTGGAACCAGCGCACGGGGCTGTTTTTCAGCACCGCCGCATATCAGACAGACTACCTGCTGCGCTGCCTGCGCAGCGGCAATTGGCGCGATGCGCTCGGCCTCTGGCTGCCGAACCTCATCGCGTGCTTTTCCGCCCTCATCCTGCTGGCGAAGGCCGCGCCGCGGCTGCGCGCAAGCCAGACGGCGTGGTTTCTCGCGTATTACATCATCGCCGTCGGCGCGACATGGCTGCTGAGCGCGCCGCGCTACCTGCTCGTGCTGCTGCCCGTGCCGCTGGCGCTGGCACAGTGCGCACAAAAGCGCGCCGCGAACATCGCCCTCACCGCTCTGAGCGCGCTCGCCGCGCTCGGCTATCTCGCCGCCTTTGCCCTGCGCTGGCAGGTGTGGTGAGCCGCGCCGCCGGGCACTGTCCTTTTATCGGGACACCCAATATGCTACACTTTAGAAAACACACAAGGAGGCAATGTTATGCTGCATCTGCTCTATGGTCCTGCCGCCAGCGGCAAGACCGATCTGCTCATGGGGCGCATCCGCGCAGCCGTCGCGGCGCGCACACCGGGGCAGGTGCTGCTCGTGCCGGAGCAATACAGCCACGAGGCCGAGCGCGCACTGTGTGCCGCCTGCGGCGACAGCCTGAGTCTGTACGCCGAGGTGCTGAGCTTCACGGGACTGGCGCGCCGCGTCGCGGCGGAGACCGGCGCGGGTGACGCGCCGCTGCTCGATCAGGGCGGACGGCTGCTGTGCATGGCACTGGCGCTCGATCAGGTCGCGCCGCGGTTACGGCTGTTCGGCGCGGCCGCCCGCCGGGCGCAGATGCAGCAGACGCTGCTCGGCGCGGTCGACGAGCTCAAGACCGCATGCGTCACGCCCGATGCGCTCGAGGAGACCGCCGCGCGCTGCCCCGGCTATCTGGGCGACAAGCTGCACGATCTCGCGCTCGTACTCGCGGCGTATGACGCCGTGACCGCGCAGGGGCACGCAGACCCCACCGACCGCCTGACCCGGCTGGCCGAGCGCATCCCCGAGAGCACGCTCGGGCACACGGGGCAGTTTTATCTCGACGGCTTCACGGACTACACACGGCAGGAGCTGGCCGTCGTGCGCGCGCTGCTGACGGCGGGCGCGGATGTGACGGTCTGCCTCACGCTCGACGCGCTCGCGGACGGCAACGAGATCTTCGGCACGGCGCGGCACACGGCGCGCGTGCTGCTGGACATGGCGGACGACTGCGGCGTGCAGACCACCGTTGAGGCCTGCCCCGCCCGCGCCGCCGACACGCCGCTGCGCGTGCTCGAGCAGCAGCTGTTTTCCTACACCTCCGCGCACTTTGACGACCCCGCGCACACGATCAGCGTGCGCACGGCGGACGATCTCACGGCCGAGTGCGCATGGGCGGCCTCCCGCGCACTGCAGCTTGTGCAATCGGGCTGCCGCTGGCGCGACATTGCCATCGCCGCGCGCGGCTTTTCCGACTACGCGCCCGCGCTCGAGCGTATGTGTGCCTACTACGGCGTGCCGCTCTATTTTGCCCGCCGCACCGACCTGCTGCAAAAGCCGCTCGTGGCGCTCATCCGCGCGGCCTACGACATCGTGACCGGCGGCTGGGACGCTGAGGACGTCTCGGCCTACCTGCGCACGGGGCTCGCCGGGCTCACGCCCGAGGAGACGGACACGCTCGAAAACTACGTTCTGCTCTGGTCGCTGCGCGGCGGTGCATGGACGCGCCCCGAACCATGGCGGCAGCATCCCGACGGCTACGGCGCACCGAACACGGACGAGGCCGCCGCCCGCCTTGCCGAGATCAACGACCTGCGCCGCCGGGCCGCAGACCCGCTGCGGCTGCTTGGGGCGGAGAGCCACGCCGCCGCCACCGCCGAGGCGCAGGCCATGGCGCTGGCAGATTTTCTCGAGCGGCTGCAGCTTGCACAGCGGCTCGACACGCTCGCCGAGGATCTGCGCCGCGAGGGGCGCGGCGCGCTCGCGGCCGAATATGCGCAGCTCTGGGAGTTGACGGTCGGCGCGCTCGAGCAGTTTGCCGCCATCCTCGGCGGCACGCAGATGGACGCCGACACGTTCGCGACGCTGTTTTTGCGGATGCTCTCGTGCTACGACATCGGCACGATCCCCGTCGCGCTCGACCGCGTGACCGCCGGCGACCTTGACCGGATGCGCCGGCGCGGCATCCGGCATCTGATCGTGCTCGGCGCGTCAGACGACCGGCTGCCGCGCGCCGGTGAGCCGGACGGCGTGTTCTCGCCCGAGGAGCGGCGCGAGCTGCTGGAGCTGGAGCTCGACATCGGCGGCGGCACGGACGATGTGCTCTGGCGCGAATATAACCTCATCTACCAGTGCGTGACGCTCCCGTCCGAGACGCTCACGGTGACCTACCCGCTCTTTGACGGCAGCGGCACGCCCACACGCGCTGCCTTTCTCGTCACGCGCATCGAGCAGCTGTTCGGCACGCTGCCGCAGCCCGTTGACCCCGATGCGCAGCGGCTGCTCGCCCCCGCACCGGCGCTGGAGCTGGCTGCGCGCACGCTGCGCGGCGCGACGGACGCCAATGCCAACGCTGCGCGCGCATGGTTTGCGCAGCACGACCCCGCCGCGCTCGCAGCGCTCACACGCGCGGCGCACACCGCCCGCGGCCGGCTCTCGCCCGAGCGCGTGCGCGCGCTCTACGGTCAGCGGCTGTATCTGTCGGCGTCGAAGGCCGAGCGCTTCAGCGCCTGCCGCTATGCTTACTTTCTGCAATACGGGCTCAAGGCAAAGCCCCGCCGCCCGGCCGCGTTCAGCCCGCCGGAGATCGGAACGTTCTTCCACTATGTCCTGCAGCACACGGCGCAGGACGCGACGGCCGCCGGCGGCTTCGCCGTCGTGACCGACGAGGAACTCGGGCGCTTCACCGACCACTGGACGCAGCGCTACATTCACGACGAGCTCAACGATTTTCAGGAGAAATCCGCGCGCTTTACCTACCTCTTCCGCCGCCTGTGCCAGCAGGTGCGGCAGGTCGTGGCCGACATGGCGCACGAGCTGCGCGCGGGCGACTTTGTGCCGCTGGATTTTGAGCTCAACTTCGCAGACCCCGAGCAGATCGCGCCGATCACGCTCTCGGACGGCGAGGTAACGCTCAACATGAGCGGCGTGGCCGACCGCGTGGACGGCTGGCTGCACGACGGCAAGCTCTACCTGCGCGTGGTCGACTACAAGACCGGGCGCAAGGCGTTCTCGCTCTCGGACGTGTGGTACGGCATGGGGCTGCAGATGCTGCTGTACCTGTTCGCACTTGAGCGCTCGGGTCCGGAGCGCTACGGTCACGAGATCGTGCCGGCGGGCGTGCTCTACGTCCCGGCGCGCGACGTGCTCATCCCGGCCGACCGCCGGCTCTCGCCGGAGGAAGCGGCAAAAGAGCGCGCCGGCGCGGTGCGCCGCTCCGGCCTGCTGCTCGACGACAGTGCCGTGCTGCACGCGATGGAGCACAGCGACACGCCGCAGTACCTGCCGCTCTCGTCCCGGCGCAAGGCGGACGCCCTTGCCAGCGCAGAGCAGCTCGGTCTGCTTGCGCGGCACATCGAGACGACGCTGCTCGACCTGGCGCACGAGCTGCGCGACGGCAGCATCACGGCAGACCCCTATTTCCGCTCCGGACAGGACACCGCCTGCACGCACTGCGACTATCTGAGCGTCTGCCACTTTACGCCCGGCGTAGAAGGCGACTGCCACCGCGTGCTGACAAAGCTCCCCGCCGACAAGATCTGGAGCAGCCTGAAAGGAGGCGAGATGCATGGCTGAACTGAACTTCACACCCGAACAGCGCGCTGCGATCGACACACGCGGCAGCACCGTGCTCGTGTCCGCGGCAGCGGGCAGCGGCAAGACCCGCGTGCTCACCGAGCGCCTCATGGCCTACCTCACGGACGCGGAGACACCGGTCGACATCGACCGCTTCCTCGTCATCACCTACACGCGCGCGGCCGCAGCCGAGCTGCGCAGCCGCATCCTCGACGGGATCTATGCGCGCATTGCCTCCGACCCCGAAAACCGCCGCCTGCGGCGGCAGGCCGCGCTGTGTGCCCGCGCCGAGATCGGCACGATCCACAGCTTCTGCGCAGACTTCCTGCGCGCCAACTGCGCGGCGCTTGCGCTCGCGCCGGACTTTCAGGTCGCCGATACCGAACGCTGCATCGCCCTGCGCACAACGGCGCTGGAGCACACGCTCGAGCGCGCCTACGCCCGCATGGATGCCGACGCCGGCTTTCGGCTGCTGGCCGACACCGTCGGCAACGGGCGCGACGATGCGCGTCTGGGCGAGCTGGTGCTCACGCTCTATGACAAGATGCAGTGCCATGCCCGGCCCGAGCAATGGGCCGCACAGCAGGTGGACCTGCTCGCGCTCGACGGCGTGACAGACGCCGGCGCCACGCCGTGGGGTCGGTCGCTGCTGGCACGCATGCAGGAGAGTGCGGAGCACTGGTGCGGCGTGCTTGAGGCGCAGCTCGACATCATGGCGGACGAGGACATGGAGTGGCTTATGGGCATCTACGGCGACAGCTTTTCGGCCACGGCCGACGGCCTGCGCGCGCTCGCGGATGCCTGTGACCGGAGCTGGGACGAGGCGATCGCGGCGCTGCAGAGCGTGCCGTTCCCGCGACTCGGCAGCGCGCGCAACGTGCCCGATCCGGACACGCGCGACCGCGTCAAGGCGCAGCGCGACGCGGCGAAAAAGGCCATCCAGACGCTGCAAAAACAGATCAATATTCCCTCCGCGCAGGCGCTTGCCGACCTGCACACGACGGCCCCGGCCATGCAGGCACTGCTGGCGCTGACGCTCGACTTCGGCGCGGCCTACGCCGCCGAAAAGCGGCGGCGCAGTCTCGTGGACTTCTCCGACCTCGAGCACATGACGGCGCAGCTGCTCACGGATGAGGACGGCGCACCGACGGAGCTTGCGCGCCAGCTCTCGGGGCGGTATACCGAGATCATGGTCGATGAATATCAGGACGTGTCGGAGGTGCAGGATCTCATCTTCCGCGCCGTATCACGCGGCGGCAGCAACCTCTTTTTCGTCGGCGACGTCAAGCAGTCGATCTACCGCTTCCGCCTCGCCGACCCGACGATCTTCCTCGACAAATACGCGCGCTTTGCGGATTTCCGCGAGGCCGCGCCCGGTGCGCCGCGGCGCATCCTCCTGCGGGAGAATTTCCGCTCCCGCCGCGCGGTACTGGAAGCGGCCAACCACGTCTTTTCCAACATCATGTCGCGTGCGCTCGGCGAGCTGGACTATGACGATGCGGCGCGGCTGCGCGCCGGAGCAAGCTACCCCGGCGACGATGTGCTGCCGGAGCTCGCCGTGCTCGAGCTGCCGGGCGCAGACGACGACGCACCCACGCCGGAAAAGGCCGCGCTGGAGGCGGACTACGCCGCGCGGCGCATCCGCGCGCTCATCGACGGCGGCACGCCCGTGTGGGAAAACGGCGCCGAGCGCCCCGCGCACTACGGCGACGTGGTCATCCTGCTGCGCAGCGCCAACAGCATCGGCCCCGTGTACCGCGCCGCGCTCGAGGCGCACGGCATCCCCGTGTCGGCGGAGACGAGCGGCGGATTCTACACATCCGAGGAGGTGTCGGTGCTGCGCTCGCTGCTGGCGGTGGTGGACAATCCGCACCAGGACGTGCCGCTCATCGCGGCGCTGCGCTCGCCGCTGTTCGGCCTGACGGCGGACGATCTGGCCGCCGTGCGCACGTGCGACCGCGAGCATGATTTTTACACCGCGGTCACGCTCGCCGCAGAGACGCGCGACGACTGCCGGGACTTTCTCGACGTGCTCGCGCGCTACCGCGCGCTGTCGATCGAGCTGCCGCTGAGCGAATTTTTGTGGCACGTCGTGGACGACCGCGCCGTCATGGCGCTCACGAGCGCGATGCCGGACGGCGAACTGCGGCGGCGCAACGTACTGCTCCTGCTCGATCTGGCGCAAGAGTTTGAGCGCACCGGCGCGCGCGGGCTGCACCGCTTCCTGCTCTGGATGCAGCGGCAGGAGACCGAGGGCGAAGAACCCACCGTCCCCGGCAGCGAGAGCCGCAGCGTGCGCATCCTGAGCATCCACAAATCCAAGGGGCTGGAGTTCCCGTTCGTGTTCTTGTGCGACACGGCGCGCCTGTTCAACAAGTCCGACACGCGCGCGAGCGTGCTCGTGCACCCGGCGCTCGGTCTGGGGCCGAAGTGTACGGATCTGGAGCACGGCGTGGAATACCCGACCATCGCGCGGCAGGCGATCGCGGCGCAGCTGCTGACCGAGACGCTCTCGGAGGAGATGCGCCTGCTGTACGTGGCCATGACGCGCGCAAAGGAGCGGCTCGTCATCACGGGCACCGTGCGCGACATCGGCAAGACCGTCAGCACCCTGACCGCCACGGCCACCGTGCCCCTCGCGCCGGAGCTGCTGCGCGCTGCGCAGAGCCCGCTGCACTGGCTGCTGCAGAGCGCGCTGCTCGACCGGGATGAGTGCTTCCTGCGCCGCAACTACGTCCGCCTGCACCCGGGCGGCACGGCGGATCCCCAGCCGGAGGCAGCCGCTGCCGCAGCGCAGGCAGAGGCCGACCCCGCCCTGCTGGCGCAGCTCGAGCGCACACTCACGTTCCGCTATGCACACGCGCAGGCGACCGAGCTGCCGTCGAAGGTGACGGCGACGGAGCTCAAGCGGCTGGAGCCGGAGAACACGCCGCCCGAGGACGCCGGTGCGCCGCTGCTCCGGGGCGCGCCGCGCACGCAGACCTTCCGCCGGCCGGATTTTTCGGTGCGGGAGCGCAGGCTCACCGCGGCCGAGCGCGGCACGGCCACGCACCGCACGCTGCAATATCTGCGCTTTGCCGACGCACAGACGCCCGAGGGCATCGCCGCGCAGGTGCAGGCGCTCGCTGCGCGCGGTCTGCTCACGGCGCGCGAGGCGCAGGCGGTGAACACGGCCTCGCTCCTGCAGCTGATGCGCACACCGCTCGGTGCGGCGCTTGCGGCAGCAGAGACCGCGGGCACGCTGCGGCGGGAGTTTCGCTTCTCGCTCCTGTGCCCGGCGGAGACGTTCTTCCCCGGGGCCGGGGACGAGCAGGTGCTGCTGCAGGGCGTGGTGGACGCGTGGTTCGAGACACCGGACGGCCTTGTCATCGTGGACTACAAGACCGACCGCATCCGCCCCGATGCCGTGCCGGAGCGCACGGCGTACTATGCCGCGCAGCTGCGCGCTTATGCCGGGGCAATGGCGCGCATCACCGGCCGCCCCGTCTGCCGGAGGACGCTGTATTTTCTGCACTGCGGCTGCAGCGCTGACGTCCCCGAATCGGACGCATAAGAAAATTACAAAAACGCTTGCTTTTTTGTCATCGGCATGGTAGAATTCAGGTTGCGTCTTGTAACCATGGACCAGCCCGTGCTCAAGACAGCTTATTATGAGGTGAATGACTATGAAAGACGGTATCCATCCGAATTACCAGCCGACCACGATCCGCTGCGCCTGCGGCGCCGTGTACGAGACCCGCTCCACGAAGCAGAACATCTCCATCGAGATCTGCTCCAAGTGCCACCCCTTCTACACCGGCAAGCAGAAGCTCGTTGACACCAGCGGCCGTGTGGATAAGTTCAACAAGAAGTACGGCATCAAGTAAGATCGGATCTGCGTTCCTGCGAAATCAGCCCGCGTGCAATGCACGCGGGCTTTTTCGCGCTCTGCGGCATTTGTGACGTCATAAAGCCTCGTCTCCGCCCGTACCCGCGGTCGAGCCTCCGCAGCCGGACGACCGAAAAACTCCGTAACGTCACGAAGCCTCGCAGAGTTTGCGTCCGCGGACGCAAAAGAACCCAATCATTTTCTCCGGCGACATGCACGGCGGAGAAAATACCGCTCGGCTCGCAAACGTGCGCATTGGGCGCCTTTGGTGTACAATGCGTGCGCTGCAGCGAGCTGCGATCTCTTCCACAGAGGCCCCAGCGAAACGGTCCTCTGTGGAGCGTGTGCCTAAGCCCTGTCTTCACCGGCAGCTACGGCCGAGCCGCCGCAGTCAGACAATCAAAAAATTCCGTAACGTCACAAAACCCCGCTGCCGAAGCAGCGGGGTTTGCTGATTTGTGGTTGCTCTGCGGGCGCTCAGACGATGCGCTTATCGCGCACCTGAGAATCATAGTGCTTGTTCAGGAAGGGACGCAGCACATAGTAGATGAGCTTGTTCTCGAGGTTGAACATATAGATCGTGAAGGTCGCAACGAAGCCGATAAAGCCGACAAGGCCGACCTTGCCCATGATCTTTGCAGCGAGTTTCATATTCATAGTCGGTACCTGCCTTTCTTAGTACGCCGCGGAGTCGTCGAAGTCGACCAGCGTCGGGTCGAGCGGCTGCTCGTTGAGCACGATGGACATATACTCGTTGACGCACTTACGCATATCGCGGCGCGGCACGGTGCGGCAGTCCTCGAGGTCGTGCTCGATGAAGATGAAGTGGAAGCCAAGGTCGCGTGCCTGCTCCTCCATCATGGCGTGCACGCCGAGCATACCCTTGCAGGCGATGTTGTCGTTCATGAGGACCATGTCGCAGTTGAAGTTCTTGGCCCACTCCCAGACGGAGTTGACGTTGTCCCAGCCGCCGACGGCCATGTGACGCATAACGCCCTTTTCGCTGAACAGCGCCAGATCCATGAGCGCCTGATCGGGGTCGGTCGTGCTGATCATGTTGTGACCCATGGTGGAGTCCATGTTCAGGACGATGTTGATGCCCCAGCAGTTCTGCGTCCAGGTCGGGAAGTCGGTGTAGTACACGGCGGACGGTCCCCACAGGAACGCACGGTGACGCGTGGTGCCGCCGTACGGGACGTACTTATTCTTGTAGCACTTGCGCAGGATCTTCATGACCTTGCGGTCGTTCTTGGTGAAGTAGTCCTCCTGGCCGTTGGCGGAGGCCCAGGCATACAGACGGTACAGGGTCTCGCTGATGCCGGTCAGCGGGCAGTAGGGAGTCTTGAAGTAATCCCACTTCTCGAGCTCGAGACGGTTCTGCTCGTTCATGTGCTTGGCGCGCTTGAACAGGGCGTTCCAGTCATACTCAACGCCGTATTCCTTTTCGACGAATTCGATGCAGTCGCGCAGGACCTGCGCGGAGTACGGGTGGGCAGCCGGCTCGTTGTGAATCATCGCCATGGTCGCCTGGAAGTCAGGCAGGCCGATGCGGCGGCGCTGGAACATGGAGGTCGCCTCGGAGGCGTTGCAGGGCATGTTCGTGGAGATCATGGCCTTGCCGAAGAGCGGGAAGTCGTCGTTGAGGGCAACGCCGGTCTCCGCCGCGCAGCGGGAGCAGACGTCTGCCGGCAGACCGAAGGACTCGGCTACGTCGATGTAGTACGGCTCGAGCTGCTGGTCAACATCGCAGATGATGAACTCCGGCAGCGTCTGCAGCGGGATGGGGATCAGGTCTTTGAAGCCGGTCAGGAACAGCGGCGGCATGACCTCGTCCACAGGGATGATCTTATCGCTGTCCTTGCCGCCGATGCGCAGGTCGTGAGACAGCACAAGGGCGATCTTCTTGGTCAGGCTCTGCACGATGGCGTGCATATTCATGTGCGCGATCACGAGCTCGGGGCCGCGGTAGCCCTCAAACAGACGGTCGATGAACATGAACGTGCCGAGGTAGGAGCCCATCCAGCGGTATTCCCAGAAGCCCTTCAGGCACGGGATCGGCGCGGAGGCGACCATGGCAGCCATGGACATGACGTTCTTGAGCCATGCGCGGTAGTCGACCATGGTGTCGTGCAGACCGCGCCACTCACGGTACTTGGCGACGCCGGTCTTATCATAGTAACGGCTGCGGAGACCGCCGACACCGTTCTGAGCCTGCCAGAGGGGGTCGAATCTCTGCATCTTGGAATCAATAAATTTCGTAACAGGGCAATTCATAGTTTTCATTCCCCTCCTGTTCAAGAATTGATTTTCTTGATTTCCAGACTCTCAACGAAGGCCTGGAAACGGGTACGGAGCTGGCCGACGGAGCCGAGCGCGTATTCCTTCTCGATCGTGCAGCACGGCACGCCCATCTCCTCGGTCAGGATATGGGAGGCGAGCACCTTCTCATAGCTCCAGAACTCGCAGAACTTCATGTTCTCGTAGATCACGCCGTCAGCATGGAACTCGTCGACAAGGCGCTTGACCTCAGCATGGCGCTGGTCGATCTTCGCACCCTCCATGAAGCGGGCGCACTGGTTCCAGTGCAGGTAGTGGCGGACGATGGCATCGAACGCGCTCTCGCCGTCGCGGATCTCGATGCGCTCGCGGCTCGGGAAGCTGCCGAAGCAGTAGCGGTCGGCCACGACCATCGCGCCGCAGCCCTCGAGGAGCTTCGTGAACTCGGGATCGTCGATCTCGGAGCCGGCGACCACGATGCGCGCACGGAACGGGAACTCCGGCTCGGGCTTGCGCTTTTTGATCTCGGCAAGCGTCTCCTTCAGGTAGGGGAGGATCAGGTCATGCGGGCAGACCTGGCTCACGAGCTGGATGACATGGAACTCATAGCCGGTAATGGGCGGGTTGGGCAGCTTGCGGAAGTTGCCGATCTCGGTGATGACGTCGCACAGCTCGTTGAACTTCTCGATGGTCGCGCGCATGGCGGCATCGGAGGTGTCCACGCCGTAGCGCTCGGCGAGCTGGTCGACGACCTTGAGCTTGAGCTGGCCCTTATAGTAGTCATAGCTGGTCTTATCGCCCTTGAGCGGGGGATCGATCTGCGTGACGAAGAAGCGCTCGTTCTTCACGGGATTGATGAGGAAGAAATGCTCTTCCATACGCTCCATGGACGCGCAGCACTCGGCGCCGAAGAGCGCATTGAGGTAGTTGTAGCCGCCCTCAATGGCACGCTCGAGGATGGAGCGGACATACGGGCAGACACGGCTGGTCATGTAGTAGGTCGCAACGTCGGTAGACTCGCAGCGCGGCGCGCGCAGGCGGCTCGAGAAGCAGCCCGGCAGGTTGAGCAGAACCTCGGGGATGTAATAGCAGTTGTACCCGAGGGCGATTTTCCCGTCATTGACCGCCTGCGTGACGAGCTCGTTCTGCGCATCCTGCAGGAGATTTTCGAAGAAAATCAGATGTTTCAGGTCTTTCATATTGTCCCTTCTTTCAAAATAATTCCCATTGCAGCTATGTAAAAAGACGACGGAATGCGGATGCATTCCGCTGCCTTCGACATACAAAAAAAGCGGTTGCGGCACACGCTGCCGCCGGTAAAACAGGATAACCGCTCCACCCCACGGTTATTACAAAAATACTACCATGTGTTCCATCCGGTGTCAACCGCTACACGCTAATTCTTTCACAAATCCGGACAAGAGGGTGACTTCCGATACAATCTGCGTGCACCGTGCGCCGCCGCTCAGTCACGCCCCGCAGGACGCAGCACGCGCAGATATGCCTCGCTCTGGCGTACGAAGGCGGCCGCGTCAAAGTTATCGTTGCGCAGCGCCTCCTGCACGATCATTCCGTCGGACGCGAGCAGGATCAGCTGCGTCAGGTAATCGGCGGAAACGGCGTCGGTGCGCTCGGCGATCTTCTCGGCGATGAGCCGCTCGAAGGCGGCATAGCGCTCGATGAGCTTGGCGCGCAGCGCCTCGTCGCCGAGCATGGCGGCGTGGATCAGGTGCAGGCGCATCCCGGCGGAGGCGGTGTTGCGCTCGACCACGTACTTGACCAGACGGTGCACGGACGTGTCCTTGTCCTTGTTCTCCGTCCACGCGATCAGATCGTCCCACTGGCGGTCGAGATACCGGTTGGTGATGCCGAAGAGGATATCCGTTTTATTTTTATAATGGTAGTACAGCGTACCCTTGGACACGCCAGCCGCCGCGGCGATCTCGGCCAGCGAGATGTCGGCAAACGTCTGCGTATCGAGCAGGCCGGTCGCGGCGTCGAGGATCTTCTCTTTGACATTGTCGTTGCGCGGAGCGGCCATATCGCGTTCCTCTTTTCTGCGTTTGTGTAATCATACGCATTTGATTGTACGCGATTTTGGTCGTTTTGTCTAGTATGACAAAAAAATTTCGGCAGATTTGCCGCAGACCCCGTTCTTGACTTTGCACCGGAAAAAGGGTATATTTGACCTATTCAGTCGGTCGGCCGACCGACTTACCGTTTGGGAGGCACCTCTGTTATGCGGATCTCCGTTTTGAACCGAAAACTGCACAAAGCCTTCGGCGGCCGCGTCACAGCGGCACTGGAGGACAACTGCATCGTCCTGCGCGGCATGCTTGACCGCTGGGACGACGTTGTGCGTGCCGGCCAGATGGCCGCAACGAAATATTCCACGTGCCATGTCGTCAACGACATCACGTTCACAGGCGGCAAGGATGCGCCCATGCGCGTGCCCGCGCTGCGCGACGACGCACTCGACGGGCAGACGCCCGACGTGCTCATCATCGGCGGCGGCATCTCGGGTGTGTCCATCGCGCGCGAGCTTGCGCGCAAGCAGCTTGACATCCTGGTCGTCGACAAGGAGTGTGACCTCGCGCTCGGCGCCTCCGGGCGCAACGACGGCGAGGTGCATCCGGGCATCGACCTCGGCCGCGGCAGCGTCAAGCACAGGTACATCCGGCGCGGCAACGCCATGTTCGACCAGGTCTGCAGGGAGCTCGACGTGCCGTTTTCCCGCGTGGGGCAGTACGTCTGCTTCCAGCACGGCTGGCTGCGCCCGGCCGTGTGGTGCTACTGCATGTGGCGCAAATACCACGACGGCATCTCGGACACCCGCCTCATCTCCGGCAGGGAGCTGCTCAGGCGCGAGCCGAACTTCAACGAAAAGACCAGCTTCGCCATTTCCAACCCGGACTCCGGCTGCGTCTGCCCCTACGGGCTGACGATCGCCTACGCGGAAAACGCCGTGCAAAACGGTGCGCGCATCGCGCTCAACACCGCCGTGCTGGGCATGGACGTCGCGGACGGAAAGATCACCGCCGTGCACACCAACCGCGGCACGCTGCACCCCGCGCTCGTCATCAATGCGGCCGGCGTGTTCGCCGAGGACGTGGCGCGCATGGCCGACGACCGCTTTTTCTCCATCCACCCCCGCCGCGGCACGAGCAGCATCCTCGACCGCAAGGCCGGTGCGTTCATGCACTCGATCGCGTCCGTCAAGGGCACCGACACCGTCTCCAAGACGCACTCGAAGGGCGGCGGCATCCTGCACACCGTGCACGACAACCTGCTCATCGGCCCCGACGCCGTGGAGACCTATGAAAAAGAGAACACGGCGACGTATCCCGAGAGCATCGCGCACGTGTTCGCCAAGCAGAAGATCACGATGCCCGCGCTGACCGAGCGCGACATCATCACCTATTTCACCGGCGTGCGCGCCCCCACGTTCGAGGAGGACTTCATCATCGAGCGCGGCCGCCGCACGCACAACCTCATCCACGTCGCGGGCATCCAGTCCCCCGGCCTGACGACGGCGCCCGCCGTCGCGGTGGATGTGGCGGACATGGCGGTCAGCATCCTCGCGCACGACCGCCCCGTGGCCGCGAATCCCGACTTCGACCCCCACCGGCCTGGCATCCCCGTGCTGCGTGAGATGGACGACGAGACGCGCGCGGCCTACATTGCAAAAAATCCCGACTACGGCGTCATCGTCTGCCGCTGCGAGGAGATCAGCCGCGGCGAGATCCTCGACGCGCTGCGCTCGAATGTGTGCGTGCCGACGGTCGACGGCGTGAAAAAGCGCGTGCGTCCCGGCATGGGACGCTGCCAGGGCGGGTTCTGCTCGCCGCAGGTGGTGCGCATCATCGCCGAATTCCTCGGCGTGCCGCTCAGCGAGGTGCGCAAGTCCTCGGCCGACGCACCCATCACGTTCGGCCCGACGAAATCCGGGGAGGTGCAGGCATGATGTATGACGTCATCGTCATCGGCGGCGGCCCGGGCGGGCTCGCAGCCGCCATCTCCGCGCACGAAAACGGTGCGCACGTGCTGCTCATCGAGCGCGAGGCGCGTCTGGGCGGCATGCTCAAGCAGTGCATTCACGACGGCTTCGGCCTCGCGCGCTTCGGCGAGCGGCTGGCAGGGCCGGAATATGTCGAGCGCTTCATCGACCGGCTCGAGCAGCTGCAGATCGAGGCGCGCACGCAGACCTTCGTCACGCGCGTGGAGAAAACGTCCGGCGGCTTTGCGGTCTACACCGTCAGCCGCGACGGCGTCGCCCGCGATGAGACGCGCACGCTCGTGCTGGCCACCGGCTGCCGCGAGCGCACGGCAAAGCAGGTCTTTATCCACGGCACGCGCCCGGCGGGCGTGTTCACGGCCGGCACCGCGCAGCACTTCACGAACCTGCTCGGCGAGCTGCCGACCCGCCGCTGCGTCATCCTCGGCAGCGGCGACATCGGGCTCATCATGGCCCGCCGCCTGACGCTCGAGGGCGCGGAGGTGCTCGGCGTGTACGAGGCCAAGCCCACCCCCTCGGGTCTGACGCGCAACATCCACCAGTGCCTGCACGACTACGACATCCCGCTGCACCTGAGCCACACGGTCACGCGCGTGTTCGGCGCAGACCGGCTCACGGGCGTAGAGGTCGCAGAGGTGGACACGCATATGCGCCCCATCGCCGGCACGGAGCAGCGCATCGACTGCGACGCGCTCATCGTGTCCGTCGGTCTCATCCCGGAAAACGAGCTGGCGGAGTCGCTCGGCGTCCCGCTCGACGGGCATACCCGCGGTCCCGTCTGCGACGGGCAGCTCATGACGGAGATCCCCGGCATCTTCTCGTGCGGCAACGCGCTGCACGTCAATGACCTTGTGGACTACGTGTCCGCCTCCGGCGAGCTGGCCGGAAAGAGCGCCGCGCACTTTGCCGCGCACACGCGCGACGAGGTCGCGCTCACGATCTCAGACGACTTCGGCTATCTGGTCCCGCAGCGGCTCGACCGCACGCAGGATAACAGCGCCGTCACGCTGTATTTCCGCAGCGCGGAGGTGCTCGGTGCCTGCCGCGTGGTGCTGACCATCGACGGCAATGAGGTCTGGTCGCGGCGCTATCCCTTCCTGCGTCCGCCCGAGATGCAGCAGCTCACGCTGGACTTTGACAAGCTCGGCATCGCCCACGCGCGCGATGTCCACTTTGAGATCGAGGTGGCAGAGGCATGAAAGAACTCACCTGTATCGGCTGCCCGCGCGGCTGCACCTTGAAAATCGAACGCGACGGCGACGGCTGGTCCGTCACCGGCAACACCTGCCCCCGCGGCAGGGAGTTTGCCGTCTCGGAGATGACCGCGCCCAAGCGCACCATCTGCTCGACCGTGCGCACGGCCTTCCCGGACGTGCCGGTGCTGCCGGTGCGCGTATCGGCGGACATCCCGAAGGACCGCATCTTCGACGTCATGGGCGCGATCCGCGCCGTGACCGTGACCGAACGCATCGCCCGCGGCGACGTGGTCATACCGAATGTGCTCGGCCTCGGCGTGGACGTCATCGCCACGAGCAGTCTGCTCAAGCACAAACCCGATTGAAATCAGCGCGAAAATCGCTTACAGTATAGGAGAGAGAGCAAACTATATCATAGGAGGGAATCAACTTGAGCAAACCGCTGGTGCTGACATGTGATATCGGCACACAGAGCGCACGCGCCCTGCTCGTCGACCCGGACGGCCGGATCGTGGACGTCGTCCAGAGCAAATACGCCGAGCCGTACTTTTCAAAAGAGCCCGGCTGGGCCGAGCAGAAGCCGGACTTCTACTTTGACCGCCTGTGCGAATGCTGCCGCGAGCTGTGTGCGCGCAGCAATGCCCTGCTGCCGGACGTGATCGCCATGACGATCACCGTCATCCGCGACACCGTTGTGTGTCTGGACGAGAACAACAATCCCCTGCGCGACATCATCCTCTGGCTGGACAAGCGCTCCGTCGATCCGAACGGCGCCATGCCTGCCAAGAACATGATGGTCTTTAAGCTCGCCGGCATGGAGCCGACGGCGAAGGTGGTCTATGCCGCCTCGGCCGGCAACTGGATCATGCGCCACGAGCCGGAGATCTGGGCCAAGACCGCCAAGTACGTCATGCTGCCCACCTACCTCAACTACAAGCTCACGGGCAATCTCATCGACTCGGCCTCGAACCAGATCGGACACATCCCGTTCGATTACAAAAACCGCCGCTGGATGAAGCCCGGCAGCCTCACGCGCTGCTTCTGCGACGTGCCGAACGAAAAGCTGTGCGACCTCGTGCCGTCCGGCACGGTCATCGGCACGATCACGGACGAGGTCAGCGCCCTGACCGGCATCCCCGCCGGACTGCCGCTCATCTCGACCGGCTCGGACAAGGGCTGCGAGACGCTCGGCCTTGCCGTGGTCGACTCCGACAAGGCGTCCATCTCGCTCGGCACGACGGCCACGATCCAGTTCAGCACGACGCAGTACGTCGAGCCGCAGCAGTTCCTGCCCGCCTACCCCGGCGTGCTCAACGACCACTACAACCCCGAGATCGAGATCTACCGCGGTCTGTGGCTGCTGTCGTGGTTCGTGAAGGAATTCGGCACGGCTGACGCCATCGACGCCAAGGAAATGGGCATGGCGCCCGAGGCCCTGCTTGATGCGCGCATCCGCGACCTGCCCGCCGGCAGCGACGGCCTGCTCCTGCAGCCGTACTGGACGGCCGGCATCCTGCATCCGGATTCGCTCGGCGCGGTCATCGGCTTTTCCGATTACCACACGCGCTACCACTTCTACCGCGCCATCATCGAGGGCCTGTGCCTGGAGCTGTACATGGCGCTGCGCATCATGGAGGACCGCTCGGGTCTGACCATCCATGAGATCCGCATCGGCGGCGGCGGCGCGAAGAGCGACGTGGTCTGCCAGATCGCGGCGGACGTGTTCGGTCTGCCGGTCGTGCGCTCGCAGACGCATGAGGCGTGCTCCATCGGCTCGTCCATGGTCGCATTCGTGGCCAAGGGCGTGTTCGCCGATTTTGACGAGGCGGCCAAGGCCATGGTCCACGTGAAGGATACCTTCCGGCCCAACGAAAAGAACCACGAGATCTACAACGAAATCTACGAGCAGGCCTACCGCAAGATCTATCCGCGCCTGCGCCCGATCTATCAGAAACTGATCCAAGTCAAGAGGAGGATTGCACAATGAGCAACAAACCGTACAAAGGATTCGAGCCGAACTGGCTGCTCACCCCCGCCCCCGAAAATAGCTACCGCTCCATCTTCCGCTGGGGCGACCCGAACTTCTTCAAATACCCGAAGGAGTCTCTGTACACGCTCATGAAAGAGAAGTTCCAGATGACAGACGACGATTTCAAGGCATATTCCGACGACACCGGCTTTGACCCCGTGGAGCTGCCCGATCACCCGGTGCAGCTTGCGCCCGAGCACATCGACGCGCTCAAGGCGATCGTCGGCGAGCAGAACCTCTCCACCACGGACTATGACCGTCTGAGCGTGGCCTACGGCGCCACGGCCTACGACCTGCTGCGTCTGCGCCACAAGCGCATCGACAGCGTGCCCGACGTCGTGCTCTACCCCGAGACGAGCGAGCAGGTCGAGCAGATCGTCGCCTACTCCACCGAGCACCACATCCCGCTGTACGTCTACGGCGGCGGCAGCAGCGTTACCCGCGGCGTCGAGCCGACCAAGGGCGGCATCTCGCTGGACATGCGCCGCAACTTCAACAAGGTCATCAGCTTCAACGAGATCGACCAGACCATCACCGTGCAGGCCGGCATGTCCGGTCCGGATCTGGAAAAGACGCTGCAGAACGCGCCCGAGCTCTTCGGTGCGAAGCGTCAGTACACCTGCGGTCACTTCCCGCAGTCGTTCGAGTATTCGAGCGTCGGCGGCTGGACCGTCACGCGCGGCGCAGGCCAGAACAGCACGTACTACGGCACCATTGCCGACATCGTGCTCAGCCAGAAGTACGCCACGCCCATCGGCGTCATCCAGACCAGCCACTACTCCCGCGAGGCCACCGGCCCGAACCTGAACCAGATCATGATGGGCTCCGAGGGCACGTTCGGCGTGCTGACCGAGGTCACGCTGCGCATCTTCCGCTGGATGCCGGAAAACCGCAAGCGCTTCTCCTACATCTTCAAGACATGGGACACCGCCATGAAGGCCGCCCGCGAGATGATGCAGTGCGAGTGCGGCTACTCGTCCGTGTTCCGCCTGTCCGACCCGGAGGAGACCAACCTCATGCTCAAGCTCTACAACGTCGATGAGACGCCGCTGCAGCCGCTGCTCGACGCGTTCGGCTACAAGGACATGGAGCGCTGCCTCTTCCTCGGCTTCACCGACGGCGAGAAGGGCTACAGCCGCAACGTCGCGCGCAACATCGCCAGGATCGCGCGCAAGCACGGCGGTATGCCGCTGACCGGCTACGTCACCCGCAGCTGGGAAAAGGGCCGCTTCAACGACCCCTACCTGCGCGACACGCTCATGGACTTCGGCATCACGACCGACACCCTCGAGTGCACGGTCAACTGGTCGAACATGGAGCAGGTGCACGCCGACGTGCGCAAGATCTGCCACGCGCTGCCGAACACCGTCGTCACGACGCATATGTCGCACTGCTATCCGCAGGGCGCAAACCTGTACTTCATCTTCCTCACCCGTATGCAGGATGAGGACGCCTTCAAGGCCTACCACACCACGATCCTTGACGCGATCCAGCGCTCCGGCGCGGCCGTGAGCCACCACCACGGCATCGGCAAGATGTTCGCGCCCTGGCTCGAGGGCTACATCGGTGAGAAGGAGTATGGCGTGTTCCGCGTGCTCAAGAACTACTTTGACCCCGACTACAACATGAACCCGGGCGGCACGATTGGCCTGGATCTCAAGCCGGAGGAAAAGAAGTTCCTGCGCGACTACACCGACTACCTTGAGCAGCCGAAGTTCGACTGAGTATCGTTATCTCCCGGCGCCGGATTGGATGCCCGGCGCCGGTTCACTGGCCATGTGCCAATGCTGCTGCGTAGATCGTTTGTGCAGCAGGGGGGAGAATCGGGGCAAACCGCCCCAATTGGATGGAGCAGTCCGGCATGAACCATGCCGGACTGCTTTTTTCGCGCCGCCGCGCAAAAAACCGCCGCTCATATCGAGCGGCGGCCAGACTGTCAAGGAACCTCGTAGAGTTTGCGCCTGCGGGCGCAAAGAAAGTCCAATCATTTTCTTCGGCGACATGTGCGGCGAAGAAAATACTTCTCAGGCTGCAAGTGTGGAATTTGTGCGCCGACGGCGCACAAATTATGCGCGCAGCAGACTGCAACCCTCCTTGTCAAAAAGTAATACTTTTTGACAGTCTCAAAAAGCCGCCGCTCCGGTCGGAGCGGCGGCTTGCCGTATTTCTGTTCGGTTAATTGGCGTGCGGCTGCACCGCGCGGCGCACAAGCGGCAGCAGCGACGGCAGCAGCAGCGAAAACACGACCGCCTTCGCCGCGCAGATGCCCAGACGCAGCGGCAGCGTGCCGAAGACGAACACGGGCGAATAGTACCCGTAGACGAGGCTGTCGATGTACAGCGAGGCAGTGTTGAGCGCCGTGATGCCCAGCTCCCCAAACACGACCAGCAGCACGAGCTGGCGCTTGGTGCAGGCGTACCCATGCCGCGCGGACACCGCGCCCACGCACAGACCAAGCAGCACATACGGCGCGATCCACAGCGCGGTCGTGACCGTGACACCGTAGGACAGGAGCTGATACAGCAGCGTGCCGATGCCGCCGATGACCATTCCGTCGATCGGTCCGAGCATCAGCGCGCCGAGAAACACCGGCATCGCCTCAATGGTGATCTTGAGGTTGCCGGTCTTGATGGCGGCCACGGCCAGAACCGTGACCATGGCGGCAAACATCGCGTCCGCCGCGAGGCGGCGGGCAGTCCATTTCGTATGCAATTTTAAGACTCCTTTCGTGACAGTTGCCACGACGGGGTCTCCCCTGGTGGCAGCGGAAGCGGCAGCAGCACCGTGGGGCGTACCCCTTCGTCGTCGGACAACTTCCCATCCCGACGCACTTAACGCGCTGTTCCTACTCTGTCCAATACATACTCTGCAAAGATTGCGTGTGTATCATAGCACACGCGGCGCGGCTTTGCAACCGGAAAAAGGACGCCCGCCGGGCGTCCTTTCAGTTTGCCAAAGAACCTCGTAGCCTTTCGCCGCCGCAGCGGCGAAAGAAAGTCCAATCATTTTCTTCGGCGACATGTGCGGCGAAGAAAATACTTCTCAGGCTGCAAGTGTGGAATTTGTGCGCCGGCGGCGCACAAATTATGCGCGCAGCAGACTGCAGCCCCTTTGTCAAAAAGTAATACTTTTTGACAGCCTCAAGGGCTTACTTTTTCTCGCGGGTCAGACGGCGCGTAAGCTCCTCAACGAGCCCGTCGATCAGCTCCTGATGGTTGGCCAGGTTCAGCTCGGCCTCGCGCACGATCGTGTAGCCGAACACGTCGTCATCCATCTCCTTGGCGTAAGAGAGCAGCTCCGCCTGCATGCAGCGGATGGCCGCCACGCTCAGATGCACGGCAGCGAGCGCGCTGCACGCGGTCAGCTCGTCACCCTTGTCGACGACCTCCTTCATCAGCTCGATGCAGCGGCACATGATGTACACGACCTCGTTCGGGATGTCGCTCGCGACACGCAGCGCGATGTCAAGATCGTTGCGCGTGGCGGCGGGGTCGTTCCTGCGCTTGTCATACGGCTCGCGCGAGCGCAGCTCCTCGTCGATCTGAAAGACCATGTAGTCCGTCATCTGGCGCAGCTCCTCGGCCGTCTGCCTGAGCGCCTCGTCGTCCGAGCGCAGCGCCTGCACGGCCAGCGAGCCCATCGCCGCCGCCAGCGCCGCCACGACCGCGCCCACGCTGCCGGCCTGCGGCTGCGCATCGGGGTCCGCCACCGCGGCGACATAGTCGCTGACCGGCAGGACGCCGAACTTCGGCTTGGGCTTCTTGTCGCTCATGTCGACCACGTGGTCGCCGCTCGCCGTGTGGATCATGATCTTTTTCTTTTCTTCTGCCATCGTATCCTCCGTTTCCCCGCGCGCATAGCCGCGCGCAGATATACACATTATTATAATAGGAATATAGCACGCGGAGTGCACATTGTCAAGATTCCGACGGCCGCCGCCCGCCCGAACGGGCATATTCTGCACAAAAAACCACTCCAAATTTCGTCGAAATTTGTAACGAAAACGGACACTTCCGGCATTTATCTTTGCCGTGCTTTCTGATATAGTGAAGGGTAAGCGCAATCATATCAACAATACAAAGGGAGTGTGAAGCGATTTGGGGATCAACAACGTGATCTCTCTGCTTGGCGGCGTAGCTCTGTTCCTGTTCGGCATGACGCTCATGGGCGACGGGCTGAAAAAGGTGGCCGGCAACAAGCTGGAGATCATCCTCTATAGACTCACAAGTACCCCGCTCAAGGGCGTTTTGCTCGGCACCGGCGTTACCGCCGTGATCCAGTCATCCTCGGCCACGTCCGTCATGGTCGTCGGCTTTGTCAACTCCGGCATGATGCAGGTGCGTCAGGCCATCGGTATCGTGCTCGGCTCGATCCTCGGCACGAGCATCACGGGCTGGATCCTCTGCCTGTCGGACATCAGCGGCTCCGGCTGGGTGTCGCTGCTGAGCACCGCAACGCTCACCGGCGTCGTCGCCGTGATCGGCATCGTCCTGCGCATGTTCTGCAAGGATCAGGTCAAGCGCCACATCGGCGACATCCTGCTCGGCTTCGCCGTGCTGATGTACGGCATGTCCGCAATGAGCGGTGCCGTCGCCCCGCTCAAGGACAGCGCGGCGTTCATCAACCTGCTCACCCGCTTCTCCAACCCCCTGCTCGGCGTGCTCGTCGGCACGGTGTTCACCTGCATTTTGCAGAGCGCCTCCGCTGCCGTCGGCATTTTGCAGGCGCTGGCCATCACGGGCACGATCACGTTCTCGGTCGCCTTCCCCATCACGCTCGGCATCGCCATCGGCGCGGCCGTGCCAGTGCTGCTGTCCTCGCTCGGCGCGAGCGTCAAGGGCAAGCGCACCGCCTACGTCTACCTGCTCATTGACGTCATCGGCGCGCTCGTCTGGGGCGTCGTGTTCTATGTGATCAATGCCGCGGTGCACTTCCCGTTCATGGATGTCACGATGACCACCGTGACCATTGCTCTGCTCAACACGGTCTTCCGCTTTGCGACCGTGCTGCTGCTCACGCCGATGATCCCCATGCTCGAGCGGCTCGTCACCGTCCTGTTCCCGGACAAGGCTGCAAGCGGTGCACTCGCCGACATGGACCGGCTCGAGGAGCGCTTTCTCACACACCCGGCGCTCGCCATCGAGCAGAGCCGCCTGACCATCGACTCCATGGCGCGTCAGGCGCAAAACAACATCCTGTCCGCCTTCGCCCTGCTCGAAAAGTTTGACGACGACCAGTTCGCCGCCCTGCAGGAGGACGAGGAAGCCATCGACCACTACGAGGACAAGCTCGGCACCTATCTCATCAAGATCACGAGCAAGGAGCTCACGCCGCGCCAGACCGCCGACGTGTCGAAGTATCTGCACACGATCAGCGACCTCGAGCGCATCAGTGACCACTCGCTCAACATCGGTGAGACCGCACAGGAGCTCTACACGAAGCAGATCGTCTTCTCTCCCGCCGGCTCGCGGGAGCTGCACGTCATGCTCAGTGCCGTGACGCGCATTCTCGAGCTGACGATCTCCGCCTTCCTCAACAACGACGTCGACGCCGCCTACCGCGTCGAGCCGCTCGAGGAGCTGATCGATAACCTCTGCGACGAAATGAAGCTGCACCACATCGACCGCCTGCAGACCGGCGAGTGCACGCTCAACCACGGCTTTGCCTTCAACGACCTGCTCACCAACTGCGAGCGTGTGTCCGACCACTGCTCGAACATCGCCGTCGCTATGATCGAGCTCGAGTCCGAGTCGTTCGACACGCACGAATATATCAACAGCGTCATGGCCATGCACTCGCACAGCTTTGACAAATACTACGCCGAGTACAGCAAGGAATTCCGGATCTGACCGGCATCTCCCCCGCCCGACTGAACAGTCGGGCGGTTTTTTTATGCCGCTGCTGCCCAAAAATCCGGCAGCGCGCCCAAATATGCACTGCCGCATATGTGCAGGGTGCACAAGGCAGTTTTCTCCTTTGGCGGCTATGTTTTCAAATTTCACAAATCATATGAATTTTTTCACGAGCTTATTGCATATTTATTCGCGTAGTAGTATATTTTTATTGTCTTAATGGATTTATATTCGCTTGCGAGGGATGACATATGTATACTGAAAAGAAAACCATTTTCATTGACGGCAGCTCCGGCACGGCCGGGCTGCGCATTTACGACCGGCTGGCCCAGCGCACGGACATCACGCTGCTGACCCTGCCACGGGAGCTCGGGCACGATATCGAGGCGCAGCGCGAGATGCTCAACCGCGCGGACATCGCGTTTTTGTGTCTGCCGGATGCGGCGGCGGTCACGGCGGCAGATCTGGTCGAAAACCCGGACACGGTCGTGCTCGACACCTCGACCGCGCACCGCACCGCGCCGGGCTGGGTGTACGGCTTCCCGGAGCTGTCGCCCGAGCATGAGGCAGCGATCCGAACGGCCAAGCGCATCGCCGTGCCCGGCTGCCACGCCAGCGGCTTTGTCGTGCTCACCTATCCGCTCGTCGAGGCGGGCATCCTGCCGCCGGACGCGCTGCTGACGTGCTACTCGCTCACGGGCTACAGCGGCGGCGGCAAGAAGATGATCGCCGAATATGAGGCAGACGCGCCCGACCCCCTGTACGCCGCGCCCCGGCAGTACGCCCTCACGCAGCAGCACAAGCACCTGCGCGAGATGTGCGCGGTCCCGGGTCTGACGCACGCTCCGGTGTTCGCGCCGATCGTGGCGGATTTCTACAGCGGCATGGAGACGAGCGTCGCGCTCTTCGGCGCCCAGCTCTGCCCCGGCAAGACGATGGCGGACATCAAGGCCGCCTACGCCGCAAAGTACACCGGCCCCGTCGTGCACTATCAGGACCCCGCGTGTGCGGACGGCTTCCTGTCCGCCGCCGCCATGTCCGGCAAGGACAGCATGATCGTGTCGGTGTCCGGCAACGACGAGCGCATCGTGCTCACGGCCGTGTTCGACAACCTCGGCAAGGGTGCGTCCGGCGCGGCGCTCGAGTGCCTGAACCTCGTCATGGGCAAGGAAAAGGGCTTCGGCCTCGAACTGTAAGGAGGAAAACCGATGAAGCAAGTCACCGGCGGCGTGTGCGCCGCACAGGGTTTTTCCGCAGCGGGCATCCACTGCGGCATCCGCAAGAACCAAGCCAAGCGCGACCTCGCGCTCATTTACAGCGCCGTCCCGGCCAGCGCCGCGGCGGTCTATACGACCAATCTCGTCAAGGGCGCGCCCCTGACCGTGACGAAGGCACACCTGGCTGACGGCAAGGCGCAGGCCATCGTCTGCAACAGCGGCAACGCCAACACCTGCAACGCCGACGGCATCGCCGTCGCCGAGGAGATGAGCGCACTCACGGCAGCGGCGCTGCACATCGCGCCGCAGGACGTCATCGTCGCGTCCACGGGCGTGATCGGCCAGCCGCTCGATCTCACGCCCATCCGCACCGGCCTGCCGCAGCTCGCCGCCGCGCTCGGCGACCACTCCGATCAGGCGGCCGAGGGCATCATGACCACCGACACGCAGCCGAAGGAGATCGCCGTGCAGTTCACCGCCGGCGGCAAGACCTGCACGATCGGCGGCATCGCCAAGGGCTCGGGCATGATCCACCCGAACCTTGCGACCATGCTGGTCTTCCTCACGACCGACTGCGCCATCAGCGCGCCGATGCTGCACGCGGCACTCACCGGCGACGTGAGCGACACGTTCAACATGGTCAGCGTCGACGGCGACACGTCCACGAACGACATGGTCGCCATCCTGGCAAACGGACTCGCGGGCAACACCGAGATCACCGCACCCGGCGCGGACTTCACGGCCTTCTGCCGCGCGCTCAACAGCGTGACCGTCTGGCTCTGCCGCCGGATCGCTGGCGACGGCGAGGGCGCGACGCGCCTGATCGAGTGCTGCGTCACCGGCGCGGAAGATCACGCGACGGCGAAAACCGTCGCCAAGAGCATCGTCTGCTCGTCGCTCGTCAAGGCCGCCATGTTCGGCGCGGACGCCAACTGGGGCCGCGTGCTGTGCGCCATCGGCTACAGCGGCACGCACGTGGACGTGCACAAGGTCGACGTGTTCTTCCGCTCGGCAGCCGGAACGGTGTGCGTGTGCACACACGGTGCGGGCGTGCCGTTTTCCGAGGAGGAGGCCAAACAGATCCTGCTCGAAAAGGAGATCGAGATCCTCGTCGACCTCAACGCCGGCGACGAGGGCGCAACGGCGTGGGGCTGCGACCTGACATATGACTACGTGAAGATCAACGGCGACTACCGTACCTGAACCGGGAGGGACACCATCATGGACATCACAAATCCGCAGCGCGCAAAGGTACTCGTCCACGCGCTGCCCTACATTCAGGAATACAGCGGCAAGATCGTCGTCATCAAATACGGCGGCAACGCCATGATCAGCGAAAAGCTCAAGGACTCCGTCATGCGCGACATCGTGCTGCTCTCGCTCATCGGAGTGCAGGTCGTGCTCGTGCACGGCGGCGGGCCCGAGATCACGGATATGCTGCAAAAGCTCGGCAAGCAGACGCAGTTTGTCGACGGTCTGCGCGTCACGGACGCCGAGACCGCCGACGTCGTGCAGATGGTGCTCGCCGGAAAGATCAACAAGACGCTCGTCAATCTCATCGGGCAAAAGGGCGGCCGCGCGATCGGCCTGTCCGGCATCGACGGGCAGATGATCCAGGCACGTGTGCGCGACGAGCGCCTCGGCTACGTGGGCGAGATCACGAAGATCGACGTGCGCCCCATCCTCGACGTGCTCGACAAGGGCTACATCCCGGTCGTGTCCACCGTCGGATGCGACACGCAGGGGCACGTCTACAACATCAACGCCGATACCGCGGCCGCGCGCATCGCGGGCGAACTCGGCGCGGAGAGCCTCATCGCCATGACCGACATCGGCGGCATCCTGCGCGACAAGGACGACCCCAACACGCTCATCCCCGTCATCCATACGGCAGAGGCGCACGCGCTCATCACGTCCGGCGTCATCTGCGGCGGCATGCTGCCGAAGGTGACCTGCTGCATGGACGCCATCCGCTGGGGCGTGCACCGTGTCTTTATCATCGACGGACGCGTGCCGCACGCCATACTCATCGAAATGCTGACAAACGAAGGCATCGGCACCATGTTCGTTGCCGGACAAGGAGGAAATGCAAATGAATACGCAGCAACTTGACCATACCTACATCGCCAACACCTACGCCCGCTACCCGGTCACGATCGTGCACGGCAAGGGCTCGCTCGTGTGGGACGAGAACGGCAAGGAATACATCGACCTCGCGACCGGCATCGCCGTCAACAGCTTCGGCGTGTCTGACCCCGCGTGGGTGCGCGCCGTGACCGAGCAGCTGTGCACCGTGCAGCACACCTCAAACCTCTACTTCACCGCGCCCGACGCGCAGCTGGCGCAGCTGCTGTGCGAAAAGACCGGCATGAAAAAGGTCTTCTTCTCCAACTCCGGCGCGGAGGCCAACGAATGCGCCATCAAGGCCGCGCGCAAATACGCGGCTGAGCACAAGGGCCCGGAATACCACACCATCATCACGCTCAAAAACAGCTTCCACGGCCGCACGATCACAACGCTCGCCGCGACCGGTCAGGACGTGTTCCACCACGACTTTCTGCCGCTGACGGAGGGCTTTGTCTATGCCGAGGCGAACGATCTCGACGATCTCAAGGCGCAGGTGGCCGCACACAAATGCGCCGCCATCATGATCGAGGTCGTGCAGGGCGAGGGCGGCGTCATCCCGCTGACGCAGGAATTCGTCAAGGGTGCGGCGCAGCTCGCCGCCGCGCAGGACATCCTGCTCATCTGCGACGAGGTGCAGACCGGCAACGGCCGCACCGGCAAGCTCTACGGCTATATGCACTACGGCGTCAAGCCCGACATCGTCTCCACGGCCAAGGGGCTCGGCGGCGGGCTGCCGCTGGGCGCAACGCTGCTCGGCGAGAAGGTGCAGAACGTGCTCACCCCCGGCAGCCACGGCTCCACCTTCGGCGGCAACCCCGTCTGCTGCGCCGGTGCGCTGAGCATCCTGCACCGGCTCGACGGGCCGCTGCTGCAGTCCGTACAGGAAAAGTCCGACTTCATCGTCGACACGCTCACCGGCGCGCCGGGTGTCAAGAGCGTCACGGGGCTCGGCCTGATGCTCGGCGTGGAGACCGTGCGCCCGGTCGCAGACGTCATCTGCACCTGCGCAGAGCAGGGCGTGCTCGTCATCTCGGCGAAAAACAAGGTGCGCCTGCTGCCGGCGCTCAACATCCCCATGGCGCAGCTCGAGCAGGCGATCGGCGTGCTCAAGGCTGTCTGCGCCGAGGTATAAGGAGGAACACCGATATGAATCTCAAGGGCAACGATTTTCTCAAGCTGCTCGACTACAGCCCCGAGCAGATCGACTACCTGCTGCAGCTCGCAGCCAGGCTCAAGGCCGAAAAAAAGTCCGGCATCCCGCACCGCCTGTGCGAGGGCAAAAACGTCGCGCTCATCTTTGAAAAGACGAGCACGCGCACGCGCAGCAGCTTTGAGGTCGCGGCGCACGATCTGGGCATGGGCAGCACGTATCTCGACTCCGCCGGCTCGCAGATTGGAAAGAAGGAGAGCATCGCCGACACCGCGCGCGTGCTCTCGGGCATGTTCGACGGCATCGAATACCGCGGCTACGGTCAGAGCATCGTCGAGGAGTTGGCGCAGTACGCCTCCGTCCCGGTCTGGAACGGCCTGACGGACGAGTTTCACCCGACGCAGATCCTCGCGGACTTCCTGACCATCCGGGAGCATTTCGGCTCGCTCGACGGCATCCACCTCGTCTACATGGGCGACGCGCGCTTCAACATGGGCAACTCCCTCATGGTCGGCTGCGCGAAGATGGGCATGCACTTCACGGCCTGCGCGCCCGAGGGCTACTTCCCCGATGCGCAGCTCATCGCGGAGTGTCAGGCCATCGCGGCGCAGACGGGCGCGGTGCTCGACTTTATCTCCGACCCCGCCGCGGCTGTGCAGGGCGCGAACGTGGTCTACACCGACATCTGGGTCTCCATGGGCGAGCCGGAATCCGTCTGGGCCGAGCGCATTGCCGCGCTCGCGCCGTATCAGGTCAACGCGGCGCTCATGGCCAAGGCTGACCCCAACGCCATCTTCATGCACTGCCTGCCGGCGTATCACGATAAAAAGACCGCCGTCGGCAACGAGATGTGCACGCGCTTCGGGCGCGAGGCCATGGAGGTCACGGACGACGTGTTTGAAAGCGCGCAGTCGGTCGTGTTTCAGGAGGCCGAAAACCGCATGCACACCATCAAGGCGGTCATGGCGGCGACGCTTGCGGAGATCGAACTATGAAGCGCTATCTCGTACTTGAAAACGGCGAGGTCTTTGCAGGCCTCGCCCTCGGCGCGCCATGCGACACGTTCGGTGAGCTGGTGTTCACCACCGGCATGAACGGCTACATCGAGACGCTCACGGACCCGAGCTACTGCGGCCAGATCGTGCTGCAGACCTTCCCGCTCATCGGCAACTACGGCATCATCCCGGCCGATTTTGAGGGCAAATGCTGCGTGCGCGGCTATGTCGTGCGTGAAGCGTGCTCCACGCCCTCGAACTTCCGCTGCGCGCAGACGCTCGACGCGTTCCTGAAAGAAAACAACATCCCCGGCATCTCCGGCATCGACACCCGCGCCGTCACGCGCATCCTGCGCGAGGCGGGCACGATGAACGCCGCCATCTGCGACGCCGTGCCGGAGGATCTCGCGCCGCTGCGCGCCTACCGCATCACGGACCCCGTGCCGCAGGTGACAACGCCGGAACCCTACACCCTCCGGCCGGAGGGCGACGTGCTGCACCGCGTGGCGCTCATCGACTACGGCGCCAAGCGCAACATCGCGCGCGAGCTCTGTAAGCGCGGCTGCGCCGTGACGGTGCTGCCCTGCACGGCCAGGGCGGAGGACATCCTCGCCGCCGGATATGACGGCGTCATGCTCTCCAACGGCCCCGGCGACCCGACGGACAATGTCGACCAGATCGCACAGATCGCCAAGCTCTTCGGCCGCATCCCGATGTTCGGCATCTGCCTCGGCCACCAGCTCATGGCGCTGGCGCAGGGCGGCAGCACCGTGAAGCTCAAATACGGCCACCGCGGCGTGAACCAGCCGGCGCGCGACGTGTGCGGCACGCGCACGTTTCTCACCAGCCAGAACCATGGCTACGCCGTCGTGCCCGAGAGCGTCAAGACCGGCGTCATCCGCTACGTCAACGCCAACGACGGCACGTGCGAGGGCGTGGACTACCCTGACCTGCAGGCCTTTTCCGTGCAGTTTCACCCCGAGGCGTGCTCGGGCCCGCACGACACGGCCTTTCTCTTCGACCGATTCTGTGACCTGATGGGAGGTGCGCACCATGCCGATTGATACCAGCATCCGCAAAGTCATGGTCATCGGCTCCGGCCCGATCGTGATCGGGCAGGCAGCGGAATTCGACTATGCCGGCGCGCAGGCGTGCCGCGTGCTGCACGACGCGGGCGTGAACGTCGTGCTCGTCAACTCCAACCCCGCGACGATCATGACCGACAAGGCCCTCGCGGACGAGATCTATCTCGAGCCGCTCACGCTGACCTCCGTCAAGCGCATCATTGAAAAGGAACAGCCCGACAGTCTCCTCGCCGGTCTCGGCGGCCAGACGGGGCTGACGCTCGCGATGGAGCTCGACAAGGAGGGCTTTCTGCAGCAGCACAACGTCCGCCTCATCGGCACGAACGCCGCCGCCATCGACAAGGCCGAGGACCGTGAGCTCTTTAAGGAGACCATGGCCGCCATCGGCGAGCCGACCATCCCCTCCGGCATTGCGAACACCGTGGCCGAGGCGCTGGAGGTAGCGGACAGCATCGGCTACCCCGTCATCATCCGCCCGGCGTTCACGCTCGGCGGTGCGGGCGGCGGCGTGGCCTACAGCGCAGAGGAGCTCGCACTCGTCGCACAGACGGGGCTCGACGCGTCCCCGATCACGCAGATCCTCGTCGAGCGCTATATCTACGGCTGGAAGGAGATCGAGTTTGAGACCATGCGCGACGGCGTCGGCAACGTCATCGCCGTGTGCAGCATGGAAAACTTCGACCCCGTCGGCGTGCACACCGGCGACAGCATTGTCGTCGCCCCGGCGCTGACACTCTCGGACAAGGAGTTTCAGATGCTGCGCAGCGCGGCGCTGAACATCATCTCCGCGCTCGACATCGTCGGCGGCTGCAACTGCCAGTTCGCGCTCGATCCCGACAGCTTTGACTACGCCGTCATCGAGGTCAATCCCCGCGTGTCGCGCTCGTCCGCGCTCGCCTCGAAGGCGACCGGCTACCCGATCGCAAAGATCACGACGAAGATCGCCCTCGGCTATACGCTCGATGAGATCCAGAACGACATCACCGGCAAGACCTGTGCCTGCTTTGAGCCCGCGCTGGACTACGTCGTCGTGAAGTTCCCCAAGTGGCCGTTTGACAAGTTCGTCGGCGCGTCCCGCCGCCTCGGTACACAGATGAAGGCCACGGGCGAGGTCATGACCATCGGCACGAACTTTGAAAGCGCGCTGCTCAAGGCCGTGCGCGGTGCCGAGATCCACCTCGACACGCTGCACGCCAAGCCCCTGTCCGACCGCCCGGTGCGCGACCGGCTCGCCGACTGCGACGATCACCGCCTGTTCACCGTCTTTGAGGCGCTGTGCAGCGGCGTGTCCATCGACGAGATCCACGACATCACCCGCATCGACCGCTGGTTTCTGGCCCGGCTGCAAAACCTCGTGGACTACGAGGCGAGCATTCAGGGCGGCCTGACGCCGGAGCTTTACCGGCGCGGCAAGTACCTCGGCTATCCGGATGCGGCACTGCGCCGCCTGTCCGGCAGCGAGACACTGCCCACCTTCCGCGCAGGCTACAAGATGGTCGACACCTGCGCCGCCGAATTTGACGCGCAGACCCCGTATTTCTACGCCAGCGCCGACGCGCGCTGCGAGGCGCGCAGCTTCCCGCGCAGCGGCAAGCCCGTCGTCATGGTGCTCGGCTCGGGCCCGATCCGCATCGGGCAGGGCATCGAGTTTGACTATTCGTCCGTCCACTGTGTGTGGACGCTCAAGTCCATGGGCTATGACGTCGTCATCGTCAACAACAACCCCGAGACCGTCTCCACGGACTACGACACCGCCGACCGCCTGTATTTCGAGCCGCTCACGGCCGAGGACGTGCTGCAGATCATCGATGTCGAGCACCCCGTCGGCGTCGTGGTCGCCTTCGGCGGGCAGACCGCCATCGCGCTCACGCAGACGCTCGACCGCCACGGCATCCGCATCCTCGGCACCTCGGCCGAGGGCATTGACATCGCCGAGGACCGCGAGCGGTTTGATGCCCTGCTCGAGCAGTTTCACATCTCGCGCCCGAAGGGCATGGGTGTGCAGACGCTGCCCGAGGCCCTGCACGCCGCGCAGACGCTCGGCTACCCCGTGCTGCTGCGCCCGTCGTACGTCATCGGCGGACAGAACATGAAGATCGTCCACGACGATGACGAGGTCACAACGTATATGCAGCGCATCCTCGCGCAGGGCATCGACAACCCCGTGCTCGTGGACAAGTACATGATGGGCACGGAGCTGGAGGTGGACGTCATCTCCGACGGGACGGATGTGCTCATCCCCGGCATCATGGAGCACATCGAGCGCGCAGGCGTGCACAGCGGCGACTCCATCGCCGTCTACCCGCCGTACAACCTCAACGACATCATGACGGACAAGATCGTCGACAGCTCGCGCAAGCTCGCCCTCGCGCTCGGCACGAAGGGGCTGGTGAACATCCAGTACCTCATCTGGGAAAACGAGCTCTACGTCATCGAGGTCAACCCCCGTGCCTCGCGCACCGTGCCGTACATCAGCAAGGTCACGGGCGTGCCGATGGTGGATGTGGCGGCGCGCGTCATGCTCGGCACACCGCTCAAAGACCTCGGCTACGGCACGGGGCTGCACCCCATCCCGCCGTATTACGCGGTCAAGGTGCCGGTGTTCTCGTTTGAAAAGCTCGGCGACGTCAACGCCTACCTCGGCCCGGAGATGAAGTCCACGGGCGAAGTGCTCGGCCTCGGAAAAACAATGCAGGAGGCGCTGTTCAAGGGGCTGACCTCGGCCGGTATGGTCGTCGGCCGGCACCCGGACGGCCGCCACGGCGTGCTCGTGAGCGTGGACACGCATGACCTCGGCGAGATCGTGTCGCTGGCCAAAAAGCTCGACGACCTGCACTTCGCGCTCTACGCGACCGCAGAGACCGCCGCCGCCATTGCGCGCCTCGGCATCGACGTCGTGACCGTCGACGGCATCCGCGAGAGCGACCACGCCTTCGCCCTGCTCGAGAGCGGCTGCATCGACTACATCGTCTACACCGGCGCGCTCAAGGACGCGACCACGGACGATTACATTGCCCTGCACCGCCGCGCGCTGCAGCTCGGCATCCCGTGCTTCACCTCGCTCGACACGGCCAACGCCCTCGCGGACATCATCGCCAGCCGCTACAACGAGCACAACACCGAGCTTGTGGACATCAACCACATGCGCGCCAAGCGCCAGCGCCTGAAGTTTTCGAAAATGCAGGCCACCGGCGATGACTACATCTACGTCGAGAATTTTGACGGGCACATCACCTGCCCCGAGTCGCTGTGCATCCCGCTGTGCTCGCGTCACCGCGGCATCGGCGGTTACGGCATCGTGCTCATCGAGCGCAGCGCCGTGGCCGACGCGAAAATGCGCGTGTTCAACCGCGACGGCAGCCCCGGCGGCATCGGCGGCAACGCCATCCGCTGCGTGGGCAAGTACCTGTACGACAACGGCATCGTGCCGCGCGCCGATCTCACCATCGAGGCCGGCGGCCGGGTGCACCGGCTGCACCTCTACACGCGCTTCGGCACGGTCGGCCTCGTGACGGTCGAGATGGGGAAGCCCGCCTTCGCACCCGAGGCCGTGCCCGTGGCGCTCGAAGGCGAGCGCGTGATCGACCGGCCCGTGACCATTGCGGGCGGAGAGTACCGCATCACGTGTCTGTCGATGGGGAATCCCCACTGCGTCGTCTTTGTCGACCGCGTGGACGAGGTGGACGTCGCGCACCTCGGCCCGCAGTTTGAGCACGCGGACCTCTTCCCCGCGCGCACGAACACGGAGTTCATCCGCGTCGTCAACCGCACGACGATCAAAATGCGCGTCTGGGAGCGCGGCAACGGCGAGACCCGCGCCTGCGGCACGGGCGCGTGCGCGGCCGTGGTGGCCGCCGTGGAAAACGGCCTGTGTCCGAAGGGCGAGACCATCACGGTCAAGGTCACCGGCGGCGACCTGCTCGTCACCTACGATGACGACGGCGTGCGTCTGACCGGCAACGCCGAGCTCGCCTTCACCGGCGTGACCACATACTGAGCCGCAAAACGAAAAAATCACCCGCATCCAAACCGGATGCGGGTGATTTTTTTGCTGCCGAAAAGGCGCTTTCCGTTTGCCGCCGCTCAGCCGCGCATGGCGGCGGCGAACGCGTCGATGCGCGCGATGTCGAAATCGGGCTCGGAATACTGCGCGCGGTACTGGGGCGATGTCATCAGTGCGCCGAAGAGCTGCTTGTAGACATAGCTCATCTTCGCGTACTGCATCTTGCCGCCGAGGATATCCTTCGCCGCCGCGTGCTCCAGCAGCGCGGGCGAGAAGAAGTGCTCGAGATAGCCCTCCGTACCGGGCGTGGTATAGCAGCACAGATACAGCCCGAGTTTCTTGCCCAGAAGCGCCTTCTCGTTGCGGCGCAAAAAGCGCTTGATGTGCTTGTCGAGCTTGAACATATACACGCAGCTGCCGATGATGACCGTGTCATAGCCTTCGAGCGAGACGCCGCGGTCGCGGACATTGCACACCGTCACATCGCCGCCGACGGCGCTCTTGAGCATATAGGCGATCTCCTCCGTCGCGCCGTAACGCGAGGCGAACAGGATCAGCGTTTTCATGCAGTGACCTCCTTTTCCGCCCTCACGGGCGGCCTTTCCACATATATGTATATAAGAGTATAGGAAGCCGCCGCGCCGCTGTCAAGCCCGCGTGCGATTTTTTTATCCGACCGGCACGGGTTCGCCCCGCTGCGCGTCCGGCTCGCGCCGCCGCGCCTTGGGGATGTTGATGGTGAGAATGAGCGCATCGTCCGTCTCCTGCCGCTGCATTCCGGCGTCGATGCCGCCCTGCTTCATGAGATCGAGACTGTGGGCGATCGTGTTGAGAAACACGCGCACATCCTTGAGGATGAAGGTCTTCTGCCGCTCGCTCTCGGGCGCGGCTTTGGCCTCGAGCAGGCGGTCGATGTAGGCGTCCGTCGCGGCGACGTTCAGGTCGCGGCTGAGGATATAGGCCAGCGCCGCGCGCTGCTCGTCCGGCGTCTCGAGCCGCAGCAGCGCGCGCCCGTGCCGCTCGGTGAGCCCGGCGTTGCGCATGGCGTTGAGCACATCCTCCGGCAGACGCAGCAGACGGAGCTTGTTCGCCACGGCCGACTGCGACTTGCCCAGCCGCCGCGCGCACTCCTCCTGACTGAGACCGAAGAGCCGGATGAGCTGCGCGATGCCGCGCGATTCCTCAAGGAAATCGAGGTCGTTGCGCTGGAGATTTTCCACCAGCGCGATGAAGCTCGCCTCCTCCAGATCGAGCTCCATGACGATGCACGGCACCTCACTGAGCCCCGCCATGCGCGCGGCACGCAGGCGGCGCTCACCGGCCACGAGCTCATACCCGTCCGGACGCGGGCGCACGGTCAGCGGACTGAGCACGCCGTACTCGGCGATGCTGCGCGAGAGCTCCTCGAGCTGCGCCGGGGGAAAGTTCTGCCGCGGCTGGACTGCGCTCGGCGCGATCGCGTCCACCGCCAGATACACGATGCCGCCGCGCTGCGCGCGGCCGGAATGGTTGGAAAACTGCATAGCAAACCCTCCATATCTTGTGTTTTACAGCATAAAAATAGACCATATATTGCGCAAAACACGGCGAATTCGGGCGCGTGCCGAAAAAAAAGGGGCGGATCGGGATCGATCCGCCCAAAACAGGGTCATGGGATAAAGATATGAGCCGTGGCTTCCAAGGTGCGGAAGTCAATTGGATAAGCTGTATTGTTATTGTAGCGCCGGGCGCGGAAAATGTAAAGAGCGAACGGTGTCGGTCGGGCACCTGTTTTGTCGGCGGCGGAATCTTTTTTCCCGCGCCGGGGCATACTGTCCGGGAGTACACGGAAAAGGAGATGGAAGCATATGCAGGTGATCGACCGCATCGCGCTGATCCTCACGATCGTCGGCGGGCTCAACTGGGGCAGCATCGGCCTGTTCCGGTTTGATCTCGTGGCGTGGATCTGCGGCGGGCAGACCGCCGTGGCCGCGCGCGTGATCTACACACTCGTCGGTCTGGCCGCGGTCTGGTGCATTTCCCTGCTCTTTCGCGGCCGCGACGAGCTCGACGGCGCGGAGGACATGTAATGCCACCGGCAGCGAAAAACGGCATGGCTGACGCCATGCCGTTTTTTGAGGCTGTCAAAAAGGATTCCTTTTTGACAAAGGATTTGCGGCCTGACTGCAGCGCACGCGCCGTCCGTCTCCGGCGGACGGCGCGTGCGTTTGCAGGCCGAGAAGTATTTTCTTCGCCGCACATGTCGCCGAAGAAAATGAT